>Ga0208492_1000055_pt1 | contig 116481 bp, 85 predicted proteins | sample Subbioar_CSW14AB_FD_184820 | JGI IMG/M metagenome (GOLD analysis project Ga0208492, IMG submission 184820) | Serpentinite rock and fluid subsurface biosphere microbial communities from McLaughlin Reserve, California, USA - CR12Mar_CSW14AB (SPAdes) | ecosystem: Environmental > Terrestrial > Deep...
CAGCGGCGAATCGCGACTCCGCTGAGGACCTGCGCAAAGGAGCCCGCGGGAGCGGGCTTCAATCGAAACGAGCGATAGGGCCCCGGCTCTTCAAGCCGGGGGGAACGGGAATCCCTTCGGATCGATCCGGGTGAGAAGTGCTCTAACACTTCCACGCGCGCAGTACGCAGACCCCCGCGGAGCACACGCTGTCCTTCTCGCCGGTCTTGCATGGCACGACCGGCGGGAACGGCCTTGGCACCTTCGCCGCGGGCGCAGGCCGCCACGGGTCGTCGAGCCAGCTGCAGTCCTTGCTCGTCTTGCACGTGACTTCTCCGACCCACTCCGGAGTGCAGGTGCCTGCGTCGCATGCGCAGAAGACTCCGCCGGTCGGGAGCGAACGCGCGCCCTTGCCGGCACGACAGCTTCCCGTCGGCGGGTCGAGCTCGCAGGTGGCGTTGCTCGTGCAGCCGGTCTTCCGTGCGCCGGTCGCCGGGTCCTTGCGCACGAGCGTGCAGTGATTGCTCGCGCATACACAGCGCCCGGGACGAGGCGCGCTCTCCTCGCACGCGACGGGCTTCGCCTCGCTCTTGCCCACGCACGCGTGTGCGTCGCATGGATCGTCGAACGCGCACGCGCTGTCGTTCTCGCAATAGGCCGGCTTCGGGTCCACGACGACGGCGTCCTTCGCGGCGTCGATCGCGGCGTCGACGCCTGAATCAACGATCGACTCGGAGGGAGAGAGTGCCGGCGTGCTATCTGCACGCCGGCCGATGGGGTCGGCCACGATCTTCGGCGCGTCGGGGTGGGGCCGGCTGCACGCCATCATCGCGACGAGCAGGAGCGTCAGGCGCGCGAGGTTCGCCATGCCGCGAGTCTACCCGACGTCGATCGGCACATCGCCGCGCAATCGCCAGCCGACGTCATGTTCCAGCAACGTCCGCAGCCCGAGGTCGCGCAAGGTCTGCACCGCCGTGTGGAGACGATCTTCGAGCACCCGCGGCGTGACTCGCTCGCCGGGCCACCCCGCAGAGAACAGCTCGGTCAGCGGGAGGCTCCGCCCGGGCGCCTCGATGCGTCGACGAACGAGCGCCGCGAGCAGACGACGGAGGTTCGCCCGACGCTCGAACGACACCTGCACGCGGTCGACGGAGAACCACGCGCCGTCGCGGCTCACCGAAACCCGAGCCGGCGTGTCGAGCATGCGCGCGAGCACACGGCGGGCGATTCGCACCTCGGTGAGCACGGGCCCGAGCTCGGACAGTCGCGCTCGCGCACGCGTCGAGAGCAGCGCGTCGTTCTCGCCCCGCACACGCGCGAGGCGCGATTCGGCCAGCTCGAGGACCCCGAGGAGCGGCGCCGAGACCGGACCGTTGGGCAGCGCGTCGGCGGCGCCCTGGCGATCGTCGAGCCGCGCGCGCAGCGTCGCGTCGAGGCCACGTGCGAGATCGCCCCAAGTCCCTTCCGAGGCGCTCTCGACCGCGAGCAACGTCGACACGTTGTCGACGTTGCCATGACCGAGCGCACGCGCCGCGGCGAGCACGTCGATCCGCGCAAGCACGTCGAGCGCCCCCGCACGACGGGCATGGAGGCGCGCCTCCAGCAGCAGCGTGTCGACCCCGACCTCGTCCCCCTCCTCGAGGAGCAGGTCGGCGAGCGTGGCGAGCGCGATCGCCCACGGGCGCTCGGCCCTGGCCCGCGAAAGCACGTCGATCGCCTCGGTGAGGTGGGGCTGCGCCCGTTCCGGTGCCCCGAGATCGAGCTCCACGCCCGCGAGTCGCACCAGCAGCTCGGCCGCGTCGGTCGGTCGATCGAGCCTCCGAGCGAGCTCGATGCTGGCTTGGTATGTATCGAGCGCTTCGTGGGGCGCACCGAGGCGTCGATGGGCATCTCCGGTCACCCTCAGCGTGCGAATCGCCTCGGCGGTGGCCGTGTCCGGAATGATGGCCAGGAGCGCGAGCGCAGCCCGCGGATCGTCACGACGCAAGGCGATCTCCGCGGCGACCAACCCGTCCTCGCACGGAGGCGTGGCCTCGCCGCGCGCCTCGGCGACGAGCGCTCGCGCGACCGAGAGCCCCTCCGTCACGACTGCGCTCGTCGCTTCGACCAACGCCGCGGCACGTTCGCGCGCGCCTTCGCGCAACAGGCGCGGTACGAGCGCGCGCGCGAGGCGGGTGAGCACGAGAGGCGTCTCGTCCAACAGAGCGACCTCGAACGCCGCGAGACGATCCGCGCGGTCGTGCTCGCCAGCGCGGGCGAACCAGGAAGCGTGCCTGCGCAGCACCGCGAGCCGTTCGGCGTCGCTCAGGAGCTCGAGCGCGACGACACGCACGGCAGGGGCGATCGTCAGCTTGGCCGCGTCTCGGGAACCTGGCGCGCGCGTCACCAGGCCCCGAGCGACCGCCATCGAGAGCACGTCGATCGGCCGGCGTGCAGGTAGCACGCCGGCACTTTCTCCCTCCGAGTCGATCGGCCGGCGTGCAGGTAGCACGCCGGCACTTTCTCCCTCCGAGTCGATCGCGCGGGGAGCGTCGCTCTCGAAAGACACGACCGCCTCGAACGCGTCGATGCTGAACGGCCCTTCGAAGACGGAGGCCTGCGCGAGCGCCTGGCGCGCGTTCGGGTCGAGGGCGCCCGTCGCCCACTCGACCACGTCGCGGAGGACGCCATCACGATCGATGACGAGCTCGAGCTCGTCGCATACGCGCAGCGGCGCGCGTTCGACCGCGGCCGCGAGCTCGATCGCGAACGGCAGCCCGCCACAGAGATCCACGATCCGTCGCACCGCGTCCCGATCGCGCGCGTTCGGCTCGAACGCCCCTCCGCGTCTCTCGGCACGCGCGAGGAACAACGCGCTCCCTTCGGCGCCCAGGGGCTCGATCGGGATCACCCGCTCGTCGGGGAGCTCGAGCGGGCATGGCGCCGTGCTCACGATCGGGCAGACGCCGGCGAGCGCGGCGACGAGCGTGGAAGCCTCGCTGAGGGCGAAGTCACAGCGGTCGAGGACCAGCAAGCTCCCGCGCGCCGCGAGCGCGGCCCGCAGATTCGCGACCGGCTCCCGACCGACCCGCACGTCGAGCGTATGTGCGACCAGCGCGTTCACATCGCCGGGCTCTCGCGCCGACGAGAGGTCGACCAGGACCAGCTCGGACGATTCGCGCGATCCTCCGGTCGCAGCGAGGTGGAGCGCGATCTCCGTCTTGCCTACACCGGGCCCGCCGACGAGCGTGACGGGTGCGCCTCCGGCGAGCGCCTCGCGGATTTCCGCGAGGACACGCTCTCGACCAAACAACCGCGCAGTACGCGGCGAAACTGCGAGCGCCGGACGCACGCGCCGCATCGCACCCCGAGATCGAGGACCCGGTCAAGCGAGCCGGCCGGGCCGACGCTCTGACGCATGAGGTCGAAGGGATTCGCTTTGGCACCTCGAAGCGGCGTCGTCCATGACTTGCGTGCGTGACGCGCCACCGTCGCCGCGAGTATGGTTCCGCCCTCCCATGGCCGAAGGCAGTGGCGGCAAGAGCAGCCGCAAAGTGCAGCAGGCGTCCCAAGTCGAAGACACTCCGCAGAAGGCGCTGGTCGTCGGCGTTCCCCTGGAGATCCACCCGGGCGAGCGTCGCGTCGCCGCCACGCCGGACACGGTCAAGAAGATCCGTCAGCTCGGCCTCGAGGTGATCGTCCAGGCGGGCGCCGGTGAGCACGCGAGCTACCTCGACGCGGCCTACCAGGAGGTGGGCGCGACGATCGTGCAGACCGCGGCGGAGGTCTTCCAAACGGCGGACATTCTCATCAAGGTCCGCGCGCCCGAGCGCCACAAGGATGTCGACGTCCACGAGGCCGATCTCATCAAAGAGAAGGCCACGCTGATCTCGTTCATCTGGCCCGCCCAGAACAAGCTCCTCCTCGAGAAGCTCGCTGCACGGAAGATCACCGTGTTCGGTATGGACGCGGTGCCGCGCATCACCCGCGCGCAGAAGCTCGACGCGTTGAGCGCGACCGCGAACATCGCGGGCTACAAAGCGGTCATCGAGGGTGCGTCTCACTTTGGGCGGTTCCTCGGCGGACAGATGACGGCGGCCGGCAAGGTGAAGCCCGCCAACGTGCTGATCGTGGGCGCCGGCGTCGCCGGTCTCGCGGCGATCGCGGCCGCACGGAGCCTCGGCGCCGTGGTCCGTGCGTTCGACACGCGCCCGGTCGTACGCGAGCAGGTCGAGTCGCTCGGCGGAAAGTTCGTCGAGTTCAAGTTCGAGGGCGAGACCGGCGAGGGCACCGGCGGCTACGCCAAAGAGGTGAGCGACGCGTATCTCGCTGCGGAGCAAGAACTCATCGCGAAGCACTGCGCCGAGGTGGACATCGTCATCACCACCGCGCTCATCCCGGGCAAGCCCGCCCCCAAGCTCGTCACCTCGGGCGCCGTCGTCGGCATGCACCGCGGGTCCGTCATCGTCGACCTCGCGGCGGAGCAGGGCGGAAACTGCGCGCTGACGGAGCCCGATCGGGTCATCTCCAAGTACGGCGTCACCATCGTCGGTCTCAGCGACCTCCCGAGCCGCATGGCCCCGCTCGCGAGCGATCTCTACGCCGCGACGGTCGTCACCTTCCTCGCGGACGTGATCAAGGCCGGCAAGCTCGAGATCCACGAGCACGACGAGGTCCAGCGCGGAATGCTCATCCTCCGCGAGGGCGAGATGCGCTGGCCGCCGCCGATGCTCGAGGTCCGCGCCGGCCAACCGCGGCCCGCAGAGCAGAAGCACCAGCACCACGACAAGGAGCACGGGCGCCACCACGCCAAGCCCGCGAACCCGTGGGTCGCGCGCATCTCCATCGCGCTGGCGATCGGCATCCTGGTACCGCTCGGCATCTGGGGCTCGCCCGATCTGCTTCAGCGCATGACGGTGTTCCTGCTCGCCTGCATCGTCGGCTGGCACGTCATCTGGAACGTGAGCCACTCGCTGCACACGCCGCTGATGAGCGTCACCAACGCGATCAGCGGGATCATCCTCCTCGGCGGCCTGCTCCTCGTTCCGGGTTCCACCAGCGGCGTCACCCTGGTGCTCGCCGCCATTGCCGTGCTCATCGCCGCGATCAACGTGGCGGGCGGCTTCCTCGTCACGCAGCGCATGCTGCGCATGTTCCACAAGTAGGCGAAAACCCATGCCCGCCAGTCTCGGTACCGTCACCTACGTCGTCGCGGCGATGCTCTTCGTCGGGAGCTTGCGCGGTCTCTCGCACCAGGAGACCGCACGGCGCGGCAACCTCTTCGGCACGATCGGCATGCTGGTCGCGGTCGCGATCACGCTGCTGGCGCTGGCGATTCCCACCGCGTCGGGCATCCGCCTCGTGTCGGTCACGAACCTCGGCATCCTCGGCGGCGCCATCGCCGTCGGCGCCGTCATCGGCTCGGTCCTCGCGGCCCGCGTCGCGATGACCTCGATGCCCGAGCTCGTGGCCATCCTCCACAGCTTCGTCGGCGCCGCCGCGGTCCTCGTCGGCGTAGGCACGGCCCTCGAGGGACACGCGCACGACACCGCGCACGCCATCGAGACCTACGCCGGCGTCATCATCGGCTCCATCACGTTCACCGGCTCCATCATCGCGTTCTTGAAGCTGCGGGCGACCATCGGCAGCAAGCCGCTGGTCATCCCCGGTCGCCACGCGATCAACGCGGCGCTGCTCATCGCCTGCATCGCGCTCGGGGTCATGGCCGGCGGCCGCAAAGAGGCCGTGCCCGAGCTCCTCGGCATCACGGCCCTCTCGGGCGTGCTCGGCGCGCACCTGGTGCTCGCCATCGGCGGCGGCGACATGCCGGTCGTCGTCTCGCTCCTCAACAGCTACTCGGGTTGGGCCGCGTCGGCCGCGGGCTTCATGCTCGGCAACGACCTGTTGATCATCACCGGCGCGCTCGTCGGAAGCTCGGGCGCCATCCTCAGCTACTTCATGTGCCGAGCGATGAACCGCTCCATCTGGAACGTGGTCTTCGCAGGCTTCGGCGACACCCCGAAGGCGAAGAAGGGCGAGAAGCAGGAGGAGCAGAAGCCGGTCGTCCAGACCAACGTCGAAGAGACCGCCGACCTCCTCCTCAACGCCAAGAGCGTGATCGTGGTCCCTGGCTACGGCATGGCCGTCGCGCAGGCGCAGCACGCGGTGAAGCAGATCACCACGATGCTCCAAGAGCGCGGCGTCAACTGTCGCTACGCGATCCACCCAGTCGCCGGCCGCCTCCCCGGCCACATGAACGTCCTCCTCGCCGAGGCCGACGTCCCCTACGACATCGTCCAGGAGATGGACGAGATCAACGAGGACATGGAGAAGACCGACGTGGTCGTGGTCATCGGCGCCAACGACATCGTCAACCCGAGCGCGCTCGAGGACGAGTCGTCCCCCATCTGGGGCATGCCGGTCCTCGAGGTGTGGAAGGCCGCCAAGGTCGTCATGCTCAAGCGCTCGATGGCCGCCGGCTACGCGGGCGTCGAGAACCCCCTCTGCTTCCGCGAGAACACCCTGATGCTGTTCGGCGATGCCAAGCAGACGGTGGGCAAGCTGCTCACGGCCGTTGCGGCCAAGGGCGAAGACTGAGGCTCCTCACGCGGCGAGGCTGTGTCGCTCGCCTGGCAGCACGATACGGAACGTCGTCGTCTGGCCCGGAGTGCTCTCCACTTCGATGCGCCCGCCGTGGGCCTCGACGATCCCCTTCACGATGAACAGCCCGAGCCCGAGCCCGGGGGTGTTCGCACCCGCCGCGGCGGGCGTCCGATAGAACCGTTCGAAGAGGCGTTGCTGCTCGCCTTCGGTCAGGCCTGCCCCTCGGTTGGTGACCGCGATCTCGACCTCGTGGTCACGGGCACCCAGCCGAACCTCGATTTCTCCGTCGGGCTCTCCGTATTTCGCGGCGTTCGTCACCAGATTGGTAATCACCTGATCGAGGCGGTCGGGATCGGCGTCGGCCGAGTACGCGCCGCCGTCCAACCGAACCCGGATGGCTTGTCCGGGAAGGAGCGGCGCGAGCCGTTCGATGGTCTCGGCGACCAGCGAGGCGAGCTCTACGTGTCGGGGCGTGATCCGCAGGCGGCCGGCCTCGATCTGCGCGTAGTCGAGGAGATCGTCGATCATGTGACCGAGGCGCTCCGCTCCGGACTGTACGCGCGCGATGAGTTGCCGATCGGCTTCGGGAAGCTCCTTGCATCGCCGCCGACAGAGCGTCTGCGCCGAGAGCGCGATCGACGAGACCGGCTGACGAAGGTCGTGCGCCACGACCGCGGTCCACTCCTCCCGAAGCTGGCGCAGGACTCGCTCCGACTCGTGCAACCGACGCAGCTCGTCCTCTGCCTCGCGGCGTGCGCTGACGTCACGGGTGAGTCCGAGCCAACGGCCATCCGGGAGCATGCACGTCCCGACCTCGATCGTCGCCCAGGTCCCGTCCCCGCGACGCATCAGCCACTCGGAGACCACGTTGCCTCCAGCGATGATCGCCTCGCGATCGGCGGCGAGCCGCGGAACCTCCTCGGCGTGGATGAAGTCCAGGATCGTCCGACCCACGATCCGATCGCGCGTCGTGCGGAGCATCCGACAGCCGGCGTCGTTCACCTCGACATAGCGCCCCTCGAGATCGGCGACGAAGATGCCGTCCAACGAGTGTTCGAACAGGGCCCGGAAACGCGCCTCGCCCGCGCGGAGCGCGACCTCGAGCCGCTTCTGCTCGGAGACGTCGCGAACGATTCCCGAGTAGCCGATCAGGCGATGCTCGGCGTCCCACACCGCCGACACAGTGATCGAGGCGTCGAAGGAGCTGCCGTCCTTGCGAAGACGTACGGTCTCGTACGGCGGGATCAGCTCGCCCGCCGCCACCGCCTTCATGATCGCGACGCGCTCGCTCTGTCGGTCGTCCGGTATCGTCATGGCGAGGTCCCGACCGATGGCCTCGGCTTGCGACCAGCCGTAGAGCCGCTCGGCCCCGGGATTCCACGCCACGATCACGCCGGTCGGATCCATTCCGATGATCGCGTCGTTCGACGACTCGACGAGCGCCGCGAGCCGCCGGGAGGCAAGCTCTCCGCGCACCCGCGCCTCGTCGACCTCGGCAAGCCGAATCGCGGAGAAGACGGCCCCGGCGATCGCCACGGAGCTGGTCACGCTCATCAGCGCGGCGAACTGTGCGTGGACGTCGCGGAGGCCTGCGGTCGAGCCAAGCCTCACCAGCAGGCCGAGGAGCGGCGGAACGACCAAGGCGGTCGCGATCACGCGACCGGCGAGCCTTGCCCCTGGCGCGTTCGAGAGCAGCACCGAGGCGGCGACCCCGCGCACGGGCAGGAACAGCACCGCCACCGACAGCGCGAACAGCGCCACCGCGGTCGGCAACGCCATGCCGATGTCCTGCTGGCCGAGGCGCGGCGCGAAGGTCGCCGCGCCGTGGGCGAACGCCGTGATCACGGTGAAGGCGGCGAGCGCGCCGAGCAGCGCAAGCCAGTCGGCGGGGCGCCGGAACGGCGAGCGCCCGCGCTCGAGCACGAGCAACGCGCAACCGAGCAACGCGAAGAGCGCACCGGCCGGGAGTGAGGGAGGCTCTAGCGCACCGCGGGCACTCGCGACGGAGAGGAACCATGGCCAGCCGCCGTTCGCGAAGGCGGCGCTCCAGCCGAGCATCGTTACGGTCCCGACGAACGCGAGCATCGCCCCGGCGATCAGCCGCGCAGCGCGGCTGCCGAAACGTGCCGCGATCAGCGTCGAACCGCCCGCGACCAAGAGCGTGGTCGCGGCCGTCAGCCGGATGTACGTCGTTCCCACGCCAAACGTGCCGAGCGCAGGGATGCCGAGCGCATGAGCAAGCACGCCGAAGCAGCCAATCAGCCCGGCAATCGCGCTTGCCACCATCGCGATTGCGGCGCTCTGCCGTTGACTCGAGCCCATGGATCGGCCGCTCCCGCAGCCTCCCATCGGATGTCCTGGATTCGAGAACCGTCGCTCGGCCGTCAGCGGGTGCTCTTGCAGTCCGCAGCGCACCCGTCCCCGGTGGAGACGTTGCCGTCATCGCAGACCTCGCCGCCGTCGAGCGTCTTGTCGCCGCAACGCGGGACGGTGCAGTTCTTCCGGCAGCGCGTGGTCTGATCGAACGACTCGATCGTGATGGGCTCGCTCATCACCAGCGGGATGCGCTTCAGATCGTCCCGCACCCAACCCCAGGTGGTGAGGCCGGTGCTGAATCGGGGCGTGACCGTGATCTTCCACACACCGGGGAATGGAAGCCCGCCGAGGACACCGCCGTCGCTGTTGTTCTGGAACTTCCAGCGGCCGGCAGCGGTCGTCGCCCCGGTCGGGAAGAACTCGGTCGCGTTGTCGTCGCGCACGTCGATGGCGAAGCCAGGCGGAATCCCGGTCACGTCGAAGTCGACCGTGGCCGAGGGCTGCGACACGCCCGACACGTCGGCGTCGATGCCGTGGGTGAGCACCAGGCTCAATCGGCCGGTGTTGGTATCGACGTACAGGTAGATGCGACTCTCGCCCGGCGCCTCGAGACCGGTATGCGAGCTCGCCGAGCGATAGTCGTAGAACGCGGCAGCCGTCTTCCCGCGATAAATCGGGTTGGTGCCGATGCTGGTGCCCGAGGTCTGCGAGATGAGGAACGCCGGCTTGTCGCCGTTCTCCGCGCCGAGATCGCACTCCTCGGCGCCCTGCTTCTTGCCGTCGCCGCACACCGGGAGCTTGCAGGCGTTGCTGCAGGCGTCGTCGTCGTTGCCGTTGCCGTCGTCGCATGGCTCGACGCCGGCCTGCACGAAACCATCACCGCACCGGGCTCGTTTGCAGACGATGCAGGCGTCGTTGGTCGCGGCGTTGCCGTCGTCGCAATCCTCGACGCCCCGCTGCAGCTTGCCGTCGCCGCAACGTGCGCGGGCACAGCTCGAGAGGCAGCCGTCGCCGTCGTCGCGATTGCCGTCGTCGCACTCCTCGCCCTTCTGCACGATGCCATCGCCGCAGCTGGTCGGGCCACAACGTGAGTTGCAGCCGTCGAGATCGTCGAGGTTGCCGTCGTCGCAGAGCTCGCCGACCTCGACGATCCCGTTGCCGCACTTCGGCGGAGGCGGAGGAGCGCTGTCCTCGACAGACGCGTCGCCGAGCTCGGGCACGAGGACGTCGGTCCGCGCGCCACACGACAAGGTGCACGCGACGAGGACCCAGACGCTCGGGCGCATGAACCCAAGGTTAGCATCAGAACCAGGTCGTCGCGCCGAGCGTGAGCGTGTCCTGGCTCTTGGAGTTCGGTAGAAAGGCTCCCGTCGTCGCGTCGGTCGCGACGTCGCCCCGGAAGTACATGGGCACCTCGCCTTGGTCGTGGCGAACCTCGAGCCGGATCGAAACACCGTCCACCGGTCGCGCGTCGAGCGTGACCGTGCCGGAGGTCACTCCGCCGGAGCTTCCCGCGGTCGGCCAGAACAGGCTCGATGCTGCCCCTTCGGCATTGCTCGCGGCCTTCTCGTGAAAGCGATCGCCACGGATTGCGACGAAGAGAAACGAAGCCAGCTCGACGCGCGCGTACGCCGCCGCCGCCGCCCAGGTGGAGCGCCCGAAGTGATTGTTCTCGAAGCCCACATCACCGTGCAGCATCAGCGAAACCCGTTTCGTCGGCGTGAACTGCACGTAGCCGTCGAACAGGTGCCGGGCGGCGTTGCCCTCCGCAGCCGCGGTCGGGCGCTCGACCCCTCCGAAGTACAACACTTGAATCAGCAGCTTGTCGGGATCGTTGTAGGTGACCGAGAACGCGCCCGACTTGAATCGGTTGTTGTCGACGAGCGAGTTCCAACCGTTGTAGACGTGCGCTGTCGCGCTGAGCTTCTCGGTCAGCGGGTACGTGGCGCGCGCACCCGTGTGATAGAACGGCAGGCCGAAGAACAGGTTGGAGCGTGACCAGTTCCACTGGTCTTTGACGGCCATTCCTTCGGGGCCGATGGGCGAGAGGAACAGCCCGGCCTCGAAGAGAAGCCCCCGACCGATCGGCGCGTTCCATCCGATGTTCGCCTGTTGGAGCAGCTTCCATACCCGGAAGTTGCTCTCGCCAGCACCCGCAGCGCCGGCGAGCGAGGGCTCGGCCAGGTAGTAGGTCTCGGGCGTGTGCCCGACCTGCAGCGCGAGGTGTCCGCGCATCCGATCACGAGACCACGCCGCATCGACGACCGCGTTCGAGAGCGTGAAGGTCTCCGACCTGGTGTCGAATCCGCGAAAGTTGGTGATTCGATTGGACGGCCGACCAATGCTCCATTGGTAGAACGCCTCGACCCATCCGGTCAGCACGAGCTCGGTCTTCTTGGCGGGCTCGGTCTTGGTCGCCGCTTCGGAAGCATTGCTGATCGGAGTCTTGGTTTCTTCTTCCGCATCGGCCGCGAACGCAGAAGACGCAAACGAGCACACCACGAAGGTGGTGATGGCAACACGAGACATGCGTGGGCTCCTCGAGCGACCGAATCGCTCGTGATAGTCGTCAGTCGTCAGTCCGAGCCGAGTGCCGATCTTGGCCACCACGCCACGTGACGACCGCAGGCGCGCCCGCTCAGGCATCTAGCGCATCCAGAGGTCCGCCCGAGTCGGCAGATCCAGTCTCGGTCTCGCCTCCCGATCTCCGTGCCTCCGTGGTGAACTTCTCGCTCGTTTTCACGGCCTTGGGGCGTGCGGGACGGGCTTCTCGCGGTCGAGCGCGAGGTCGAGCATGAGCACGTTCACCCGCGGCTCCCCCATGAACCCGAGGGTGCTCGGTTCGGTGTTCTCGGCGACGAGGGCGCGCACCCGATCCTCGGACATCCCGCGCAGCTTGGCGACGCGGGGCACCTGGATCTCCGCGCCGGCAGGCGAGATGTGTGGATCGAGGCCGCTCGCGCTCTTGGTGAGCATGTCGACGGGGATCGGTCCGGTGACGCCCGTGTCGCGGAACAGCTTCTCGCGCGCCGCGACACTGTCCCTGAGCGAGCCCTGGAGCGGTCCCTCGTTGCCGCCCGACGAGACGGTGACGCCCGTCGCCGAGTCGATGCTCGACGCCGAGGCGCGTCCCCAGAAGTACTCCGGCCACGCGGCCGGATCGGAGAACGGCTGGCCGATGAGGCTCGATCCACGGTTCTCGATCAGGCTCCCGTTGGCCTGACGCGCGAACACGGCTTGCGCGAGCCCGGTCACGACGCCCGGGTAGACGAGGCAACAGAGGAGCAGGAGCGCGATCGTCACCCCGAAGCACTGGCGAACCAGGCTCCCGAGCGACGTGCTCGCGACCGCAGGTGTCGGGAGCCGCGCATCCAAAGGTGCAACACGAGGATGAGAGCTGATCATGGGGTTCACGCGAGGTGGAGGACGTTGATGACGATGTCGATCGCCTTGATCGCGACGAACGGGGCCACGACGCCGCCGAGGCCGTAGACCAGCATGTTGCGCCGCAAGAGCGCGCCGGCGCCGAGCGGACGATACGTGACGCCGCGGAGCGCCAGGGGAATGAGGGCGACGATGATCAAGGCGTTGAAGATGACCGCCGAGAGGATCGCGCTCTGGGGCGAGCCGAGCCGCATGACGTTGAGCGACCAGAACGCGCTCGAGCGCGGATCGCCCGACTGCAGCTGGAAGGCGATGATGCCGGTGAGCATCGCGGGGAGGATCGAGAAGTACTTGGCGACGTCGTTGGCCACCGAGAACGTGGTGAGCGCTCCGCGGGTCATCAGGAGCTGCTTGCCGATCTCCACGACCTCGATGAGCTTGGTCGGATCGCTGTCGAGATCGACCATGTTCCCCGCCTCTTTGGCGGCCTGCGTGCCGGTGTTCATCGCCACGCCGACGTCGGCGCGCGCGAGCGCGGGCGCGTCGTTGGTGCCGTCACCGGTCATCGCGACCAGGCGCCCGCCCTCCTGCATCTCGTGGATGTAGGCGAGCTTGGCCTCGGGGGTCGCCTCGGCGAGGAAGTCGTCGACGCCGGCCTCTTCGGCGATCTTCTTCGCCGTCAGCGGGTTGTCGCCGGTGATCATGACGGTCTTGATGCCCATGGCGCGCATGCGGGCGAACCGCTCACGCATGCCGGGTTTGACCGTGTCCTTGAGGTAGACGACGCCGAGCAGGCGGTCACCCTCGAGGACCACCAGCGGCGTCCCGCCCTCTTTGGCGACGGAGTCGACGATGCCGGGGAGGTCTTGCGGGATCATGCCGCCCCGCCCGCGCGCCATCGCGGTGACCGTGTCACTGGCGCCCTTGCGGAGCATGCGACCATCGGCGGTGTCGACGCCGCTCATGCGGGTCTTGGCGGTGAAGGGGACGAACGTCGCGTCGGCCCCGAGGTCCTTGCGCTCCATCTTCATCTGCTCGGCGAGCGTGACGATGCTCTTGCCCTCTGGCGTCTCGTCGGCGAGTGATGCGAGCATCGCGACCTCGGCGAGCTCGCGCTCGCTCACACCAGTGACGGGGAGAAAGCGGAACGCCTGCCGGTTGCCGAAGGTGATGGTGCCGGTCTTGTCGAGCATCAGCACGTCGATGTCGCCCGCGGCCTCGACGGCGCGACCGGACGTGGCGAGCACGTTGTGCTGCACCAGACGGTCCATGCCGGCGATGCCGATGGCGGAGAGCAGGCCGCCGATGGTCGTGGGGATGAGGCACACGAGCAGCGCCACGAGCGCCATGATCCCGAGCGATCCGTGGAAGAACCGCGCGTACGGCTCCAGCGTCGCGACGGCGACGAGGAAGATGAGGGTCAGCGCCGCGAGGAGGATGGTGAGCGCGATCTCGTTCGGCGTCTTCTGCCGCTCGGCGCCCTCGACCAGGGCGATCATCCGATCGATGAACCCGCCGCCGGGATCTTGCGCGATCTCGACCTTGATCCAGTCCGAGAGCACGCGGGTGCCGCCGGTGACCGCGCTGCGATCGCCGCCGGCCTCGCGGACCACGGGCGCGCTCTCGCCGGTGATCGCGCTCTCGTCGACCGAGGCGATGCCCTCGATGATCTCGCCGTCGGCGGGGATGATCTCGCCGGCCTTCACGTAGACGACGTCTCCGCGTCGCAGCTCGGTCGCCGCGACCTCGTTGCCGTTGGCGACCTCGCCCTTGGCGAGCGGGCTGTCGTCGCCGACCTTGCGGATGCGAACGGCCTTGGTGGTCGTGCGCATCTTCCGGAGGGTGTCGGCCTGGGCCTTGCCGCGTCCTTCGGCCATCGCCTCCGCGAAGTTGGCGAAGAGCACGGTGAACCACAGCCAGACGATGAGCTGGATCCCGACCTTGACGTCGACGTGCATGCCGCGCGCGAGATCGCGGACGAACAACACCGTGACGAGGAGGCTCCCCACCTCGACGACGAACATGACGGGGTTCTTCGCCATCGTGCGCGGATCGAGCTTGCGCAACGCCTGGCCGATCGCAGGGCGCACGATCGCCGGATCCCACATCGACGTCTGCTTACGAACTTGGTGCTTCGACATGAGATCCTCAGCGAGTCATCGCGACATCAAGACGTGCTCGACGATCGGTCCGAGCGCGAGTGCGGGGAAGAACGTGAGCGCGCCCACGACGAGCACGACGCCCGCGAGAAGCCCGACGAACAAACCGTCGTCGACGGGGAACGAGCCGGCCCCCTTGGGGACGACCTTCTTCTTCGCCATGTTGCCGGCGATGGCGAGCACCGCCACGATCAGCGGGAACCGCCCGAAGAACATCGCGAGCGCGAGGGTCAGCGAGTAGAACACCGGGTGCTGGACCGAGAACGCGGTGAGCCCGGCGAACGCGCTGCCGTTGTTCCCCGTCGCGCTGGAGTACGCGTAGAGCACCTCGGAGAAGCCGTGCGGATGGGCAGCGCCGTCGGCACCGGTGTTGAGGATTCCTGCGCGCCCCGCCTCGGTGAGGACACCGGCAGCGGTGAACATCAGGATCGAGAAGGCTGGAATCAGGATGTAGAGCGAGGCGAAGCGCACGTCGCGGCTGTCGATCTTCTTGCCGAGATATTCCGGCGTGCGACCGATCATCAGCCCAGCGAGAAACACGGCCAGGACGACGTACACCAGCATGCCGTACAGACCGGCTCCGACGCCGCCGAACACGATCTCGCCGAGCTGGATGTTGAGCATCGGCACGAGCCCGCCGAGCGGCGTGTAGCTGTCGTGCATCGAGTTGACCGCGCCGCACGAAGCGCCGGTGGTCACCGTGGCGAACAGGGTCGAGTCGGGGATGCCGAAGCGGACCTCCTTGCCTTCGAGGTTCGGCGCGAGCGCGAGAACGGGGTTGCCCTTCTGCTCGAAGTACGTGGCCGCAACCACGCCGAGGACTGCGAGGAGCGTCATCGCCGCGAACACCGCCCAGCCGTGGCGCGGGTTCTTCACCTGCTGTCCGAGGGTCACGCACAGCGCCCCCGGGATCGCCCAGATGGACAGCATCTGGACGAAGTTGGTCAGCGGCGTCGGGTTCTCCCACGGGTGGGCGGAGTTGGCGTTGAAGTAGCCGCCTCCGTTCGTGCCGAGCATCTTGATCGCCTCCTGCGAGGCGACCGGTCCGCGGAGCACCGACTGCGCCGAGCCATCGAGGGCCGTCCACGCGGCGGGTCCCTGGAGCGTCTGCACGACGCCCTGCGAGACGAGGAACAATGCGTAGAAGAGGCAGATCGGCAGGAGCACGTAGAGGTGCACCCGGACCAGATCGACCCAGAAGTTTCCGACCGTCTCGGACTGGTGCCGCGCGATCCCGCGCACCAGCGCGATGGCGATGCAGATGCCCACGCCCGCGGAGAAGAAGTTGTGGCTGGTCAGCGCGACCGCCTGCGAGAAGTAGCTCATCGTCGTCTCGCCCGCGTACGACTGCCAGTTCGTATTCGTGGTGAACGACGTGGCAGTGTTGAACGCGAGCCAGGGCGCGACGGCCCCGAGCTTGGTCGGGTTGCCCGGCAAGGCTTGCTGCACCCGCATCACGCCGTAGCTGATCAGCTGGGTGAGCAGGGAGAACGCGAGCATCGCGCCCGCGTAGTGCTTCCAATCGTGCTCGCGATGCTCGTCGACGCCGGAGACGCGGTAGATTGCCCGCTCCAGCCAGCCGAGCGCCCTGCGTGAGGCGTGGTTCTGGCCGGTGAACACCCGGTCGATGAATCGGCCGAGCGGCCAGGCGATCAACGCGACGAGCGCGAAGAACACCACGTTCAAGACGATGGCGCGCATGTCAGAACCGCTCCGGTCGCAGCAGGACGAAAAACAGGTACAAGGTCAGCGCGAGACCGCAGAGCAGCCCGAGCACGAGATCGAAAGCCATGACGCCTTCTCCGGTGTTCACAACTGATCGCAGAGCCGCACGAACGCGCGAGCACCCGCGAACATGACGATGGTGACGAGCACGATCGCGACGTCGGTCATTGCCGCCAGCCCAAGCAGGTTCGGGGCCAACGCGCTCCACTGGCGAGAAACGCCGACGCGCCCGGCGCGATCGTGCAGTGGTGCACGGTGCCGGCTTTGTGGCTTCGTGCATTGCGCCCGACGCCTTCGGCGTGACCCCCGCATTCGCGTGCGATCTCACGCGCGCGCGAGGCTGGCACCCGTTGTGCTCTCGCTCCGAGCAATGCCGCACGATCCCTGGCGCCGCAGCGATTCAGTCGTCGTGTTCGCGCTCGTCGTCGGGCTGGCCTCTTCACTGGCGGCCATCGTCGGGGGCTATGCGGCCGAGCATCGATGGGTGCCGGAGCTCGGACTCTCGATGTTCTTCGTGATCGTGTTCGCCGGTGCGCTCGCGAGCGAGCTCGCCGAGCTGTTCCGACGGCGACGGGAATCGCGAAGATGACCGACGAGTTCCTCGCCTTCGTGCGCGCGAGCAAGCGCGGTCGGCTGAAGGTCTTCCTCGGCATGGCAGCAGGCGTGGGCAAGACCGTCGCGATGTTGCGAGAGGGCAAGCGTCTGCTCGCCGACGGTGTCGACGTGGCGATCGGCGTCGTGCTCTCGCACGGTCGAGCCGAGACCGAGCGCGAGATCGAGGGGCTCCCGCGCGTGCCGATGCGCATCATCGAGTACCGCGGTGTTCCCCTCGAAGAGATGGACCTCGAGGCGGTCCTCGCCAAGCGCCCCGACGTCGCGCTCGTCGACGAGCTCGCCCACACCAACATCCCCGGCTCCATCCACGAAAAACGCTGGAAGGACGTCGAGAAGCTGCGCGACGAGGGCATCTCGGTGCTCACCTGCGTCAACGTGCAGCACCTCGAGAGCCTGCACGATCTCATCCTGCGGGAGACCGGCGTCGACGTGCGCGAGCGCGTCCCCGACCGCATCGTGCAACAGGCCGACGACGTCGTCGTGATCGACGTGCCTCCGGCCGAGCTCCGCGAGCGACTGCGCGCCGGGAAGATCTACCCGACCTACAAGGTCGAGCAGGCGCTCGGAGGCTTCTTCCGCGAGGAGAACCTCGGCGCTCTCCGGCAGATCGCGCTGCGCGAGGTCGCCAACGCGGTCGAGGCGCGCGTCGAGGCCATCGAGTCGCTGCAGCGAAAGGGCTCCGAGCGGGCCGTCGCCGCGGCGGAGCGCGTGATGGTCTGCATGTCTTCACAGCCCACGGGCGCTGTGCATCTGCTGCGTCAGGGTGCGCGTCTCGCGGGCGGTCCCAACGACAAGTGGTTCGTCGTCTACGTGCGCACCCCGAACGAGTCCACCGAGCGAATCGACACCGCGAGCCTTCGTTCGGTGACCGAGAACATCAACCTGGCCAAGGAGCTCGGCGCCGAGATCGTGCGCCTCGAGGGGAGCGACATTCCCGAGGTCCTCGCGGCCTTCGCGCGCGCGCGACGGATCACCCACGCCGTCTTTGGTCGCACGCGTCTGTCGGCGATCCGCGAGCGCCTCCGTGGCTCGGTCATCGATCGCTTCATGCGCCTCTGTCCCGACGTCGACGTCCTGGTGGTCGGCACCCGCACGGAGGCCCCATGAGCGGGCGGGTGCTGATCGTCGAGCGGGACGAGCACGGGCGCGCCATGATGGACCGGGTGCTCTCCGCGGCCGGCTGGGTTGCCGACGGCGTTTGCCGGGCAGACGACGCGCGCGACGCCCTCGATCGCGAGGAATATTGCCTCGCCGTCGTCGACGAGCTCGCCGGCACGGGTTCCGCCCTCGACGAGGTTCGGTCGATGCGTGCGCGCTGGCCCCGTCTGCCGCTCGTGGTCACCGGCTCGGTCCTCTCGTCCAGGGTGCTCCTCGAGCTGATGCGTCTCGGAGTGCTCGACGCGCTGCCGAAACCCTTCTCGCCTGCCGAGCTGCGCGACCTCGTGGCCCGGGTGAACACCCGGACCTCGCCGGGCGAAGACGAGGCGTTGGAGTACGCGGTGGCCATCGCCGCCGCGCGCGATGCGCTCGGAGAGGGGCGATTTCCTTCCGCGGCCACCCACCTGAACCGTGCGCTCCGGGTCGCCCCGCTCGACGCCGAAGCGATCGCGCTCCTCGGGGTGCTCGCCGAGGTGCAAGGCGACGATCGGCGGGCTCTCCAACTGCATCGCGCCGCGATGGTGCTCGGCGACGACGAGAGCGCACCCTCGCCCGATCCTCGGGAGGGCGTGGCGCGGGTCTCGGCCTATGCCGACGCGCGTCCCGTCGCGAAGCTCGAACGAGGATTGACCGCGTTTCTCACCGACGAGCTCGGCTCACTCGTCGAGGCGCCTCCCGCCAAGCATGTGGTGATCCTCACGCTCGGCGTCAGCCACCGGCCGGATGCGCTGGTTCACCTTCGCGATTCGGCGCAGCGCGCGTTCGCCGTTTCGCTGGGCGACGACTCGCCGGAGACCCTCGCCCACGTGCTCGACGCCATCGGCGCGGCCCACGTCGTGGTCACCGAAGCGGCGCGTGAGCACCTCGATCTGGCGAAGATCGCGTCGCTCCGCGCCGAGGTGGGCAGCCGATGACCGATCTGGAGCGGCTCGCCCTCGCCCACGCGTTGCGGACCCCCCTCACCTCCGCGCTGCTCTCCACCGGCCTGCTCGCAGACGGACCGCTCGATCCAACCCAACGGCAGCTTGTCGCGACGCTGCTCGAGGACCTTTCGCGCTTGCGAGTCCTGGTCGAGCAGGGGCTGGACATCACCCGCGCGGGCGCCCACGCTGGGCCGATGGAACGGGCCCCGGTGCGACTCGCCGACCTGTTGGCGCGCGCCGTGGGCCCCCTCCGCGAGCAGGCAGCATCACGAGGCATCGACATCGTGGTCCACCCGAGCGAAGACACCATGGTGGTCGCCGATCCCGTGAAGCTCGGCTGGGCGCTCACCACGCTCGTCGCCAACGCCATCCGCTACGCGAAGAGCGTCGTGGAGATCGGCGTGCAAACCTCCGAGAGCGACGTGGTCGTGCAGATTCGCGACGACGGCCCCGGCGTTCCGAAAGCGATCGCCGAGCAACTGTTCGAGCGCGACGGGGCAGGTCTGGGACTGTTCCTGGTCCAAGAGATAGTCAGTGCACACGGCGGGTCCATCGAGCTCGCATCCTCGTCCGTCCCTGGCTCGGTCTTCGCACTGCAACTGCCGCTGCTCGAAGGAAGACTCCATGGCGAAGCCCGGTGACATTCGCATCCTCGTGGTCGACGACGAAGACGGCATCCGCAAGACCCTGCGGCTGTGCCTGACGGGCGCGGGCTACCGGGTGACCGAGGCGCCGAGCGGCGAGGCGGGAATCGCCGCCGCGCGTCGTGCGCCGCCGGATCTCGCGCTCATCGATCTGCGCCTCGGCGGCATGGATGGGCTCGCCTTGACCAAGGCCCTCAAGCAGGAGGTGCCTCACACGGTGATCGTCCTGATGACCGCATACGCGACGATCGACAACGCGGTCGAGGCCATGCGCTCCGGGGCGTTCGACTACCTGCCCAAGCCGTTCACGCCGCAGCAAGTGCTCCACACTGTGTCGCGGGCGCTCGAGAGCGCGCACCTCCGGCATCGGGTCGCCGAGCTCGAGAAGGGCGGGCGGGGCGTGCGCGCGCGCTTCGAGAGCAAGAGCCCCGCGATGAAGCAGCTGCTCGACGTGGCTGCGCGCGTCGCCGAGACCGACGCGACCGTGCTCCTCCTCGGAGAGACCGGCACCGGCAAGGGGGTGCTCGCGCGCCACATCCACGCACTCTCGCAGCGTGCCGCGCGCCCCTTCGTCACCGTGAACTGCGCGGTCATCGCGCCGACGCTGATCGAGAGCGAGCTGTTCGGCCACACCCGCGGCGCGTTCACCGGCGCAGAGAGCGCCCGCGCTGGCCACATCGAGGCCGCGGGAAGCGGCACGCTGTTCCTCGACGAGGTCGGCGACCTTCCGCGCGAGGCGCAGGGAAAGCTCCTGCGCCTGCTCGAGGAACACGAGTACGTCCGGGTCGGCGACGTCGAGCCCCGGCGCGCTGACGCGCGGGTGATCGCGGCGACCCACAGGGATCTCAAGACCGCGGCACACGACGGCCACTTCCGCGAGGACCTCTACTTCCGCCTCAACGTCGTCACGTTGACCTTGCCGCCGCTCCGCGAGCGTCGCGAAGACATCCCCGACCTCGCCGACACCATCCTCCCCGAGCTCGCTGCCCAGCACCGCCGTCGACCCGTCGCGCTCTCGGCCGCGGCGCGGACGGCGCTCGTGGAGTACGACTGGCCGGGCAACCTCCGGGAGCTCGTCAACGTGCTCGAGCGATGCGTCATCCTGGTGCAGGGCGACGAGATCACGCCCGATCTCCTCCCCGAAGAGTTGCGGGCCCACGCCGGTCCGGCGCCGACGTCGGGCGACGAGTCGCTGGAGGCCGCCGAACGTCGCCACATCGCCACCGTCCTCGCCAAGTACCCGAGGCTCGACACCGCGGCGCGCGTGCTCGGCATCGATCCCTCGACCTTGTTCCGCAAGCGCACGCGCTACGGCCTGCAATGAGCCCATCGAGCAAGTCCTCGCTGCAGGCACGCCTGCGCCTCGGGCTCGGGGGACTCGCGGTGATCGTCGCCATCCTCGCCATCGCGGCGATCTCCGCCCTCGATCGGTTGGGCAACGCGATCGCCACCATCCTGAAGGAGAACTACCTCTCGGTCGTGATGTGCGAGCGGATGCAGGAGGCGCTCGAGCGGCAGGACTCCGCCGCGCTCTTCGCGGCCAACGGGCAGTTGGAGACCGCCCAAAAGCTCCGCACCGAGAACAAGGCCGCCTTCGCCGCGGCGTTCGAGCGCGAGAGCAAGAACGTCACACTCCCCGGCGAGGGCGAGCTCGTCGGAAGGCTCAGTCGCGAATACGCCGACTATTCGCGCTCGGTGGAGCGCGTGCTCGCCCTCCCCGAGAAGGACCAGGCCAAGGAGTACTTCGCGGACTTGTTGCCGCGCTTCCAGTCGATGAAGCGCATCGTCCAAGACATCGCCGCGATGAACCATGCGCACATGGAGCAGGCCGACAGGCAGGCCAAGCAGCTCGCGCGCAACACGGTGCAGCTCGCAATTGCGATCGGCGCGCTCGCGGTGTTCTTCGCGGTGTGGCTCGCCTACTCGTTGCCTCGCTCGCTCGTCCGGCCCGTCGAGGAGCTCGCGCGCACCGCGCACCGCGTCGGCGAGGGCGACCTCGAGGTCGTCGTGCCGTCGACCGAGGTGCTCGAGCTGTCGCCCCTCGAAGAGGCGTTTCGCGCGATGCTCGAGCGCCTGCGCGCGTATCGCGCATCCTCGCTCGGCGAGCTCCTCGCCGCGAAGGACCTCGCCAACTCCACGGTGTCGTGTCTGCTCGATCCGGTGATCGTCTTCGGCGTCTCGGGTGAAGTCCTCCTCGCGAACGAGGCCGCCGAGCGCGCGTTCCGGCTGCAGCCGGGCACGCCCGAGGAGCTGCGCTCGCTCGAGGTCGAGGTGCCCGAGGCGATCGCCGCCGCGCGCGATCTGGTCATCGCGCGGAGCTTGCCCGCGCTGCCGCAGACCCTCTCCGAGGCGATGCGTTGGGTCGGCCCCGACGGCGAGCGACATTACCTCGTTCGCGCAGCCCCGCTCCGCGCCGACGAGGACGTGACGGGGGCGGTGGTGCTCGCCCAGGACGTCACCCGCTTCCGTCGCATCGACGAGCTGAAGAGCGACATGGTGGCTACCGTGAGCCACCAGTTCAAGACGCCGCTGACCTCGCTGCGCATGGCGACTCACATGCTGCTCGAGCCTGCCGTCGGCGCGCTCACCGACGACCAGCGCGAGCTCGTGACCACCGCGCGCGACGAGACCGAGCGCCTGCGCACGATGGTCGACGAGTTGCTCGATCTCGTGCGGATCGAGGCCGAAGCCGGCGCGCTGCACCGTCGGCCGATCGACGCACGAGCCCTCCTCGCGAGCGTCGCGGAGGCGCACCGCTCGGTCGCGCGGGCAAAGGGTGTCGAGCTGGTGGTCGACCGCCCGACCGACGTCCCGGCGCTCGAAGGCGACGCCGAGCGGCTCTCGATCGTCCTGTCGAACCTCGTGTCGAATGCGATTCGCCACACGCCCGAGGGGGGCACGGTGACGCTGACCGCGACCTCGGACGAGCTGAACGTTCACCTCCGCGTTCGGGACACGGGCGAGGGCATTCCGGAGCGCGAGCGCCAGCGGATCTTCGAACGCTCCGTCTCGCTCGGCGGCGAAGTAGAGCGCGATCGGCATGGTCTGGGACTGACCATCGCCCGCGAAATCGTGCTCCAGCACGGCGGTGAGGTCACGGTCACCTCTTCGGTCGGGTCGGGCAGCGAGTTCGTCGTCTCGCTGCCGCGTGGAGCGGTCTCCTGAAGCATGCGGCGCCGCACGGTTGGTCGTGCAGAGCACAGAACGCAGCCATCACGGAGCCCCACGAAGTCGCCCAAACACACGGATCGGGTGCGGCACTTCACTTGCTCCTCCTGGGGGCCGCATGGCGAGCTCCCACCCCCCATCGACGATCCGCGTCGTTCCCCGTGATCGCTCGTGGCGCGTCATCTCTGATCCGGGCCGCGAACGACTGATCGACATCCTCTGCACCCGCGAGCGCGCTCTCGAGCACGCACTCGAGCTCGCGAGTGAGCTGGTGGAGCGAGGTCTCGAGCGAGCGGTCCGGATTCGCGTGGAAGATCGCTCGGGACGTGTGGAGCAGCTCGACGTCTGTTGAGCAAACGCCGCCCAAATCGTGCGCCGTCGCACGATCGTGATCGTACCATCGTGCACTGCCGCACGACCGATGCGGTGAGCGCGTCGGTCGCGGCGATCTCGCCTTGAAAGCAGGCACGGAGCGACTACTTTTTCCGCACGCCGAACGATCGACCCTGCTCGATCGACGGGGGACCCAAATCCCCTCCGGGGCGAGCGCCGCGAAGGAGTCGTCCAACCGGACGATCGATCGCGGCGGGGGCCGACTCTCTTCCGGCCCCAGCCCGTCAGCTAACTCCGTAGGCGTTCGGAAGAGGTCATACGATCATGTCTACTCGCACGGCTGTGATGGGCTCCGTGCCCATCGAGCAGGCGCACGTTCACCATCCACGCGCGAGCCTGCGGATCCTCGTGTGGGCCGCCCTCGGCGTCGTCTTCGGCGACATCGGCACCTCGCCGCTCTACGCGATGTCCGAGACCGTGTCGTCCCATCTGGCGTCGGTGCACGGCATCAAGGACAAGGTGACGATGCAGCTCGGCCAGTACTACGGCCGAGACGAGGTGCTGGGCTTCACGTCGCTGTTCCTCTGGGCGATCGCCATCGTCGTCACCCTCAAGTACGTCGTGCTCATCCTTCGGGCCGACAACGAGGGCGAGGGAGGGATGTTCTCCGTCCTCGCGCTCCTCAAATCGAAGGCCACGAGTGCCTTCAGCGACCGCTCGATGGCCTTCGTCGTCCTGATGGCCGTGATCGGCTCGGGGCTCATCCTCGGAGACGGCGTGATCACTCCCTCGCTCTCGATCATGTCGGCGTGGGAGGGGCTCGAGGTGGTGACCCACCGGTGGTCGCCGTACATCCCCTGGCTCTCGGTCGCGACGTTGATCGCGCTGTTCTCGATCCAGCGCTTCGGCAGCGCCAGGGTCGGCTCGATCTTCGCGCCCGCGATGGCCATCTGGTTTCTGGCGCTCGCCTTGATGGGTGCAGCCAACCTGGTCAAACACCCGGAGGTGCTCGCCGCATTCAACCCTGCATATGCGGCCCGCTACGTGCGGCACTTCCCCCGGGCCACGCTGTACGTCATCGGCTCGGTCGATCTCTGCATCACCGGCTGCGAAGCACTCTTCGCGGACATGGGTCATTTCAGCCGCCCCGCGGTGCGACGCGCGTGGTTCATGATCGTCTGGCCCGCGCTGATGCTGAACTACCTCGGTCAGGGCGCGCGCATGCTCGACCCGACGCCGATCGTCGACGGCAACGTGTTCTACGCGCTCGTCCCGTCGACCGCGGGGTTCGTCTATCCGCTCGTCATCATCAGCTGGCTCGCCACCATCATCGCGAGCCAGGCGCTGATCTCGGGAGCGTTCTCGCTGGTGCACCAGGCAATCCAGCTCGGGCTCTGTCCGCGGGTGAGCGTGGTGCACACCAACGCCCAGGTGGAGGGGCAGATCTACGTCCCCGAGGTGAACTGGGGCTACCTGGCGATGTGCATCATGCTGGTCGTCGGGTTCCGCAACTCGCACAACCTCGCGCCGGCGTACGGGCTCGCGGTGACCGGCACGATGGCCTTCACCACCATCCTGTTCTACCTCGTCGCCACGCGCGTCTGGCACTGGAAGGCGTGGCTCATCGGACCGGTCTGTCTCGCCCTCATCGGCGTGGACATCACGTTCTTCGTCAGCAACGCCACGCAGTTCCTCCAGGGCGGCTACGTCACGATTGCCATCGCGGCCGTGAGCGCGTTCGTCATGCTCACCTGGCAGAAGGGCCGCGCCGCGCTCGGCGCCGTGCTCAAGAGCCTGGTGCTGCCGGTCGATGTCTTCCTCGACAGCCTCCGCATCGAGCGGCCGGTTCGGGTGAAGGGCACCGCGGTCTTCATGACCAGCAACCCCGGCGTGCCCAGCTCGCTGATGCACTACTTCAAGCACGCCAAGACGCTGCACGAGAAGGTCGTCTTCCTCACGGTCCAGACGCGCCACGTGCCCGAAGTTCCGGACGAGGATCGCATCACCGAGGTCAAGGATCTCGGCGAGGGGTTCTTCGCCGCCAAGGTGATCTACGGCTTCATGGAGAGCCCCGACATCCCCAAGATCCTGGGTGACCTGAGCAAGCACGGGATCGACATCGACCTCGCCGATCTGTCGTTCTTCCTCGGCCGCGAGTCGCTCGTCTTCACCGGCACCTCGAGGATGAGCCTCGCGCGCAAGATGTTCTTCAAGTTCCTCAGCCAGAACGCGATCCCCGCTTCGGCGTTCTTCAAGCTGCCCCCGGGACGCGTGGTGGAGCTCGGAGTCCAGATCGAGCTCTGAAGATCGCCCCGGTCCCGCCTTCGGCGGTCCCGGGAATTCGCCCTCACCCAACCCTCTCCCGGCGGGAGAGGGCTCGAGAGTCGGCGAATCCTCATGGTCTCTCGACCAGTGATCGATGTACAGCTGAGTCGTGTCCGAAGCCCCTTCTCCGCCCTCCCACGCAGCGCACGCGCATCCGAGCTCCCAGGCCGCGCTGATCGTCGCCGCGATCGGCGTGGTCTTCGGCGACATCGGGACCTCGCCGCTCTACACCATCCAGGAGTGCGTCAACGGGACGCACGGTGTGCCGGCGACGCGCGAGAACGTGCTCGGGGTCATCTCGCTGATCGTGTGGTCGGTGACGATGGTCGTGACGGTGAAGTACCTCGCGTTCCTCATGCGCGCCGACAACCAGGGCGAAGGGCGGCATCTTCTCGCTGTTCGCCTTGGTGCCCGCGCAATGGAGGCGCGCCCCGAAAGGACGCGTGGGGTGGCTCGCGATCGTGGTCATCGCCGGCGCCTGCCTCCTGTTCGGCGACGGGATCATCACCCCGGCGATCTCGGTGCTCGCCGCGCTCGAGGGGCTCAAGGTCGCGACGTCGAAGTTCGACGACGTCGTGGTGCCGCTCACCTGCGTCATCCTCGCCGGCCTGTTCCTCATCCAACGCCGCGGAACCGGCAGCGTCGGACGGATCTTCGGACCGGTGATGATCCTCTGGTTCACCACCATCGGTGCCCTCGGGGCGTTCCAGATCGCGAAGAACCCGTCGATCTTCGCAGCTCTGTCGCCGACGTGGGGCGCTCGCTTGTTGTTCCACCACGGCTTCCACGGCTTCAAGCTGCTCGGCAGCGTGGTGCTCGCCGTCACCGGCGGCGAGGCGCTCTACGCGGACATGGGTCACTTCGGTCGTGGCCCGATCCGTCGCGCGTGGCTCGCGCTGGTCTTTCCCGCGCTGCTCCTCTGCTACCTCGGACAAGGTGCGTTGCTGCTGCGGAATCCCGACGCTGCGGCGCAACCGTTCTTCATGATGGTGCCCGCCGGGCTCGCGACGTTCGCGCTGGTCGCGCTCGCCGCGCCTGCCACCGTCATCGCATCGCAGGCCCTGATTTCCGGGGTGTTCTCGCTCACCCACCAGGCGGTGCGGCTCGGGTACTTCCCGCGTGTCAACGTGCTGCACACCGACCGGGCGACCGAGGGACAGATCTTCGTCCCTCTGCTCAACTGGTTGCTCGCGTTCGGAAGCATCAGCCTCGTCTTGGCCTTGCGTAGCTCGAGCCGCCTCGCAGCCGCGTTCGGTCTCGCGGTGAGCGGCACGATGGCGATCACCTCGGTGGTCTTCTTCGTCGTCGCCCGGCACAACTGGGGCTGGAGCGCTCTGAAGGCCTGGGCCGTCCTGCTCCTGTTCTTGTCGTTCGACCTCCCGTTCTTCGGCGCGAACCTCCTCAAGTTCGTCGACGGCGGCTACATCCCGCTGGTCGTCGGCGCAGGGTTCTTCATCGTGATGCTCGTCTGGCGACAGGGTCGGACGCTCCTCGCCGAGCGCAATCAGGAGTCGACCGTTCCCCTCGAACAGTTCCTCGAGACGCTGCCCAAGGCGAGATTGCCGGGCGTGGGGGTCTTCCTCGCGTCGAATCCCAACGGCGCTCCGCCCATCCTCCTCCACCTCTTGCGGCGTCTGCGGAACGTGAACGAGACCATCGTGCTCTTCACGGCCACGACCGAGCACACGCCCATCGTCGCCGACACCGATCGGGTCCGCGTCGAGACCCTGGACCACGGCATCGTACGCGTGGTGGCCCGCTACGGATTCTTCGAGACCCCAGAGGTCGTGCGCGCCCTCGAACAGGCGGTGCGCGAGAACCAGCTTTCGCTCGATCTGAAGGACGCGACCAACTTCGTCGGCCGCGAGACCTTCACCGAAGGGGCCGGCGGGCGCATGGGCGCCGGACGCGAGGGGCTGTTCTCGTTCCTCTCGCGAAATGCGCGCAACGCCACCTTGTACTTCGGCGTTCCACCCGAGCAGGTCGTCGAGGTCGGGATGCGCATCGACCTCTGATTCCTCTAGCATCCCTCTCCTCGTCTTGTTCCCGCGAACCTCCATCCGGACGCAGCTGGTCGTGCTGCTCGTCGCAGTCGCGACGGTGCCGGCCTCGATCGTCGGCGGGATCGCCTACCAGAGCCAGCGGTCGCTGATCCTCGCAAACGCCCAGAACACCGTGGCGATGGCCGCGCGAGACCGCAGGCAAGCGCTCGTCCACCAACTCAGGCGACATCGCGCGAGAGACACCCACTTCGTCGTGTCCGTCATCGGCCCCGCCTGTCACGACAGCGTCGATCGTGCGGCATGCCTTCGGCCGTTGCTCGCAAGCTTCGTCGAGACCGAGGGAGCGACCGCGGCGGTCTTGACCGTTCCCGGGCTTTCTCCCATCGCGGTCGGAACGCCGCGCGGCCTCATGACGGTCTCGCTCGAGCCCGCCCAGCTCGCTGCATTCCGAGGTGGCGGCGGCCCGTTCCCCAGCTACGTGACCGTTGGCGCAACAGAGGCCGGGCGGGTCGTGGTCGAGCGGAAGCTCGAGGTCGTGCAGGACATCTTCGACGACCGCTTCGGGCTGGGAGAATCGGGCGAAACCTTCCTCGCGGATGCGAGCGGCTACTTTCTCACGGCTCCCCGGTACACGAGCGAGTCCGGGCACAGCCACCCCATTGACGCACGCCCCATGGTGCGCTGTCTCGCGGGCGAGAACGCGACGATGGTCGCCGGCGACTACCGCCCGGTCGAGGTCGTGCATGCGTTCCAATACCTGCCCGAGATCGGCGGCGGCTGCATCATGGCCCACGTCGACTACGCCGAAGCGACGCGGCCCGTGGTGGCGCTACGCAACCGAGCGGCCGCAGTGGCGGTCGGCTTCGGCCTCGTCGCGCTGGTCGTCGCATGGGTTCTCGGGTGGCTGATCTCGAAACCGCTGCGCGCCCTCGTCGGCTATGCGCGAACGATCGAAGCCGGCCGCTTCGACGAGCCTCCGCCGACGGCGGGTGGCTCACGGGAGCTCACGAGCCTGTCGCAGGCATTGGACTCGATGGCCCGAAGCCTGAGGTCGACGCTGCTCCTCGAGCACGAGCGCGCAGGCCGACAAGAAGCCGAGCGTGGGGAGCGCCGAATGCGCCTCCTCGCCGACACGTCCGCGGCGCTCTCGTCCTCCCTCGAGCAGGAGCGCGTGCTCGGACGGGTGGCCGGCCTCGCGAGCGAGGCGTTGGCCGCGCGCTGCATCGTCTATCTGCGCGGCGAAGACGGCGACCTCCGAGCCGTCGGCGAGCCGTCCTCGTCGGAGCTCGAGCACGCAGTCAGCCAAAACCTCGCCGGCGCGGCCGACACCTTCGCCAAACCACTCGTCTGTGTCCCGCTCGCAACCCCGCGATTCGAGCTCGGAGCCCTCGTCTTCGTTCGTGAGGCGGACGGCGCCCCCGAGTTCCTCGCCCCCGAGCTCGAGCTCGGGCGGGAGGTCGGCCGACGCATCGTCATGGCGCTCGAGAACGAGCGTCTGTTCCGAGAATCCCGTGAGGCCATTTCGCTGCGCGACACCTTCATCTCGGTCGCCTCCCACGAGCTCCGGACGCCGCTCACCGCCCTTCGGCTCCGGCTGCGTGGCCTCCGCGGTCCCCGCGGCGAGCGACCCGAGGAGGTCATCCGAGCGCTCGACAGCATCGATCGCCAGGTGACGCGCCTCGCAGAGCTCATCGAGAACCTGCTCGACGTCAGCCGGATCTCCAGCGGGCGGATGAACCTCGAGCTCGCCGAGGTCGACCTGTCGACCGTGGTGAAGGAGGTCGGCGCACGCTTCCGCGACGCCCTCGCCCAGGCCGGCTGTTCCCTCACGCTGCACGCGGACACGAGCGTCCTGGGACGCTGGGATGGACTTCGCCTCGATCAGGTCGTCACCAACCTGCTGTCGAACGCGCTCAAGTACGGGCCCGGCCACCCCATCGAGGTCCGCGTGGAACACGACGAGCACGAGGCGCGTCTCGTCGTGACCGACCACGGCATCGGAATCCCGAAGGAGGATCAGGCGCGCATCTTCGAGCGCTTCGGGCGCGCAGTTCCCGAGCAGCGCTACCCCGGCCTCGGCCTCGGTCTGTGGATCGTCACGGAGATCGTCAGCGCGCTGCAGGGCAGCATCGAAGTGAAGAGCGAGGTCGGCCACGGCTCGACCTTCACCGTGCATCTGCCCTTCGGGCGCACGACGGCGTGACGGAGTTTGCGGTCTTGCACTCGTGTACCAGTTCGGTGTGAGGATCGCCGTGAGGGCCGAACGCAACCACGAGCGAGTCGCTGGTGGCACCGGACTCGGCTGGTTAGTTTGGAGCAATGTCCATCGACCTCGAGCTGGTGCTCGCGTTCTCGCGCGACCTCCAGAGTGCGAGCACCCTCGGCGAGCTCGTGGAGGCGATGCGGAAGGCGGTCGCCGGCTCGACCCGCTACCGCACGATGTGGCTCGCCGCGTTCGAGAGCGGTCCCGACGGCGAGTGGGTGCGCATCCTCGCCACGTCCGGCACCGCGCAGGAGATCATCTGGGAGGAGACCCCGCGCTTCCCGGTGGGCACCGACGCGATGCTGCTCGAGATCCGCGACGGCCGGAAGCCGGTGGTCGTCGAGGACATGCGCACCGATCCGCGAACCGACAAGGAGATCGTCGCTCGCGCCGGACATCGCACCACGATCAATGTGCCGCTCCTGCTCGGGGAAGCCGTGCTCGGCGCCCTCGGCGTCTCCTCGTTCGGCGACGAGGGGATCATGCCGCCCACTCCGTCGGAGCTCGAGCACCTGACGGTGTGCGCCACCCTGTTGGCCGCCGCGCTCGATCGGGTCCGCCTGCTGGAGCAGAAGCGTGCGGCGGATCTCCAAGGCGCGAGGCTTCAGGCCGAGCACCGCGTCCTCGAGGCGCAGCTCCGGCAAGCGCAGAAGATGGAGGTCGTGGGCACCCTCGCCGGGGGCATCGCGCACGACTTCAACAACCTGCTGATGGCAGTCCTCGGGCACGCGCAGCTGGTGCGCGATTCGATGCTCGCTGCGGATTGGCGCCGCGAGTCGATGGACACGATCATCTCGTCGGGCAAGCGGGCCGCCCATCTCACGCGCAATCTGCTCATCTTCAGTCGCAAGCAGGTCGTCTCGTCGATGCCCGTCTCCATCCAGAGCGTGATCGGAGGCGTGGAGGCGTTGCTGCGCCCGCTGTTGCGGGAGGACATCGAGCTGCGCACCGAGCTTCCCGACCGCGAGTTGGTGGTCCAGGCGGACGCCGGAGAGCTCGAGCAAGTCCTCCTGAACCTCGTCAACAACGCGCGCGACGCCATGCCGGACGGCGGCACGGTGACGATTCGCGCGAGCGAGACGACCATCGACGACGACTTCGTCACGAGGCATGGCGCCGGGACCCTCGGCAAGTGCGCGCTCCTCACGGTCTCCGACACCGGCCTCGGAATGAGCGCGAGCACGCAGGAGAAGATCTTCGAGCCGTTCTTCACGACCAAGGAGCCGGGCAAGGGCACCGGTCTCGGGCTCGCCACCTCCTACGGAATCGTCAAGCAGCTCGGCGGCCACATCTTCGTCGAGAGTGTTCTCGGCCGCGGCACGACGTTCGAGATCTACCTACCCCTGACGACCGAAGCGGTGGTGAGTGCGCTGTCAGGCGACGGGGCAGCGGCCACCCGCGGGACCGAGACCATCCTCGTGGCGGAAGACGAAGAAGCGGTGCGGAAGCTCGTGACCGGTCTCCTCCGCAGTCACGGCTATCGTGTTCTCGAGGCGGTGGACGGTCAGGACGCGATCGACAAGTTCCGCGCCCACAGCGCGGAGATCGATCTGGTGCTGACCGACGTGGTCATGCCGAAGCGCAGCGGGCGCGACGTCTACGACACGGTCCGGGCGTTCCGGCAGGACACCGAGGTCGTCTTCACCAGCGGCTACGCGCCGGAGGAGATCGGGTTGCCCGAAGGGGGCCCGCAGACGATCGTCAAGCCGGTCGGCCCCACCGAGCTGCTCGCCACGATTCGTCGAGTGCTGGATCGGAGGCGTTGAGCCTCGGACGAGACGACGCATGGAATCACTTGGGGGCGAACTTCTGGATCTTGCGCTGCAGCGAGCGTCGGTGCACGCCCAATCGACGCGCGGCTTCGCTGACGTTGCCTGCGCAGTCGGCGAGCACGCGGTGGATGTGCTCCCACTCCGCGCGGGCGAGGCTCGGCGCATCGTAGTCGACCGGTGAGGCGGTGAGAGGCGGGAGCGCCGCGCGCGCGAAGGCGGCGAGCAGATCGTCGACGTCGGCCGGCTTGGCCACGTAGCCGATCGCGCCGAGCCGTACCGCCTCGACCGCGGTGGCGATGCTGCCGTACCCGGTGAGCACGAGGATTCGGGTCGAAGGATCGATGGCGTGGAGATCGCGGACGACCTCGAGCCCACCCCGCCCCGGCATGCGGAGGTCGACGATCGCGTGCTCGGGCGACTCCTCGCGGGCGAGCGTGACGGCCTCGTCGGCGTCGCCAGCATCGCGCACGTCCCAGCCACGGGCCGTGAACGCGCGCGCCAGCCGTTTGCGAAACACGGTGTCGTCGTCGACGAGCAGAAGCGATTCGCACTCCACGTTCAGTCTCCTAGGTTGTCAAACATGGAACGTCGAGCCGGACGGTGGTTCCGCCGTTGGGGCTCGAGTCGATGGAGAGCTCGCCGTGCAGCTGCTCGATCACGCTGCGCGCGAGGAAGACGCCGAGCCCCATGCCACGCCCGGGCTCCTTGGTGGTGAAGAACGGCTCGCCGACGCGCGCTAGCACGTCTGCGGGCATTCCCGTGCCGCGATCGGCGACCTCGATGGTCACGCCAGCGGCAGAAGAGCGAGCACGCACCACGACCGGCGCTTGCGACGGGGACGCCTGTTGCGCGTTCTCGATCACCGAGCGAAGCGCGAGCTCGAGCGGCCGCGAAGGCAGACGAAGCGAACGCGCGTCGAGCGGCGCGGCAACCTCGACCACGATCGGAGGATGGTCGGGGAGGCCGGCCTTCGCCCGGGCGATCACGTCGCCGATGGTGGTGTCCTGCGGGGCGTCGCCGACGCCGCTGCCCACGTCGGCCGAGAGCTGGTCGAGCACCTTGCGGCAGCGAGCGACCTCGCCGCGAATGAGCCTCGCGTCCTCGAGCAATGAGTTCGCGTGACTCCGCGCGAGCTCGGTCTCGAGCTCCCGCGCGACCACGGCGATGGTCGACAACGGCGTCGAGAGCTCGTGCGCCGCCCCGGCAGCGAGCGTGGCGAGCGCAGCGAGCTTCTCGCTCCTCGCCTGCCGCGCACGAATGGCCGCGAGCTCGGCCTCACGCTCGGCCAGCGCACGTTGAATGCGCCCTCCGAAGTAGCCGACGAACACCGCGGCGACCGAGAACGCGAGCCACATCCCCTTGAGGTGGATGCGCATGTGGGTCGCATGATCGGGCCCCCACAGCGACTCCGACGAGACGACGAACAGCCCGGCGAAGGCGCCCCCCGAGAGCACGACCAGGATCCACGTCCAACGCACGCTGAGGACGACGGCGCCGAGGGCGATGTAGACGAGGTACAGCGAGCTGAACGGATTGAGTGGACCGCCGGTGATCGCGAGCGCGAGGGTGAGCGCCGCGACGTCGAAGGCGAGCACGCCGCCGATGACGTGCTCGCTCACGCGGGACGCGCGACGGCTGAACAGCCACAGGGCCACGTTGGTGGCGAGCGCCACGCCGAAGATGACGAACAGCCGTCCCACCGGCAGCGGGATCGTCGCCCCGTTCACCAGGAGCACGAGCGCGGCCTCGCTCACGACCGCGCCGAGACGCAACCGGAGGAGCCAGGCGATGTTGCTCTTGTGTGCGGATTCCACGGATCCGCCGAAGGCGGGACGTGGGTAGGTAACTTCGTCGTTCACGCGGGCGTCAGGGTAGCGCGACGCCGGGCGGGGAAGCCCCCGGATGGGCTCGCATGCCTTCGGCGCTCACCATGGTTGACGACGAGCCCGGAAGGTTGTCAACCGTTGGGCGGGAGCGAAGCCAAGAACCTCTCGGATGAGCGACGCAGCGGACATCGTGGTGATCGACGAGAGCGCGGTCTCGTCGGGCGCTCACTCCCGGGTGGGAGGCGCCGATCTACGAGAACGGCTCCCCCGCTCGGTGCCTGATGCGCTGCGGTTCGAGCCCGGCGTCTTCGTGCAGCAGACCGGACACGGCCAGGCTTCGCCGTACATCCGTGGCCGCACCGGCCAGCAAACGCTGATGACGTTCGACGGCATCCGCCTCAACAACAGCACCTGGCGCCAGGGACCGAACCAATATCTCTTCACGGTCGACGCGCGCTCGGTCGCGTCCCTCGAGGTGAGCCGTGGCGGCGCGTCCACGCGCTGGGGCAGTGACGCGATCGGCGGCGCAATCCACGTTCACCCTCTGGAGCCGGCGTTCGAGCCGCTCTCGGGGACGTTCTTCCGCCCGCGTGCGATGTTGCGTGCGGGGAGCGCCGACGGCGAGCTCGGCGAGCGCTTTCAGCTCGATGCGCAGCTCTCCCCAACGGTCCAGGTGCTCACCGGCATCGGCTTTCGCCGCATCGGTCGCCTGCGGTCGGGTGGCGCGGTGCACGGCGACAACGGCACGATTCCCCAGGTTCCGGCGTTCGAGTCCGACGGCGCGACGATGCTCGGCACCGGGTTTCGGGAGCTCACGTGGGACGGTCGGCTCGCCGCGCGGCCGTTCGGCACCGGCGCGAAGGACGTGCGCCTCATCGCAGCGGCGTACGTCTATCGACAATACGACGCGCCACGCACCGATCAGTGTCCGCCGCCTTTTGCCCCGCGAAGCGAGTGCCTTCGCTTCATGGAGCAGTTCCGCACGCTCGCGTACGTGGGCGCGGAATGGGGGGGAGAGTCGCTGCCGCGCGGGCGGGTCGTGCTCTCCTATCAGCGCCAACACGAGCTCCGCCGACGCGACCGCCCGGGCTCGTTCATCGTCAACGGCGGTCGTGACGACGTCGACACCCTCGGCGTCCTCGCCACCGCAGACTCCAAGCGGATCTCGTTCGCGCCGTGGCTCGAGGCTTCGTTCGGTGGTGGGGTCGACCTCTACCACGATCGGATCGCTTCGATGGCGTGGACACGTTTGACCGACATCGCGACGACCGTCTTCGACCCCCGCGGTCAGTACCTCGACGGCTCGCGATACGCGCAGGGAGGCGGCTTCGTGAGCGCGACCGCGCTGATCGCGCAGAAGCTCACGCTTCGCACCGGCGGCCGCCTCGGGTTCGCGCGGGCCGACGCGCCGGCCGATCCACAATCGGGCACCGCGCCGGTCGCCCGCACGTTCACGCCCCACGCGGCGTTCCTCCAAGGAGAGCTGGCGCTGCCCTCGAGCTTCTCGGTGGTGTTGGGCTGGGACCGGAGCTTCCGCGCGCCGAACCTCGACGACCTGACCGGTCGGCAGCAGTCGGGGCCAGGCTTCCAGTTCGAGAACCCCTCTCTGCAGCCCGAGGTCGCCGACACGTTCGAGGCCGGGGTGCGACTGCGGAGCCTGTGGCTGACCGCAGAAGCGTGGGTGTTCCAGTCCTTCCTGGACGACGCGATCACGCGTTCGGTCCGCCTCGCGGAAGACTGTCCGCCGGCGACCCCGCAGTGCGGCGCGTCGTGGAATCGCTTCCGGCTCGTCAACGTCGCCGGACGCTCCACGATCCGCGGCGCCGAGCTCACCCTGCGTGCACGGCTCGGCGCACAGTGGACTGCGCGCGGGACGATGGCTTGGGCGTTGGGTGACGGCCCGAACCCACAGCCTCGACCGAGCGACCCGAACGCTGCCTACGCGGAGCGGGTGCCGCTCTCGCGCGTCCCGCCGTTGAACGGCACCGCGGAGCTGCGTTGGACCGACACCGAGGGCACGGTGTTGCGCGGCGTGTTCGTCGGCGGAGCGGTCCGGTGGGCGCTCGCGCAGAGCCGCCTCGCGCCGAGCGACTACAGCGACGCGCGCATTCCCGAGGGTGGCACGCCGGGTTTCGCCGTCTTCGACGCGCGGCTCGGCTACCGGCTCGATCGGCGCTTCGTGTTCACGGTCGTGGCCGAGAACCTCGCCAATGCCCCCTATCGGTATCACGGCAGCTCGATTCAAGGCGCGGGCCGATCGCTGCTCGCCGGTCTGGAGGTTGGGCTTTGAAAGACGCGTGCGTCGCGCTACCACTCGCCGCATGCGTCGCGCACTTCTGGTCTCCAGCCTTCTCGCTTCCGTCATCTTCGTCGTCGGCTGCGAGAGCGAGACCCCCGAAGCCACCGGGCCCGATGCGGCCACGGTCACCGACTCCGCGGGCACCGACTCCCTCACCGTCGACGGAGCGCCCGCGTGCCCCGCGGCCGAAGTGCTGACCGACGAGCGCGATCCTGCGTGCGCCGCGCGCTCCGACGACTTCACCCCAGGCAGCGCCACCGACGGCTGGCCTGCCTGCGTGGCCGACGGCGGTGAGTGGGTCCGCTTCGAGCCGAGCATCTCGTCCATCAGTCGCGTCGCCGCGTTCGAGGAGATCGGCAAGCTGCTTCGCTTCGGCACGAGCGAGGTCCCCACGTCCAAGGACTTCGTCGACGCACGCTTGATCTACGCAGCGTCCGAGGGCCTCGAGTCGCGGATCGCGCGTCGCGAAGACGAGCACTACCCCCCGGCCTCCAAGCTCTGTCGCGACATGACCGACGCCGAGCTCGCGGCGAACAAGGACCGCTGCGTCGGCCCCGCCCAGATTCGCCCGCTGGTGAACGCCGCATTCGCCGACGGCGCCAAGGGTGTCGAGCCCAAGGCCAACGCTGCCCGTCTCGAGGGCGCATTCCTCTGGTTCCTGTACGTGTCGGTCTACAAGGAGACCCGCGCCTGCGCGACGGCGCCCAAGGACTGCGACTCCAGCTGGGCCAAATACAGCGGTGGCGAGCCCAAAGACGCGGTCAAGGGATTCGGCCGCTACGTGCGCGCTCGAGACACGGGCGCACACGACGCGATGTGGAACGGGCTCCTCGCCGTCCGCTGCTGGCGCGATCTCGACAACCCGACCGGACTCGCCGCGAACACGGCGCTCCACGACCGCGCGAGCGCGCAAGTCGACCGTGCGCTCAACCGTGCGCTCGCCGCAATCGTCAAACAGCGGGTGCGCGTGCGTGGGTGCTACGACAGCTGGCCGGGGACCCGCGTCCTTGGCAACGCGTTGCTGAGGGACGCGAAGCTCCGGGACGCGACCAAGGCGGGAATCCTCGAGGCCGAGCTCGCAAAGAGCGCGACTCTGGTCGACGAGGGGGCGCTCCTCGGCGCGTTGCGCAGCCTCTACGCCTGCCCTTGAAGCAGCGCTCGTCAGACCCGACGCTCACCCTTGCACGACCGCGAGCACGGCGCGCGGATCGCACTGGCGGGTGCACGCGAACAAGTAGGTCGCGTTTCCCAGGAACAGCACGTACGTGTCGTCTGCGTACCCGTTCGGCTGCCTCGGCGCGTCGGGCTCGATGGGGATCTCGAGATCGGGTGGCAGTTGGCAGACCAACGCCATCGGCGCACCACAACAACACCGATACTCGACCGCGTCCTGGAGGAACGCGGGCGCCCCTCCGAGCTTGAACTCGAGCTCCGGCTCGGGCTCCTCGTCGACGACCTCGAGCGCGAGCGCGACGGGCATGATGCGGCCGTCCGAGGGATGCGAGATCGTCTCGGCGCTGGGCTTCACGAGGAACGCGGCGTAGTGACCATCGTTGTCCTCCCAGAACCGATCGGGCAGCTGACCAGGCGGCGGCTCGAGCTTGCCGTCGGTGTAGATGTGGCCCGGGATGTCGTCATGCGTGGGGCATGCGAACACGGAGAGCCGCGAGCCCGGCTCGAACGGCCCGCCGAGCCCATCGGGAATCTCGGTCTGGAAGAACGCAGTGAGCAGCTCGCCGCAAAGCCGGCACCGGGGACGCGCGATGTCCGCGGGCAGGCTGGGCATCCCGCCGAGCGTGGAGTTCACCGACGTGGGCGCCGCGCCGATCCTCACCCGGGCCCAGTGACTCGTGGACATGCGATCCTCCTCAGGCGGGACGGAGGATAGCGCGCTCACCACTCGATGCGGTGACCATCGCGGAAGAAGCCCCCGGTGGGCCCGTCGGGGCCGAGCGTGGCAACCCACACGATCGACGCCGCCCCTTCGCGCAGTTCACGGGGCGCGCCGCGACCTCCCATGTCGGTGCGTACCCAACCGGGGCAGACGGAGTTGATGCGCAAAGTCGGGTGCTCGCGTGCGAGCACGCGGGTGAGCGCGTTGAGGCCGGCCTTCGACACGCCGTAGGCCGAGCTCGGCCAACCACGCTGCCGATGATTGCCGGAAGCGACGTCGGCGACGAACTCGCGCATGAGCGCCGACAGACCCGGCACGTCGAGCTCCGGGTCGAGGAACTGCGCCCGTCTCTCGGCGGAGAGAATCGACAGCTCGCCCATGCCGCTCGACACGTTCACGATGACGCCGCGAGATGACAGCAATGGCAGTAGCGCCTCGGTGACCCTCGAGGCACCGAAGAAGTTGGTCTCGATCGTCTCGCGTGCGACCCGCTCGTCGAACCCGTCGAGCGCGATTCCGGCGTTGTTCACCAGGACGTCGATGGCAGGCAGTCGCTCGACGAGCGCGCGAACGCTCGCGTCGGAGGTGACGTCGAGCGGGAGCACGTCGGCGCTGCCGGGTTTGCGTGCGGTCGCGATCACGTGGTGGCCGAGCGCGGCGAGCTGACGAGCGGTCTCGCGACCCAGACCCCGGCTCGCGCCGGTGACGAGAGACGTAGGCATGCTCCTCGGATGCTGCACCGCGCCGTGCGGGTTCAGCTCACTGGAGCACGGGCAAGCTGGCGCACTTCATGTCTCGATCGAGCTCCACGTCGGCGAAGTAGTCGAGCGGAGCGGGCGTGACACCGAGCGCCTCGCACTGACCTCGAACCAGCGTCGAGCACCATGTGAAGATGGGGCCGTAGGCCGGGTCGTCGCGCACGTCGGTCCGGTCGGCGATCGCGTGCACGAAGCTGCCGAGGTGCTCGGCGAGGAACTTGCGTCGCGCGTCCTCCACGATCTCGCGCCCTTCGTCGTTGCCCTGCTCGGTGAGGAACCGCTGCTTGGCGAGGAGCATCGCGTAGAACTCGAGCTCGACGGCCACGTGATCGAGCATCTCGTGCGCCGCGTCTGTGTCGAGGTCGAGCCCGAACGCGTGGTAGAACCCCGCGATGTCGGCGAGGTCGTTTCCCTTGCTCATCCCGCGCATCCGCCCGTATTCGGTCTCGTAGAGCGACGTACGACCCTTGCCCCGGTCGAACAGGTCGACGTACCGCGCTCGAAGCGCGTCGTAGCCACCCTCGGCATCGAGCCACGCGAGCACCGGTGCCGCGGCCGGATGATCCGCGAGCGCGCCCCGCAAGCCCTCGGTGGTGGCCTCGAGCTCGCGGTCCGGATAGGCAGCGAGCATCGAGGCGAGCGCGAAGTCTCGTGCCTGGTCTTCGAGCAAAAGAGTCATCGCGACCTCATTGGATTTTGATCGGGGTCCATTGCATCGTCACGCACTTGCGCGAGCCGACTTCGCCCTTGCCGCCCTGCCACACCGCGAACGCGATGTTGCCGTCGACGCCGGCCTTGAGGTTCGAGCCACCCTCGACCGTCAGCGGCCGAACGATGACGAGCGTCCACTCGCCGTTCGCCCATTCGCCGTGGGCCGTGGCGCCATGTCCATCCTGCACCGACGAGGTGGAGTAGCCCTCGGCGATGATCTCGTCGACGCCGGTCTTCGCGTACGACTGCGGATTGCCCTCGGCCACGCCGGGATTGAACTTCTCCGCGGCCGACGGGTTGCTGGGCGCCTCCTTGTACTCGTGCGGATACATGTCCACCGAGTGGTTCGGATAGAGGTCCTTCATCGTCGGCTTTCCCTGCTCCTTGTCGCGCTGGTACTGCGCGCGCCAGTGGAACAGGTGCACCGGCATGTCCTTCGCGCCCATCATCACCGGCGGCGGGGGACCCTCCTTGACCGGGAACTCGAGGGCCAGTCCATCGGAGTACTCCCCGAGGTGTCCGGCTTCGCTCTTCTCGGTGTCCTTCCACCGCAACCGGAACGCGACCCGCGTGCCGTCGTGCACTGCCTGAACGATGATGTTCTCCGTCGTCGTGGTCTCGGGTCGCGGCGCGATCATCGGCTGCGCCAGCATCGTGACGAGCCCTTCGGGGACGTCCTTCCAGTAGGCGCCGTTCGGATCGGGCTTCGACAGATCGGCCGCGACCTTCTTCACCGAGAGCGAGGTGAGCGGCGTCGGCTTGGGCGGCGGGCCCTTGGAGCAAGCGGCCGTCGAGGTGAGAGCAAGCGCGATCGCCGTCGCGCCGAACCAGGTCATCGTGCGGTTCATGGCGTGTCTCTCCCCCATCACGGCGTGTTGTTGCGAATGGCGCCGATCTTGTCGTCGTACGCGGCGCGTTCGATGACCTCTTCGACGACGGGGACGCGCACCAGCTCGGTGCCCTTGTCGTCGAACCCGATCGCCGCGCCCTTGGTCACCTCGAAGCGGTGGATGATCTTGTCGCTGCTCCCAATCAGACAGAGCAGCCCCTGCGCCACCGGATCGTCCGGCAGCTTCTTGTAGCGCTCGATCGCGGCGTCGACCTTCGGGCCGAACATCTGCCGCAGGTACTCGCGGTCGGCGTGGATCGGCGGGATGTAATAGATGTTCGGCTCGAGCCCCAGCTGCGGATAGTACGGCAGCGCGAGCCCGAGCTTGTGCACGAGGTAGTCGACCGGGTTGTCGTCGCGCGCCTTGTCCGGCGGGCTGACGAAGCCCATGACGCGAATCTTGCCGATGCAGTTGACCACGCACTGCGGCTGCACGCCCTCTTCGACCGCGGGGTAACAGCCCACGCACTTCTCGCTGGTGCGCGTGTGCGGGTTGTACATCGACTTCTTGTACGGACAGGCGCGAACGCACTCGCCGTAGCCTTTGCAGCGCGTCTGATCGATGAGGACGATTCCATCCTCGGGGCGTTTGTAGATCGCCTTGCGCGGACAGGCCGCGAGGCAAGCGGGATACGTGCAGTGCGCGCACGTCCGCGGCAGGTAGAAGAACCATTTGTCGTGCGGGAGCGAGCCGATGTGGCCCCCGCCCTCGACCTTCGCGCCCGCGCAGTCGTCCTCGCCGACGTTCGGGTACATCCAGTCTTCGTCGGTCGGCGCGAAGTGCAGCACGCGCTCCGTCGCCGGCGCCGCCTCGATCAGCGTCTTGCCGAGGTACTCGCCCTTCTGGGTCCACTCCTGCTTGCCGAGCTTCTCGAGCACGCGGACGTCCCAACCGAGGGGAAAGCCACCCCACGGCTTGGTCTCCACGTTGTTCCAGAACATGTATTCCTGGCCCTTGCCGCTGGTCCAGGTCGTCTTGCACGCCAACGTGCAGGTCTGACAGGCGATGCACTTGTTGAGATCGAAGATGATCGCCCACTGCCGCTTGGGGCGGCTGTCGTCGTACGGGTACTCGACTTCGCGCTGCAGATGCCAGTTCTTCACTTTCGACATGGGTGCGCCTTTCTCACTTCACGCCGATGAACCGGCCCGCGAGGTACGTCTTCATCGTTTCGCTCTCGTAGGTCGGGCGGAACCCGAGTGCCGCAGGGCGCCACAGGCTCTTGCCGTCGACGCCTCCCTGCTCCGCCTTGGTGATCTTGACGAAGGCCTCGCGCGGCGCGCCCACGGGGCAGTGCACGTCCGCGAGGAAGCCCTTCATCATCGTCTGACCGAACATGTCCTTGTGGACGAGCGACTCGGTCATCAGCGTCGGCTTCAACCAGGCGCGGGTCGCGCTCTGGTGTGACCCGTAGCGGTACATCGCCTGGTAGTTCGTCTCGGGGTTCTTCGCGAGACCGTCGGGGCGGGTCTCGTGTCCCTTCACGCTCCCGAACGTCGCGCCGTACATGTTGTGCCAGGTCCGTGCGACGTTGGGTGGCGTGCCCGGGTAGAACCGCACACGCAAGAGCAGCCGAGAGACCTTCGCTGCGTCGGTGCCCGGCTTGGCGTTCCGGTAGGGCCGATCCGATGGGTCGGCGTCGATCCACACGTAATCGCCGTCGTCGAGCTTGAGTCCGCGCCCGTCGGCCGGGTTGATGTCCATGTAGCCCTCGGTCACCGAGGGCAGGCGCTTGTCGTGACGGTAGACGTCGCCGAACGGACCGAACAGCACACCGGTGAAGTCGGTGTCGACAGGCGTGGTGTGCGCGCCGTGGCGGTACTTGGGCGTGTGGTAGATGTGCTTGTAACCCTGGGCCATGAGCGGATGTTTGCTCGCCATCATGGCTTCGACCGTCAGCATCACGTGCCGGACCTGCCGCGTCTCGGTCGAGAGGTCGTCCTTCTTCAGCCCATAGTCTTCGGGCTGCTTCGGGCGGAGCGCCGGGTGCGCCGCCGCGACGATCACGTTGGGCTCGTAGAACGTCGAATCGATCGGCTCGCGGTGGACGATGAGGTTCTCGCCACTGTCGATGAACTCGGCCTCGGGGCGGTAGTACTCGAGCCGACCGGACTTCGTGTGCCAGGGCTGCTCGCTCTTGGCCTGCTCGTGCGACGAGATCCGCGGGTAGGTGCGCGTGTTGACCAGCGCGGGAATGCCCTGCGCGGCCTTGTCGTGCAGATCCTTGATCTTGTAACCCTTGAGCGAGAACGACGCGTCGATGATCCGCTGCAGGTACTCCTCGACGTTGTCCTCGTCGACGAACTTCCACGCCTCGCCGAAGCGAGCGTCGTCGTACACCTTGCCGAGCGCCTTGCTCACACCCGCGATGATCTCGATGTCGCTCTTGGTGTCGAAGATGCGTTTGAGCGGCGTCTTCGGGTAGATCTGCACGAACGGGTTGGTGCAGCTCGCGGTCATGTCGATGTGCTTGAACTCCGCCCAGGAGTCGCAAGCGAACACGACGTCTGCGTACTCGCAGGAGCCGGTCCACCACCAATCGCTGAACGCGATGAACTCGATGCCGGGGAGCGTGTTGTTCACTACGTCGTAGTGCCACTTCACGTTGCCGATGACCGAGTTGCTGTTGTTCAGCCACATCGCCTTCGTCGGCGCCGGAAGGTGGCCGTGGCCGGTGAAGAGCGTGTTGCCGCGACGCAGCGGTCGATCGCCGTAGTTGTAATAGTGCAGCGACTCGTAGTGCAGGTACTTCTTCGTCGCGACCTTGCCGCCCGCGTCCTTCTGGAGCGCGAACGGGTCCTCCATCGTGAACATGCCCATGCCGCCGAACAGCGCAGCGCGGTAGTTGCCCGCGTAGCTGCCGACGTTGCCGCCGGCGAAGCCGATGTTCCGCGTGAGCCCGGCCACCAGGAGGATGGCGCGGTCCTTGAGGTCGGAGTTGAAGAACTGGTTGGGACCCATGCCGGTGGCGAAGAGGGTCTTCTCGGGGTTCTTCGCGATCTGTTCGGCGAGACCTTCGATGGCCTTCGCGGGCGCGCCGGTGATCTTCTCGACCTGCGCCGGCGTCATGTTGCCGTCGAGGTACTGCGCGAGGAGCGAGAGGTGCGTGCGGACCTCGACCTCCTTGCCGCCCTTGAGCTTCACCTTCTGCGAGGCGTTCAGATCGGGCTTGATGCCGAGCTTCTCGAACGCGGTGCCCACGTCGTCGCGCGTGACGGCCGCGAGCTTCTTGCCCTTCTCGTCCCACACCACGAACGGCTGGAACTCGCCCGCCAGGCCCTCGGGCGCGACCTGCTTTTTGTGTTGAATCGCCGGTGGGGCCTTCTCGCCCTTCTTCACGATCTGGAGGTTCGTCGGCACCTTGGTGGCCAGCGCCGGATCGAGCTCGTCCGGGCGCAGCGGCTGGAGCGTGTCCATCCGCACGAGGAACGGCAGGTCGGTGTTCTTCGCGACCCACGCGGCGTCGTAGAGCTTCTTCGCGATGATCACCTGCGCGAGCCCGAGCGCGAACGCCGGGTCGGTCCCCGGACGGATGATGATGACCTCGTCCCCCTTGGAGGCGGTGGCGCTGTACTCGACGGTGATCGCGACGACCTTGGTCCCCTTGAGACGCGCCTCGGTCAGCCAGTGGCTGTCGGGCATCTTGGTCGTGATCCAGTTCATGCCCCAGACGAGGCAGAGCTTGGAGTGCTCGACGGCGAAGAGGTCGAAGTCGTTGGTCTGCGAGCCGGTCACCATCGGGTGTCCGGGGGGCAGATCGGTGTGCCAGGAGTAGCTGTCCCAGCCGCGCGCGCCGACGGCCTTGTCGGGCCCGACGCCGCGGATCTTGGCGTCGGCCAGGGCCATGAGGTTGGCGAAGCGGTAGAGGCCGAAGATCCGCGTCGCGCCGAGGAACGCCATGCCGCCGCGCAGCTTGAACGTCTGCGTCCCTGCGCCCTCGACCGCCTCGATCATCGAGGGGTCGTAGCCTTGCGCCTCGAGCTTCTTCTTGCCGTCCTCGCCGGAGTACGCGCGGAAGATGTTGTCGAGCGCCTTGGCCGAGTAGGAATACGCCTCGTCCCACGACGCGCGCAGCCACTTGTCCTTGCCACGCTGGAAGTACTTCGGATCAGGCTTGCCGGTGGCGGGGTCGCGGGGAAAGCCCTCGTCCGCCCACTGCTTGAAGCCCTGGCGGATCATCGGCGACTTGACGCGCCGATCGCCGTAGATCCGGCGCACCAGCGCGAGCCCCTTCTGACACAACCGCGGATCCCACCGCGGGGACGACTTGTTGCCGTACAGGTCTTCGGCCTTGCCATATCCGTAGGTCGGACCGATGCGCACGACGACGTCGTTCTTCACGTGCGCGCGCAGCAGGCAGTTGTGCGTGTCGTTGGGCGCGCAGAGGAAGACGAACGACGAGTCGGGCTTGAAGATGTTCCGATACGCTCGCTCCCAATCCCGATTCGGGTACGACGCGAGAGGGTTCTCGATCGTCATCGGTTTGAGAAACCGCAGCGGGGCGGCGCCCGCGGTGGCGGCGGTGCTGACCGACGCCGTGATGAGGCCCTGCAGAAACGTCCGACGCGACTGCTTGCCCTGATCTGACATACGTCCTCCGAAGCGACGGGCCCGTACGCCCGAGGCGCGGAGAAAACCTTGCGCCGCCCATGCGGAACATGCGCGTTGTCAGTCGCCTGACGCAAAGACGGCGCGGGCCGTAATTTCACGAAATTTTAGCGTCGGGATTCGCCGACACAGGCTCCGCTCGATGATCGATGTCATGGTCGTGTCGCCCGATCGATCGCGAAGCACTCGGTAGTGGAGCACGCCCTCGTTCACCCCGAGGAACTCGAGCTCGACGTTGGGATCGATCGTGCGGGCAGTCTTCGTCACTGCTTCGAGCGCATCGCGCGCCTCGTCCGGAACGGGACCGAACCGATGGGGGCTGTCGGGCTCGAAGAAGAACGCGTCGACGCACCTCGTTCCGCCGCTTCCGCGCGCTTCGTGGCGCGAGCAGAGGATGCCGTCGGTGGCTCCGAGCACGAGCCCGGTCATCGCCTCTCGCCAGTAGTTGCACGCGTGCTGCTCGGAGCAGCCTTCGCGGAGCAACAACAGGCCGGGCGCGCCGCCGGGCGCGGAGAAGACACCGTCGAAGCAGGGCGAGCCGAGCTCGGGGAGCACACGCGGCAGCTCGCCGAGCGAAAAGGATCGGCCGAAGAATCGCGCGAACCCACGGCCGAGCGCCAAGCAGTTCTCGAAGACGCGTTGCTCCACCGCCGACGCGTCGACCGAGAGCGCCCGCTCGAGCAGCTGGCCCTCGGAATCGTGCTCCGAACCGCCGCCGACGACGTCACGCAGCGCCGCCCGCCGAGCATGGAGGAACCGAGCGGCGAGATCGGCAATCACCTCGGGCGACGTGAGCTCGGGCTTCGAGTCGGCGGACATCGGCGCGCGCCCCCGCAAGAGGCACACCAACGCAGATACCGCGCGTCGACTCCGCGAGGCGCGCCGCGGCCGCAGGCGTTGCGGCGACCGCGCAAGACCTGCGTTTCAGTCGCGAACGTCGCCAGGCTCGTCCCAGTCGTCGAGCGCTCGGGCGGAACGAGGGGTGAAGCGCTCGACCTCGAGCCGCGCGAACAAACGTTGGAACCCCCGCTCGCCGGCAGCGATCGACGCGCGTGCGACGGGCAGCACTCGCGACGAGTCGTATCGCGCGAAGAGGGGCTCCCACGGCCCATCGCGTCGCCCGGCGAGCACTGGGGCGCGTGAAGGAGACTCGAGGAGCGCGCGGAGATCGTCCACTTCGACGTACGGCATGTCGCACGCGAGTGCGATCGCGACGTCCGCCTGCGCGAGCAGCGCGCACAGCCCGCCCACCGGACCGATGCCGGGCGGATCGTCGGCGAGCGCTGCCACCTCCGCGAGCTCGGGCATCGAGCGGTACGGGGTCGCGTCCCCGACGAGCACGGCGGGGACGCCACACGCACGCGCGAGCCCGAGCGCACGCGCCACGAGCGGCTCGCCCGTGCCCGGCGCCAGGAGGAGCCCCTTCGGTCGGCCCATGCGCGAGCTCTTCCCTCCGACAAAGACGCCGACGATTCGCTCCATGACCGACAGACCCTCGCGCGCCGCGCCGAGCTCTGTCAACCTGCGCGCCCATGCTCTCGTTCGATGAGGCACGCGCCAGAATTCTCGCCGAAGCCCCCCGACTCGCAGCGGAAGACGTCCCGCTCGAGACCTGCCTCGGCCGTGTGCTCGCCGAAGACGTGACCGCGACCGCACCGCTGCCGCCGTTCGACTATTCGGCGATGGACGGCTACGCGCTCCGCGCCGCCGATGCCACCGGACCGTGCACCCTGCCCGTCGTCGGCGAATCGCGCGCCGGCGTCGTTCCGGGGCCGCTCGAGAGCGGCGCCGCAGCGCGCATCTTCACCGGCGCACCGCTGCCGAGCGGGGCGGATGCCATCCTCCCCCAAGAGGACGTCGGGCGTCGCGACGACACGATCGCGATCGCGACCCCGCCGGTCGCCGGTCGTCACATCCGTCGCGCTGGCGAGGACTTGAAGGTCGGCGCCGTCGCGCTCGCACGCGGCGCACGCCTCACCGCCAATCAACTCGCGCTCCTCGCCACGCTCGATCGCACGCGGGTGTTGGTCTCCCGCGCGCCACGCGTGATCGTCCTCTCCACCGGTGACGAGCTCCGCGATCCGGGCACGGCGGCGCGTGCCGGCAGCGTGGTCGACTCGAACGCACCGATGCTCGTCGCGCTGTGTCGGCGCGTCGGGGCAACCGCCGAGTCCCGGCGCGCGCCCGACGACCTCGGCGCCATTCGCGAAGCGATTCGCACGGCGCTCGCCGAGGCCGATCTGCTGATCACGGTCGGCGGCGTGAGCGTCGGCGATCACGATCACGTGCGCGACGCGCTCGCGGCCGAGGGAGTCGCGCTGGACTTCTGGAAGGTCGCCATCAAACCGGGCAAGCCTCTCGCGTTCGGCAAACATGATGACCGACGCGTGCTCGGACTGCCCGGCAATCCCGCGGCCGCGTTCGCGACGTTCACGGCGTTCGTCGCGCCGCTCCTTCGCGCCATGCAAGGCGACGTGCGCCCGTTCGCCCGCTCGGTGCCGCTGCGGCTCGCGCGCCCGGCCAAGGCGGGACCGGGCCGCCTCGAGCTCGCGCGTGCACGTCTGGTCGTCGAAGAGGGCGAGCTGCGCGTGTCGGTGCTCGACAACCAGGCCTCGGGCGCGGTGACCTCGATCGCGTGGGCCGAGGCGATCGTCCCGATCCCTGCGGGCTCTACGCTGGCAGCCGGCGCGCTCGTCGAGGTGTGGTTGCTCGAGACGATCTGACGCGGAACACGCAATGCAGAGGTGCTGCCAGGCCGGCTCTCATGCTGGCCGGGAGGCACTGATCATGGCCATCGCAACCACCAAGGCGGCGTACGAAGCATACAAGCGCGCCGCCGAGTCGAAGAACGACCGCGCGCTCGCGGAGCTGTATGCAGACGACGCCGAGCTCGTGGACATCAATCGGCGGACCCCACCCGCTTCCCCGGAACGGGTGCGTGGCAAGGACGCGATCAAGACGCGCATGGACTCCGTGCAGAAGGATCTGAAGCACCAGGTCTTCGACCCGGTCTTGGACGACGACAAGATGGCCTTCAGCTACTCGTGCGAGTACCCGGGCGGCCAGAAGGTCTTCGGGATCCACATCTGCCAGTTGCGCAACGGCAAGATCGCGAAGGAAGTGATCACCGAAGCGTGGGACGAGTGACGACTCCAGGAATCCGCCAAGTTTCTTCGTAACGAAATACCTGCATTCTGCCCCGGTGAAGGGATGTTGCCGAGTTGGGGGGAGCGATAGGCTGCCGCGCGATGCGCACGCTGCCTTTCCTCCTCTCGCTTGGTTTTCTCGCCTCGTGCACCTCGCACGGCGAACAGAATCCAGCCGAGCCGGCAGTGCTCGCTCGGCATGCACCCGCCGCGGTGTTGTCCTCGGTCAAGGCGCACCCGCCGTTCCGCAGCGCGTTCGACGTGCGCACGGTGATCGAGCCGCGCGCGGATGGATTCCGCGTCGCCCGCTCGCGCCCGGCAACGTTCCGCCTCGTCGGCGCGAAGCCGATCCAGGCCACGCTCCCTGCGACCGGGGACGGCCCGTTGCGTATCGCGCTCGCGGACGATCCCGCCGTGTCGTTCGAGGTGCACGCGCTGCTTGCGCCCGCAACGAGAGGCGAGATCGTCGACGGCGCCGTGGTGCACGCGGGGTCGGGCGACGCGGACGACCTCGTGTTCGCGCCGGACGAAGACCGGGTGGAGGAGTTGAGGGTGATCCGACGCAAGGGCGCGTCGATCACCCTGCGCTGGTCCATTGCGCTCGGCAGCGCGTTGGCGAAGGTCACCGTCCGTGACGGCGGATTCTCCCTCGACGACGCGTCGGGCAAGAGCCGCTTCGCCACAGGCAGGCTGTTCGCGATCGACGCCCGCGGCACGCACCGCTCGCTGGCTCCGCGTCTCGAGCAGTCCGGCAAGGTCCTGGTCGCGGAGCTCGATGCCCGTGGTCTGGTGAGGCCGATCGTGATCGATCCGGTGTGGGCAGCGACCGCAGCGGCCATGTCCGCGGTCCGTTCTTCCCACGCGAGCGTCGCGCTGACCGGCGGCGACGTGTTGGTCGTCGGGAGCGGCACCTCATCGACCGCCGAAGTCTTCAACCCGGCGACCAACACCTTCGCCGCCACTTCTGCCCTGATCGTCCCGGCGCGCATCCGTCCGGGCGCGGAGCGCCTCCTCAGCGGCGACGTGTTGATCGCCGGCGGGCAGACCGGCTCGACGACGGCCACCGCGGAGCTCTTCTCCGCGTCCGCCAAGACCTGGTCGTCGGCCAACGCGATGCCCAAGCCCAAGGAGCTGCCGATCCTCCTCCGCCTCACCAGCGGCAACGTCGTCGCTGTGGGCGACAACACCGGAGCCGATCCGCTCGGCGTCGCGCTCTACACCGCGAGCAGCAAGACCTGGTCGGCGATCACCCCCCTCCCGAGCATTTACGGCGCCCTCCTCGGCGAGCGGCTCGGCGACGGTCGCGTGGTGGTCTTGGACATCGCGAGCGCGCTGGTCTTCGACGAGGGAACGAGCACCTTCAAGGTTGGCTCGACCAAGCCTTTCGAGTGCGCGGTCGACCTCGCCGCACATGCGCCGACGGGCTCGAGCTCGGTGCTGATCTTCGGCGGCAGGACGCCGTCCGAGGAGTACCCGGGCAGCACCTGCAAGTACGACGCGACGACCAATACCTGGACGGTGCTCGCGCCGGCGCCGGCGAAGTTCACCTTCGCGACGGCGACCGCGCTCGCCGACGGCCGCATCCTCGTCGCGGGCGGCTCCGATCTCGCGGGACAGTCCCTGAGCTCGGCGTGGGTCTACGATCCGGCACGCGACAGCTGGTCGAGCGCCGGCAAGCTCACCTCGCCGCGCGCACGTCACGGAGCCTCGCTCACGACGGCCGGACGGGTCTTGCTCACCGGAGGCGTGACCGACGCGTACCTCTACGACGAGCTCTCGAGCGCCGAGATCTTCACGCCTCTCGCGAAGGGTGTCGCCTGCGCTTCGTCTGGCGAGTGTGCGTCGGGCAACTGCGTCGACGGCGTGTGCTGCGAGTCGGCCTGCGGGGGCGCATGTCAGGCGTGCAACGTCGGCGGCGCCCTCGGCACCTGCAGCCCGTTGACGGGGGCCCCCCACTCCGGGCGCTCCTGTGGGGCCTACGGCAAGTGCGCCGCGGGCGCGTGTCTCGCGACGTGCAGCGCAGATGCGGACTGCGGTGCAGGCAACTACTGCGTCAGCAGCAGCTGCACCACGAAGAAGGACACCGGCAGCAAGTGCGACGCTGCGCGCGAGTGCGCGAGCGGGCTGTGCGTCGACGGCACGTGCTGCAACGCCGCGTGCGGCGGGCAGTGCGAGGCCTGCGACGTGCCTGGCAAGGAAGGTGTGTGTTGGCCCGTGGCCGGCAAGCCTCACGGCACCCGCGCCACGTGCACCGGCCCGACCGATGCGACGTGCGGGGCGCGTTGTGACGGGGCCGATCGAACCAAGTGCAACATCGCTCCTGCCAGCACGACCTGCAGCGCCGACGGATGCACCGCGGGGGTGGAGCGTCACGCGAGCGTCTGCACCGGCAGCGGCACCTGCGCCGACGTGGTCAAGTCGTGCGGCGCCTACGCCTGCGGCGCGACCGCGTGCAAGACGAGCTGCACGGCGACCAGCGACTGCGCCGCTGGATTCGGCTGCAAGAGCGGCAGCTGCCAACCCCTCGATGGCCTCGGCAAGAGCTGCGCCGACAGCGGGTCCTGCGCGAGCGGAACCTTCTGCACGGACGGGATCTGCTGCGGCGTCGCCGCGTGCCCGGCCTCGGCGAAGTGCATCGCGACCTCGACCGGCGCCACGTGCAAGCGCGTCGACGGCACCGCGTGCGAGGCCGACGACCAGTGCGCGTCGAGCCACTGCGTCGATGGCGTGTGCTGCGACACCGGGTGCGCAGGGCAATGCCAGGCGTGCGACGCGCTCGGCAACGTGGGCAAGTGCACGACGATCAGCGGCGCTCCGCACGGCACCCGCACGGCCTGCGCCGGCGATGCAGCATCGCCCTGCAGCGCGCGACGGTGTGACGGTGCCGATCCGACGACCTGCGCCGCGGTCGCGCCGACGACGCTCACGTGCAAACCAGCATCCTGCGCCGCGGGCATCGCGACCCTGGCCGCGACCTGCGACGGCGAGGGTGCGTGTCAGGCACCGGCCACGGCTCCCTGCGGAGCGTACGCCTGCGATCCGACGACTTCCGCGTGTCGAACGACGTGCGCCACGTCGGGCGATTGCGCGACCGGCAATGTCTGCTCGAAGGGCGCATGCGTCACGCGCGCGGGCACCTGTTCGTCCGATGGGCTCTCGCTCGTCGACGTGAAGGGAACCGCGAGCAGCTGCGCGCCGTTCGTCTGCCGCGACGACGCGTGCCTGACGAGCTGCACCACGACCAGCGATTGCGCGACCGGCACGGTGTGCAACGTCGGAACGGGCCTTTGCGAGGCCATCCCCGACCCTGGTACTTCGCCGGAGGACTCGGGCTGCACGACCTCGCGGGCCGGTTCGAGCACGCCGCTGCCGCTGTTGTGGTTCGGGCTCGCCATGGTCATCGCGTGGCGACGTCGCTGGGCGTTGCCGCTCGCGTTGCTCGGATGCAGCCCGCAGAAGACCGCGCGACCCGAGGTCGAGACCACGACCGCCGTCGAGCTGGTCGCCCGTTCGAGCTTCGGCGCGCGCCTCGCCGCGGCCGATCCGTTGCGACCGAGCGCGGGCGGGTTTGCGTCCGAGTCGCGCCGCGGGCTCGACGTCGTCCTGCCCGACGACGCCACCCGTCCCGTGCACCTCGCGAATCAGGGCGCTTCGCTCGACCTGCGCGACGCACGGCTCTCGGCGGTCCCCGCACGCATGGACGACAAGAGCTCGACCCACGTCGGTGCATTGACCGATACCGACGTCGTGAGAATCGTCGATGCGCGTGGGTTCGAGGAGCTCCGCGTCCTGCGCTCTGCCAACGCGCCGGCGACCATCGACTACGAACCGAAGCTCTCCCCCGGCCTTCGCATCGTGGTGCGCGAGGGCCGCGTCGAGGTGCGCGATGCACACGACCACGTGGCCTTCGCCACCGAGCCGGCGTTCGCCGTGGACGCGGTCGGCACTCGACGACAGCTCACCGTCGAAGCGTCCAGCGAGCTCCTCCGCTTCCGCCTCGACACGCACGATCTCGTCTACCCGATCGTGGTCGACCCCGCATGGACGACCGCGGCCGACTCGCTGCTCGAGGCTCACGCTGGTGGCGTGTTCGCGCGGCTCGCTTCAGGGAAGATCCTCGCGGCTGGTGGAATGACCACGCTCGGCGTCTACGGGAGCACGGCCGAGATCTGGGACCCGGCGACCAAGACCTCGACGACAGCCGGGGCCATCTCGGGCAAGCGGGCGGGGCTCTACGGCGGGCGTCTGCCCGATGGCAAGGTGCTCGTCGCCGGCGGCCTCGACGAGTCCTACACCGCGGTGACGGTTTCGCAGCTGTACGACCCGGCAACCGGCGTGTGGTCGATGACCTCTCCGATGGTCGCTCCGGCGCCCTACAACGGTTGCGTATCTCTCTCGACCGGTCACGTGCTCGTCCCTTCGTCGGACTCGCTCTCGACGTACTGGAGCGATCGTCCGCAGGTGTTCGACCCAGGCACCAAGACGTGGAAGAAGACCGGACCGACAGCAGTCCTGCGGAACCAGTGCGCGATCGCCCCGCTCGCGGGGGGAAAGGCGCTGGCGGTCGGAAACGGCTCGTCCATCGCCGAGGTGTACGACGTCACCACCAACACCTGGACCGCGGTCGCCCCCCTGTCGGCTCCGAGCGGCTACGACACGGCCGTCACGCTCGCCGACGGCAGCGTGATGGTCGCCGGCGGCGGATCGACGAAGGTCGAGATCTACCATCCGACCACCAACACCTGGAGCTCCGTCGCGTCGTTCGCGATCCGGCGCTTCGGTCCGATGCTGACACTGTTGCCTTCGGGCCGCGTGCTCGCGAGCGGCGGTCGCATCGGGGGGAGCCCGGTGGCCGACGCCCTCGTCTGGGATCCGACCCGCAACGTCTGGCTCGATGCTCCGCCGATGGCACGGCGACGCGTCGGGCATCCGGCAATCGTCCTCGCGTCGGGCGAGGTGTGGACGACCACGGTCTCGGTCGGGCCCGAAACCCGTGACGTCGAGCTGTTCAAACCTCTGGCGAACGGCTCGACCTGCACGCTCGCCGGCGAATGTGCCTCCGGATTCTGCACCGAAGGCGCGTGCTGCAACGTCGCCGCGTGTGGTGCGGGCGAGTCGTGCGCGATCGCGGGCTCGGCGGGCTCCTGCCGCAAGAAGCTCGGCGAGACGTGCACGTCGGGCGCCGTCTGCGGCAGTGGACAGTGCGTCGACGGCGTGTGCTGCGACTCGGCATGTTCGGGGCAATGCGAGGCCTGCGACGTGCTCGGGAGCGTCGGCAAGTGCGTGGCGGTCACCGGCGGTACGCGCGGCACCCGGCCGGCGTGCGCGTCCGACCCGACCGACGCATGCAAGAACAAACGTTGCGACGGCACCGACCGAAGCAAATGCAACTACGCCCCCTCGGGCACCGTCGCGTGCGGCGTGGCTTCGTGCGCGGCGGGAATCGAGACCCACGCGAGCACCTGCAACGGTGCGGGTGCGTGCGGCGATCTGCCGAAGACCTGCGGCGCGTATGGCTGCGGCACGACGGCCTGCAAGTCGAGCTGCACGACCAAGGACGACTGCGCGGCAGGCAGTTACTGTGGGGCCGGCGCGTGCGTCCCCCTCGTCGGTCTCGGCAAGACCTGCGCCGGCAGCGACGCCTGCGGCACCGGCTTGTTCTGCACCGACGGGGTGTGCTGCGCGAGCGCCTCGTGCGGGGCCGACGCGACCTGCGCCGCGTCGGGCAAGCTTGGAATCTGCACCAAGAAGGCGGGAGCCAAGTGCGGCCTCGATGCCGAGTGCGCGACCGGGCACTGCGCGGACGGCGTGTGCTGCGACAGCGCGTGCACCGGTCAGTGCGAGGCGTGCGACGTGATGGGGAGCGTCGGCGCCTGTCTCGCGGTCAAGGGCGCTCCACGCGGCGCACGCCCGGCCTGTGACGCGCCGAGCGGCGAGCTGTGCAAGGCTCGGTCGTGCGACGCCCTCGAGCGCACGACCTGTGCCGCGTTCGCCGCGACCACCGTCACCTGCCGGGTCGCGACCTGCAGCGCGGGCGGCGCGATCTCGGCGTCCACCTGCGATGGAGCGGGGAACTGCCCCGCGCCGACGACGACGAGCTGCGCAGGGTTCGTGTGCGACGCCACGACGTCGAGCTGCAAGACGACCTGCGCGGGCAACGCAGACTGCCGCGACGGCTACGAGTGCACCGGCGGTGCGTGTCGCGCGTCGACCGCGCGCTGCAGCGACGACGCGACCACGGTGCTCCTCCCCGGAGGCGCCTTCGAGCGTTGTTATCCGGGCATCTGCCGCGCCGGTGTCTGCACCACCAAGTGCGGATCGACCGCCGATTGCGCGCCGCGCTTCGTCTGCGAGACCTCGAGCGGGACCTGCGTGCTCGGTAGCGCGACGACCGAGGAGGAGCCGGGCGGATGTGGCTTCGGCGGTGGTGGCAGCGCGACGGGCGGTGCGCTGGTGCTCGCGCTGCTCGCGCTCGGTCGCGCGCGGCGGGGAGTCAGCCGCCCGCCACGGGGGGGATGATCGCGACCTCGTCGCCATCGACGATCGGATCGTTCCAGGCGGCGTACGTTCCGTTGACCGCGAGGCGGAGCGAGCTCGCATAGGGAGCGAGTCGCGGGTACTCCCCACAGAGCCGATCGAGCATTGCGCGTGCGGTCGTGGGGCCGGCGAGCGGCAGCGAGAGCTCGCCCTCGCCGATGGCGTCACGCGCGCCTGCGAACGCGAGCACCCGAATCACGTGCCGCTCCCGTGATGGTGCCCGTGTCCCTCGTGATGCTCGTGGTCGCCGGGCGTGCAGCGGGCGTCACGCCACCCGACCCAGTACGCGCCTTCGGGGCCGTGCTCGCGCTTCCAGATGGGCACGCGGGCCTTGATCTCGTCGATGAGCTGCCGACATGCCGCGAACGCCTCGGGGCGATGGGGCGCGCTCGCGGCGCACACCACGGCAACGTCTCCGACGTGCAGAGCACCGACCCGGTGACTCACCGCCAAGCGAACGCTCGGGTGCAAACGTTCGAGCTCGTCGATGATCATCGTCATCTCGGCCAGGGCCATCGGGCGGTAGGCCTCGTACTCGAGGAGCGTCACCGCTCGACCGTCGGCCTCGTCCCGGACCGTACCGACGAACAGCACGATTCCGCCAGCGCCGGGCCGCAAAACCGCGGCGTTGACCGGGTCGATCGCGATCGGAGCATCGGTCAGCTGGACCCGCTCGACGCGAGAAAGGCGAGGCTCCTCGGCCATTCGCGGACCCTAGCACGGCGTCCGTGATGGTCACCCGCGGAAGATGCATTACGCTCCCCTCCGTGCGCGTCTCGCTGCCTGTGTATGTGAGCCCCACGGATCCGCCCGTGGCGCTTCCGCATGCCTCGGCCCTGCGGGCATCCCCGCGGGCCGTGCGCCTCTCGATCACCGACCGCTGCGATCTGGCGTGCGTCTACTGCCGCCCTCACCGCCGAGACGGCTACCTCGCGGCCGAACGACGGGTAGTGACCGATCACTGGCGTAGCCTCGTCGAGGGCCTGGTCCTCCGGGGCGTGCGCCGCGTACGCATCACCGGCGGCGAGCCGCTGATGCACCCTCACGTGATCGAGATCGCCCGCGTCATCGCGGCCGTGCCGGGCGTCGAAGACCTCTCCATCACCACCAACGCCACCCAGCTCGCCGAGCTCGCCCGTCCTCTGCGTGACGCAGGCGTTCGCCGACTCAACGTCTCCATCGACTCGCTCGACGAGAAGCGATTCTTCGGGCTCACTCGCGGCGGTCGTCTCGCCGACGTCCTCGCCGGGCTCGCAGTCGCACAGCAGGTCGGGTTCGACGAGATCAAGACCAACACCGTGGTCATCGGCCCCGACGGCGACGACACCCACCTGCGCAACGACGACGAGCTCGTCGCCATCGCGCGCTGGGCGTTCTCGTTCGGCGCCACGCCGCGGTTCCTCGAGCTGATGACCGTCGGCGAGGGCGCACGCATCGGTGGTCGGGTGGTTCCCTTCCGCGAGATGACCGCGCGCCTTTCGGAGCTCCTGGTCGACGAGCAGCCCCAACGCGAGGCCGACCGCGGCCCCGCCGTCTACATCGGCACCCGCGACGGTCGCCGCATCGGCTTCGTCACCGGCACGAGCGACACGTTCTGCAGCGGCTGCGACCGCCTGCGGGTCTCGAGCGACGGTCGCCTCCGGCCGTGCCTCGCGACCAACGACGCGGTCGACGTCTCGGCCGCCATCCGTGCGGGCGACCTCGAGGGCATCGCGCGCGGCCTCGACGACGCCTGGGCCCTCAAGCCCGACGCCGCATGGCGCGGCTGCACGGAGGCGAGCGCCGCCTCCGTCGACATGCGCGCCACCGGCGGCTGACCCGCAGGGTATTCTCCGGAGGATGCAGATCGGCGCCTTCGTGCTCGAGCGCCGCCTCGGACGCGGAGGCATGGCGGAGGTGTTCTCCGGCAGGCACGAAGGGCAGGGCGTCGACGTCGCGGTGAAGCTGATGCGCGTGAGCGATCATGCGCATGGCGCCGCGCTCACCACCGCCTTCCGGCGCGAGGCCGAGCGTCTCGCGGCGCTTGATCACCCGTGCATCGTCACCGTCCTCGACGCGGGCTCCCTGCCCGCTCGGCTCGCCGTCGAGGGTGCGAGCTTCGACGCGGGAACGCCCTATTTCGTGATGGAGCGCGCGACGCGCTCGCTCGATTCGATCGGGCGCCCGCTTCCGTGGCCCGACGTCGTCGAGGTCGCCCATGCCGTGCTCGACGCGCTCGCCCACGCTCACGCGCGTGGCTTCGTGCACCGCGACCTCAAGCCGGGGAACATCCTCGTTCACGAAGGTCCGCTCGCGCGTTCGCCGATCCAGCTCGGCGACTTCGGCATCGCGCATGCACTCGATAGCCTCGCGGGCGACGCGCTCCGCGATGGGCTGATCGGCACCCCCGGGTTCATGGCCCCCGAACAGATCCTCGGGGCCTTTCGCGATCTCGGTCCTTGGACCGATCTCTACGCGCTCGGCGTGACGCTGCATGTGCTCCTCACGGGCCGATCTCCTTTCCCTGCGCGCACGCCGCAAGACCTTCTCGTCGCGCAGCTCGCGACCACCACGCTCCCTCCCCTGCCGGCTTCGGTGGAGGCACCGGACGCGTTGCGAGAGCTGCTCTTCGCGTTGACCCACGTCGATCCGGGGCGGCGACTTCGGCGGGCGGCCGACGCAGCGCACATGCTGCTCGGCGCGGGGCCGCGTTCTTCTTCGTCGTGGCGCGTTCACGGGGGAGACGTCGCGAGCGAGCCGACCCTCGCCGCGTTCGTGGACACTTCCGCGCTGGCACGCGCGAGCACCGTGCTCGATGCGCGCTCGAGCGACGCTCGCATTTCGGTTGCCCCGCCGATCTCGCGTGTGGAGGACATGCCACCGACGTGGGGCACGCCCGCTCCGGCGACGCCGCGCCTGGCGCTGATTGGCGCGGGATTGTCGCTCTACGGCGTCCGCGCGATCCCGTTGGCCGGTCGCCGCGCAGAACGAGACCAGCTCTGGGCCGCGCTCGCTGCCACCGTGCACGACGGTCGCGCGTCGCTGGTGCACGTGCGCGGGACCTCGGGTGTCGGCAAGACGCGTCTCGCGCAGTGGCTCGGATACCGCGCGCACGAGCTCGGGATCGCCGACGTCCTGGTCGCGCGACATGGCCCGGAACGCGGTGCTCTCGACGGTCTCCGCCCGGCGTTCGTGCGCCATCTGGGCTGCATCGATTTGGACGAGGGTGAGCTCGCCGAGCGGCTGCGTACGCGGCTCGGCCTCGAGGACCCCTTCGACCTCGCCGCCGTGGTTCGATATCTCGCGCCGGCGGCGCGCCCGGGCGTGCCCATCCGGCCATCACAAAGCGCTACCGACGCGGGCAGCGATTTGCACGCGCTTCGCACGCTGTTGCGCCTCGAGTCGGTTCGTCGGCCGATGATCGTCGTCGTGGACGACGTGCAGTGGGCCGACGAAGCAGCGGCGGCGCTCGCCGGGCTGGTGGAGGAGCCGATGCCGGTGCTCTTCGTCACCACCGAGCAAGAGGGCGCTCCCTCTGCGTCGAGAGGTGCTCTCGCGGCCGTCGCAGAGGGGCTCTCTGCGAGCGCAGGTCGTCTGGTGCAGCTCGGGCCGCTCACCGAAGAAGAGCACCTGATGCTGGTCGAGGAGCTCCTCCGACTCGAGCCATCGCTCGCTCGCCGGATCGCTCTGCGAACCGCAGGGAGCCCGCTCTTCGCAGTCGCGCTCGTCGGCGACTGGGTGCGTCGCGGCACGCTGGTCGTCGGGCCCCAAGGGTTCGAGCTCGCGCAGGGAGCACGCTTCGACCTGCCGGACGATCTCCACGCGGTCTGGCTCGAGCGTGGTGCGGGCCTCATCGGGAGGGAGAGTCCCGAGCGCGATGCGCTCCTCGAGATCGCCGCCATGCTCGGTGTGCGCGTGTCGCTCGACGAGTGGATCCGCGCGGCGGACCTGGCCGGGCACCGCGGGGCCAACGTCGAGACGTTCGCGGGCGAGCTCGTGCGCGAAGGTCTCATGGTCCGCGAGACCGAATCGCGGGGAGTTCTGCGCTTCGTGCACGGGCTCCTCCGAGAGAGCCTGCTGCGACGCGCACGGGAACGAGGGCGCGAGGACGCGCTCGCCCGTGCGGTCGGCCGTTTGTTCGAAGACGCAGCGGGTCGCGAATCGGCCGGCGCTGCAGAGCGCCTCGGGCGTCACTATGTCGCCCATCCCTCTCTCGGCGATGCGCATCCGTGGCTCTTGCGCGCGGCGTCCGAACGAAGGACGGCGTGCGAATACGCGGGCGCGCTCGCGCTCCTCGACGAGGCGTCGGCGCTCTCGCCGGAGAGCGAGGTCGACCCTCGGAGCGCGCCGGCTTCGCTGCTGCGCTCGTGGACGCTGCGTCTACGCGGAGATCTCCCGGGCGCCCTCGCGGCCGCGGAGCGGGTGCTCGCCCAGCTCGATCGTCCCGAGCTCGCGCCGTTCGCGGCCGAAGCGCGACTTCGGCGCGCCGACGTCGACGTGCGCGTCGGACGTGTCGATCGCGCGTGCGAGGATCTCGAGCTCTCGCGCACCGAGTTCGCCGCGAGGGGAGACTGGCAAGGATTCGGCGTGGCCACGTGGGTTCGCGCGTGGATCGATGTCTTCCGCGGCGCGCTCGCCGACCCGGTCGAGGCGCTGGCCGCGCTCCGCACCCGCCTCGAACAGCCTTCCGCTCCTCCGCCGGGCGCGACCCACGTGCTGTGGGCACTCGGGTACGCGCAGCTCTGTCGTGGTGACCTCGACGACGCCGCGGTCAGCTACGCCGCAGCCGAAGAGGCTGCCACGCGGTTCCACAATCGGCTCGCGATCGCGCACGTGCGCGCCGGCAAGGCGCAGATCGCGCGGCTTCAGGGACACGCGGAGGAGGCCCGCGCGCTCGCGGAGGCCTCCCTCGACATGTTCCGCCTCCTCGGTGCCAGCGAGGCACACTTCGCCGAGCTCGCTCTCGGTCTCGCGCTCGCGGATCTCGGCCGGTTCGTCGAGGCGATCGCGATACTCGAGGCGTCAGCCGAGAATCTCCGCAAGACGGCCCGATCCGGTTTCGCAGCGCGCACCGCGCTCTTCGCCGCGCTCGTCCGCATCCGCGCCGGAGACGAGGCGACGGCAATGACGATCGTCGATCCTTGTCGCGAGGCGTTGGCGCAGGTTGGCGTGCACGAGGCCCTCCTCGCGCGCGAGTCTCTGGTCGCTCACGGGTGCGCCCGTGACGCTTCGCTCCGCGCGTCGCTCACCGCCTGTGCGAAGGCTCAGCTCGACACGCCGTTCTTCGCGGGGCACCTCCCCGCGAGCCTGCGTCCTCGCTGACGGTTCAGGCGATCGGCCAGGAGACGCTGGAGAGCGCGGGCGCGATGGACTGCAGCGACGCGCGAAGGTCGTCGATCGAAGGACGCTCCTTCGGGCTGCGCTTGAGGCAGGACGAGAGCCAGCCGGCGATGGGCGCCAGGCGCGGATCCTTGGCCATCGCCTGGATCGGCTCGGGGTGTCCGTCGTGCTCGAAATGCGCCGCCATCAAGGCGAGCACGTGCGAGGCCTCGAAGAGGATCTTCCCGGTGAGCATCTCGTAAGCGACGCAGCCGAACGAGTACACGTCGGCGGAGAAGGGCGTCGCCGGTGCCCCCTCTTCGGTGTGACCCCACACCTCGGGCGAGGCGTACATCGGCGTGGCGCAGCCCACGCGGAGGTGACGTCCTGCGAGGCCGAAGTCGACGAGCACCGGCTCGGTGGCGTTGCGCAGGACGATGTTCGACGGCTTGACGTCGAGGTGGCCGACGCCCGCCTCGTGCATCGCGCCGAGCGCCGCGAGCACGCCGTCGAGAATGGTCACCACCTTCGAGCAGGTGAGCTCCTTGTTCTTCAGGAGCGCCAGACAGTCGATGCCCTCGACGAGCTCCATCACGAGCAGCGGCTTGGGACGCGCACGCGCGTCGAAGGTGACGAAGCCGGCGAGGTTCGGGTGCTCCGGCAGCGCAAGCAACGCGCCGGCTTCGAGCTTGAACACTCGAAGGTACTCGGCCTCGGACACGCTGCGTGCGGCGACCGCGTCGTAATGCGGCACCTTCAGCGCGTACCGTGCGGCGTCGGGCTCGTCCCGCTCGTCGGAGCGGATCGCGACGAACACGCTGCCCGCACCGCCGTCGCCGAGCGTGCGCTGCACGTAGAACCCACCGAGCACTCGGGTGCGCGGGATCCACTCGGGCAATTCCGGCTCGGCTGCCTCCTGGGTCGGCGGCGCGCTCGGGCGTTCGACCGGCAGGTCGTTCAGGCGCTGGAGCACGTGCCCGATCGTCGCGAGCACGGCGGTCGGCACCGTCGACGCGCCCCAACCGAGCACCCGGTCGATCGTCGCCGAGAGCGACGCGCGCGCCGCTTGTTCGTTGCGAACCACGGCCGTCACGGCCTTGCGGAGCGCCCGCGGGAGATCGCTCGTGGGCACGAAGTCGCCGAGGCGTTCGAGCGCGCGCGCGACCAGGGCGCTGAGACGACCGAGGGCGTCTTCGACCGCATCGAGCGCGGCGTCGTCGGACAACGGGCGAAGGCCGGTCGCGGCGTCGACTCGCTCGAGCGCTTCGGCCAACGCGCCCAGGCTCTCGCGGAGCTCGTCGAGCCGCGGCGAGCGACCTTCGTGCAGCCCCGCGGCCAGCTCGCGCAGCGCGGTGACGCACGCGGTGGGGATGGAACGCGGGTGCACCGAGCGATCGAGGAGGTCGTCGCACGCACGGACGAACGACGCGTACAAGCGCAGGACCAACGTGACATCGGGGCGATCGGTCGTGGCCGCGAGACGCTCGAAGTCCTCGGGCGTGCGCAGACGGAGCGAGGCGTGCACGACCACGTCGGCCGCATCGACCTTGGCATCGCGTTCGAGCACCGTATCGACCCGCTCGAGCGAGCCGATGAGCATGTGCATGTGATCCTCGTCGACGCCGAGGGCCTCCATCAGCATCGCCATCACGTCGTTCTCGGCGGAGGCGATCTCGCCGTCGGCGTAGGCCACCGCGGCGGCGAGGAGGATGGCCGCATCGGCGCGCGCGCGGTCGTCGCCGATGGACTCGGCGAGCGCGGCGAGTCGCTTCTCCCACCCGTCACGGGAGAGCGCCTCCGCCGAGGCGGCGATCATCGCCTCGACGTGCCGCGAACGGATCCGGTCATCGAGCTCGCGGAGCGCGCCCCGGATGACGTCCCGCTCGGCAGCGGTGAGCTGCTGATCGGCCGCCATCATCAGGTACATCGCGTCGCAGAACGGCCCGTACTGCTCGGCGATGAGCTGCTCGAGCACGTCGTCGGGGGACGCGTTCGCGGTCGGGAGAGAGATGGAAGGTCGCGCACCGCGCTCGCGCAGACGGTTGCGAAGTGCAGTCACCGCAGCGGTCGGCAGTCGAATCACAGAGCGAGCGTACCGCAGAGGCCAAGCGGTCGACCATCACGCATTCGAGAGGCTCGCGAGCCGGCGGTACTGCCGATACATCAGCAGCCGCCAGGGCAGGATCATCCCGAACGCCAGCACGAAGAAGATCGAGCCGGTCTGGATGGGGCTGACGAACTGCTCGACGTAACTGCGCGCGGCGAACCGGATGACGACGAGGCCCGCGAGGATCCAGAGGAAGGCGGGCGACCGCCGCAGCATGATGTCGTCCCCCTGACGGGCGAGCTCGGACGACTTCACGAGCGGATAGCAGAGCACCAACGCCCCGAAGGCGAACGCAGCGAGCGCCCACGTCAGCGGGATGCGGGTCGGCGGGTAGACAAACATGCCGAACCCGGTGCTCATACCGATGGGCGGGATGAGGATCTTCCGCGCACTGATCGGTCGGCTCGTCTCGCGCATCCGCCACGAGAACACCACGACCGCGCCGGCGATCGACATCACCACGAGCAGCAGCCGGAACGGTCCCGAGTGGAGATCCAAGACCGACGGTGATTAGCCCGCGACGCTCCGGCTCGCAAACCCGACGGTACGGGTCATGCGCCCACGATCCGGTCGGCGGCGCGCGCCCATGCCCCCTGCAGTCGGTGTGATCGCGGGTAGCGCTGGAACAGCGCGTGCGCGAGCTGCATGCGTATCACCGCAGGCGCGAGCCGCGCGGCGAGGCGCGGCGCGCGAATGGCTGCGGAGCCGAGGCGCAGCACGGCGGCCGCCCCCAGCTCGGGCATCTCCTGTGCGAGCCCCGCCTCGAAGGTGAGCTCGTTGATCAGGCCCGCGGCGAGCATCCGTGACACGTCGTCGCGGGAGAACCCCTGCGACAAACGGCGGAACACGTCGTAGGCGGCGAGACGCGCACCGAGCGTGCGATGGAACTCCGCCTCGTACCGAGGGCCGGGATCGGTGCCGTCCCCGTCGCTCGGCGCGATCGCTTCGGCGAGCTGACGGGCGGCGATCATGCCCGCGCCCACTCCGCTGCCGTGCGCGGGGAACACCTGACAAGCCGCGTCACCGACCAGCGCGACGCCGGGCGCCGAGAGTCGGTCGTAGGGACGGCGAAGCGGAATGGCGCCGCCGCCCCCGAAGATCCGTTCGCCGACCCAGGGCTCCTTGCGCACGAACTCGTCGATGAGGCCTTGCCCGCTGAGGCGACCGCGTTCGGCGATCGCACCGGTGAGGATCTCGACCTCGCCGGCCGCGAGATCGACCTGCACCATTCGGGTCGAGTAGCCTCCTTCGAGGCCGATGACCCCGAGCGCATCGCCTGGGGAGCCATGCGCCTCGAGCCACCGGCGCGCGCCTTCGCGATCGGCGATGTGACGGACCTCTTGGGCTGCGGAGCAGACGTCCGTCGTCCGTGGCGAAGGGCAGTGCTCGCGGAGGAAGGGAACCTTGGTCCGCACGACGCCGGCGAAGCCCGAGGCGTCGATGACCATCGTCGCGCGCACCTCGCCTCGCGTCGTGCGCACACCGACCACCCGCTCGCCCTCGAACAGCACCTCGCGCACCGGCGCCTCGTGCACGATCGTCGCACCGGCATCGACCGCCAGACGCTGCAGCCTCTCGACGAGGTGGCGCATGTCGACGAAGAGCACCGGTGAGCCCTCGAGGACGACGCGATGGGTCCACTCGGGGTCGACCATCACGTGACGTTCGGCACGCGATCGCAGCTCCGGGCGCGCGGTCGGCACGCTCACGCCTGCGCGCTCGAACATCCAGTCGGGGATCGCGTTCACCCACTGGGCGCCCGACTCCCCCGCGGCGCGCGCGTCGACCACCAAGACCCGGCGCCCTGCCCGCGCGAGGTGGAGCGCCGCCGTGCTGCCAGCGGTTCCGGCGCCCACGACCACCACGTCCCAGCGCGAACCGGCGATTTCCACGGATATTTTTGTAGCACGCCGCCCCCTTGCCAAGTTGTAACAGATGTTACATATTGGCTCCCACACGACGGAGGCAGTCATGGCGAAGGTGGTGGTGCTGGGCGGTGGTGGTGGCATTGGTCGCGTGGTCGCGCGCTCGCTCGCGCACGCTGCGGAGTTCGACGAGATCGTCGTCGCGGACGCGCGGCTCGACGCTGCCGCGGAGACGGCGCGATTGGTGGGCCCCAAGGCGCATGCGGTGAAGGTCGACGCGACGTCGCCCGAGTCGCTCGCGAGCGTGCTGGCCGGCGCACGCGTCGCGGTCGGGTGCATCGGACCGTTCTATCGATTCGGCCCGCCGATGCTCGCAGCGGCGATCGCCGCCAAGGTCGACTGGGTGGACGTCTGCGACGACCTCGAGCCGACCCGCAAGATGCTGGAGCTCGACGGCGCCGCGAAGGCGGCCGGCATCTCCGCCGTCATCGGCATGGGCAACTCGCCCGGCCTCGCAAACGTGTTCGTGCGGCTCTGCGCCGACGCGCTGCTCGACGCGGTCGAGTCGGTCGACATCTACCACGTGCACGGCGGCGAGCCCGAAGAGGGACCGGCGGTGCTCAAGCACCGCATCCACGCCATGACCAACGACGTACCGCTGTTCATCGACGGCAAGATGATCTCGGTACGCCAACTCGAAGCGAGCGGTCAGGCGCACGTCACCGAGGTGGACTTCCGCGGCGTCGGCAAGATGCCGGTCTACCCCTACCCCCACCCCGAGACCATCACGCTGCCGCGCAACATCCCCGGCCTGAAGCGCGCGACCAACATGGGCGTGGTGTTCCCGCTCTCGTACTTCCAGCTCACCCAAGACATGGTGCGCGCCGGCGCGTGCACCGAGACGCCCCTCGAGGTGAACGGGCAGAAGGTCATTCCGCTCGACTTCTCGGTCGCGCACGTCATCGCCGAGCGCCCTCGTCTGCTCCGCGAGGCCGGCATCACCGGTCCGGGCGGATGCCTCAAGGTCGTCGTCGGCGGGCTCCGCCGCGGCGAGGCCACCAGTTACGAGCTCACGCTGTCGTCCCGTGAAGCCGGCGCCGGCGAGGGCACCGGCATCCCCGCTGCGGTCGGCGCCATCCTCGCCGCGCGCAACGCGGTCAACGGCAAGGGCGTGCTCCCGCCCGAATCGGCGTACCGTCCGTTCGACGTGCTGACGCTGGCGATGGAGATCGTCGGCAAGCTCGGCGTCGGCGGCGGAGATACGTTGCTCGTCGAGAAGGTCGACAGCAAGGGCGACCGCACGGTGGTACCTCTGACCTTCTAGTGGATCCGGAGATCCGAGAGCTCACCACGGAGACACGGAGACACGGAGGATGCATTTGTGCTGCCGCGCGCTCTGCTCATCCCTCGATTCTGCCCACTTTCTCGGACAACGGTCGCGCCCGCACGGGCCGACGTGACGCCTCGGTGCGCATCGGCAGACACTCTCGAGCTCCGTGCCTCCGTGTCTCCGTGGTGCAGTCTCGGCTCTCGGTTCTCCTGATTGCGATCCGGTGATGGAGACATGATGTTCCTCGGCTACGACGTCGGGACCAGCGGGACGAAGGCCGCGTTGGTCGATGCGCGTGGCGCGCTGCTCGCCGAAGCAGTCGCGCCGCACGCGCTCGCGCACCCGCACGACGGGTGGGCCGAGCAGGATCCCGAGTCGTGGCTGAGCGCCTGCACCGAGACGACGCGCGAGGTCCTGCGCGTCTCCGGCGCGCGCGCCGAACAGGTCCAGGGCATCTCCTTCGCCGGCCAGATGCTCACCCTCGTCCCGATGGACGCCCACGGCCGCGCGACCCGCGCAGCCATCGCCTGGATGGATGCGCGGGCCGAGGACGAAGCGCGCCGGATCATCCGCAGGATGGGTGGGGCGGGCGTCGTGCGCGCACTCGCGGGCGCGGTGCCCACTGGCAAGGACATCGTCCCCAAGGTGGCATGGCTCCGCGCGCACGAGCCCGAGGTGTTCGCACGCACCACCGCGCTCGGCGACGCGACCAGTTGGCTCGTCGCGCAGACCACTGGGCGCATCGCGATCGATCCCACCGCGGCCGGGGCGACCGGCCTCCTCGACACCAAGACCCGCCGCATGTCGCGTGCGCTGAGCTTCCTCGCACGCTTTCCCTTGGACAAGGTCCCGCCCATTGTCGCGAGCACGAGCCTCGCCGGCACGCTCCACCGCGAGGGAGCCGCGCGGCTCGGCCTCGCCGAAAGCACCGCGGTCGCGATGGGAAACGCGGACATCCCCGCGATGGCGGTCGGCACCGGAGCCACGCGCGCCGGCGACGCCCACGTGTATCTCGGCACCTCGGCGTGGGTGGCCGCCGCCAGCGATCACGCGGCCTCGATCGCGCGCGCGGGCATCGCCGCGGTTCCCTCCGCGACAGACCATGGCGTGTTGCTCGTCGGCGAGTCCGAGACCGCAGGCGCATGTCGTGATTGGATTGGAAGGACCCTGACGGGCGACGTCGACGCGCTCGCCGCGGCTTCGCCTCCCGGCGCCCGCGGGGTGTTGTTCTGCCCGTGGCTGTTCGGCGAACGCGCCCCGTTCCCCGACGCGCAGCTGCGCGGAGGCTTCGTCAACCTCGGCCTCGAGCACACCCCTGCGGATCTGGCACGCGCCGTCCTCGAGGGCGTCGCGCTCAACGTCCGGCTGATCGTCGAGGCGATGCCCCTCCCGCGCGACACCGCCCTGCGGGCTGCGGGCGGCGGCGCGCAGAGCGACGCCTGGATGCAGATCGTCGCCGACGTCACCGGACGCGTCGTCGAGCGGGTGGCGCACCCGCGCTCGGCCGGGGCGATCGGCGCGGCGCTGGTCGCGGGCGTCGCGAGCGGCGCGTTCCGCTCCCTCGAGGACGCGCGGTCGGTGGTCACCGTCGAGCGCAGATTCACCCCGCGCGCCGAGCTGCGTCCGATCTACGATGCAGGCGTGCGCGCCCTTTCAGACCTGTTTCGACCGTTCTCGCGCGCCAGCCAGACCTTGCGCGCGAGGACCTCTTGAAGCGACAAGCTCGCGGCGAGGAGCGTCGTCGTTCGGTCCTCGAGGCCACCTTGCGCGTGCTCGCGCGCGAGGGACCGCGCGCGGTGACCCACCGCGCCGTCGCCGCCGAGGCAGGCACCTCGGTGCGCGCGACGACGTACTACTTCGACTCCCGCGAGACGCTGCTCCGCGAAGCATTGACTCACTATGCATCGACGTCGATGGAGCGCTTCGCCCGGATCGTCGCCGAAGGGCAGAGCGAGGGCCGGGACCCCGTCGAGGCCGCGGCCGACATGCTCGCCGCGACGGTGCTCAGCGACCTCGAGGAGGACCGGGCCGGCCTCGTCGCCGAGATGGAGCTCGCGCTCGAGGTCGCGCGTGACCCGGCGTTGGAGGAGACCTACGCGGCTTGGGAGCGTGGCCTGCTCGACGTGCTCGAAGGCTACGCCCACATGTTCCACTCGGCGCACCCCCAACGCGACGCGCGGATCGTGCTCGCGACGCTGCGCGGGCTCGAGATGGAGGCTCTCGTCCACCCCTCGAAGAAGCCGACGCGTGCGGAGCTCCGCGCCATCTTCGCGACGCTGCTCCGGGCGGCCTCTGGCCGCTGAGCCCTGTTCCCGCGGGAGGGGTCGTGGCATCCACTCCCCATGCGCCTTCCGGCCCTCGTGCTCGCGTCCGCCCTCGTCGCCTGCGGCTCGCCCACCGCGAAGCCCGTCGCCTCGACTGCACCAGCTCCGTCCACCGGCGCCATCTCGAAGGCAATCGCCGACGCGGTCGCGGCCCCGGATCGCGACGCCGACGATCGGGCGCTCGACAGCGGCCGCAAACCCGCCGCGCTGCTCTCGTTCTTCGGCATCCGCCCCGGCGCGCGCGTCGCGGAGCTCGCGGCCGGTCGCGGGTACACCGCGGAGCTGCTCGCGCGCGTGGTCGGTCCGACCGGCGTCGTCTTCGCCGAGAACCCCAAATTCATCCTCGAGAAGTTCGCCGCCGAGCCGTGGGCCGCGCGCCTGCAGAAGCCGGTGATGACGCCGGTCGTGCGTGTCGATCGCGAGCTCGACGATCCTCTTCCGCCCGAGGCCAAGGACCTCGACGCGGTGTTGTGCGTGCTCTTCTACCACGACACCGTGTGGCTCGGCACCGACCGCGCGAAGATGAACAAGGCCGTATTTGCCGCGCTGAAGTCGGGTGGCATCTACGGCGTCGTCGACCACGCCGGCCGCGACGGCACCGGCACGACCGAGGCGAGCACGCTCCATCGCATCGAAGAGAAGGTCGTCCACGACGAGGTCCTCGCCGCGGGGTTCAAGCTGCAGAAGGAGGGAACCTTCCTCCGCAACCCGAGCGACCCGCGCGATTGGAACCCTTCCCCGATGAAGGCCGGCGAAAAGCGGGGAACCAGCGATCGGTTCGTGCTGGCGTTCGTCAAGCCGTAGCGCACTCGAGCTCGCCCCCCGGACTGAAGTCCGGGGCACCGACAGCAAGACGAAGCCCTCCGGGCTGGCTGTATCTCCGATTCGCCCGCCGATTCCCCTGCTGAAGACTTGCGCGCACGCAACCGCGACGTCGCGCACGGCCATGATTCGGGCACACAGCGACGTGCTCTTACTCGTTCGTGTCGCCTTTGCGACCGTCGATCGGCGGCGCCTCCTGCCACACTCGATCGACGCGTGGCTCGACGCCGAGCTTGCCGAACAAGTTCGCCACTGCGAGGTCAAGCTACTCGGAGTCGGCAACAACGACGATCGCGTCCACGCCGTCCTCAACATCCAGGCCACCACCACGCTCGCCCGCTTGCTGAAGCAGCTGAAGGGCGAGAGTGGCGCGAATGGAACCTGAAGAACCCGTCCAGACCCTTGCGCTGATAGTCTCGCTATTGGGGCGCTCCATGCAGACCGAGTCGCTTGGGCGACTGCTGACTTACGCGATCAACGAGCTCGGCACGGCTCCGGCTTGATGGAGCCCGGCTTCGAACAGCCCCCCGTGGTCGACACGGAGCACTTCGCCGACACGTGAACTCGGCCAGCCCGAAGGGCTTCGTCTTGCAGTCGGTGCCCCGGACTTCAGTCCGGGGGATTTCCCGAGCAGATCTTCAGCATCCCTGCGAACCGTCACGTGCGACGCGGGCCCGCGGGCGTACGATGTCTTGGTGGCGGAGCTCGTTCCCTACCCGTTGGGTCGTCTGGTCGCGCGGATGTTCCGCGAGCTCGAGACGCAGAAGAAGATCTTCGATCTGCCCGAGCGACGGTTCGTCCGCGGTCTGCCCGGTCGCGACCTGTCGGTTCGGCTCCACGGCCACCACCCGTCATCGCCGCTCGGCCCTGCCGCCGGTCCGCACTCGCAGCTCGCGCAGAACATCGTGCTCGGATTTCTCGGGGGCGCCCGCATCTTCGAGCTCAAGACGGTGCAGATCCTCGACCGCCTGAAGATCCCGCGCCCCTGCATCGACGTCGAGACCATCGGCTACAACGTCGAGTGGTCACAGGAGCTGACGCTCGAGCAGTCGCTCGAGGAGTACGTCAAAGCGTCGATGCTCGTCGACATCCTCGTCGCGAGCAACGCGCTGAACCTGCTCCCGGGGTTCGAGCGGGTGATGTTCGACATGAGCGTCGGCTACGACCTCGCCGGCATCCAGAGCGAGCGCGTCCGCGCGTTCCTCTCCGGCATGGTCGACGCGCGCGCCGTCGTCGACCGATTGCGCAACGAGCTTCCGAGCGAGTGGCGCGAGCTCGAGTTCCGCACGCGCATCTCCGACACGCTCACCTTGAGCACCTTCCACGGCTGCCCGCCCGACGAGATCGAACGCATCGCCACGTTCCTCCTCGAAGTCGTCGGGGTCAGCACGGTGGTGAAGCTCAACCCGACGCTCCTCGGCAAGGTGGAGGCGCGGCGCATCTTGAACGACGTGCTCGGCTACCCCGATCACATCCCCGACGAGGCGTTCGACAAGGACGCGACGTGGGATCAGGCCCTCGGGTTCGTCGAGCGTCTCGGCAACCGCGCCGAGCAGCTGGGCCGCGGGTTCGGGGTGAAGTTCACCAACACGCTCGTCGTCGAGAACCGCCGCTCGTTCTTCCCCGCGACCGAGAAGTCGATGTACCTCTCCGGGCAGCCGCTGCACGTGCTGGCGATGGCCCTCGTCGGCCGGTTCCGCGAGGCGATGGGCGACCGCTTTCCCGTGTCGTTCTCCGGCGGAATCGACCAGAAGAACTTCGCCGACGCCGTCTCGCTCGGGCTCGCCCCGGTGACGGTGTGCACCGATCTGCTTCGCCCGAGCGGGTACGCGCGGCTCCACGGCTACTTCAAGGACCTCGACGATCGGATGCGCGCCGTCTCGGCGACCACCCTCGACGAATTCGTCGTCAACACGGCGAAGGTCGGCACGCCCTCCGAGGGACGGCTCGCCAACACACGCGCCTACGTCGCTCGCGTACTCGAAGACCCGCGTTACCGGCGCGAGGCGACCAACAAGCCCCCGAAGAAGGTCGGCAGCCACCTCCAGCTGTTCGACTGTCTCACCTGCGACAAGTGCATTCCGGTCTGCCCCAACCACGCGAACTTCGCCTACACGCTGCCGAACGCCGAGATGCAGGTCTTCGCGGCGCGGCCCGATGGCGCCGGCATCGCGGTGACCCACAAGGGCACGCTGACGATCGCCGAGCGCCACCAGCTCGCGAACTTCGCCGACTTCTGCAACGAGTGCGGGAACTGCGATGTCTTCTGTCCCGAGGATGGCGGCCCCTACGTCCTCAAGCCGCGCTTCTTCGGCAGCCGCGCGCAGTTCCACGAGAACACCGGGCGGGACGGCTTCTTCGTCGAACGAGAGCGCGACGTCGTGAGCGTGCTCGGACGGTTCGACGGCAGGGTCTACGAGGCGGAGCTCGAAGGCGATCGCGCACGCTACCGCGGCGAGGGCTTCGAGCTCGAATGCCCGCTTTCAGCCCCCGAGCAATGCACCGGACGTTTGGAGCGCGAGGTCGATCTCACCTACCTCACGCTCATGTCGCTCGTGGCCAAGGGCGTCCTCGAGAGCGCCGAGGTCAACTACGTCAACGCGTGAGACTCAAGAGCCGTCGGAGAATTCCCCCGGACTAAAGTCCGGGGCACCGACAGCAAGACGAAGCCCTCCGGGCTAGCAGGATGCGGCTCGCCACAGCGAGCGCGGCGACCGCGAGGCCGCGTCCTGCGGGCAGGCAAGCGCCTGCAGTCGCGATCTATGCGGCGACTTTCCTGTACGTGTCGGCGCCGTTCGGTGAGCAGACGCTGGCTACGCGAGCAGTGCAGTCGCGTGCTGAAGGATGTTCGCGTCGATCGCCGCGAGCATCGCCACGCAAGTGACTTTGTGGAGGCCGCGGACCAAGACCTGCGCCATTCCGTGGTGGTGCTTCCAGTGCGCGTTGGCGAGCTCGCACCGAGACGACTTCGCTCGTAGGAGCAGCTTGCGTGGTCGGTCTTCATGCGCGCACGCCAAGCGACGACGGCGCAGGAGTGATCGGCGTTTGGGCGGGGGTTCCGAGAGCGCGCGGGGATGGGAATCAAGGCGAACCCGACTTCGAGCAGAACCAACCAACGCTTCGCGACAACGAAGTCGTCGTCGACACGTAACTCCGCCAGCCCGAAGGGCTTCGTCTTGCAGTCGGTGCCCCGGACTTCAGTCCGGGGGATTTTTCGGTAGATCTTCAGTCGTCGCTCTCGAGCAACTCACGCAGCGCCTCGTCCTGCACGTTCATCCCGAGGCCGATGACGATGCGACGGAGCATGATCTTCTCCGACTCGCTGATCGGGCGGCCGAACCAGAGGAACCCGCCCGAGGCAGCGGCGAGTCGGACCGACATTCCGAGCACGAACTCGTCGTAGCGGGTGCGCAGGGCCGGCGGCATCTTCCGCACCACGTCGCGGAGACGCAGCAGGTACGCGTGGAACCCTGCCTCCTTCTGGTCGCGCGCCAACGGCGAGATGCGCTCGAACGCCGCCTGGGCGGACGTTGACCAGTGGAACTCCTCGCCGAGCACGGCGCCCGCCGCGAACATCTCTTCGACCGCGGCGCCGACCTCGATCGCGTCGAACTCGCCGTCGGCCCCGACGATCATCGCGATGAGCATCGGGATCGACGCGAACAGCGTGTCCCGCTCGTCCTCGGAAAGCGTGGCCGCGAACTCGGCGAACGTGGTCATCGGCGCACTCTGCCACGATCCGAAGTCAGCGACGATGGTAGGCTGCCCGCAGTGTCGAGCGAGGTGAAGGGGGCGTGGTTCGTCGCGGCGCGCGCGTGGCTCGAGTCACGGAGCAGCCTCGAGGCCACCGCACGCGTGCTCGCGGCCGACGTGCGCCGCGCGCTCGTCGAACCGATCCCGACCGGGTGGTACCCCGAGGCGTTCCTCCAAGAGGCCATGGCCGCGGTCCGCACCGTGGTCGCGCCCGAACCAGCGCAGTTCGTCGACGCGATGGACGCCTGCACCGAGATCGGCACCTCGCGTTTCTTCCGAGCGCTGCTCCGCGTCGCGTCGCCGGGCTTCGTGCTGCAACAGGTCCCGACGATGTGGCGCCTCATCCGCCGCGGCGACGCGCGGATCGTCGTCAAGACCGACGTCGGAAGCGCCCGTCTCGTCTACTCGGGGTTCCCCTACTTCAACGACGAGAACTATTGCCTGCTGACCGAAGGCGCCCTGCGTGCGGTGGTGCGTACGTGCACCGGTCGCAATCCGAAGGTGACGTTGCTGCGCTCGACCGCGAGCTCATTGGAAGTCGATGTCCGCTGGGTGAAACGTTGACCGCGCTACGGCCGAGGTCGCCACAAAAACTCGGCCCAACCGTCACTTGACGCATCGCGCTATCGCCCTCACATTGAATCTCTGTGGAAGCACTCCGCGAAGCCCCCGAGCGTTGGCTCGGACGTGAGCTCGGTGGACGTTTCCGCATCGTCCGCTGCCTGGGTCGTGGCGGCATGGGCACCGTGTTCGAGGCGGAAGACGCGGCCGTCGGTCGTCGAATCGCGCTCAAGGTGCTCGAGCCGTCGGCCCGCTTGTCCAAGCCCCGTGAGCGCAGGTTCGTTCGCGAGGCCCGCGCTCTGGCCCGCATCGATCATCCCAACGTCGTCACCATCTACGACGTCGGCGCCGATCGGATCACGAGCGCGCTGTTCATCGTGCAAGAGCTGCTCTCTGGGGTCGATCTCCGCGAGCAGCTGCGCACGGTCCCCGAGGGCCGGCTCCCGCTCGATACGGCGCTGACGTTCCTCGTGCCGATCGCCGAGGCGCTCGAGGCCTCGCATCAGCTCGGCATCGTGCACCGTGACGTCACGCCGGCCAACGTGTTCCTCGCGGAGCAAGGCGGCGTGGTGGTTCCCAAGTTGATCGACTTCGGGCTCGCCGAGCGCATCGATCGCCCGAGGCCCGCGAAGCAGGGGGAGCCGCTGTACGGGACGCCCCAGTACATGGCCCCCGAGCAGCTGCGGGGCGAGCCGGTCGACGTCCGCGCCGACGTCTGGGCGTTCGGCGCGGTGCTCTATCGGACCATCTCGGGTCGAGCTCCGACCGAGCTCGTCCCGATCGACGAGCTCGTCGAGCTCGACGCCGACCTCGCGGCGACCATCCACCGTGCGCTCCATCCCGAGCCCGACCACCGCTTCGCCTCGATGACCGATCTGGTGCGCGCGCTCAAACGGCATCGCCGGGCGTTGTCGACGACCTCTCCTCCCGGGAGCCCAGCGTCGATCCGGACGCTGTCGTGGACGCCCTCGCGACGAGAGCAGGTGAAGCCGCAACCGACGCCGCCGGTCGGCATGAGCCGAACCGGCCGCTCGCGGTTCGGGCTCGTGACGGCAGGCCGTGACGAGACTCAGAAGAAGGCGATCGACGGACTCGCCGAGGTGCTGCAGCAGCGCACCGAAGTGATCGTGTACGAGGGGTACCCGGAGCTCGTCGACGCGCTCGCCGAGGGACGCGTCGACCTCGCGTGGCTCCCTCCGGTCGCGTACGTGCGGGCCATGCGAGCACGCGCAGCGCGGCTCCTGTTCACCGTGCAGCGCAACGGCCGCAGATCGTATTCGTCCGCGCTCCTCGGCCGCGAGCCCTACGATTTGCAGGCGCTCGAGGGCCTGCGCGCCGCGTGGGTCGATCCCTGGTCGGCCGCGGGGTACCTCGTGCCAAGGCGCATGTTGCGCTCGATGGGCGTCGATCCGACGCTCGCCTTCCGCACCCAGACGTTCGCGGGCACCTACGGCAACGTCATCCACGCACTCCGCGAGGGAACCGCTGATGTCGGCGCCGTGCAGTGCCGCATCCTCCCCGACGACACCGTCGTGTGGGCGGGACGTGGGTCCGTGGAGCTGCACGTACTCGCGGTGAGCCAGGAGGGCATCCCCGGCGACACCCTCTGCGCGTCGACCGCGCTCGATCCTCACTCGGCACGCGAAGCGGCCACCGAGTGCATCGACGCGTTGCTGCACGACGACCTGCAGCCTGCGCTGCGGGCGCTGCTCGGCTCCGATCGCTTCGTGGCCGCGAACCCCTCGCGGTACGACGCGCTCGAGGCGGCGCTGTGGGAAGACGTCCAGAGCCCCTGAGGCTCACCCCGCAGCGTCGGCGAGCGGGTAGAGCTCGTCGTTCTCGCGGCACATCCGCATCCACAAGGTCTTGAGCACCTTGCGGGTGTCCTTGGCGAACAGGCGCGGCTGCGCCTCGATCGAGGCCGTGGAGGGCCAACGCTGCGAGTAGGAATCGAAGGCGGAGTACAGATCCTTCACCTCACGGAGCAGCGACTGCGCCGTCTCCCGCACGCGCTGTTCGCGATGCTCGAGCAGTCGCGGATAGAGCGCGTCGTTCTCCATCGAAGCGTGGACCCTGAGCTTGCCGGCGAAGCGCGCGACCTGTCGACGCAGGTCCGATGCGCGGGCGACGATCGCCGCGTCGTCCACGTCGAGCTGCTGCAGGATGTCACCGCCCATCAGCGCGAGCTCCTCGTGCTGGCGACGGAAGTTGTCGGTCGGCGTCCGGACCCCCGAACGCGCACGGCTGCTCGGCGGCACGTCTTCCAGCGAGCGCAGTGATGCAGGAGACGATGCGGGAGACGACATGGGCGACGACGCGGGAGGCGTGAACGCGATCGTCGCGTTCGCCGCGTCGGACATCGACGCGATCCGCGCGACCGAGATCGCGGCCCTCTCGGAGGCCAACGGGGCGAGCGCCTCTGCGAGCGCTGCCACCGTGGCAAAGCGCGCGGACGGTTCCTTTTGAAGACACCGCTGCACCACGGCCTCGAGCTCCGCCGGAAGGTCCGCGCGGTGGGCACGCAGCAGCGATGGCTCCGCGGTCGCGACCAGCGCGCCGAGCGCGATCGGCGAGGTGGCCTCGAACGGGTAACGAAGCGTGAGCAGCTCGTGGAGGATGATCCCGAGCGACCAGATATCCGTCCGATGATCGACGGTCGAAGTGTCGCGCAGCTGCTCGGGCGACATGTACGAAGGTGAACCGAGCACGCCGCTCTGCGTGAGGTCGCCCTCTGCCCAAGCCGCAGGGGCTTTGGCGATCCCGAAATCGAGCAGCTTCACGAGCTGGCTGCCGTCGCGTCGATTCGCCAGGAAGATGTTCGACGGCTTGAGGTCGCGGTGCACGATCCCGAGCGCGTGGGCCTCGGCGAGCGCCGAACAGACCTGCAATACCCACCCGACGACCTCTTGCACCGGCAACGGCCCGCGCGCGCGGGACACCCGGTGGAGGTCGGTGCCCGTGAGGTGCTCCATAACGATGAACGGCGTGCCGTCGACGAGCGCGCCCACGTCGAGCACCCGGGCCACGTGCTCGCTCTGGAGCCGCGCCGCGGCGCGGGCCTCACGGAGGAAGCGCGACGCAGCCCCCTGCAGCGCGGCCACCTCGGGGAGGAGCACCTTCAGCGCGACCGTCTGCTCGAGCTGGAGGTGGATCGCCTCGAGCACCAGGCCCATGCCTCCGCGCCCGACGCACCGCTCGACGCGGTACTTGTCGGCCACGATCGAACCCGGGGCGAAGGCAGGAGGAAGTTCGGTCACGTCCACTCTTACGAACGGTACGTGGATCCGGATCGCGACACGCGAAAATGGCCCGCACTCACGCCCACACCCCCACACCGCGTCCCGTGCAAGACACGAGCGGGCTCCCAGTCCGGCCGAGCGCAGACCGTCTTTGCACGTACCGTCGCCCCAAGGTGTGGGGCGCTTTCGACTCGCGGCCACGCCAACCGAATTCGACGACCGTGCTGCTGCAACGGGAGGCGGGCACCGAGGGGCGCCCCGCCACGAAGCGCCCGCGAGCAGCCGCACCGCTCCTCCGCCCAACGCAAATACAACGGCTGCAGACGTGCTTCCGGAAGCAGCTCGAGCGGCTGACCCGGGTTCGCCGCCATGCGGCCTCGGTAGCCCGCATTCGTGTCGAGGATGTTCGCGCTCGTGGGACTCGAGCGCATTGCGCAGGCGCCTGCGTGTCGACGCGCAGGCGCCTGCGCACCATCGGCGATCGATGGGTCACCGCTTCCGCCTCGGTTTCGAGCCCGTCGTGGCCGTCCATCGTGTACTGCGTCGGATGAGATCTATATAAACTCCTGCGCTGGAATCCGCCAAGGACGCTTGGAGCACCCACCCCCCGACACCGACCCCTAGCACGATGCTCGGACCCGTGCGTTCGGGCTTATCGCTTTCGGAGGTGTACGAGGAGGACAGCGCCCCGAGCCCGAGGCCGCAATGACCAGTCCGCCTATCCACATCGCGGTACCGCCTTCGCGGAGCGCCTTCGAGCCACCTCCGATCTCCACGCTGCCGGGACGGGGTATGAAGATGCTCGCCGCAGCATCTGGCGTGAACCGGTCGCCGACCACGCGGACGCTGTAACGGCCCCATTGTCGCCGTCCTCGCGTCAATGCTCCTGATCATCGCCGAACCGGCGCACGCAAGCCGACGTACCGGTGACTGCGTCCGACGCTCGGCGTCACGTTCGCGCCTTCCAGGGGATCATCGGTCGTTGGCGGCCGCCCTTCCGGTCACCCGACGTGCGAAATTTCATTGGTGCCGGAGAACCGATGACATCCCGTAGTCGTCGGCGCGATGGGAGTGATGCACAACGCGTGGCGCTGCGAACCCACATTGTCCGATGATACCCAGGAGCACGCGGCGGTTTCGCCGGAAAGTCCGGCCCTACCCAGGGAGGGGTCGCCTACATCTCGATTCTGATCGACTGCCCGGCCGGACATGAGCACGCGCCTTCGTCGGACGGGTAGGTGATCCGCGACGACGCGGGACCTGCGACGACAGAGTCGCCGCTCACGTGAAGTACCGTCACCGTGATCGTCTGGGGACGCGGCGGAAAGGCGAGAACGATCTCGCGGATCCTTCCGCCCGTGGACTGCGCGACACTCGCAGTCACGCCCGTGTTGGTGCACTCGGCTTTGCCCGCCGCGACCATCGTGCAGTCGGTGACCGATACGCCGAGATCGGTCGCGACGCGGAACCGCAACTGGTCGCCGGGGACGCCGAAATCACCGACGCGTCTCACCAAGTGCACCTGCGTGCCGGTGTTCAGACATTGATCCGGGCAGGAGGAGCACGAGGAGACGGCCGCTGCCAGGGCGACGCTGATCAACAAGCTGCGCCGCATCAGTATGTGCCCTTCACAACGTCATCGAGCTTGCGCACGTTGATGCGCACAAGCGATTCGATCTCGTCAGGCGCGGCATCATCCGACTCGCCGAGGACGAGTTCATCGTTCGCGATCGAGAACAGGAAGAGGAACTGCTTTCCGGCACGACGGCCGATTCGCCACGTCTTCTTGGTCGAGATCTGGGCGACGTGCACGGCGCAATCAGCGCCGTCGATCGAACATCCCGTCGTGGCGAGGAAGTCGCCACCGATCCTCAACTGCGCAAAGCCGGCTCCGCTACCGAGATCGGCCACTTTGGTCGGCACGATCTTCGATGAGGACGACGGACGTGGCGAGGTGTAGAGCGCGACGGAGGTGTACCTCCCGGACGAACTCTCAGGGCCGTTCGCGAGCACCCACGCCAACGCGTCGTCTGATTGGGCGACCGTCTTCACGTCCCCATCCTGACTGACGAGAGCGCTGACCGGCACTGAGGCCGCAAACCCCTTCATCACCTCGTGCCCAACCGACGCCACCCAAACGGACCACACGCCGACATCGCCACGCCCGGCCGTGCTGTAAACGCGCGCGGGCGTCGAATCGAGGGTGGTGAAGTCCGCTGCGCTCAGGTCAGTGATCGCGCCGATGGATCCATCACGGAAGGCGTACCCAACGCCGTCTCGCCAACCGAAGGCGCTCTGGTATGGTCGGTACGCCAGCCAGCCTGTCCACTGAATGGGCTTGGCGCTGGTGATGCGCCCGATCTTGATGCCGGCCGCGCTGCTGCTGTACGTCAACAGCAACGGCGCCGTCTCGGCGCCCCCGCCAGCTCCGCACGCCGTGTTCCGTTGCTCGACGAGGCCGAGCGTCTTCTCGTCCGAGAGCCGGAACGCGTACTGCGCGCGCGCACCGTTGCCGCCCAGAAGAAGGCGGAGGTGATGTGCGCCCTCCAAATAGTCGCCTGCCGCACCGCTGCGGATCGCCGACTTGTAGGGCGGCACGGCCGCGGGCGCGTGGCGGTATTCCGCAGGGCCACTCCAGATTCGCGTCGGCAAGTCTCCCTTGCCGACGTAAAGCGAGCAGGGCTCTCCACCCGTGAGGGGCGTCCAACTGAGCGCCCCAGCGTCCGCCGCCGGTGATGACGAGTCAACGTCAGCGCCGTCGGACGCTGCATCGGCGGCCGTGCCGCCCGCGTCAGGAGGCGAGCCGGCCGCCGGCTCGTTCCTACAACCGGCGAGAACGACCAGCGCGATCAGCGCATCACAGATCCTTTGTGGGATTGCCCGTACCCTTGAAGTCCGTGAGGCGCACAGCCCGACGCCCGCTCTCGTCGTAGGTGAACACATAGATCCCACCCGTCGAGTTTACCGGATCCGCGAGCACGACGCCCTTGCCACTTGTATCCCCGCGTGGCGTGAGGACGCCGTCCTCGGTGGAGAACTTGGACGCCTTCCACACCGCGCCGACCTGGCCGACCAAGACGTACTCGCCATGGTCGACCGACGCGACGTGCAGGTTGGTGAGCGCACCGATCCGCGGCTTCGCAGCGAGTTCTCGTGCGCGGCCCGTCACGAGGTCCAGAAAAATGGACAGACGGAGAAATCGCGGTGCCCACGCCGGATCGATCCGTCTCGACCATCATGCGACAGCGACGGTCGCAGGACGGCCCTACGCGTTGGTCGCACCGCGCGCATCCAGGAAACCGATCTTGTCCCCCGCGAAACCGGCGCCGCGACGGAACCGACCAAGGTGTGCGCGGTTGCTGAACACCTTCGCCTCGATGAGGTCGTCCTCCGCGATCTCGCCTGCCAGGAGCGCGGTTTCGATCCCGCTGCGCGCACGCGTCGAGCAAGCAGAACGGCCTGACAGGCCGCGGGCGCGCGTCACGTCGAGCAGAAGCGGGCGATGCCCGCAGCGATGTCCGCGGAGCTCTCGGTAGAGGGCGTCTGCCGTCGACCCTCGACCCACGCCACGGCCTCGGGAATGGACCCGAACACCTTGGTCGTGTGGCTCGGACGCGATAGGAGCATCAGGCTGGTGATCACGCCGCGGAGCATCGCGGATTGGAAGCCCTCGCCGAAGACGACGTAGGCAACGCCGGAGATGGTGCTGTCGTGTCTCTCGATCGAACGGGCGAGCGCGTCGCGAGCCTCGGCATTCGGAGCCGGGACCGAGGAGTCGACGACCACCATCACGAAACACGGTCGCCCCGCGAGATCGCGGATGGCCCGCGAGAGCGCGCGCTCCATCACGGGGACCGACACGATCGTCGGCGAGCTGAACCAGCGGATCACCGCGACGTCGTCCACGCGCCCCAACTTGAAACTCGAGTCCTCGTGCACCGGGGTGACGGTTACCGCCTCGGCAGCGGCGGCCGAGCTCGGCAAGGCGACCGTGTGCGCGCGTGGGCTGATCGAGGCGGGCGTTCGCGAGAAGACTTGCGTCGTGGGCGCCCCCGCAGACGGCCGAAGCACGGCGGCGAGCGCCGTGAACGCCGCACCCGCCTCGCTGAAGCGCTGCGCAGGATCTCGTTCGAGGCAACGCGCGAACCAGGGATCGAAGCCAGGCGGGATCGTGGAACCAACGCCGTCCTCGGCGGCGCGCGTCGAGGCGAGCGGAATGGGCTCGAGGAGGATCTCTCGGAGGATCGCGGTGACCGAGAGCTGCTCGCCCTTCGCCGAACGCCAGAAATGCCGTCCCGTGAGCATGCGATAGACGAGGAGCCCGAGCGCCCAGACGTCAATCGCAGGGGTCGCGCTGCCCGTCGCCTCGGCTTGCTCGGGCGCCATCGCGAGCGGCGTGCCGAGCAGCCCCGATCCGCCCCCCGACGAGAGCGCATCGGCCGCGAGCTTCGCGATCCCGAAGTCGAGCACCTTGACGTCGATCGAGGCGCCGCCGCTGCGGCGCGAGCGCGCGAGGAACACGTTCTCGGGCTTGAGATCGCGGTGGATGACGCCAGCCGAGTGTGCGGCGGCGAGCGCGTGGCAGAGCGGCTCCGCGATCTCGATCACCTCTTCAGGGGGGAGCCCGCCGCGCTCGGCGAGGACCGCTCCGAGGTCCTTGCCGTCGAGCAGCTCCATGGCGAGCCACGGCACGTCGAGGGTCTCGTCGATGCCCGCGGCGACGACTTCGACCACATGGTCACTGTCGATCGTCGCACCGATCTTCGCTTCCAACACGAAGCGCTCGCGGAGCCTCGCGTCGTGGGCGATCTCGGCGCGCATGATCTTGACCGCGCGCCTTCGCCCCACGCTCAGCTGCTCGGCCACCCAGATCGAGCCCATCCCGCCTTCGCGCAACCGCGACAGGACGCGGAAGTCCCCTCCGAGCATGGTCCCGACCTCGAGCCGCATCGCCGCCAGTCTACGTGCAGTGGGCGCTCATGCCGAGCAGTGGTGGGTCGGCGAGGGGTTTGCAGGACCTCGCGCGCAGCCAAGGAGGGACCATGGATTATCTGCGCATCGGAATCATGCAGGTGACGGGAACCGTCGACGAGATGACCAGGCTCGCACGCGAGGGAATGCTGCCGATCTACCGGAAGATCCCCGGGTTCATCGCCTACGATCTCGTTCCGTCCAACGATGGCAAGAGCGCCGTCTCGATCACCCGGTGGCGGTCGCGCGAAAGCGCCGAACAGGGGGGACGCAGCGCAGCAGACTTCGTGCGCAACCAGGCGTCGCACGTCGTATCCATCGTGAGCACCTTCATCGGTCCCGCCGAGGTCAGCGCCGGCGCGCGCGCAGAGGCGCGGCCCTCGGCTCCCTCGTACCCGTCATAGTCAGGCGCAGGCGCAGGCTTGGTTGCTGCGCGCGGCACGCGGTGAACGAGACACGCGTTGATCGAGACACGCGTCGATCGAGGAAGAGCTCTCCTTCGCTCGGGCTCGCGAGTGTGCCCGCGTGCTCGACCGCGTCAACGGTGCGCGCGCTACGCGCGCCGCCTTCGGCGCCGTTGACCCGGTCTGCGCGCGCGGGCTTGGGGCGATCGCCCCGAGCGCAGGGTCGCGTTCGGGACGAAGGAGCGTCCCATGTTGCGTATCTACGATGTGAGTCTCGAGGTCGTTGCCGAGCTGCGGTCGGTCATTCTGCGCATCGAGAGATGTGACCGCGATCTGGCGCGGCAGTTGAAACGGGCTTCGAGCTCGGTGCCGTTGAACATCGCCGAGGGCGCGTACGCGCACGGTGGGCATCGGCGCGAGAGGTATCAGACCGCCTGTTCTTCGATGCGCGAGTCGATGGCGTGCTGCGATGTGGCGCAGTGCGCGGGGTACGATCCGCAGCTCACCGAGGGCACGCGCGGCAAGATGCGGCAGGTCATCGGCACCCTGGTGAACAACCTGCGAAGGTGAAGCGTCGGCGCGGGCGCGGACCGTATGAAGTCCGCGCCCGCAGCCTCTCGTTCACGTCGCGCGCGGTCGAGCAGCACCGGGTCGGCAGCGTGCAGCTGCTCGCCGTCCTCCGACCGTCGTTACTCGCGCTCCAGGTGACCTTGCGCGAGGGCGACATCGAGCGTGTACACTCGCCGAGGTGAGGGGAGCGAGGGGCGTGGCGGTGTTCGCCGTGGTCGTGTGCGTCGCGTGCGAGGCGCCGACGATTCACGTGTCTTCGGCGGCGGCCGATGCCGGAGTCGATGCTGCGGAACCGCCGCTCGACGAGGTCTACACCCGAGTCGCGGAGAGCTACTGCAACACCTTCGAATCTTGCAGTCCCGTGGAGTTCTCCGCGTTCGCCGGCGACAGGCCAGGTTGTGTCGCGCGGTACGCGCGGTACGTCGCGCGTCTGACCAACGGGTGGGGTGTCGGCGCGACCGTCGCGCAGCGGCGCGCTTGTGCCGAGGCGCTCGACGTCAAGGACTGCGCGAAGGCCATGCGTCTGACGTACGAGCCGCCGACCGAATGCCGCATCCCCGGCGAGCTCGCGACCGGCGATCCGTGCGCGACCGGCATCCAGTGCAAGAACGCGCGATGCGTCGGAAGCGTGTGCGGCCGGTGCGCGGCACTGGTCGCCGAAGGCGGCGACTGCCCGGTCGACGGAGCGTGTGCGTTCGGGCTCGTCTGCACGAACAAGAAGTGTCGCAAGCCGGGCGACGTCGGTGCGGCGTGCGACAAGGACAAGCCTTGCCACCGCGATCTGGTCTGCGACGGAGGAGCGTGCGCCCGGGCGCCAATCGAGGGCCAGGCCTGCCTCGCCTTCGCCGACTCGCCGTGCGGCAACCTCGGCAACCTCGCGTGCGACACCACCGCCAACAAGTGTGTGCGGTGGAAGCTCGCGAAACGCGACGAACCGTGCGGCAGCATCGGTGGCGCGCCGGTGTTGTGTGCAAACGGATCGGCGTGTCGTGCGCCGATTCCCACGCAACCCGGCGTCTGTGTGCCCGGGCTGCCTGACGGTGCGACGTGTGCCGGGTCGGTCTTCGCGTTCGGCGGCCCGTGCACGTGGCCGTCGCGCTGCATGGCCAACGTCTGCCGACCGTTGGAGCTCGTCGACTGCACGCTGCCCGGGGTGCCGCTGTGACCCGCAGCCTCGCGCTCCTGTCGTTCGCGCTCCTTCTGGGTTGCTCGAGCGACGCTCCACCCGAACCGGCACCGAGTTGCACGTACCCCAGTGCAAACCCGACCTGCAGCGAGTGCGCGACCAGGTCATGCTGCGCCGAGCTCATGGCGTGTCAGGATGACGCGCCATGCCGCTTGTTCGGCTATTGCCTCGCGCGGTGCGCGCCCGATGACCTCGCATGCGGCGTGCGCTGTCGCAGCGAGCACCCCAAGGTCGACGGCGTGCTCGCCTCGGCGGCCACGAGCTGCATCGCGAAGAGCTGCGAGCGCGCCTGCGAGAGTGTCTGCGGTGGCTACGTCTCCAAGTCCCCGACTTGCACCGCCTGCGCCCGCAAGAGCTGCTGCGCCGAATCGACGGCCTGCTCGACCGACAAGGACTGCGCCGCCCTCATGGCGTGCGAGCGTGCCTGTTCGGCAGTGGACGGCTCGTGTCTCGGCGCCTGCGAGCGTCGCTATCCGCTCGCGGTCACCGCGGCGCGCACGTTCGGTGCGTGCCTCGACAAGGGCTGCTCGAAGGACTGTCTGCCAGCCGACTTTCGCTGCCTCCAGGATCCGCTCCCGGACCTCCCGCCGACCGGACAGACGTTCGTCGACGTGGGAATTCGGGCGATCGCCTTCATCGACGGAACGCCATGGGCCGGCATCGACGTCCGCGCGTGTCGCGAGCGCGATCAGGCGTGCGCTTCGCCATGGGCATCGGGGAAGACCGACGCGCAGGGGTACGTCAAATTTCGCATCCCGGAGCCCACGTACAACGGCTACTTCGAGTTCCAGGGCGCGGGGATCGTCCCCTCACTCTACTTCTGGGGAGAGGTGCGCCGCGATCTCGCGCCGTGGATCAACGTGATCAACCAGGACGTGCTCGATCTACTCACGCTGAACATCACGCCACCAAAGCCCGGGTTCGGTCACTTCATCATCACTGCGCTCAACTGCCGGGGTATCACCGCTCCGGGCGTTTCGTACGAGCTCTCGCCGCGCAACGAAGCGGTGGGCGCGTACCTCAGCATGGGCCTGCCCTCCAAGGACGCTCCCTACACCGACGGCTCGGGATTCGGCGGCTTCATCAACGTCACCGCGAACACCGGAATCAAGGTCTCGGCGACGGTGCAACCGTTCGGCACGCAGTACCCCGGCATCACCGCGTTCACCCGCCCGGGTTGGGTCGCGTACGTTCAGGTCCTGCCCCCGGTTCGCTGATCAACTCCGTCGCGAGTAGATGTCGTAGCGAATGTCGCGCGGCAGATCCCAGCCGGCAGGATCGGGCCCACGGAGCTCGGCGAGGTCGACGTCGGCGATCACCAGCTCGGGGTGCGTGCTGACGTTGGTGAGCAAGCCGTTCGGGCCGACCACGTGACTCTCGCCGAAGTACGGCTGGTTCCACGGAGGCTCGGCGCCGCGTCGGTTCGAGCCCGCGATGAACAACCGGTGGCGGGCGGCATCGACCTCGAACTCGCGGTGCCACATGCGTTGGCTCTTTTCACCGAACGTGACCGCGGGCGAGAACACCAACTCGGCGCCCTCGCGGGCGAGCGAGTACATCACTCCCTCGAAGTGGCGGTCGTAGCAGATGGCGACACCGATGTTGCCGAATCGCGTGCGGAACACGGGAAAATACGGGTTGTTCGAGATGTTGCCGGGACCGCCGCTGCGACCGTCGCTCCGGTCGTAATAGAACGGCTCGTCGAACGAGCCCTGCTCGTTCTGGCCCTGCGGCAAGTGCGTCTTGCGATACCGACCGAGCACCTCGCCCGTGTCGATCACGACCGCGGTGTTGAACCGTTGGCCCGAGGCATCGCGCTCGTAGATCGGTGCCACCACCACCATGCCGAGCTCGCGCGTGACCTCGCGGAGGCGACTGACCGTCGGGCCTTCGACGGCGTCCTCGGCGAGACCGAACCACATCGGGTCCTTCCCGAGCGCGAAATACGGGCCGGTGAAGAGCTCGCCGAACCCCACCACCTGCGCGCCCTGGGCATGTGCCTCGCGCAAGAGGCCGAGGTGATGGCCGACGTTGGCCGCGCGGATGGCGTCGAGCTTGCCGGACAAGAGGTGCAGCTCGGACACGTTCGCCGGCATGTTTCCGTACGCGTTGCTCGTCTCGGTGATCGCGATGCGCACGGTCAGGTCTCCTCTGCGAAGCTGATCGCGACGTCGAGCAGCACCTCGACGCCTCGCTGACACTGCTCTTCGGTCGACAGCTCGCGCGGGTTGTGGCTGATCCCATCGTACTCGCCGGGGACGAAGATCATGCCGGCGCGGGTGATGCGGGCCATCTCCTGCGCGTCGTGGCCCGCGCCCGACACGATGGAGCGGAACGTACGACCGCGCGCCTTCATCGCCTCGGCGACGCGCTCACGCACGGCAGGCGCGAACGGCACGGTGTCGGTGCGCGCGGTCTTCTTCCACGAGAGCTGCACGCGTTCCTCGCGCGCGACGACCTCGTAGTACGCGACGATGTCGGCTTCGGCCCGGCGCATGGCCGCGTCGTCGGGATTGCGCAGATCGACGGTGCACCGGACCTCGCCCGGCACGACGTTGACCAGCCCCGGGCTCACGCCGATCACGCCCATCGTCGCGCGCATCTCGCCGTAGGCCCCGGACGCGATCATCTCCCGCAACCGGAGGTTGATCCGCGCCGCTGCGACCCCCGGGTCGGCGCGCAGGTTCATCGGCGTCGTGCCGGCGTGCGCCGCCTTTCCGACGATCGTCAGCGCATGCCAGCCGATCGCCTGTACGCCCGACACGACCCCGAGATCGAACCCCTCGGCGCGCAAGACCGGTCCCTGCTCGATGTGGCATTCGAGGTAGACGCGCGGCGGCGAGAGCAGCTCCGAGGCGCTCCCGAGGAATCCGATCGCGCGGAGCTCGTCCTCGACGGAGAGGCCGTTGCGATCTCGGAGCGCGTACGCAGTGGCGAGCGGGATGCGCCCGGTGGCGACCGCGCTCCCGAGCATGTCGGTCCCGAACCGCGAGCCCTCCTCGTCGGTGAAGAACGCGACCACGATCGGCCGCGTGGTCGTCATCGCGTGGTCGTTCAGCGTCCGCACCACCTCGAGCCCACCGAGCACGCCGAGGCAGCCGTCGAACCGACCTGCCGTCTCGACCGAATCGATGTGCGAGCCCATCATCACCGGCGGGAGATCGCGCTTGCCCGCACGTCGCCCGTAGACGTTTCCGATGCGATCGACGGTGACGTCGAGCCCCGCTTCGCGCATCCACGCGACCACCTGCCTCCGCCCCTCGCCGTCGGCCGCCGTCAGCGCGAGACGATTGACCCCCATCAGACCGGTGCGCTCGTCGCGATAGGCGCCGATGCGCCCGAGCGCCTCGAGCGACGAATACAGCCTCTGACCGTTAATCGAGAGACTCATGACAGCTCCCTCATGCGGGAAAAGAGACGCTGCGCCTGACGCGAAGCCTCGCTGCGGATGGCGTCGATGTCCCCGGTGAGCAACCGACCCTCCTCGACCACCACCTCACCCCCGACCACCACGTGCCGGGGCACCGCGCCAGGTCGTTCGGCGTCGTCGGCGCTCCGCCACACGACCAGATCGGCGGCGCTGTTCGGCTCGAGCGAGAAACGCAGGCCCCACACCTCGCCCGCGAGGGCGCGCGACGCTTCGGAGTCGATCGGAACGATCGCCGCCGCGCGTTCGGCGCGCATGTCGGCCGGATAGCCGTCGGTGCCGAGTCCCACGTGCTGGCTCGCGACGAGCGAATGGGCGGTGCCGACCTGGTTGCCCGCGTTGGAGCGCGGGTTGTGCACGAGCCAGAGACCGTCCTCGTCGGCCGACCGCACCTGCTCGCGCGTCAGGCACACGCCGTGGGCCAGGATCGATCCGCGCGGCAGTGCCCCGAGCGCCTTCAGTCGTTCGAGGGGTCCGGCCGCGCCCCGACGGCGCGCGTCGTCCACGTCGGCCTGGTCCTCGGCGACGTGCACGTGCACCGGCACCGCGAGCTCCCGCGCGAGCTCACCCGCGCGCATCACCGTGGCGTTCGAGACGGTGAACGACGCGTGCAGTCCGACCACCCCCTTCACCAACGGACGTCGATTCGTGCGGGCGAACCGATGACACTCGGCGAGCCCCGCCTCGCCCTCGGCCTCGCCGCCGTTGCGATCGGTCGCGCCGTAGCAGGTGACGAGGCGGCACCCGATGGATTGCGCGGCGTCCCCCAGCACGTCGAGCGAGCCCTCGAGGAACGCCGGCGACTCGTGGTGATCGACGATCGACGTGGTGCCCGCGAGCAGCGCCTCGGCGAGATAGAGGCGCGCCGAGCTCGCGAGCGAGTCGGCGTCGAGCGCACGATCGAGCCGCCACCACACGCGCTCGAGGATCTCCACGAAGTTCCGCGGCGGCGGGGTGGGCGCCGGCAGACCGAGCGGCGCGAGGCCGCTGTAGAGGTGCGTATGCGCATCGACCTCGCCCGGCCGCACGACGTTTCCCACGCAGTCGAGTCGCCGCGCGCCCGCGGGCACGACGCCGCCCATGCGGACCTCCCGCACGAGACCGCCCTCGATCAGCACCGAGGGCGCGTCCCCGCCATCGAGGAAGATCAACGCCACTTCGTGCGATCTCCCTTCAGGTGCCCCACGCTCATCGCCTTGGAAGCAGGCGACTCCTTCATCGGCAGCTCGAAGCGGCGAATGCCGTCGAACGCCTCGAGCGCGCCCGCGACCGCTGCGGCCGTCGGGACGAGGCCGATCTCGCCGACGCCCTTGGCGCCGAGCGGCCCCTCGGGCTCCGGATCCTCCACGAGGATGACGTCGCACGGCGGCGTGTCGCGCGCGCGGAGCACGCCGATGTCGCGCAGCTTGAAGGAGACCGGCATGCCGTCGACGCAAGGCAGCTCCTCGGTCAGCGCGTAGCCGAGCCCCATGTGCACCGCGCCTTCGATTTGACCGCTGCACAGGGCGGGATTGACCGCGCGGCCGACGTCGTGTGCGGCGATCATCTTCTCGATCTTGCCATGGTCGTCGAGGATGCAGACCTGCGTCGCCCACCCGAAGGTGGTGTGGGTCTTCGGATTGGGCACGTCGGCGCCGAGCGGCGTCGTGTCTTGGATGACCACGTCGGCGGCGTACACGCGCCCTCGCAAACGCTCGAGCGGGTGCCCCGCGTCGAGCTCGGCGCGGAGCTTCTTCGCCGCGCTCACCACGGCGTTGCCCGCGAACAACGTGGCGCGCGAGCCGGTGGTCTGACCGCACCCGAGGGCGAACGTCGCGTCGACCTTCGGTCGGAACACCTCGCCCGGCAGCCCGGTGATCTCGCAGGCGAACTGGGCGAGGATGGTGAGCAGCCCCTGCCCCATCTCGGTGTAGCCGTTGTAGAGCGACACCGTGAGATCGTCCTCGACCACCAGGCGGCACTTGCCCCACTCGGACACGCCGTTGCCGATGCCAGAGTTCTTCACGCCACAGGCGATGCCCACCGCCTTGCCCGCGTTGCGCGCGGCGTAATACGCGTCCTTCACCGCCTCGAGCGTCTTCCGCACGCCGACCGACTTCTCGAGGATCTGACCGGTGCAGAACGTGTCGCCGACGTCGACGAGATTGCGCGAGCGAATCTCCCAGCCGTCGAGCCCGACCTTCTTGGCGAGCATGTCGAGGCAACCGTCGATGGCGAACGACGCCTGGTTCGCGCCGAACCCACGCATCGCGCCGCACGGCACGTTGTTGGTGTAGACCGCCTTCGACTCGACGTCGACGTTCGGCACCTTGTAGGGACCGCACGCGTGCCCAGCGGCGCGCTCGAGCACCTTGCCGCCAACCGAGGCATACGCGCCCGAGTCGCCGAGGATCCGCGCGCGCACGGCCGTCAACCGACCCTGATCGTCGCAGCCCACGGTGTACTCGAGGCTCATCGGGTGACGCTTGGGGTGCATCCGGATCGATTCGTCTCGACGGAGCTTCACCCGCACCGGCCGATCGGTGACGCGTGAGAGGATCGCGGCGTGCGCCTGCACGCTCATGTCCTCCTTGCCGCCGAACGCGCCGCCACTCGGCAAGAGCTCCACCCATACGTCGTCCTCGTCCATGCCGAGGAACGCGGCGACCTGCCGGCGATCGTCGAAGATGCCCTGTCCCTGCGTGTAGAGCCCGAGCTTCCCGCCCGGCAACGGCTCGGCCAGCGCGCACTCCGGCTCGAGGAACATGTGCTCGATGCGCTGGGTCTTGAAGGTGCCGCTCACCACGTGCGCGCTCTGGGCGAGCGCCGCGTCGACGTCGCCGCGACGGATGATCGAGTGACCGAGCAGGTTCGGGTGCTTGGGGTTGATCTGCGGTGCGTCGTCACGCAGCGCCTCGCGCGGATCGGTGACCGCGGGGAGCACCTCGTATTCGACCTCGACGAGCGCGGCAGCCTCGCGCGCGGTGCGTTCGTCGATCGCAGCGATCGCCACCAACACGTCGCCGACGTACCGAACCTCTTCGCCGATCGCCACGAAGCCCGGCCAGTCGCGGTAGAAGATGCCGTACCAGCGCTCGCCCGGTACGTCCGCGGCCGTGACCACCGCCTCGACACCGGGGTGCGACCTGGCTCGCTCGGTGTCGATGCGGAGCACCTTCGCGCGGGCGTGGCGCGAGAGCACCAGCGCGCCGTGCAGCATCCCTGGCCGCTCCATGTCGGCGACGTACGGGCGCGTGCCGAGGGTCATCTCTTCGGAGCGGTAGCGCGAGAACGACTTGCCGACGCGTCCGTCGCGCTCCGGCTCGGGGATCGGCTCGCCACGACGTGCTTTGGCGACGAGCTCCACCGCGTCGATGATCTTCGTGTAGCCGGTGCAGCGACAGAGGTGGCCGTCGAGCGCCTTGGCGATCTCGGCGCGGGTCGGGCTCGGGTGGTGATCGAGCAGGTGCTTGGTGCGGATCGCGATCCCGGGGATGCAGAACCCGCACTGCACGCCGGCGGCGACGGCGAACGCACGCGCCATCAGGTCGCGCTCTTCTTGCGTGAGCCCCTCGAGGGTGACCACGCTCCGACCATTCGCCTTCTCGGCGTTCATCGCGCAGGTGGTCTTGGCCTCACCGTCGATCAGGCAGGTGCACGCCCCGCATTGCCCCTGCGGCTCGCACCCGTCCTTGACCGAGTGCACGTGAGCACGCTCCCGCAGCGCGTCGAGCAGCGACTCGTCCTTTGCGACTTCGAGGCTGCGCTTTTCCCCGTTCAGCGTGAGCTCGACGATGGGCATCGGGCGGGTGGATGCGGAAAACGTGCCGTCCGAAGGCACGCAACCACCGCGTCCCGGCACGCGCAGCGAGCGCGGATGCCGCGCAGCGCGTGCGGCGCGCGCAAATTCAGCGCGGCAGTTCGTGCCGTCGTGGCCGCCGCCGCCTGCCGCCGCGCGTTGGGCTGTTGCTCACGGCACGTGCGGGGACTGCTCGAAGCTCATGCACCCCTTCAACTTGAGGAGGTAGCAATTCGTCTCGAAGGTGGCGACCAGCTTGGTCACGCGACGCTTCGTCGCCGACGTCTCGCCGTTCCACTCAAGCGCGTGAATGACGAATCGGCCCTTGAGATCCGAGCAGTTTCCGGCGTCCAGGAACCAAGCGAGCAGGCCCGGATGTCCGGGCACTGCGGGAACGAGGGTCGCATCCTCGTACGTCGCGACACGAAGCGGTTCTCCGGCGGTTGGGCTTGCGAACTTGAAAAACGCGCCATGCCCAGACGACGGATTCGCCCCGAGATCGATGAGATCGGGGCCCTGCCAGAACACCCGCCACGGCACTCCCTCAATGGTGGTCTCCCGTGGAGGATCGCTGTCGATCTGAGACCAAGCGTACGCGTAATTGCCGCGCCCGACACATCGGGCCACGGATCCGTCCCACACCCCGGCCTCTCTCCCGCCGTCCACGCCCTCCGCATCGCCGACCGGGTCCTCGACGACGCCCGTGTCGATGTGACCCAACGCAACCTCATCGACCGCCGCGTCTCGAGTGGACGCCGGCGACGCCTCGTCGTCCGCCGCAATCCGGCCGCCACACCCCAAAGCCAGTGAGCCACACACCAGAAGCCCTGCGCGCACCATGGCGGAACCTGACGGGTTCATCGCGCGCGAGCTTGCCGCATTTCGACGCCGCGGGGAAGCAAGGGCGCAACACGGAAACACGCACAACCGCATCGCTCCAAGAATTCATTCGACGCAGCTTAGACGCTGTTGTAGCCGCCCAGGCATGGGCCCTTCGACGAAATCGGAACGCTGGATCCGGCTGTGGGTCATGGCTTGTGTGCTCGCCTTCGTCGCCTGTGGGAGCGGAGGTCCGCCGCCCGGGGTCGAACCTGACACCTTTGCCGAGTGCGACACGACGGCAGACGCGAAGAAGGTGACGCCTACGGTTCTGTGCCAGTACCTCGAGGGAGCCGCCCGTACCGTAGTTTTCGGCTATGTGAACTCACCGGGAACGTCGGTGGTGGTGATTCCTCCCGGGCCGAGAAACCGCTACCTGCCCGACCTCGATCCCCGAGTCGTGACCGGCGCGGTCAGGCCACCTTCCTCGTTCCAACCTGGAGTACACCCAGCGGCGTTTGCGATCACCTACCTCTCCGGAGTCGGCGATCTCAGCTGGCAACTCGGGGGCACAACGGTCTCGAGCTCGGGCGTCCCAGCCTGCAAGCGCGTGGTGACTGGTGACGAAACCATCTTGACCCCGGAGGACGCCTCCGTCGGCACGGCCTCCATCGTCGTCGCCCGCGACCCCGCCTCGGGACTCGGGCAGACGATTCTCCCGACAGCCACGCCGCTGGACGGGCTCGCGATCGGCGAGACGGCCGGCGGCATGAACGTTGGGAAAGACGGGTCGGTAACGTACTCCATCCCTATCGAGGTGGCGCCCGGTCGCGGCGGCATGCAGCCCGACCTCGCTCTCGTTTACAACAGCCGTGGCGGTAACGGTCCACTCGGGGTTGGATGGAGCCTCGCCGGCGTCTCGCAAATCGCGCGCTGCCCCAGGGCCGCAGCTGCGGGCCAGAAGGCGGCGCCGGTGCGCTTCAACGAATGGGACCAATTTTGCATCGATGGGGACGCGATCGTCCCGGGCCCCGTCGTCAACTCGCCCAACGAGAGCCTCGGCTCTCCGCTGCACGACCCATATACACGCGTCAGTGTCGATTCTTTCGATGCGCTGGGCCCCGTTTCATTCACGGTTGAACTGCGCAACGGCCGCATCCTCCGCTATGGCGGCGGAGGCACAAGCCTCCAGGGACTGCGAGCAGAGCAAGACGCCGATGGCCACGAAGTCGTTCCTCGTGCTTCCGACGGCACGACGGTTCTGCCCCGCCAGTCAGTTCGCCTTGCATGGTTTCTCGCCGAGGTGCGAGATCGGTACGGGAGCTACATCCGTTACAACTACGATGACGCGAACCTCGACAATGCGCCACTGGATAGCGATCAGGGTTGCTCATCCGGCGGTCCCGCGCCTTGCCGCGCCTACGAAAAACGCCTCTCTTCGATCACGTATACGCACCGACCTGGCGGCGGCGGGGCGCTGAAGCGAATCGAATTCGAGTGGGTCGATGGGCTCGACGAGGAGAACCGGGATCTCGATCTCGCGTGGGTATCTGGCCTGGCGCTCAAACGCACGGGCCGGATCCGGCAAGTGAAGGTCATTGGTCCCAGACCAGCCGAGCCGGCCCTGCTTCGGACGTACACCCTGCAATACACAAATGACAGCATCTCGCAGCGCTCACTGCTTCGCTCGATCCAGGAATGCGACGGACCCGGCGCCTGCAAACCGGCGACGACGTTCGACTACGAACTCGGCGACTCAACCTACACGAATAGGTTTGCGGTAGGCGACGCGCCAACGGAGCCGCTCCCCGGCGCCCACCTCATCGCAGCGGACTTCACGGGCGACGGCCTCGACGATCTTCTCTACCTGCAGAACCGATACGCGAAATGGGTCTTCCGGCGCAACCTGTCCACTCCAGAAACGGGGGTGAAGTTCAGCGATCCGGTCGTCATCGACGGAATCCCTCCCCAGTCCACCGTCACGCCGTTGCCACCAGCGCCGATTCCGGTCGACATTGATCACAACGGCAAGACCGACCTTTTCTACTTTCAGCTTACGCAACTGTCTTCAACCTCTGACAAGTGTCCCGGCAAGAAGATTGAGTTTCTCACGACCCGGGCATTCACGTTTGACGGCAGCACCTTCATCGATCTCGACCCAACCAAGTATCGGCCGCCGCCGAGCACGACATCGTCGTGTACGGCAAGTCTCGAGCCGGAGTACTTCCTCGACCGCGACGGTGACGGTCGCCTCGATCGAGTCGTGTGGCCATACGAGAGTTCCGACAGCCCACTCGCGGCTCCAGTAGACGGTACGACCGCATGGACGTTCTTCGCCGCGTACTCGCCCACAAAGCAGTACCAATTTGCGCCTTGCGACGGCTGCACCGCGTCCAAAACGCCGCTCCTCGTTGGACACAACATCGCATTTGCAGACGTCAATGGTGACGGCATGGCCGATGCGCTCATGCGAAGACCGCGCACTGACGAGTCGGCCGTGTTCATGTCGACTGGGACGGGATTTCATCGGATTCCAGTTGGCCCACCGGTCACCCGCGAAGGGAGCCCCACCACCTGGAATTCGGCCCCTTCGGCCACTCGCCTCGACCACTTTCAAGACGGGCGGCCCACTTGGTTCGTGGACCCGAGGAGTTCTCCTGGTTCGACCTCCGCGCACGACACCGCGAATCCCATGCTCCGCGTGCGGCCTCTTCGCGACCCCCAGTGGATGCCCCCACCGGCGATGAAGCTCGGAGGGAGCGACCTTCCGATCACCTGGAAGGGGCTACCGCTCGGCGTGCTCGATGCGAACGGGGACGGCCTCGACGACTTGCTGATCGCCACGAACGAGGGCGTTCAGGTCATCGTCCGAAATGGAAGACGTGCCGATCTCTTGACCAAGGTACGCACGGGCCTCGGTGACGAAACGCAACTGACCTACAAGTCAATTCTTGCGCAGTGGTCCGACGCGAAACTCGCGACCGCCGCCTGCAGCGACGCTTCCGGCATTGCCTGTGGCTCGAGAGGCATTCAGGTTGTCGCCCACGTCCTCGAGCACGCCTCCGTTCCGGGCGCGATGCGTTCGTTCCGGTATGAATTCGAGAACGCGGCAACCGATTTTGTGACGGGCGGATTCCTCGGATTTGGCGCAATGCGCGAATTCGACGAACAGACCGGTCGGCAGACAACGACGCGCTTCGATCGTCGAACCGACGTGTTCGAAGACGTTGGCGGCAGGCGCTTTCCTTACGCGCAGCTCCCCACCTCAATCGAGACTACTTCACCGATCGGCGGTGGTCGGGCGCTGCGGTCGACGACAACCTACGATTTAAGCTCGGACCTCAAGACGATTCGGCCATCAGGTTCCGTATCGTTTCAGGCACTGCCGGTTTCGATTCGACATACCGAAGAAGAGACAACAGCATTCGCTGTTACGCCACTGAGGTCCGATACAACGACAATTTCGTACGATTCGTACGGTAATGAGGTGTCGCGCCGCACGACGTCCGATCTGACGGGCGAGAGCGTGGAGGTTGGAAGATCGTGGGTGGTGGACCGCAGCCGCTGGCTCATCTCGCGGCTGCGCGAGTCAAAGGTGACCAGCACGCTTGCCGGCGGTCCTGGCACGACCGAGACCCGAACCACGCAGTTCGACACCGACGCGACCACCGGTGCAATCGTGCGCGTGATCGCGGAGCCCACGGGCACCGGGGATCTTCGGCTCACTCGTGAGCTCATCCGCGACGGCAACGGGAATCTGCTTGCGACGGTCGATTCCGATGCGACCGGCTTGAAGCGTCGAGCCGACCTTCAGTGGGACGGCTTTGATCAGACATTTCCGGTACGCCAAATCGACGGGTTCGGTCATGTCACCGAGCTGACTTATCATCCGGGTCTCGGGGTCCTTGCGGAGAGCGTCGACCCCAACGGCGTACGTCACCGATTCCGGTACGATGGCTTCGGGCGGATACGAGCAGCGCTCCGACCGCTGTGCAGCGGAACGGATCTGACCTCGACCGGCTGCTCCGGCGCCACGACAACGTGGACGGAGCTTGCGCCGACGGTTGGCGGGACGGCATTTGCCATTCGCACCGCGCAGGTAGGCTCCCCGACAGCCACGGCCCACTACGATGCGCTGGGGCGCAGCGTTCGAAGCGAGGTGACAGGGTTCGACGGCCGACCTCGCACGAGGTTGACCGCCTACGATGCGCGATTCGTCAACCTTCCTCGTGAGGTCAGCGAGGTTCTCGTGGGCGCGCCGATACCGATCGTCTCGCTACGCACGACGGAATTCGCCTACGATTCGCTCGGTAGGAACACGACCGTCAAGGGCCCCGACGGTGCGCTCACGCGGCAGCAATACGAGGGCCTTCAGGTAATCACAACGGATCCCGTCGGCGCTCAGACCGTTTCGCAGTACGACCCGTCGGGGCGTCTGGCTCGAAGCATCGAGATCCTGGAGGCCAGCAGTGGTCCCAGCTATGGAAGCCCAGGTGGTTCTGACCGCGAGATACGCACCACCTATACGTACGGGACGTTCGGTCAGCTCGTACAAGTCGCCGACACGAAGTCGAACAAGACGCGCTTTCAATACGATGTCCGGGGTCGAAAGGTGCGCCTCACGGGACCGCGAGGTGACGCGACGTCGTGGCGTTACAACGCGTTCGGCGAGCCAATCGCGGAGACCGACGCCGCGGGTCGCGAGCGGCTGTATGCGTATGACGCCCTCGGCAGAGTCGTCGGCGAAAAGGCGGTGGATGGGGTTTCTTGCTTCTTCTATGACGGCGCCCCGAACGGCATCGGCAAGCTCACAAGCTCGGTTCGCATCGACGGCGTGGGCGCGGAAGCGTTGAAGATCGCCGACGCGACCGTCTTTGACGCTCTCGGCCGACCGACGGTCACTCGGCGCACGGTAGGCACGGCGCCCGAGCTTGCTTTCGGAACGAGCTATGACGCGTTCGGCCGCCCATCGCGGTTGGATTACCCCGACGTCGCCGGTGGGACTGGGCTGAGCATCAGGTACCAGTACAACGCGAACGGCTACCTGCAGAGCGTTCAGGACATCACGGGCGGCTTGCCAGCGAACCCCCTCGATCCTGTGCCGGTGCTCTGGGAGGCGCTCCAGACCAACTCCGCAGGGCAACTCACCAAGGAGCGCTTCGAGAACGGCGTTACCGTTGACCACAGCTACGCAGCGCTCACCGGCGCGCTTGAGCACTCCGTTGCGCGCAAGGGACCGGCCGGCCCAGCCCTGCAGGACCTGAGCTACGAGTGGAGGCTCGACGGGCGGTTGTCATCGCGGAAGGACCGCTCGGTCGGCGCAGAGCACGACGAGGCCTACGCCTATGACTCCGTGAAACGACTCACCTCCTGGAGCGGCACTTGGGGCGAAGTCAAATACGAGTACGACGACATCGGCAATCTCTTCCGTCGCACGACCAAGAGCAAGGGGACCAAGGTCGAGAACTTCCGGTCAGGTGGGATCGCCGATCCGTTCAAGCCGGGCATCTCCCCATCGCCGTACGCGATCGTCGAAGCGGCAGGCGGTGGAAAGGACGCTCCTGATGGCTCCTACGCCTATGACGAGGCTGGCGATCAAGTTTCGGCGCCGGGACGGACGGTACAATGGACCACCTTTCACCTGCCGCGACGAGTCACGACCGATACAGCCACGGCGAGTTACAGCTACGATGCCGCCCGACAGCGCGCCCGCAAGGTCAGCGAGACCGGTGGTGGCGTAACGTACTACGCCGGCGCAGGCGCCTATGAGTTGCGTCGTACTGCCGATGGCGATGAAGAGGTATTTTCGGTTGTCGCCGGCAGCCAAACTGTCGCACAAATCGTTCGCCAGACGCGCTCGGGCGCGGAAATCGGAAGGCGGAAGTTCTTCCTCCATCCAGACCACCTGGGTTCACCCCACGCTATTACGGATGAAGCGGGCAATCGCGCCGAAGTGAGGGTGTACGAGCCTTTCGGCCGCCGTGTCGACCCCAAAAATCCGACAAGCCTCTACGCACCCGCCACCGACCTGCACGGAGGGTTCACCGGCCACGAGCACGAGGATGATCTCGCTCTCATCAATATGCGGGGCCGTATCTACGACCCAAGAGTCGCGCGGTTCCTATCAGCCGACCCCGTCATCGGACTGTGGGGACAGCGCATGAACCGGTACTCGTACGTGACCAATGACCCCATCAACCATACCGACCCAAGTGGGTTTTGTATGGCTGACGCGGGTGTAGCGTGTCCCGACCCTGACCCTAATCCTGAGAAGCATGTTATTCAGATAGGACCGGGATCGGGATCCGGCTCATCTTCCGGCTCGGAGCCGGGAGTTTCCTACCCGGCCGCTCCCCCGCCCAAGCCGACGACCTTCACGCCATACGCGCCACTCAACGGAGGCGTCGGACCGATTTCGCCGTTTGGTATCGGCGGCTTCACCGGTTTCTCGATTCCCACGGTGGGAGCTGCATACAAGGTTGCCTCCGCGACCGATGTGGGCGCAATTTCGCCGTACGGGGTTGGCGGCCTAACTGGATTCTCGATTCCTACGCTCGGTGCGGCCTACGGACGCGCTGCGCTCGGATCGGGTGGACGCGGAGGCGAGGTACCTCTGCGCACATTGAGGGGCGATGCGGAAGGAGGCGATCGCGCCAGCCCTGGAGTGCCCGGTCGTTTCCAGCGCCTCGGCACCGGTGCGACCGACACGCCCGAGATCACCTACAATCGCCAGTTTAGTCTGCTAGACCCATATAGCTACAACCGCGCGTTGACCAGCCGTGGCGCGCAGATCGCGACCTACCCTCTCTGGGTAGCGTCAAAAGCGTCCGAGTTCGGCCTTATGGCCATCGGCGTCGGCCCAGTAGTCAAAGGAATGCAGCAGAGCTTTGCGGCCGCAGAGGTTACGGAGACCGCGTTGACCGCAACCGACCTTGGCCTGTCAGGCACTGGTCTTGCCGAACTGTCGGGTACAGTTACGACTGCTGGTGGCACTCGTGTCATTAGTGTTGCCATGATTGAGGTGTCGGAGGGCTCGGCACTGACCTTCGCCGAGGTGAAGTATGCGATTCCAAGAATGCTCGAATACGCAAGGGCCAGCGGCGTTCGACTACTGCAGATCGACGCCAGCATTGTGAATCCGAGCCTCTATAAGTTCGTCTTTAGCCAAGTACCCAGATACGGGGGAACGGCGGCCTCGGTGGGCGGACGGGAAGTCATTACTTTCAACCTCGGGGCGTTCTGATGGCACTCATGATGCCATCCGTGATTAGGCGACACATGGGAGCTGCGGATGCCTTCTCAGACGCGAGAGGCGCGAGCCTTCAGATTCCCTTCGACGCAGAAGAGCAGCTCGTTGGATGGTATAGAAACCCCTCGCCCTGGGAAGAGAGCTGGGTCGTCTTCACGGACACTGCAATTTACCACGGTTTCCCTGACCGCTGGGACCGCATTCCTTTCCGAGAAGTCGCGCACTGCGAAGTGCCCGAGTCAAAGAGCGACTCGACGGGCGTCAGACTCAGGACAAAAGACGGCATTAGATTCGTTCGAATTGCAGGAAGAAGCGGCCCTCAAGGCAGGTTCAGTGACGCGTTCATGTTGGTCAACTTGTTGCGGATCGTTGTGCGCGCAAATCTGCAGAGAAGCAATGAATAGCGGGGATCGCGGGATCTTGGCCCGGACCCCATTGGTCGACGACGGCACGGCGTTTGTCCCTCGGCCCGTCGCCCCGCTGCATTCGCGGCACGATCGCGCGTCGCCTGCGAACCCGGCGTGGCGGTGAAGCCGAAGCGGGTTGAGCGAGGGCGCCGATGCAGTGTTCTTCCGGCCGGAGATGACCAGTTCCGATCAGCCTAACCCGGTGCGGGCGTTGAACTCGCCGATCAGTCGATCGAGCTCCGGGGCGAGCCGCGGGATGCGCGCCCAGTACTCGTCGCTCCACTGCTCGACGATCTCGGCGTGCGTCTTCCCCTGCTGCTCGACCCACGTGTAGTACTTGAGGTTGTGCACGCGCTTGCGTGCCGGATAGGTCAGCTCCTCGACGAGGTCGGTCGAGGCTCCGAGCACCCAACGCTCGTGAGCAACCGCCGCGTCGGCTGCCGAGAGCTCGCCCCGTGCTTCGCGCATCTCGGCGAGGCGGCTCTGGTACATGTCGATCGAGTCGGTGAGCACGGTCACCACCACGCTCTCGCGACCGAGCTCGTACCACTTCGCCATCTTGATGGCCGAGAGGATGTTCGCCGCGCCGGAGATGCCGATCAACGGCAGGCGCTCGATCACGGCCGGATCGACGCCACGCGCGGCCAGGCGACGTTTGCCCTCCGGCTCGTTGAACAGGCGGATCATCGAGAGCGCCGCCTCGTCGTGCACCGCCATCACCATGTCGGTGTTGCGCACGTTGTGGATCCAAGGGACGTGCTTGTCGCCGATGCCCTCGATGCGGTGCTCGCCGAACCCATTCGACAGCAGCGTGGGGCACTCGGCCGCTTCGCTCGCGGCGATCTTCGCGCCGGGGAAGTGCTTCTTCAGGTAATCGCCCGCGGCGATCGTTCCAGCGGAGCCAGTGGTGACCGCGAGGCCTGCACAACGGCCGCCCGGACCGAGCATGCGTTCGACGGCTTCGGCCATCGCGCGACCGGTCACCTCGTGGTGCCAGAGGTAGTTCCCGAGCTCCTCGAACTGGTTGAAGATCGTGAGCGCCTGCCCGGAGCGACGGAGCCGCCAACACTCGTCGAAGATCTCTTTGACGTTGCTCTCGGTGCCCGGCGTCTTGATCACCTCGCCAGCGACCTTCTCGAGCCAGGCGAACCGCTCGCGGCTCATGCCCGCAGGGAGGATGGCGATCGACTCGCACCCAAGGAGCGCGGAGTCGTACGCACCGCCGCGACAATAGTTGCCGGTCGACGGCCACACCGCCTTGTGGGTCGTCGGATCGAACTGGCCGGTGACCAATCGAGGCACGAGACAACCGAACGCGGCGCCGACCTTGTGCGCGCCGGTCGGGAACCACTTGCCGACGACCGCGAGGATCCGCGCGTCGACGCCCGTGAGCTCGCGCGGCAGCTCGATCGCGTTCACCGGACCGTACGCGCCGCCCTTCTCCACCGGCTCGTTGTGCCAGTTGATGCGGAACAGGTTGACCGGATCGACGTCCCACAAGCCGACGGAGCGCAGACGCTCCACGACCTTCGCGGGGATCTTCGACGGATCGATCATCTGCGCGAGCGTCGGGATGACGACGCCGCGTGCGCGTGCGCGAGAAACGGCATTCTCGAGCCCTCGCGGGTCGATGGTGAGATCGATCATGGTCAGGAATCCTCCGGTCAGTCGTGTCCGAGCGCGTCACGCAGCTCGTCGAGAGACGGCGCGATCACAGGCGAGGTCCGTGCCACCGCCCGTTCGGCGGCCCCGACGTCCTTGAGCCCGCTTCCGGTGACGAGGACGACGACCTCTTCGGCCGCGTCGACGATCCCCTGCTCCCTCGCCTTTTGCAGCCCGGCGTACGCGGCCGACGCGGCCGGCTCGGCGAACACCGCGATGCCGTCACCGAGCGCAGGGATCGCCGCGAGGATTTCCGCGTCCTCGACGATGATGAAGGCACCGCCCGTTGCGCGCACGGCCCGGAGCGCTCGCTCGCCGTCGGCCGGGCGCCCGGCTGCGATGCTGTCGGCCAGCGTGTTGGTCTGCACCTCGTGGATGACGTCGTCCCCGCGCGCCCACGCCTGCGCGATCGGTGACGAGCCCGACGCCTGCACGCCGAGGATCTTCGGCATGCGGTCGATCCAGCCGAGCGCGAGGAGCTCGCGGAAGCCCTTGTGCACTCCGACCAGGATGTTGCCGTCGCCGACCGACACGACCACGCGATCAGGCGCCCGAAACGACAATTGCTCGGCGATCTCGAACGAGACGGTCTTCTTTCCCTCGACGGTGAACGGGTTCTGCCCGGTGTTCCGGCAGTACCACCCGAACGCCGCGGCGGCCGATTCCGAGAGCGCGAACGCGTCGTCATAGCTCCCGCGCACCCGGATCACCCGCGCGCCGAACACCGCGAGCTGCGCGAGCTTGGCCTTGGGCGCGTTCTCCGGGACGAGCACGATCGCCTCGAGCTCCGCGCATCGGGCCATCGCAGCGAGCGCGACGCCGGCATTTCCGGTGGAAGCAGTGAGGATGCGCGGAGCGCCGATCGCGCGCGCCCGCTGCACCACGATTGCGCTGGCGCGATCCTTCAAGGAGCCGGTGGGCATGCGCCCTTCGTCCTTGATCCACACGCGGCGAAGGCCGAGCCGGCGCGCGATACGCGGTGCGTCGTAGAGGGGCGTTCCCCCGACGCTGCGGAGCGGACCGTCGCCCTCGCCCGGGACCTCGACCGGCAAGAGCCGTGCATAGCGAAAGAGCGAGCCGTCCCGGCTCGTCTCGAGGTCCGCGCGAGCTGCGCGGGAGAAGTCGATGCGCACATCGAGGTTTCCGCCGCAACGCGGGCATCGATACGTCGCTTCGTCGGGATTGAACGAAGCCATGCAACGCGAGCAGTCGTAACCGGCGAAAGCCACACCTTGGGATACCGACGCACGAAACGAAAGGCACGCGCAAATTCTGCGACCGCATGCGCGGCACGCAGGGACGGCGCGGGATGAAAATGACGCACCCCACCCAGCCAGAGCAGTGGCTCACTCTCGACGGTAACGAGGCGGTCGCCTCCGTCGCGCATCGCGCGAGCGAGGTCATCGCCATCTACCCCATCACCCCGAGCTCCACGATGAGCGAGCTCTGCGACGAGTGGTCCTCGCGCTCGCGGAAGAACCTCTGGGGCGACGTGCCGCGCGTGATGGAGATGCAGTCGGAAGCCGGCGCCGCGGGCGCGCTCCACGGTGGCCTCTCGGGCGGCGCGCTCTGCACGACGTTCACCTCGTCGCAGGGCCTCTTGTTGATGATCCCGGACATGTACAAGATCGCGGGCGAGCTCACGCCGTTCGTGATGCACATCGCGGCGCGCACGCTCGCGACGCACGCGCTGTCCATCTTCGGCGATCACCAGGATGTGATGGCCTGCCGGCAGACCGGCTTCGCCATGTTGTGCTCGGCGTCGGTGCAAGAGGCGCAGGACTTCGCCGCCATCGCGCACTCGGCCACGCTGAAGACGCGCCTGCCGTTCCTCCACTTCTTCGACGGGTTCCGCACCTCGCACGAGGTCGCAAAGATCGCGACCCTCCCCGACGACGCGCTCCGGGCGATGCTCGACGAGCAGGCGATCAGCGCGCATCGTGCGCGTGCGCTCACCCCCGACGCGCCGAGCCTGCGCGGCACCGCGCAAAACCCCGACGCATACTTCCAGGCCCGCGAAGCGATCAACCCGTATTACGAGGCCGCGCCCGCGATGGTGCGCGACACCATGCGCAAGTTCGGCGAGCTGACCGGCCGCCACTACGACCTGTTCGAGTACGTCGGCGCCGTCGACGCCGAGCGCGTCATCGTGCTGATGGGCTCCGGCTGCGAGACCGTCGAGGAGACGGTCGACTGGCTCGTCGAGCGCGGCGAGAAGGTCGGCGCGATCAAGGTCCGCCTCTACCGTCCGCTCGACATCGCAGCCTTCCTCGAGAAGGTGCCCAAGACCACCAAGGTCATGGCGGTGCTCGATCGCACCAAGGAGCCCGGCGCACCGGGCGATCCGCTGTGGCTCGACGTCGTCGCCGCGTTCGCCGAGGCGAAGCGCATGGGCGTCCCGTCGAGCGATCCCGTCGTCGTCGCCGGTCGCTACGGCCTCTCGTCGAAAGAGTTCACCCCGTCGATGGTGAAGGCCATCTACGAGGAGCTCGCCAAGCCGAAGCCCAAGAGCGGCTTCACCGTCGGCATCGAGGACGACGTCACCCATCGGTCGCTCAAGTACGATCGCGAGTTCTCGCTCGAGAAGCCCGACGTCGTCCGCGCCATCTTCTTCGGCCTCGGCTCCGACGGCACGGTCGGATCGAACAAGAACACCATCAAGATCGTCGGCGAGGACACCGAGCTCTTCGCGCAGGGGTACTTCGTCTACGACTCGCGCAAGTCGGGCTCGACGACCGTCTCGCACCTGCGCTTCTCGCCCCGCCGCATCCGCTCGCCGTACCTGCTCGGGAGCGCGAGCTTCGTCGCGTGCCACCACGCACAGTTCCTCGATCGCTACGACGTCGTCGAGCTCGCGTCGCCCGGGGCCACGCTGCTGATCAACGCATCGTGGAAGCCCGAAGCGGTTTGGGATCGCCTCCCCAAGGAGGTGCAGACCCAGATCGTCGAGAAGAACATCAAGGTCTACGTGCTCGACGCCGCTGCCATCGCCGAAGAGGTCGGCCTCGGCCGCACCATCGGCACGGTGATGCAGGCCGCCTTCTTCGTGCTCTCTGGCGTGCTGCCGCGCGAGAAGGCCATCACCCACATCAAGAAGACGATCCAGAAGTCCTACGGCAAGCGCGGCGACGTGGTCGTGCAGCGCAACTACGCCGCGGTCGATCTCGCCGCCGAGCGCGTGGTCGAGGTGAAGCTGCCGGGCGCCGTGACCGCGACCCGCATGCGCCCGCCGATCCTCGCCGACATCGGGCGCAAGCCGCCGTCGTTCGTCGAGAAGGTCACGGCGATGCTCATCGCCGGCAAGGGCGACCTGCTGCCGGTGAGCGCGTTCCCCGTCGACGGCACCTGGCCGGTCGGCACCGGTATCTACGAGAAGCGCAGCATCGCGCTGCAGATTCCCGAGTGGGACCCGAAGGTCTGCATCCAGTGCAACAAGTGCGCGCTCATCTGCCCGCACGCAGCCATTCGCACCACGGTGTTCGATCCGGCCCGCCTCGAGAAGGCGCCCGAGGGGTTCGTCTCCACGCCGTACAAGGGCAAAGAGCACGCGGGCCAGCAATACGTGGTGCAGGTCGCCCCCGACGACTGCACCGGCTGCAGCCTCTGTGTCGCGTTCTGTCCGGCCAAGGACAAGTCCAACCCCAAACACAAAGCGATCGACATGGTCGCCGCAGAGGACAAGAAGCCCATCGAGCGGCCGCGGTTCCAGTTCGTCTCCGACCTGCCCGCCCCTGATCGCAAGCGCGTGCACCTCGACGTGAAGGGCACCCAGCTGCTCGAGCCGCTGTTCGAGTTCTCGGGCGCATGCTCCGGGTGCGGCGAGACGCCGTACCTCAAGCTGCTCACCCAGCTGTTCGGCGATCGCACGGTGATCGCGAACGCCACCGGCTGCACGTCGATCTACGGCGGCAACCTCCCGACCACGCCCTATCGCACCGACGCCAACGGTCGCGGCCCGGCCTGGTCCAACTCGCTGTTCGAGGACAACGCGGAGTACGGCCTCGGCATCCGCCTCGCGCTCGATCATCACCGAGACCACGCGACCCGCCTCCTCAAGGAGCTCTCCGTTCCGATCGGCGAGGAGTTGGTCAAGGCCATCCTCGAGGCGGAGCAGGAGACCGAGAGCTCGATCGGCGATCAGCGCGATCGCGTCTTGCTGCTGCGCAAACAGCTCGCAAGCATCGACTCGCCCACCGCATCGAAGCTGTCCGATCTCGCCAACTACCTCGTGAAGAAGAACGTCTGGATCGTCGGCGGCGACGGCTGGGCGTACGACATCGGCTTCGGCGGGCTCGACCACGTGCTCGCCACCGGCCTCGATCTCAACGTCCTGGTCCTCGACACCGAGGTGTACTCGAACACGGGCGGCCAGCAGTCCAAGGCCACGCCCACCGGCGCCGCGGCGAAGTTCGCCGCAGCCGGAAAGGAGATCGCCAAGAAAGACCTCGCGCTCCTCGCGATGACCTATGGCCACGTCTACGTGGCGCGCGTCGCGATGGGTGCGAAGGACAAGCAAACGGTCGACGCCATGCGCGAAGCCGAGAGCTGGCACGGTCCGTCGCTGATCATCGCCTACAGCCACTGCATCGCGCACGGCTACGACCTCGCCCAAGGCGCAGATCAGCAGCGGCTCGCGGTCGAGAGTGGCGTGTGGCCGCTGGTCCGCTTCGATCCACGTCGCGTGGCCAAGGGCGAGCCGCCGCTCACCCTCGACTCGGGCAACGTCGCCAAGAGCAAGGTCAAGGAGTACATGCGGAACGAGGGCCGCTTCCGCGTCGTCGAGCTGCAGGATCCGAAGCGGTTCGAGCGCCTCGTGCAGGCTTCGCAGGAGCAGGCGGAGCGTCGGTTGTCGATGTATGGCCAACTCGCCGGGCTCAAGCTCCCGACCGAGCCTCACGGAGAAGCGGAATGATCTCCCTCGCCACCAAGTACCTGGGCCTCGATCTTCCCCACCCGATCATCCCCGGCGCCTCCCCCCTCGGAGACGACATCGACAGCGTGCTGCGCCTCGAGGACGCCGGCGCCGCTGCCATCGTCATGCGCTCGGTGTTCGAGGAGCAGATCACCCTCGAGCAGATGGCGGCCCACCGCCACATCGACGCGAGCCTCGGCGCGGAGGCGAGCAGCGTGCTCCCCGACACGCACGTCTTCGCGCTTGGTCTCGACACCTACCTCGAGCAGCTGCGTCGCATCCGCGAGCGCACCAACCTCAAGGTGATCGGCTCCCTCAACGGCACCACCCCCGGAGGTTGGATCGAATACGCGCGGAGCATCGCCCAGGCGGGCGCCAACGCGCTCGAGCTCAACGTCTACGCAGTGCCGACCGACGTGCATCGATCGGGCAACGACGTCGAAGCCGAGCAGATCCAAACGGTCCGCGCGGTCGCGCGCACGATCAAGCTGCCGCTCGCGGTCAAGCTCTCGCCCTACTACTCGTCGCTCCCGCACTTCGTCTCTTCGCTGAGCAACGCGGGCGCGCACGGGGTGGTGCTGTTCAACCGCGTCTACCAGGCCGACATCGATCCGGAGAAGCTCCAAGCCGAGCGCCTGCTCCACCTGTCGACGCCCGACGAGCTCCTCCTGCGATTGCGCTGGATCGCGATCCTCTCGGCACAGCCGCGCCTCGGCGCCAACCACACGCATTTCGACATCGCCTCGAGCGGCGGAGTGCACAGCCCGATCGATGCGGTCAAGGCGTTGATGGCCGGAGCGACCACCGTGCAGATGGTCTCGGCATTGCTCAAGCACGGCCCCGAGCGCCTCCGCGCGGTCATCGATGGCGTGCAACGGTTCCTGGAGCAGCACGAGTACGAGTCGATCGACCAGCTCCGCGGCAACATGAACCGTGCCCGCACCCCGAACCCGTCGGCCTACGAGCGAGCGGACTACATCCACCTGCTCATGAGCTGGCACGGGACCACCTAGAGCACCGTCTGGGACTCCGTCACCGCTAGGAGGTGATCGCCGCTCGGTCGACGGTCGACAGTCGACACGGTGTGGACCTCATCCTGACGCCGACTCCTTGCGTCGTCCCGAGGAGAAGAATTCACCACGGAGTCGCGGAGGCACGGAGTTCGAGAGTTGTGCTACCGCTTGCTTCGCTCCGACCGAGAATGGACTCTCGTCGATCAACACCTGGTCGAGGAGTGCGCTCGGATGACGTACGTGGGGCTTCCGTCTGCATCGGCAGCCAGTCTCGACTCCCCGTCTCCGTGCCTCCGTGGTGAAATTCTCGGGCGGCAGCGACGACGGGGTCGTTAGGATGGGAGCTACACCGAGTCGTCAGTCGTCAGTCGAGATGAGAGACGCGTCACCAACAAGTCGAGTCTCCGCAGTAGGGGAACAGCTCGGCGCCGTCTGGCGGGTCGGCGCCGCCGAGAAGACGAACCGTGCCCGTGGTGCCCAATCGCTTGCACTGCTCGCCGATGATCTCGTCGTTGGTCGAGTAGCAGAATCCACCGGCGACCGCCGGATCGAGGGTGAAATCCTTGTGCAGGCGACAGGCCTGCAGCGCCTCGCCTTCGAGTTGCTGGAGCTCGCAGACCAGGTGCTTCCGGCCGTCTGCGCCCAACGCGTAGACGTTCGGCCCCTCGGCGATGGGGGTCGCGGCGCTCGACCTGGCGACGCCATCGGCCCCGATCGTCGTGATCGGAAGGTACAACCCCGGGGCTGCCTCACCGGGCGAGACCGGTTTGCGCGCGCACGGCGCGGCGCCCGGCGTGCACAGCCCTCCGGCGATCTGTTCGCAGGTCCTTCCTCCGTCGAAGCCGTCGGGGAGAGACTCGAAGATCCTGCAAGCGACCGCCCCGGTGCGGGGATCCGCCTCGAGCGCCGAACGCAGGCACTTCTGCCCGTCGAAGACGAGGCGAATGCGGTCGGCGAAGCCCGCCATCGCGGCGGTGTACGAGTCGCGGCAGAGCGATGCGACGAAGCCTGACGCCCCGAGGTCGCGGACGATCCGCAGGTGGCGAAGCCCCGGGTACGCCTTCGCGTAGGCCTGGATGCCGCCCGCAGAGCAGATCGGGTTCTTCAGGTGCGCGTCGGCTGCGGCGCAGTCTGCGCTCTTGGTCGCCTCCGCGCGCGAGGCGATGCAGGCGTATTGGAGATCGTCCCCCTCGGGGACGTGGCGATCGCCACCGTTGATCGGATCGATCATCCGATCCCCGGCGAACCCCGCGATCCCTTCGCGCGGAGCGATCGATTCGATCATGTGTGGATCGCGCTTGCCGACCGGGCCGACGATGCGCTCCCAGTCGGCGTCCGTCAGCCGCTTGGCCGTGCCATCGTCCTCCTCCACGAGGTGACGGGACACCCCCGTGAGCGCGCCGACCAGGACCAGGTTCGCGTCACGAAAGCCCACGAATACCCCGTTGCCCGCGAGCTTGTTGTCCGAGCCGAGCACCGACCATTTGGTGAACGCATCGACGTAGCGCTGCCGTCCCCAGAGGAAGCTGTAGCCGAACCGTTGCGTCTGCCGAAACGCGCGCAGGTTCAGCGCGTCGATGTCGGCGTCGAGCGGATCGGCCGGCCACTTCTGCTTGCAGTGCGGGTCGGAGGCATCCTCGAAACAGCTGAAGCACTTGTATACGTCGTGCAGCTTGGAGAAGTCTGCCGGGGTCTCGGGCTCGAACTCGTCGGGGACGTTCGCGCACGCTCCCCATCCCGGCAGCATCCGTCCGGCCCCGTATCCCCATGGGAGCCAATTCAACCCGGCGGGCTTCAGGGAGGCGTCGTTCTCGTCCGAGACGACCAGCACGGCGAGCACCGAGTCGCTCCGGAGGAAGGCCTTTCGTTGCGCGAGAACCTCCTCGTCGATTCCCTCGACGACGATCTTGTTGTTCCCGCACGCATCGCCGGCGCCAGTGAACGTGCACTTCACCTCGGCCTTGGCGTAAGGCGCCGGGTCGGCGAGGAAGTGATACGCCGCTTCCCAGGTCGACTCGTGCATGCAGCCGCGCTCGCGCGCCGCCGTCACCACGCAGGCAGTCGTGCTCTGCAACGGCCCGAGGTCCCCGGAGGTCCACGACAGCGGGCTCGCCGCGGTGGTCGCGCAGGTTCCGTCCACGCGCGGCAGGAGATGGGCCCGGTCGTTCGACTGTCGGCCGATGGCGCACGCGCTCGTCCCGAAGGAGCCGAGGGACGACGTGATCACGCCGACGTGCACGTCGTGGATCAGGCTCGCCCTGCCCTTGGCGTCGGGGGCAACGAGCGCCGCGAGGAGCTCCGGAACCCGTCGCGCGAGCTCCGACTGCTTGTCGGCCATTCCCTTGGAGTTGTCGACGACCAGCAGCAGATCGAGCTTGTCGATCTTCGTCAACTTCATCTTGTGGAAGGAGAGCCCGCTGACGCACGATTTCCGTGCCACGACGACCGGGTCCTGACACGCCACCACCAGGGCGACCGCGGATGCGAGCGCGACGGCGCGCACGTTCATGAGCGCCGTCGCTGCGCTTTTCGTGCCAACGGGAACCACGCAAACTCCCGCACTTGAATGCCAACATGCGGCACGCTCCGGCAACGCAGTTGGCAACCAGCACGCTACACCACGGTCAGCTCGCCAGCTGACGGAGCGCGCCCGCCCAGTCCTCCACGTGGTGCGCGACGGCGAGCTTGCCGTCCCGCAGCGTGTGGATGTCGATGGTCATGATCTCGAACCGCTTGCCGCGGTGCGGGATCCCCATGAAGTCTGCGGCCGGGGTGCCGCTCGCGCTGCTGCGGACGATGACGCGGTCCCCGTCGACCATCACCTCCTTGATGGTCCAGGTCAGATCGGGAATCAGCTTCCCGAAGCCGATCACCTGCGCGATGAACTGATCGCGCGTCTTGCTCACGCCCTCGCCGGAGAAAGATGCCCAGTCGGGCGTGGTCGCCGCGCTGACGATCGCCGCGACGTCCTTGCCGGCGGGGCGGGTGAGCACATCGTAGAAGGGCTGGACGGCGGCGCGGGCTGCTTCGTGGTTCATGGGATGGACCTCCTTGGTGAGGAGGAGTGTGGGTCTCGCCCGCGGTCCAAACAATGCAAGTGATCCGAACTCATTGTTCGGTAATATCGAACAATGCTCTCGCCCCGCGAGCTGCCGCTCCTCTCGGTGTTCGCCGCCGTCGCGCGCCACGGATCGTTCACCCGCGCAGCACACGCGCTCGGCACCTCGAAGAGCGTCGTGAGCGAGCAGGTCCGCCAGCTCGAAGAGCACCTCGCGGTCCGCCTCCTCCACCGCACCACGCGCAAGGTCCAGATCACCGACGTCGGCGCCGAGGTGCTACGCGCGGCGGAGTTGGTCGAGCGCGAGCTGTCCGATCTCGGTGTCCGCCTCGAGAGCGATCGACGCGCGCCTCGCGGCACGGTGCGTGTAGCGACGACCCATGACCTCGGACACCTCCTCGTCGCACCTGCGGCGGCGGCACTGAGCGCTCGCTACCCCGACCTCCACTTCGAGTTGGTCGTCGACGACTCTCCGCACGATCTGATCGAGGGCCGCTTCGACGTGGCGGTTCGCTTGGGCACCCCGCGGGACTCCACGCTCACCGCGCGTCGCTTGCTCTCGAGCCCCGAGCCGATCGTCGCCGCCCCCGAATTGGCTGCGCGCTACGCCGAGGCGTCGAGGCCGCGCGACCTCCGCGGGGCACCATGGGTCCAGCACACGCTGGTCGCGAGCACGGCCATGCGCTTCGTCGGCCCGCGCGACCAGACCGATGAGCTCACCGTCGACGTGCGCACCCGCGCCAACGCAGGTTGGGCAGTACGCAGCCTGCTGATGTGCGGCGCAGGCATCGGCGTGCTGCCGCGCATGATGATCGCAGAGGACCTCGCCGAGGGCCGCCTCGTCCAACTATGCCGCGGGTGGAGTTGGAAGACAGTCACGCTGCGAAACCGTTCCTCGAGCGCCCGCAACCGCGCTGTCCCCGGCGCGTGGCGGAGGAAGCTCGCGAACGCGGCCGGATCGATCATCGCGTCGGCCTGCTCGGTGAGCCGGGCGCGCAGGCGCTGGGTCAGCTTTCGCGCGAGGTCGTGGCGATCGGTGGCGAACGCAGCCTCGGCCGTCGACAGCACGACCGAGGTCTCCGCGTACCCTCCGCCGCCTGCAAAGTCGACCTCCGACAGCGCAGTCGACGCAGCGCTGAAGGCGTCTTCGGGCTTCCCCATCGCAGCGAGCGCGTCCGCGAGGTGCGCGATCATCCGCGCGCGATCCCGAAGTCGAGGATCGTCACGCGTTCGGGAGCGCGGGCGACCAGGAACAGGTTCGATGGCTTGAGGTCGCGATGCACGATCCCGCGTCGATGCGGCTCGACGAGCGCCTCGGCCGCCCCGCGGATCACCGCGAGCGCTTCTGGGATCGAGAGCGGCCCGCGCGCGAGTCTTGCCCCCAGGTCCTCGCCCTCGAGCAGCTCCATCGCGAGGAACGGCCGCCCCGCGCTCGACGTGCCGTGGGCGACGTAGCCGACGATCCCGCGATGCGAGAGCTCCGCGAGCAGGGCAATCTCAGCCTCGAACCGGGCGTCCTCGCGGCGCTCGTCGTCGCGCCCGACCTTCACCGCGACGTGTCGGCCGGTCGCTCGGTCGAGCGCGCGATACACGGTGCCCATGCCTCCGACACCGATGGAGAGCTCGAGCACGAATCGCTCGCCGAGGATCTCACCGGGGACGAGCACGGACTCCCTGCACGACGCAGCTCCGGGCGATGGCGGCCTTGGCGTCGTCGCGCAGCATCACTCCGTGTCCGGCGACGAGGTGCGAGAAGTCCTGCGCGAGGAGGCGATCGAAATCGGGACCGAGCGCCGCGGGACGCCCGCCGGTCATTTTTTTCAGCCAGATGGGACCGATCTTCGCCGGCGTGACGAACCCCATCGCGCGCGCGACGAGCCCGCCGACGAACGAGGAGCCGCGCACGTCGACCCAGTTCTGGATGCTGTCGCACGTCACGAGGAGGTTGCCGCCAGAGCGCTCGACGATGAGCGCGGCCTCGGCTTCGGTCCCGCCTTGGAAGGTGAACACGCGGGTGCCCTCCACCGGGCCCTTCGCGCCATCGACCAATCGCTCGCTCTGCGCGTTCGGATCCGGCGCCCAGAACGTCGGCGAGAAGCGCTCGCGGTAGTACGGGAGGTCGGTCGTGTGGAACAGCCCGAGCCGCACGACGTGGCGCACGGTGCCGAGGCCCTCGAGCTCCCGTTCGCCCTCGGCCGTCAGCCGCACCGCATTGATCACGGTGAGCTCGGCGCCAGTGCGTAGCACGATCATGTTCCGCGGGATCGACATGAGCGGCGCCATCGGGAACGACCCGGTCACCACGAACACGTCGGGAAGAATCTCGTCGAGCTTTCCGTGTGGCTGCACCGGGAGGGGTTGGACCATGCGCCACAATCTTCGCACGCTCGGACGGGCATCGGCTCTCACCCGAGCTCGAGCGGGGCCACCCCGAAACTGCCCGGGGGGAGCAGACTGTATTTGCGCCAGCGCAGCTGTATTCTGGCGAAGAGGATGAGCGAGAAGCCGAACAAAACGGCGGGGTACGGCGACGCACGCGCGAAGCCGGCCGCCGAGCCGCGGAACGTGCCCGGCCGGTTTGGCAACACGCGCCGCGGCGTCGGGGTCGATCCGGTGCGTCCTCCCGCGCGGATCGAGCCTGGCTCACGGAAGCTCACGCGCCCGGTGGGAGTGGCGTTGGTGCTACCCGATCATCTCGAACGTGCGACGCTCGCGAAGTCACTCGTGCAAGCGCGCTGTTCGGTCACCTCGCTCACGACCGCGAGCGAGGTCCGCCCCGAGGAGCTCGGCGAGCTCGAAATCGTGGTGGCCGACTTCGATGCCCCCAATGTGCTCACCATCGTCGACGCACTGCGTTCGATCCACCCTGACCTGCCGGCGATCGCATGGACCAACCGCGTGGCGGTGGTGGAAACGGGCCTGAAGACCATGAGTTTCGGCCGGTTCGAGGTCGTCGATCGCTCGTCGCGCGCGCCCCGAATCGTCGAAGCGGTTCGGCGCCTCGTGGGCGCGTGAACCCCAGGGACGGAACCCACGGAAAGAGGGCGGGTGAGACGAAAGCCCGGCGCGAATAATTCAGGTCAATTTTTCCAAAAAAAGGTCTACACACGCACTCGACACACGCGCGCTCAAAGACGGTGACGTCGTCGCCGCCTCGGTGCCCAGAACCCCGTCGAGGATCCCATGCGTTCGACCTTCCTCATTTCGACCGTGCTCGCGTCTCTCGTGCTCGCATCCTCCGCGTCGGCGCTCGCTGACGACGAGCCCACCGAACCGACCGAGGACCAGCCGAAGCCCAAGAAGAAGCCGAAGCCGGCCGAGGCCGCGCCGTCCTCGTATTCGGCTGCGCCCGCGGGCGCCGCGTCCGAGAAGGCCGACCACGATCTGGTGATCGGGAAGATGGGCATCGGCTACCTCGGCGGGCTTCCGACGCCGCTCGGTGTCGGCCGAACCCTCACCTCGCACATCGTCGGCATCCGCTACTGGTTCAACCCGGGCATGGGCCTCACTGCTGGCCTCGGTTTCGGAACCACCAGCGGCTCGACGAGCACGAGCGGCACCACCACCGACCTGCCCGCGGCGACTTCGTTCGCAGTGAAGGGTGGTCTCCCGATCGCCCTCACCACCGGCAAGCACTACGCTTTCGTCCTCGAGCCGCAGTTGGTGTTCGGTTACGCCATGCAGACGGAACAGATCCCGAACGGCGGCGGCACCATCGAGCACACCGGCTACCGCTTCGCGCTCGGCGCGACCGCCGGCGGCGAAATCCACTTCGGCTTCATGGGGATCCCCGAGCTCTCCCTCGTCGGCTCGGTCGGGCTGGCGGTCGACTCGTCTGGAGGTAAGACTAAGAACTCCCCCACGGGTGGTGCCTCGGTCGAGACCGCAAGGTCCCAGACCACGGTCGCCACGTTCACCCGCGAAAATCCGTGGAACATCTTCACGAGCAACATCGCCGCCATCTACTACTTCTGAGGTCCCCGATGCGCATTCAATACGTTCTCGCGCTCTCAGCGATCTCGGCGGCCCTCGTCGCCTGCAGCAGCGGTGGCATGGGCTCAGCCACGTTTGGCGACTCGCCACCCATCGGCGGCAGCTCCGGCGGTGCCACGCCCGCGCTCGGTCCGGGTGGCGGCGGCCCTACCGGCGGTGACGACAACCCCCAGACCGACAGCGGCACGAAGGTCGACACCGGCAGCGGCGGCACCGACACCGGGGTCAAGGACACCGGCAGCGGCGGCACCGACACCGGCGTGAGTGACGTGTGCAGCGAGCCGAGCTCCTGCCCGTCCGACCCTGCCCCCACGTCCACCACGATCGCGCAATGCCGTTCGCTGATCAACGGCGCCAAGTGCCCCTCGCAGTACAAGGCCCTCTTCCAGTGCCTTGCGGACAACCGGGTGTGCACCTCGTCGGGTACGACCGACAGCACCGCGACCAGCGAGATGTGCACGAGCCAGCAGTCGGCGCTCAACACCTGCGCTAGCGGCGGCTGATCCACCAGCGCTCGCGCCGTCCGAACGCCGATCTCGTGCTCACGGGGTCGGCGTTCCACGTTAAGCTCTCCCGATGCCTCGCCATCACGCGACCTGCACGTTGTGCGAAGCCGCCTGTGGAATCGTCGTCGAGGAGGAGCGCGGCAAGGTGCTCTCGGTCCGCGGCGACCCGGACGACCCGATGAGCCGCGGCTACGTGTGCCCGAAGGTCGTGGGGATGCAGGGCCTGCACGACGATCCCGACCGACTGCGTACGCCCCTCATCCGCCGCGGCGACAAGCACGTCGCAGCGAGCTGGGACGAGGCGCTCGGGGTCGCCGCCGACGGGCTGCGGCGCGTCCGCGACGAGCATGGCAAGGACGCGGTCGCGGTCTATCAAGGCAATCCGACGGCGCACAACCTCGGGCTGATGACGTTCGGTCAGGCGGTGCTGCGCACGCTGGGGACCAAGAACCTCTTCTCGGCCTCGTCGACCGATCAGGTGCCGCACATGCGCGCGGCGCACGAGATGTTCGGCCACGTGTTCTACATGCCGGTGCCCGACATCGATCGCACCGATCACCTGCTCGTCGTCGGCGCGAACCCGCTCGTGTCGAACGGCAGCATCATGACCGCTCCCGACATGAAGCGGCGCCTCGAGGCGATCCGCAGCCGCGGAGGTCGCGTGGTCGTGGTCGATCCGCGCCGCACCGAGACGGCCAAGGCCGCCAACGAGCACGTCTTCATCCGGCCGAGCACCGACGCCGGCCTGCTCCTCGCGATGATCCACCAGATCTTCCGCGAGCGCCTCGAGCGACCGGGCACGCTGCTCCGTCACCTCGCGCAGCTCGACGAGCTCCGTGACGCGGTGAAGGACTTCTCGCCCAAGGCGGTGGCCACGGCGACTGGCATCGACGCCGCGAAGATCGTCTCGCTCGCCCGCACGTTCGCCAAGGCCGATCGGGCCGTGTGCTACGTGCGCGTCGGCACCTGCCATCAAGAGCACGGCACCCTCGTGTCGTGGGCCGCGTACGCCCTCAACGCGATCACCGGCAACCTCGATCGGGAGGGCGGCTCGATGTGGACCACGCCCGCCGCCGAGCTGGTGTGGATCGCCGATCTCGTCGGCCTCGCCGGCCAGGGCCGGTTCAAGAGCCGGGTCCGTGGCCTCGAGGAGGTCGCCGGCGAGCTCCCCGTCGCGTGTCTCGCCGAAGAGATCGAGACCCCAGGCAAAGGGCAGGTGCGCGCGCTGATCACGTCGGCGGGCAATCCGGTGCTCTCGGCGCCCAATGGACGACGCATCGACGCCGCGCTCGCGCGGCTGACGCACATGGTCAGCGTCGACTCGTACCTCAACGAGACCACGCGCCACGCACACGTGATCCTCCCGCCGGTCTCGCCGCTGCAGCGCAGCCACTACGATCTCGCGCTCGCCGCGTTCTCCGTGCGCAATCACGCCAAGCTGACCTTGCCCGTGCTGCCGCAAGGGAAGAACGAGCGACAGGACTGGGAGATCCTCCTCGAGCTCGGTCTGCGCATCCACCTCGGCGGCAACCCGGTCTCACGTGCCACCATCCCGGGCGTGCGCGCGGGCCTCGCCAGGCTCGGTCCCGAGGGCGTCGTCGATCTGGCGCTGCGCACTGGGCCGCACAAGCTCTCGGCTGACATGCTGCGCGGGCACCCGCACGGGCTCGATCTCGGCCCCCTCGAGTCGCGCGTCACCGAGATCCTGCGCACCCGCGACAAGAAGGTGCACCTCGCGCCCAAGCCGTTCGTCGCCGAGCTGCCGCACCTCGCTGCGTCTCTCGCCGATGCGACCAAGGGCGACGAGCTGCTCCTCATCGGCCGACGTCACCTCCGCAGCAACAACTCGTGGCTGCACAACGACGAGCGCCTGGTGAAGGGACGCGCGCGGTGCACGCTGCTACTGCACCCGCGCGACGCAGCCCGCTTCGGCCTGGTCGACGGTGCGCTCGCGCAGGTCACGTCGGCGCGCGGGAGCGTGACGTTCCCCGTCGAGATCACCGAGGACATCATGCCGGGCGTCGCGAGCGCCCCGCACGGTTGGGGTCACGATCGCGGCGGCACGCGGATGCGCGTCGCCGAGGCCCACGCCGGCACCAGCGTCAACGACATCACCGACGACCGCTTGCTCGACCGCCTCAGCGGCAACGCGGCGTTCTCCTCGGTCCGCGTGAAGATCGCCGCCGCCGCCCACTCTGCCGCCGCCGAGTAGCTCAAGAGCCGTCGAAGAATTGCCCCCGGACTGAAGTCCGGGGCACCGACTGCAAGACGAAGCCCTCCGGGCTGGGGAGGGTTTCGAGCGAGGAAGTGCATTCCTTCGTTGACGAACCGCGATCGCCGATCGGCACGATTTTCCGCACGTGCGACACGAAATTCAGTTTGCGGCGACAACCTCGGACCAGCCCAGCGAGTCGGTGAGTCCGAAGGACTTGAGGTCCGCTGTCGGTGCCCCGGACTTCAGTCCGGGGGGATTCTTGGACCGTTCTTCAGTTCGCGATCACGTGACAGTTGCCGCAGCCGAAACCTTCTTTGGTCGTCGGGTCGAACGGCTTCACGCCGAGGGCCTTGGCCATCTCGGGAACGACCTGCTCCTGCATGAACTTCACCGCCTTGGGGTGCTCCTTCATGTGCTTCGCCAGGTTGTCTTTGAAGGACAGCTTCGGCAGCGACTTGTTGGGCATGGCGAAGTCGCCCTTCTTCGCGCCCGGGCCGTGACAGGTCTTGCAGGTGAAGTCCTTGAAGTCCTTCGGGTCGAAGGCCTGGAAGATCTCCTTCATCTTGGGCATCACCACCGTCTTCATCTGCGCGAGCTTCTCGTCGTGGGTCTTGTCCTTCCACGCCTTCTCGGTCGGGGCCGCCGACACCGCGGGAGCCGCGCTCGCCGAGGATGCTGCCGGTGCCGCGCTCTCGACGGGTTTCGCGGATTCGACGGCCGAAGGCGCCGCGCTCGCGGAGGGCGCGCCCTCGACCCCGCCGGTCGTGGCGGGCTTCTCGCCGCCGCAGGCGAAACCAAGGGCACCGGAGAGCGCAAAGACGAAGAGGGGACGGAGCTTCATGCGGCCACCGTGCCGTCGACCGGGTCAAAGGTCAAAGGTCAAAGGTCAAACCGAGACTCAAGAGCCGTCGAAGAATTGCCCCCGGACTGAAGTCCGGGGCACCGACTGCAAGACGAAGCCCTCCGGGCTGGGGAGGAACGGCTCGCAACAGCG
>Ga0208492_1000056_pt1 | contig 116452 bp, 114 predicted proteins | sample Subbioar_CSW14AB_FD_184820 | JGI IMG/M metagenome (GOLD analysis project Ga0208492, IMG submission 184820) | Serpentinite rock and fluid subsurface biosphere microbial communities from McLaughlin Reserve, California, USA - CR12Mar_CSW14AB (SPAdes) | ecosystem: Environmental > Terrestrial >...
AAGGCTCGCGATACCTCTGAGAATTACAGCACCAGTGCCGCAACCTTCGCGCTCGCGGTCAGTAACAGCAACGACATCATCTATGACACCGAGGAAGCCCCGCGCTGGCCCGGCACGTTTGACGGGTTCCTCCGGCATGACGTGAGCGGCGCGCTGGTCCCCGAAAGTACGGTTTTAGCCAGCGCAATGTCCGATGCCGAGTTGTGGGATGAGTTCAACGCCTACCCCGTCACTGAAGCATGCTACACGGCCAAGCAGATCGACGTTTTGTTTGACGCATCCGGCCTTCGCGTGTGGGCGGACATGGCCGCCGAGCTTGGGGCTGGCGAAACGACGGGGGTTGCGGACCCGCAGCTTGAGATCGATTACCGCGCTGCGGCTGGTGCCTATGACGGATTGGAGCCCTGGACCATCGGCATCGTTCCGCAACCATCCCGCTTTGTGAAGCAGCGAGCATGCATCTATTCGGCGACCGGAAAGGCTGTGCTGTCTGGATTTAAGCCTGTGGTCGACGTCGAAGAGCGCACCAAGGCGGTCAGTCAGGATATTGCAGCCGGCGGTAGCTTCATCACCTTCAGCCCACCATTCCATTCCGTGCCCAGGCCAAGCCTGACGGCCGAGGCCGAGGGGAGTCCGCCTGAGGGTAGATACGTCGGATGGACCGGGCTCAGCGCTACAGGCGGCACCTTCCACGTCTTTAACCCGGCCGGATCATCGGTCGGCGGCATCATCTCCGGCGACATTGTAGGGGCATAAATGACCGTTTCGACATTCCTGCAGCCAGACAATACGGCGCAAGTCGGCGCGGTCTACAAGGGCGCTATTGACGGTGCTATCCATGTCCACCGCCGCATCGCCGGCGCGTTCGCCTGCCATCAGAACGACCAGGGCAGCCCGGATGCACCAGACCTGACGGTTAGGATGGATGCCGGCGCCATCTTCGACGGCGTCACGCTGACAGAGGTTGCGGCGCAGTCGACGTCGTCTCTCACTGCACCTGTTTCGAATCCGCGGATGGACATTGTTTATTATGATCGCGCAACGGGGGCTATCGGCGTGGCCGCCGGCGCCGAAGCCGGCAGCCCCGTCGATCCAAGCATCCCCAGCGGAAAAATCCCCGTCTGTCGTATCAATTGGACGGCAGGTATGGGGGAGATCACAAACGCTGATCTAGATGACCTCCGGGTTTCTTCCATCTCCCCGATCTTCACTGGCGCGGATAACGGCAGCCCGGATATGCCGGGCACGCCGGGCCTCGTCCCGTCTCCAAATGCCGGCTACGGCACCCGGTTCCTGCGCGAAGATGCCACATGGCAAGACGTCACGGGCGAAGATCAAACCGCCCGAGATATGGCCGCGTCCGCTTTGATCCTTGCTGACTACAACGGCACGCCCGGAACCAAGGGCGCCTTCTATCTCGCCGATCCATTCACCTCGGACAGTCTCGGCGTTACGACGAACGCGACCTACGACGCGGCCGGGGATTATTACACAAACCTGTCCCAGATTAGCCAGGCGACCGGCACTGCTGACGGCAACATGACCGGCGGCGGAAACGTCGGGGCTGCCTTCGATGGCATCACGAGTCAATCCCAAGGCGCATCGGCTCTGCGCAATTCAGCCAGCGGCAACACCATCGGCAAGGTGTGGTCTGGTGCGTTGACTATCGCTGCGTTCCGTATCAACCAGCCAAATAACGGCGTAGGCATGTTGGTCGCCACAGGCGATGTGACCGCGCTCCTGATGGGCGGCGCGAGTACGGTTGGCGTGTCCGGCACGCAGCTTGCCACAACCACTTTTGCGGCGGCTGCCGGCGGCCTTCAGTCGGTCAACACCGGTATCGACACCTCAAATTCCTATATCGCACACTGGCTGGAACTGTCCGCGACCAGCGGCTCGCAGATGTCGATTGCCGAACTGGAATTTTTCCAGATCGCGAATATGACGTTGCGACCAGCGGCGACAACCGTGCTGACGGCCAACCCAAGCGATGTGTTCGGTTATTTCGTGATCGATCCGGTGGATGCTGTCACCATGGGCACTGACGTAATCGGTCGCATCAGCATCGACGGCGGGTCGACCTGGGCTACTGGTGCGTGGACCCGTGTCGGCAGCATCCTGACCGATTATGAAATCTGGCGCCTTGATGCCGATGTCGATTCCCAGACTGGATCTTCCCTCATTTGGGAAATTGCCACAGCCAATCTGAAACAGGTCCGTGTCAAGCAATGCGGCGGCCTGGTTCCGCTCTACTCGTGAGGATGAATGAGCAAATCAGTGAAACGGCTGCGCCTTGAGGCGTATCTCGCCGAGTGGCCCCAGCATGCCCAGCTTGAAGCCCTGGTCGATGCAGCGCTAGGCGACCCCACCAAACTGGACCGCATGGCGGCAGACTTTGCCGAGATCAAGAAACTGTATCCCAAGCCCCCCGCTGAAGCGAACGCTGCCGCAAGGGCTTCGGACCATGTCGGCTTCTGGCGTCGTCGTGCTGACGAGCTGGAGAAGGCCGGCAAACCACTGGAGGCCATCAACCTCCGAATCAAGAAAGGAGTGGTGGAGCGATGACCGCACCCACCAACATTTCGTACAACTCGGCAACTGCAAACTTCGGCATCATGACGGCGGAGGCTGTATCTGCGCTGAAGGATGCTGCCGCGAAGGTGGCGCGCGTTTACAGTGTCGCGCTGGAAGTCCAGGCCGGCGACACGCCCGCGAACCTGGAGGCCGTCGGCTCTGGCTTCGAAGTCGAGACCGGCAAGGGCGACGACTATGTCACCTATCTGGGCTCAATCAATACCATCCTGAACGCAGGCGATCTGCCGGGGTTCGTGGCCAAGCTCGACCGCGGCGGCTGATCCTATCGGAATGCGCCTACAGCGGCCGTTGGGCGACCGCTGTAGACGACTTCCGACAATCCACCCCTGGTTAGAGAGGCAGATCATGGCACGCTCATTAAAGGCGGCAGCTTTAGGCTGTGCAATTGTAATGATGTGGTTGCATTCCAGCCCGACTTATGCGCAGGGCGCGTGTCTTCCGCTGGCGGAGTTCGAGCGTCAAGCCTATGGGCAATATAAGGAATCCCCCATCCATTACGGCACCGCCAGTAACGGCTGGACGATGACTGTCTGGGTGTCGGAAGGGGGGGCAACCTGGACGATGGCCGCGATCTCCCCGGACGGCAAGCTCGCCTGCCTGCTTGGGGACGGTACGGACTGGATCGACGCCAGTGCGCCCAAGGGCAAAGGTAAGGGCGTGTGATGGATTGGCAGCAATTCGTCAATGTCGTCGCCATTCCGGCCTTTGCCGTTGTGGGCTGGCTGGCCTGGTCAGCGCGGGTGAAGGCAGAGGATGCGGAGGCGCGGCTAAGCGCTTTCCAGATCGAGGTGGCGCAGAAATACGCCTCGGTCGCATACCTGAAGGATGTCGAAAGCCGACTCCTGCAGTCGCTCGCCAAGGTCGAATCCTCAGTGGAGAAGCTGGACGCCAAAATCGACCGGCTTCTCGACCGAGGGGGTGACTGATGGCCGAAGCGGATCCGAAGCTTCGCCCATACGCTACAGATGCCCAGTGGGAGGCTCTGCAGGCCATTGCATCGGAGGGCGGCACCCGAGCCGCTGCCCGAAAACTTGGACGCGATAACGCAACCGTTGTCCGGCAACGTCAAGCCGTGTTGCGGAAAGCCGCTCAGCGCGGGTACTCGCCGGACCACGACCTGACCCACCCGGTAGCACCAGGCCAGCGCCTGCGCGGCGCTTCCACCTTGTACGATCTCCGCACCGGCGATCCGGTGATGCAGTGGGTCAAGTCGTCGGCCGATGATGAGAAGCGGGAGATATTCTTCCGCGAAGCCGTCGAGGCCATGAAGGCCGAGGCCCCGAAGTTCGATCCGATCAAAGGCCCGTCCGTCGCCTCAACTTCGCTCTGTGCCTGCTACCCCATCGGCGACCACCATACCGGCATGCTGGCCTGGGATAAGGAAGCCGGCGACGACTGGGATTTAAGCATCGCAGAGAAGATGCTTTGCGGCGCCATCGAACATCTGGTCAATGCTGCACCGCCGTGCGCCGAGGCTGTCGTCGCATCGCTCGGGGACTTCCTGCATTACGACGGATACAAGCCGGTGACGCCGACAAACGGTCATCTGCTGGACGCCGATAGCCGCTACCCGAAGATGGTCCGCGCCGCCGTGCGCGCCATTCGCTACACCATCGATTGCGCGCTCCGACGCCACAAGCATGTCCGGGTGATCTTCGCACCGGGCAACCATGACCTGTCTCTATCCATTTTCATGATGGAGCTTCTGTCTCAGGTCTACGAGAACGAAAAGCGCGTCACGGTCGATACATCGCCTCGGCATTACCATTACTTCCGGTTTGGCAAAAACCTGGTCGGCGTGCATCACGGCCACGGCGCCAAGATGGACAAGCTGCCGCTGATCATGGCGACAGACAGGTCGGAAGATTGGGGCGCAACGCAATACCGCTACTGGTGGACCGGGCATGTTCACCACGACCAGATCAAGGATTATTCCGGTTGTCGGGTTGAATCCTTCCGGGTGCTACCGCCGGCCGATGCCTATGCCGCGAATGCCGGCTACCGCAGCCAGCGCGATATGAAGGCCATCATCCTGCACAGGGAATATGGCGAGATCGCACGGCACATCGTCAACCCCGCCATGCTGGAGGCTGCATGACCACCGTCGCCTGGCGTGACGGCGTTCTAGCGGCCGACAGTACCGGTGATTCAGACGGCGTCAGGGTCAAGATCACCAAGATATTTCCGGCCGGCAAGGGCAGATATGCCGCCATGGCCGGGGATTACGCGCTCGGAATTCGCTATATCCGAGCCTTCGCCAAGGGCGAAACGATCGATCTCAGCGCGGAAGAGCAGAAAGACTTCCACGTTGTCATCATGAACCCGGACGGATCTTTGCTTGAGTGCGAAGACGGTAAGATCGCACTGCCGATCGAGGATCGCTTCTACGCTATCGGCTCTGGCCGGAAGTGCGCTCTGGCGGCCATGGCCTGCGGCAAGTCCGCTATCCAAGCTGTTCGCATTGCCGCGCAGTTCGACGTGAACACGGGAGGGGCGGTCATCCACCGCCGCGCCCCGAAGTGGAAAAGATAGTCCAGCCGCCGCTGCTGTACCTGCGTGAGATCGGCGACCGCCTCGAATTGGTCCGCAGCGACGGCGTCAACTTTACCGCCGACCTCATCAATGAAAAACAGGCGACGGCCCTGATCCGCGACCTGTCGCAATGGCTCTACCGGAGAATACAGGAATGACAAAACCCGCACCCCGCGGCATCCGCAACCACAACCCCGGCAACATTGTGGATGACGGCAAGACCCCGTGGCAGGGATTGGCTTCGCCGCGAGGGGACGGCCGGTTCCTGCGATTCGTGTCAGCGCCCTTCGGAATCCGAGCGCTGGCCCGCACGCTGATCGTCTACCAGGACAAGCGCCGCGCCCCGGACGGCTCTGCGATCGATACCGTCCGCGAGATCATCAACCGCTGGGCCCCGCCGGTCGAGAACGACACGGGCGCCTATGTCGCGCATGTAGCCGCGCGGGTCGGTGTCGGGCCGGATGACCCGGTCGACCTGCACCACCAAGCGGTTCTTAAGCCGCTGGTCTGCGCCATCATCGCCCATGAAAATGCCGGGCATGCCTACCCGGATGCCGTCATTGACGAGGGCCTTCGCCTGGCCGGCGTGCAGCCGCCGGCTCCGAGTGCGGCAAAAGACCCCCGCGTCATCGGCGCCGGCATCGTCGCGGCGGCCACCACGGCGCAACAGGCGGTCGCCCAGGCCGAGGGTATCTGGTCCAGCCTGCAGCGCATGGGAATTAGCCCGCACTATGTCATGGCCGCCCTTGGGCTGGCGGCGCTGGCTGCCGGCGCGTGGTTCCTGTGGGATCGCTGGCAGCGCAGCCGGCAGGGCATCGCCTGATGCTCGCCGCCCTGAGACTGATCCCCGGCAAGATCTGGGGCTATCTGGCCGCAGGCCTGGCCGTCTTGGTCGCCGTGTGGCGCATCTATGCCGCCGGCAAGTCGGCCGCTCGGGTGGAAGGTATGGAGGCCCAGCTCGACAATATGGAGACGCGCAATGAGATCGACCGCGATACTGGCCGGCTGCCTGACGGCGGCGCTGCTGACCGGCTGCGGGGCCAGTGGAGTAGGGACTAAGGCCGGCTGCGAGTGGGTCAAGCCGATCTATATCAGCAGGTCGGACGCCCTGACGGACGGCACGGCCCGCCAGATCCTGGCTCACAATGAGAGCTGGAAGGCCGTCTGCAGTTGACCCCGTTCCGCCTATGTTTCACGTGAAACATCCCCGCCGGCCGAAGGGCTGGCGGGTTTTTATTTGTTTCTGCCCCAGCCCGCCCGGTAAGCCTGCATACAGGCCGCCACCGGATCTTCTCCGGCCCCACCGTATCTCATGTCACTGTGGACGTGGGTTTCGCAAACCCGGCGAGCTTCGGCCTCTTCGGCCGTATAGACCGGCTTTGGACTCTGCATGTTGCAGGCGGCAAGGCCGAGCATGGCGGCAAGGGATAGGTTGCGGATCATGGCGGGTTCCTCCTGGAGGGGAGGAAAGCGCAGCGTGGCCGGGGAGTCTATTGGAACCGGAGGGGCGGATTACAGCGCCTCGCTAAGGCGTAAAGGCCTGCCACCATACCCGGTCTTCCTCGCTCTCCCGGCCCTCCTTGGGGGTGCGGTAATAAGCGATGTTTGCATACAGGATACCGCCGGCGAACCCGGTAGCCAGAAAACCCCACAGCATCCAGACCATTGTGATGTCGTCCATTGTGTGACACCGCCTCCAATTTGGGGAGTAAGCTACTATACCCGCCGCACTTAGAAAAGACGGCCCATGACGATGCAATGAAAGCGGTGAGAGTCTTGGATATCCGCAGTTTCGGCTCAGACGGTGAACGCATTGGACGGCATGGCCGGTTTTTCGCCCTGTAAGTAACTGATATTCAATCTAGTGCCTTAACCTTAGATAAACCTTAATATGCGACGAAGGCTGTGGTTAGAAACGGCCGATTCGCAAAACAAAGGGGACATCCCATGGCGATGAACGAAGAAGAGCAGAGCAAGGTAACGCGCGAGTCCTTCGTCGCGACCTGGGAAGCTCTGATCAATGGCGGCGTGAGCCGCGAGATTGTCGCCGCAATCGCGATGAGCATGGCCCTGGCCGAGCTGACCTCGCTGTTCGGCAAGGCTGTCACCGCGCATGGCCTGGAAAAGCTGCCCGACACGATCCGTTCGGGCGCCTTCGACCCCAAGAAGTAATCCAAGTTTCAGAGCCAGCCGCCGAGATGGCGGCCGGACAACAAAAAACCGGCCAGTGGCCGGTTTTTTCGTATCTGCAATTGGTAAGGCTCAGACCTTGATGTCGAGCAGTTTGCCGCTGCCCGGCGGCACCGGTGCGGAGGCAACGGCCTGCACGGCCTTAACGTTCTCCAGCCCAGCACTGACGGCCTGCAGCACATTCAGCTGCGAGGTCTGCGCGGCACGAAGCCCCGCGAACGCCATCTGCTGTTTAACGCCAGACACTTCCATGATGGAAAACTGCTCCAGGAATTCTTCCTGGGGCCAGTTTTACCGAAACCAGCCGGCCAGACAAGGGCAGAGCTTGGTTAACGCGCGGAATCCAGACTTAAAAAGCTGTAATGTCCCCGCCGAAGCCGCTAATTTGGTTACAAATGAAACGAAATAGCGCCCAGGGAGGCGACATGACGGACTTCACCTATCCGTCCTTCGGTTATACAGCGCCGAAAGCCGGTCCGGGCGGAACCGAGACCTGCCGGGTGGCCATCGTCGGGGGCGGTCCGGTCGGCCTGACCATGGCGCTGGACCTCGCCCGTCAGGGTATCGGCTGCATCCTGCTGGACGAGGAAGACAGCGTCAGCGTAGGCAGCCGCGCGATCTGCTACGCCAAACGGACGCTGGAGATCTGGAACCGCCTGGGCGTGGGCGAGCGCATGCTGGCCAAGGGCGTCACCTGGCGGCTCGGCAAAGTGTTTCATGGCGAGCAGCAGCGCTACAGCTTCGACCTGCTGCCGGAGAGCGGCCACCAGTTTCCCGCCTTCATCAACCTGCAGCAATATTACGCCGAACTCTATCTGGTGGAGGCGGCCCGCCAGCAGCCACTGATCGAGCTGCGCTGGAAGCATCGCCTCAGCGACGTCGTTCCTGGCAACGACAACGTGCGCCTCACGGTGACAACGCCGGATGGCGACTACACCTTGCTGGCCGATCATGTGCTGGCCGCCGATGGCGCGCGCTCCACCATCCGTCGCAAGCTCGGTCTCGATTTCAAAGGTCAGGTTTTTGAAGACCGCTTCCTGATCGCCGATGTGAAGATGAAGGCAGATTTCCCCGTCGAGCGCTGGTTCTGGTTCGATCCGCCGTTTCATGGCGGCGGCTCGGCGCTGCTGCACAGCCAGCCCGACGATGTCTGGCGCATCGATCTGCAACTCGGCTGGCAGGCCGATCCTGAGGCTGAACGCGCGCCGGAACGCGTGATTCCACGCCTGCAGGCGATGCTGGGTAAGGATGCGGAATTCGAACTGGAATGGGTCAGTATCTACACCTTCCAGTGCCGGCGTCTCGAACGCTTCCGCCATGGCCGCGTGATCTTCATTGGCGATTCAGCGCATCAGGTCTCGCCGTTCGGGGCGCGCGGCGCCAATTCCGGCGTGCAGGATGCCGATAACCTGGCCTGGAAGCTGGCGCATGTGCTGCGCGGTGAAGCGCCAGATGCATTACTCGACACCTACGATTCCGAGCGCAGCGCGGCGGCCGATGAAAACATCCTGAATTCCACGCGCAGCACCGACTTCATTTCGCCGAAAGGCACGACGGCGAAAGCACTGCGCGATGCGGTGCTTGATCTGGCCGCGGACTATCCCTTTGCGCGCCGGCTGGTGAATTCCGGCCGCCTGTCATTGCCCAGCACGTATTGCGACACGCCGCTGTCGACGCCGGATCGCGATACTTTCACGGCCGGGCCGCCGCCCGGGGCACCGGCCATCGATGCCGCCATGCAGGATGACACCTGGCTGCTCGGCCAGTGCTGCTACGGTTTCACCCTGCTGGCCTTCGGGGACGTTCCGGCGCTGCCGGCGGCTTTGCAGGACCGGATCGCCGTCCGCCAGCTGCCCACGGAGGGTCTGGCCGCCCAGCGCTACGGCGCGGTGTCGGGCAGCGCCTATCTGCTGCGGCCCGACCAGCATGTGGCGGCACGCTGGCATCAGCCATCAAGTCAAGATATTTCAATGGCTTATGATCGGGCTCTGGCGCGAACGGCCTAACGCCGACGCTTGACACCATTGGGCCGGGCCTTATGACTTGCGCGGCTTTTTGCGCTGTTTCGGCGCTGTGCTTGTTTTCGGTCCCACCAGCAGGAGTCTTCCATCATGAGCCGTGCCTTCTTGTTCCCCGGCCAGGGCAGCCAGGCCGTCGGCATGGGCAAGGATCTTGCCGAGGCTTTCGCCACAGCACGCGAGCTGTTCCAGGAAGTGGATGACGCGCTGTCGCAGAAGCTGTCCAAGCTGATGTTCGAAGGCCCGGAAGCCGATCTGACGCTGACCGAGAATGCCCAGCCGGCGCTGATGGCCGCGAGCATGGCGGTGGTGCGCGTGCTGCAGAAGGATTTTGGCGTCGATCTCGCCGCCAGGGGCTCTTACGCCGCCGGCCATTCTCTGGGTGAATATTCCGCGCTCTGCGCCATGGGCGCGCTCAGCGTCGGCGATACCGCGCGCCTGCTGAAGCTGCGCGGCCAGTCGATGCAGAAGGCCGTGCCGGTGGGGACGGGCGCGATGGCCGCATTGCTCGGCGCCGAACTCGAACTGGCGCAGCAGGTGGTGGCCGAGGCAGCCCAAGGCGAAATCCTCGGCTGCGCCAACGACAACGGCGGCGGCCAGGTTGTGATCTCGGGTCAGAAGTCGGCCGTCGAGCGCGCCATCGAAGTTTCGAAGACCAAAGGCGTGAAGCGTGGCATGTTGCTGCCGGTCAGTGCGCCGTTCCATTGCGCCATGATGCAGCCGGCTGCCGATGCGATGGCGGAAGCGCTGGCAACGGTGGCGATGACGGCGCCGAAACTGCCGGTGGTCTCCAACGTGACGGCCAAGGGCGAATCGAACCCTGACGATATCAAGACGCTGCTGGTGCAGCAGGTGACCGGTCTGGTGCGCTGGCGCGAAGGCGTGCAGTGGCTGAAAGCCCAGGGCGTGGCGCAGGTGGTCGAGCTTGGCTCGGGCAAGGTGCTGGCCGGTCTGGTGAAGCGCATCGACAAGGACATCGAGCCGCTGAGTATCGGCGCGCCTGCCGAGCTGGAAGCCTGGGCCAAGAGCCTCTGAGAGATAGGAAAGCACACATGTTCGATCTGACCGGCAAATTCGCTCTCGTCACCGGCGCCACCGGCGGTATCGGAAGTGCTGTGGCCGAAACCCTGCACAAGCAGGGCGCCACCGTGGCCCTGTCGGGCACCCGCGAAGCCGTGCTGCAGGAACTAGCCGCCAAGCTGGGCAGCCGCGCGCATGTCGTGCCCTGCAACCTGGCCGATGCTGAAGCCGTGAATGGCCTGGTTGCCAAGGCCGAAGCCGCGATGGGCCAGGTCGATATCCTGGTCAACAATGCCGGCATCACCCGCGACGGCCTGGCCATGCGCATGAAGGACGAGGATTGGCAGACCGTGCTGGACGTCAACCTCAGCGCCGCCTTCCGGCTCGCCCGCGCTTCGCTGAAGGGCATGATGAAGCGTCGCTGGGGCCGCATCATTTCGATCACCTCGGTGGTGGGCGCCACCGGCAATCCGGGCCAGCTCAATTACGCAGCTGCGAAGGCCGGCCTGACCGGCATGACCAAGTCGCTGGCCCAGGAAGTGGCCTCGCGCAATATCACCGCCAACTGCGTGGCGCCCGGTTTCATCCAGACCGCGATGACCGATGTGCTGACCGACCAGCAGAAGGAAATGATTTCCCAGAAGATTCCGGCCGGTCGACTCGGCCAGAGCCCGGAAATTGCCGCAGCGGTACTTTATCTGGCCTCGGAGGAAGCTGCCTACGTGACCGGTCAGACCTTGCATGTTAACGGCGGTATGGCCATGATTTCCTGAGGAAATCCGGCCTCGAATCAGCCGTTCCGGATGGTCTGGAACGGCTTGGAAGCGTGGGGTTTCTATGCTACAGGAGCCCCACCTGCCGGTCGCCGCTTCAACGGCTGGCGCAGGCAGTCTCAACCACAGGGATTTATGAAATGAGCGACATTGCTGAGCGCGTTAAGAAGATCGTCGTCGAGCATCTCGGCGTCGAAGAAGAGAAGGTCACCGAGGCGGCAAGCTTCATTGATGACCTGGGCGCGGACAGCCTGGATACGGTCGAGCTGGTGATGGCGTTCGAAGAAGAATTCGGCGTCGAAATCCCGGACGACGCGGCCGAGAAGATCCTGACCGTCAAGGACGCGATCGACTTCATCAAGGAGCGTTCGGCGTCGTAATCGCCTGACGCCGCTCGCGCTCCCCGCTTTTTCCGTTTCGTCACGAAAGGTACCGCTATGCGTCGTGTCGTCGTCACCGGCCTCGGCCTGGTCACGCCACTCGCCTGCGGCGTAGAGGCGACTTGGCAGCGTCTGATCAACAGTGAATCGGGCCTCGGCCCGATCACGCGTTTCGACGCTTCCGAGATGTCCGCGAAGATCGCCGGTCAGGTTCCGCTCAAGGCGGATTTCCCTGACCGTGCCGATGCCTTCGATCCCGACGAATGGATGGAAGCGAAGGATCGCAAGCGCGTCGACGATTTCATCGTCTTCGGCTTGGCAGCAGCCAAGCAGGCGGTGAAGGATTCCGGTTGGGTGCCGGCCGATGAGGAGCAGCGCTGCCGTACCGGCGTGCTGATTGGTTCCGGCATCGGCGGCCTCAACGGGATCGAGGAAGCCGCGATCCTGCTCAAGGAAAAGGGCCCACGCCGCATCAGCCCGTTCTTCGTTCCTGGCCGCCTGATCAACCTGGTCTCCGGCCATGTCTCGATCGAATACGGCTTCAAGGGTCCGAACCACGCGGTGGTCACGGCCTGTTCGACCGGCGCGCACGCCATTGGCGATGCCGCCCGCCTGATCATGTGGGACGATGCCGATGTGATGGTGGCCGGCGGTGCCGAAGCCACCATCGGTCCGCTCGGGGTGGCCGGTTTCTGCGCCTCGCGCGCCCTGTCGACCGGCTTCAACGACAATCCGACCAAGGGCTCGCGCCCCTGGGACAAGGGTCGTGATGGTTTTGTGATGGGCGAAGGTGCCGGCGTGGTGGTGCTCGAGGAACTCGAGCATGCCAAGGCGCGCGGCGCCAAGATTTATGCCGAAGTGGTGGGCTATGGCCTGTCGGGCGACGCTTATCACATCACCGCGCCGCATGAGAGTGGCGATGGTGCTTTCCGCTGCATGCAGATGGCGCTGAAGCGTGCTGGCATGCAGCCTAGCGACATCGACTATATCAACGCGCATGGCACCTCGACGCCACTGGGCGACGAGATCGAACTCGGCGCCGTGAAGCGCCTGTTCGGTAATGCGATGGGCAGCCTGTCGATGTCGTCGACCAAGTCGTCGATCGGCCACCTGCTCGGTGCGGCTGGCGCAGTGGAGGCGATCTTCTCCACGCTGGCGATCAAGACCGGCATCTGCCCGCCGACGCTGAACCTGGACGATCCCAGCGACGTCGCTGTGGGCCTCGACCTGGTGCCGCACAAGGCGAAGAAGCGCGAGGTTCGCGCGGCGCTGTCGAACTCCTTCGGCTTCGGCGGCACCAATGCCTCGCTCGTGCTGAAGCGGTACGACGCCTAATTCCCCGCCGATGAAAAGGCTTCTGCGCGGCCTGCTGGCAATCCTGCTGGCCGGTGCCGTGGCGCTGTGTGCCGGCTGGCTGTGGTTCTCGCACTGGCTCGACAGTCCTGGCCCGCTGGTGCAGGAGCGTATTGTGCTGGTGCCGCGCGGCACGCGCGTCGCCGGCATTGCCGAGCGGCTGGCCGAGGCGCGCGTGGTCGATCATGCCAAGCTGGCCGAGATCGCCGCCTGGCTGACCGGGACTGGACCGAGCCTGAAGGCCGGCGAATACCAGTTCGCGCCGGGCGACACGCCGCGGCAGGTGCTGGAAAAAATCGCCGCCGGCCGCGTCTATCCGCGCAAGCTGACCATCCCCGAAGGCCAGATGACGGTGGAGATCCGCAAGCTGGTGGAAGGCGGCGAGGCGCTGACCGGCAACTGGCCGTCCGCACCCATCGCCGAAGGCAGCCTGCTGCCCGAAACCTATCAGTATATCTACGGCGACAGCCGTGCCGACCTGCTGGCGCGCATGCGCAAGGCGCATGACGAGCTGCTGGCCGAACTGTGGCCCAGACGCGCCGCCAATCTACCGATCACGACGCAGGCGCAGGCGATCATCCTCGCTTCCATTGTGGAAGCCGAAACGCCGGTGCCGGCCGAACGTCCGCGCGTCGCCGGCGTCTATCTCAACCGTCTGAAGCGCAACATGAAGCTGCAGGCCGATCCCACGGTGGCCTATGGCATCACCGGCGGGGCGCGCGAACTGGAACGACCGCTCACGCTCAACGATCTGGCGCGGCCGAGCGCATGGAATACCTACACGATCGATGGCCTGCCGCCGACGCCGATCAATCATCCGGGCCGCGCCAGCATCGCCGCCGTGCTGCAGCCGGAAACGCATGACTTCCTGTATTTCGTGGCCGATGGCAAAGGCGGGCATGTCTTCGCCCGCACCTATGACGAGCATCTGAAGAACGTCGCGGCTTACAGAGCCACGCAGCGCCGCTAGGCGATTATTTCTTCGGTGCGCGGCTCAGAAGCCAGTCGAGCAGGGGATAGGGCAGCAGCCCGAGCAGCCGCACCATTGCCAGCATCGGCCAGGGAAAGGCGATGCGGCCCTGATTGCGCGTCAGACCATTCGCGATGATGCGCGCGGCGCGCTGCTCGTCCATCAGGAAGGGCATCGGGAAGTTGTTGCGCGCAGTCATGCGCGTGGTGACGAAGCCGGGACAGATGGCCGAGACCCGCACACCTTCCGGTGCTAGCCGGCCGCGCAGTTCCTCGGCATAGGCGCGGGCAAAATGCTTGCTGGCCGAATAGGGTACGGCACCGGGCATGGCGACGAAGCCGGCGATGGAAGCCACGATGGCGAGCTGGCCGCTCTGCTGCTTCACCATGATCGGGATCGCCGGGTTCACCGTGTTGAGCACGCCGTCGATATTCACGCTGGTGATCGCGCGCACATAGTCGTCGAACGCATCCCAGTCCTTGAAGCCACCGGACACGCCGGCATTGGCAATCACCAGATCGAGGCGCGATCGTGCCGCAATCCGCTGGATAAAAGACGCCATCGCCGTCTGGTCGGTGACCGGCACGGTCTCGGCTTCCACGGTCGCGCCGCGCTGGCGGCAGGTTTCAGCCACTGCTTCCAGGCGAGTCGCATCACGGCCGGTCAGCGCCAGCAGCACGCCGGGGCGGGCATAGAACTCAGCCAGCGCCTGGCCGATTCCGCTGGAAGCGCCGGTGATGACGATTCCCGAGAGCTGTTGTTGCATGACCTGGCCTCGACCCCTTCGGCGTTTTTCACTATAGTGCGGCGCACCTTAGCATTTTCGGGGGAATCGTGTCGCTTGTCAGCATGACCGGCTTTGCTCGCGTCGATGGACGCGCCGGCAACAAGGCCTGGATCTGGGAACTCAAGTCGGTCAACGGCCGTGGTCTTGAACTGCGCTTCCGTCTGCCGCCGGGCTTCGACAGTATCGAAGCCGATCTGCGCGGCCTGGCCCAGTCGAAGCTGGTGCGCGGCAACGTCAATCTCAATCTGCAGCTGGTTGAAAGCGCCAACGAAGAGGGGCCGAACTACCGCCTGAACGAGGCGCTGCTCGAACAGTTGCTGGCAATGGCCGGCAAGCTGGAAGCGCGCGGCGTGGGCGCGCCGCGCCTCGATGGCCTGCTGGCCGTGCGCGGCGTGGTCGAGCCGGTCGGCATGATCGAGGATGAGGCATCGCGCGAGGCACTCGAAGCCGCCGTGAAGCAGAGTTTCATGGATGCGCTCGACAAGCTGGTGCAGAGCCGTAATGCCGAAGGCGCCAAGCTGGCCGAGGTGCTGGGCGGGCAGTTCAACGAGATTGCGGCACTGACCAAACGCGCCAGCGACGTGGAAGCCGTGCGTCCCGAAGGCCTGCGCAAGCGCCTGCAGACGCAGCTGGCCGAGTTGCTGGCGCAGAACCCGCCGGTGGCGGAAGACCGCCTGGCGCAGGAACTGGCCATGCAGATCACGCGCCTGGATGTACGCGAGGAACTGGATCGCCTGCGGGCGCATGTCTCTTCGGCGCAGGCACTGCTAAAAGGCGATGCCAAGGGCGTCGGTCGCAAGCTCGATTTCCTGATGCAGGAATTCAACCGCGAAGCCAACACGCTGTGCTCGAAGGCCTTCGATGCCGGGCTCACTGCCATTGGCCTCGATCTGAAACTGGTGATCGACCGTTTGCGCGAGCAGGCCCAGAATGTCGAATAAAGCGACTGTCATCGCCCGTCGCGGCCTGATGCTGGTGCTGTCTTCACCTTCGGGCGCGGGCAAGACGACGATTTCGCGCCGCCTGCTGGAGATGGATGCCGAACTGCATCTCTCCATCTCGGTGACGACGCGGGCGCGCCGCCCCGGCGAGGTGGATGGCACGCATTACCATTTCATCAGCTCGGAAGATTTCGGCCTGATGGTGAACCGGCAGGAACTGCTCGAACACGCCAAGGTGTTCGACTATTACTACGGCACGCCGCGCGAGCAGGTCGAGAAGCGCCTCTCGGCCGGACAGGACATCCTGTTCGATATCGACTGGCAGGGTACGCAGCAGCTGCGCCAGCGCGCACGCGACGATCTGGTCAGCGTCTTCATCCTGCCGCCCTCCACCCGTGACCTGGAAAAGCGTTTGCAGACCCGCGCACAGGATTCGGCGGAAGTCGTGGCCAAGCGCATGTCGAAGGCGGCCGACGAGATCAGCCACTGGGCGGAATACGACTATGTCGTGGTCAACGAGGATGTCGAACGCTGCCTGGCCGAAGTTTACGCCATCCTGCGTGCCGAACGGCTGAAGCGCCATCGCGGCGTCGGACTGGTCGACTTCGTCAAGACGCTGCGTGAAGGCCGCTAAGCAGGCGGGCGAGAGCGCAGAACTCTTCGATGGAAAGAGTTTCTGCGCGCCGGGTCGGATCGATGCCGGCCTGCTCCAGTTTCGCATCGGCATCCGGCCACAGCGGCTTGAGCGCCGCGCGCAGCATCTTGCGGCGCTGATTGAAGGCCGCCGCCGTCACCCGTTCCAGCTTGACCCATTCGGCTTCGGCCAAAGGCTTTGCGCGCGGCGTCAGTTCCACGATGGTCGAGGTGACTTTCGGTGCCGGGACAAAAGCCTGCGGTCCGATATCGAACAGCTGGCGCACCTCTGCGCGCCATTGCGCTGCCACCGCCAGCCGGCCATAGGTCTTGCCGCCGGGTTTCGCCGCCAGCCGCTCCGCCACTTCCTTCTGCACCAGAACGGTGATGCGGGTGAAATTCTGTGCCTGCGTCAGCCAGCCAAGCAGCAGCGGCGTGGCGATGTTGTAGGGCAGGTTGGCCACCACCTGCCAGGGCGGCGGTGCCAGCGTGGCGAAATCGGTTTCCAGCGCATCGCCGGCCTGCACAGTCAGGCGGCCATCGGCAGCAGCGATCACATTCTGCAGCGCAGCGATGCAGCGGTCGTCGCGTTCCACGGCGACCACTTTCGGCGCGCCTTCCAGCAGCAGCGCGCGGGTCAGCCCGCCGGGGCCGGGGCCGATCTCGATCACCGTCGCATCGCTCCACGGCATGGCGGCACGGGCGATCTTGCGCGTCAGATTGAGGTCGAGCAGGAAATTCTGCCCAAGCGACTTGCGCGCGGCCAGCTCATGCTGCGCGATCACCTCGCGCAGCGGCGGGAGGGCTTCAACCGACATGATGAGTGCGATGCGCCGCCATCGTGGCCGCCATTTTCAGCGCGGCGATCAGGCTGTCGGGCTTGGCGATGCCCTGGCCGGCGATATCGAAGGCGGTGCCGTGGTCTGGCGAGGTGCGGATGATCGGCAGGCCGAGCGTGACATTCACGCCGCTGTCGAAATCCAGCGTCTTGATCGGGATCAGAGCCTGATCGTGATACATGCAGATCGCGGCATCATAGCTTGCGCGTGCCTCGGCATGGAACATGGTGTCAGGCGGCAGCGGCCCGCGCGCATCGATCCCCATGCTGCGCAGGCGCGCGACGGCGGGCGCTACGATGGCCGCATCTTCCTCGCCCATGCTGCCGCTTTCGCCAGCATGGGGATTGAGCCCGGCAACTGCCAGGCGCGGCTGACGGATGCCGAATTTCTCCCGCAGGTCATGGGCGGTGATCCGTGCCGTTTCCACGATCAGGTCGGTATCGAGGAGGTCGATGGCGCGCTGCAGGGCCACGTGAATGGTGACGGGAACCACGCGCAGACGGTCCGAGGCCAGCATCATCACCGGGCGCGATACATCGCACAGCGCGGCGAGGAATTCGGTATGGCCGGGATGGCTGAAGCCAGCATCATAGAGGGCGGCCTTATGGATCGGATTGGTAACCAGCGCCGCGGCTCTGCCATTGCGGCACAGCGTGACGGCCAGTTCGATGGCATGCAACACGGCGGGCGCATTCAACCGATCGGGGATGCCGGGTTGCGGGATGGCGGGCAGCGGCACGGATAGAACCGGCAGGGCGCGGTCGAACACTGCGACCGCGTCTTGCGGTTCGGCCACGACCTGCAGCGGTACTGCCCAGCCGTGCTGCGCGGCTATGGCCTGCAGGCGGTCCGGATCGTCCAGCAGCAAGAAGGGCGCAAGGCCGGCCTCGCGCCGGCGCAGCCAGGCCTGCAGGGCAATCTCGCCGCCGATGCCGGCCGGCTCGCCCATCGTCAGCGCGATGGGCTGGGACGGACCTGCCTTATCGGAATTCAATGGTGGCATCGCGCCGCAGCTCGCGGATGTAGCGCTGGGCCATCAGCTCGGCGCGGCGGGCCACAATGCTCTGGCGCACTTCGTTGCGGTTCAGGCCGGCGGCTTCCTGCTTGGCGCAGAGCGTGAAAATATGCACGGCGCGACTGGCCCGCACCGGTTCCGAGGTCTGATTGATGGCGAGCGGCGCCACCGCCTGGCGGAAGCTCTCCGGCAGATCGCCCATCCGCAGCGTGCCAAGGCTGCCGGAGCCGGGCGCGTCGTAGCGGCCGGCCACGGCTTCAACATCGTCGCAGCTGCCGATCTCGCCGCGGGCCTGGCGGGCCTTGGCAATTGCGGCATCCGCCTCGGCCTGCGAGGCCTCGGCACCCAGCGGGATCAGCAACTGCTTCAGCGTGACGCGGTTTTCCTCGATGCCCGGCAGGGCGATGCGGCGACGGTCGCGCAGGGCGACGATCTGCCAGCCGCCGACGGTGCGGATCGGTTCGGAGAGCTGTCCCTTGTCCAGCTTGGCGACGGCCGCCTCGACTTCCTCGTTCAGCGTACCGCGCTGCACCCAGCCGACATCGCCGCCATTTACCGCGGTGGTGCCGCGGCTGAACTGGCGGGCCAGCGCCGGGAAATTGGCACCGCCGCGCAGCTGCTCGATGATGCGCTGTGCCAGCTGGCGCTGCGGCTCTTCCTGGTCCGGGCTGTCGACCGGAACCAGAATTTCCGAAATCAGGTCTTCGGTCTGGCCGACATTGGCGCGCAGCTTGGCGATCGCTTCATCGATTTCCTGCTCGGTCACGGCGGCCTGGGCGCTGGTGCGCGCGCGCACCATGCGGCCCCAGGTCAGCTCGGTGCGGATCTGGTTGGTAATCGCGGCGGGGTCGATGCCGCCGCGGCGCATGAATTCGTCGAAACGTCCCGGTGGAATGTTCATCTGGCGCTCGACGGCGCCAATCGCCGCATCGACATCCTGCTGGCTGACGGAAATGGTGCGGCGCTTGGCTTCCTGCATCTGCAGCCGATCATCGATCAGCGAACGCAGCGCCTGCTCGCGTACGGCCCGCAGAATTTCCGGATTGTTATCCGGCAGGCGGGTCGTGGCCATGATGATGCGCATGCGCTCGTTGAGATCGCGCTGCGACACGACCTCATCGTTGACCAAAGCCACAATGCGCTGCTGGTCCTGTGCATGGGCCGTCCCGAGGACGGGCGCGGCGGCCAGGCAGCCAAGAAGGAGGGTGAGGGCGATCAGGCGATGCATGGGCAAGCTCAATTGAACGATGCGATCCTGAAGCGGACGCCGATCACGGTATCCGGCTGGATATCGCGATTGACGGTGAAGGTCCGCTCGGCGAACAGGATGATGTCGAAACACTCGTCAGTATAGCGCAAGCCGAGGAAATTCAGCAAAGAGCCGTCATCCCGAAGATCGCGGGTATGGCGGATTTCCGTAGCCCAGTATTTGCTCAGCTGCATGCGGACGGTCGCGGAAACCGCTTCCTGCCGCTCAGTTTGCCGGAGATAATCGGTATTCACCAGATCTGCGTAGGAAAGCGTGACATTGTTGGTCGACGAGCCTAGCGTGGCGCCCATTTCATGGCGACGCACATCCAGCTCGCTGTTCTGTGCGAGGCGCACGCGGTCAACCAGCTGGATGTAGCGGCCTGGCGAAATGGTCAGGCGCCCGACATAGTCGGAGAACTGATCGCGCAGACCCGAAGCTTCGGTGAAGGTGTCGTCGGTTTTGGCGCGCAGCGACTGGCCAGCCAGGAACTCAACATGGCCGTTACTTTCGCCATAGGCCGCCATGCGGAAGCCATAATTCAGCTTCGGTCCGCCATCCCAGCGGTCGTAGCCAGGGAAGCGGCTGAGCGAGAAAAGATTGGTTTCGTCGAATTCAAAGCTGACCGAATCCTCGTTGGGAATGTCGCTGCGATTGCCACCGTAGGGGCTGATCACGCCCATCACGATCGGTTCGACCAACTGGCGCATGCGGCCGGCATCGCGCACCATGGGGTAGCGCCAGTCCAGCGCAACCGCAGGCAACACGCGGCCGGTCATATTCGCGCCGTCGGTTGAGCCCGGCACCAGGCTCTGGCTGACATTGTCGGACCAGTAGCCGTCGGCACGCACCATGGCGGTGGCGGTAAAGACTTCGCCGCTCGGCGCGTAATAGGGTTGAGACCACGAGACGGTCGAACTCAGGCGGCGCATATCCGGGCCTTCGCTGCGCGACAGCGAAACCATGTTGGCATCCAGCCCCCAGCGGCCGCCGTAATCACCGGGCTCGAAGACTGCCGAGTAATCCATCACCGGGACGGCAACGGGCACAGTGCTGTTGCGCACGCGTTCCAGCGTGTTCTGGAAGGCGAAAGCATTCAGGCTGGCGAAATGCCGGTTGTTGATGGCCTCGCCATAGACACGGCTGACCAGTGTGTTGCCGCTCGGGCGATCCTGGATCGAGTAGCGGCTCAGGTAGGTGTCGTCGGTCGAGCGCAGGATATTGGCGCCGTATGTAATGTCGTCGGTCGCCCGGAATGCGGCATTCGCGCGGAAATGTCCGCGCGTATCGCCGCTGGTATCCTCGTCCGCAACACTGCCGTCGACCTGAATCTCGCCTTTGGCAAAACGCTGGCGGTAATCGGCGCCGAGGAAGGGGCCCTGCCGCGTCGAATACTGCGGCATCAGGGTCAGATCGCTGGTGTCGTCGATGGCGTAGAAATATGGAACCTGCACCGCGCTCTGGAAAAACGAACTGGTGGTGTAACGCGGCGGCAGGAAGCCACTGCGCCGGTTCACGGTCGGATCGGGATGGCTGAAGTAAGGCGAATACAGGATCGGAATGCCGAACAGTTCAAACACCGCGTCGCGATATTTGATTTCCTGCTCCGACTCATTGTGCTCGACTTCGCGGCCCTTGACCTGCCATAGGGGCGCCCGTGTCGGATCACTCTCGCACAGCGCGCAGGTGGTGTAGACCGCTTTCTTCATGATCGTGCGGTTGCCGTCCTTGCGTTCGGCTTGTGCCGCCGCGCCACGCGAATAGTCGGACAGCAGGAAGGAGATGTCGCGGATAAAGCCGTTCCGCATGCCGCCGGTCAGTTCCAGGTAGTCGCCGAAGATGACGGTGCCGTTCTCCTCGAGCAGCGAAACATTGCCGCTGGCGGTCACCTTGTCGTCGCGCTCGCTGTAGCTGACCATGTCGGCCAGCAGCGTGCGACCGCCCTGCGAAAGCTCGACTTTTCCCTCGGCCCGGATCACGCCGAGAGTCTGGTCGTAATTCAGTCGGTCAGCTGTCATCAGCACAGGCGCATTTGTGCCTGTCGCATCCGAACCTGAGGCGGATGCACTGCGGCCTGCAGCAGGCTGAGATTGCGGCTGGATCTGGGCCTGGCTCTGCGCCGCATAACTGAGCAGCAACGCCATGATGGCTGCCTGAAGGAGTCCCCCCTTGCGTGCGTTCATCCGTCCTCCAGATGGAACAGCAGCGAAATACCCAGCATGACAAACACCACAGTGGGGGCCCAGGCGGCCAGCGGCACCGGCAAGGTGCCGTTGAGACCGAATGGCTGCATTAATTCGACCGTGAAATACAGCAGGAAGCCGGCAGCGACGCCGCCTGCCAGCATGACGCCGATGCCGCCACGCCGGGTCAGGCGCAGGCTGAAACTGGCGGCGATCAGCAGCATGGCGCAGAGCAGGACGGGCGAGGCGAGCAGCGTGTAGAAATGCAGGCGGTGGCGCATCGCCGAGAAGCCGGCATTTTCCAGTGTGCTGATGAAGGATGGCAGTTCCCAGAGCGAAATGGTCGCCGGCGAGGCGAAGCTTTCCTGGATGCGGTCGAAGGTCAGTGTGGTGGGTACCGTCAGATGTTCGTGGCGTTCGGCCGCGCGATCGGGATAGCTGACCACGGCTTTCTGCAGTCGCCACTGACCGGGTTCCAGCAGCGCAACGGCCGCATCGATCCGTTTGACGAATTTGTCGCGGCCTTCGTAGTAGAACAGGATCGCATCGCGCAGTTCGACGCCCTGCTGCGCCACGCGTAGTGCATGCACCACAACCTGTCCGTTGGCATCAGCCTCGCGCAGCCATAGGCCGCCGGACGAGACTGCCAGCATGCTGGTGCGGCCCCGCATCACCTTGGCGTCGATGTTTTCATAGCGCGACAGCATGGCGGCGCTGAGCGGATTATAGACGGTGACCAGGAATATCCCGAGCAGCAGCGACAGCGCGATCCCGGGGAAAAGGAACTGCCAGACCGAAACGCCGGCGGCGCGACTGACAGTCAGTTCCTGCGAGCGGGTCAGACGGCTGAGTGCCAGCATGCCGCCGAACAGGACCGCGAAGGGAAACAGCTTGGTCATCAGCGACGGCAGCTTGAGGATCGACATCTCAAGCACCAGGCCGAGCGAGGCATCGGCCCGACCGCTGGCGCGGCGCAGCAGTTCAACAGTGTCAAAGCTGAAGGCCAGCACGGCAAGGACGGTCAGAACGGTGAGGATCGCCACGAAGAAATGGCGACCGAAGTAGAGCGAGAGCGTCAGTGACTGGCGCATCAGGCAGCCTGTAGCTGGCGGATCGGTTCACGCAGCGCCAGGATGGCGGCTGCCATCGTCAGCAGCGGCACCAGATACATCAGCGGCACCAGCGGCAGGTTTTTGACCGCCAGCTGAGTCACGCTCAGGCTGAGAACCTGTACAAGGATGGCGATGGCGCCGCCGAGAAACAGCCGCTGGCCGTGGCCGCGACGGTTGAACTCGCCGCCGATCACGCTGGCAATCGCGATCAGGATCAGTGCCGGCGCATAGAGCGGCGTTACCAGCCGGCGATGACCTTCGACGATCAGCTTGCCGTACTGGTTCACGTCGTCGGCGTTGTTCATATCAGGATAGAACAACTCGTGCAGGTAACGCTCCGACGGCTCGCGCCAGCCCTGGCCTTCCTTGTTCGCGTAGCTGTCCAGATCAAGACTGTAATTGTCGAAATACAGCAGCGAGAGCGACTTGTGTTCGGCATCAACCTGCTGGCGGTTGCCATTCACCATGTATAGGCGCGGGCCCTGATCCGTACGCACCAGCGTGGCGCGCTCGGCCAGCATGGTGATCGGGCTGGCGGCGTTGCGGTTGTCATGCACCAGCACGCCCAGCATGTCGCCATTGCTGTCGCGTTCGCGGATATAGACGGTGAGGTTGGCGGTCGGCGTGTTGAACACGCCTTCCAGCAGCGCCATGCCGGCCAGGTCGTTGCGGAATTCATACTGCGTGGCGCGCAGAGTGCGCGAGCCGAGCGGCATCAGGAACAGCAGGATCACATACATCGCCACCATCACGACGGCCGAGATGTAGAGCGCCGGGCGGGCCAGCGACAACCGGCTGAAGCCGGCTGCCGACAGCACCACCATCTCGGAATCGCTGGCCAGCCGATGGAAGGCATAGAGCGCGGCACAGAAGGCGGCGACCGGCAGGATGATGGCCACGATGCTGGGCAGCACCAGCATGGTCAGATAGAGGAAATCGTCGAAGGCGAGGTTGTTGTTGACGATGCGGTCGATAAAGCGGAGCGACTGGGTCAGCCAGATCACCCCGGTCAGGGTGAGGGTGGCAAAACCGAGCGGCCAGGCGATCTGGCGCATGATGTAGAGAACGACCCCGCGCATGGCGCGAGAGTATAGCGATTCCGACCCCTGCCGCCACCGCCTCGGCTCGAAAAGAACGACTTGGTCCACAAGGCAGATTCGGCGATTCGGCAGGTCCGTGCCGATTGATTGGCCAAGGTCCGGGCCGCTATAGTCCTCGACCGGTCCAACACCCATTTCGGCCCGGATTGGAGCATCATGAAAATCGAGATCGTCGACAGCAAAACCCCGAAACGCGGCAGCCTGGTTCTGGTCGTGGGCGAGGGGCGCCAGCTCGGTCCGTTCGGCCAGCAGGTCGACAAGGCCTGCGGCGGGGCTCTGGCCAAGGCCATGGCCGCCGCGGCACGGTTTTCCGGTGGCAAGGGCCAGTGGCTCGAGGTTCTGGCTCCGGGGGGAAGCGGCCTGAACCGGGTTCTGCTGGCCGGTCTGGGCAAGGCCACCGAAATCAAGGCCGTGGCCTATGAGGCGGTCGGCGCCGATGCGGTGAAGCGCCTGACGACGGCCGGCGAGACCGATCTGGCCATCGCGGCCGAGGTGCTGAAGGGCACGCTGCTGCCGGCCGGCGAAGCCGCGGCGCGCGCCGCCCTGGGCGCCCGGCTCGGCGGTTACCGCTTCGACAAATACCGCACCAAAATGAAGGACCGCGAGAAGCCGACGCTGAAGGTGGTCAGCGTGCTGACCCAGGCCGCGCCTGCGGCCAAGAAGCTCTACGCGCCGCTGGACAAGCTCGCCGATGGCGTGACCATCACCCGCAATCTGGTGACCGAGCCGGCCAATGTGATCTATCCCGAAACCCTGGCCGCCGAATGCCGCAAGCTGGTCAAGCTGGGCGTCAAGGTCGAGGTACTGGGCGAGCGCGAGATGAAGAAGCTTGGCATGGGCGCGCTGCTTGGCGTCGGTCAGGGTTCGGAGCGTGAATCCAAGCTGGTCGTGATGCAGTGGAATGGCGGCAAGAAGGGCGCCAAGCCAGTCAGCTTCGTCGGCAAGGGCGTCTGCTTCGACACCGGCGGCATTTCGCTGAAACCGGCTGCCGGCATGGAAGAGATGAAGTGGGACATGGGCGGCGCCGGCGCGGTGGTCGGTGCCATGGCCGCCATCGCCGGCCGCAAGGCGAAGGCGAATGTGGTCGGCGTGGTGGCGCTGGTCGAGAATATGCCGTCCGGCACCGCGCAGCGTCCGGGCGACATCGTCACCTCGATGTCGGGCCAGACCATCGAGGTGCTGAATACCGACGCCGAAGGCCGCCTGATCCTGTGCGATGCCATGTGGTACACGCAGCAGCGTTTCAAGCCGCAGGCGATGATTGACCTCGCCACGCTGACCGGCGCGATCATCATTTCGCTCGGCCATGAGCATGCCGGCCTGTTCTCGAACAACGACCGCCTGTCGGAACAGCTCACCGCTGCCGGCAAGGCCGAGGATGAACTGCTGTGGCGCATGCCGCTCAGCGACGCCTATGACGAGGGCCTGAAGTCGCCGATCGCCGATATGCAGAATATCGCGGGCCCCGGCTTCGGCGCCGGTTCGATCACCGCGGCGCAGTTCCTGCAGCGTTTCGTCATCGACAAGACCCCCTGGGCGCATCTGGACATCGCCGGCACCGCCTGGAGCAAGAAGGACAGGCCGACGGTGCCGAAGGGCGCCACCGGCTATGGCGTCCGCCTGCTCAACCGGTTGATCGCCGACCATTACGAAGACCGGTAATCAGTGGCAGAGCTGCTGTTCTACCATCTGACCCGGCGGCGCCTCGAACAGGTGCTGCCGGAGCTGCTGGAAAAGACGCTGCAGAAGGGCTGGCGCGCCGTCGTGAAGGCCGGCAGCGAGGAGCGCATCGAGGCGCTGAACGGCGAGCTGTGGACCTACGGGCGCAACAGCTTCCTGCCGCATGGCATCAAGTCCGACGGCTTTCCCGACAAGCAGCCGATCTATCTGACCATCGAGGACGAGCGGCCGAACCAGGCCGATGTGCTGTTCCTGGTCGATGGCGCCGACGCCGCGGATGTGGCGGCCTATACCCGCGTCTGCGACCTGTTCGATGGCAATGACGACGTCGCCGTGGATGCCGCGCGCCAGCGCTGGAAACGCGCGAAAGACGCCGGCCACAAGCTGACCTACTGGCAGCAGAGCGAAGATACCGGCGGCTGGGTCAAAAAGGCCGAAGGCTGAGACGTACCGTGGTCAGCTTGCCGGACCGCAGTCTCATTATCGGCAACAGCGGCAGCGGCAAGACGACACTGGCGCGCGCCATCTCGAACTCACACCACCATCCTTTCATCGGCCTCGACCGGATCCATTGGGAAGAGGGCGGTTTCGCGCAAAAGCGCGACGAACAGGCGGCGCGCCGCCTGACCCGGGAAGCTGCGGCCGCCGACCGCTGGGTGATGGAAGGCGTCTATGGCTGGCTTTCCGAGGAGGCCCTGCCGCGCGCGCAGGCCTTGCTGTGGCTCGACCTGCCCTGGGCGGAATGTCGCGCCGGGCTGCTGGATCGAAAAACCAATCAGCCTATCGACGCCGAGCTGCTGCTCTGGGCGGAGCAGTACTGGACCCGCGACACCTCCAGTTCGTTTGCCGGTCACCAGCGGCTGTATGAAGGTTTTGCCGGCGACAAGCTGCAGTTCAACCGCCGGGACGATGTGGCCGCTTTCATCGCGCGGCTTTGACGGCGGAAAAGACGTGGATGCCTGGATCAAGTCCGGGCATGACAAATCCAGTTTCCTGATACAAAACTCGTCATGGTCGGGCCCAAGGAGATCTTCTTGGCCGACCATCTTTCGCAGTTCTGGCTGAGATCCTCGGGTCGAGCCCGAGGATGACGGACTTGTACTGCGAGGATGCCGGTGTCGTACGGCTAAGCCGCTTCGGCCTGCGCCTCTTCGAGTTTCGCCTGCGCGTCGAGCCATTCTTCCTCGGCGGCTTCGAGCTTCTTCACGATCTCGCCATGCTGCTTCTGCAGCTCGGCCTGCTTGGGCGCCGACAGCTTGGTATAGGTGTCGGGATCGGCCAGCGTGGCATCCAGTTTCAGCTTTTCGGCATTGAGCTTCGCCATCGCCTTTTCGGCGGTCTGCACGGCGATGCGTAAGGGCGCCAAAGCCTGGCGCGCGGCCGCTGCCGCCTTGCGGTCGGCCTTGCGGTCGGCGGAGGAAGCTTCGACAGCAGCGCCGCCCTTCAGTTTGACCGTGGAGGCGGCGCGGCGGCGGTCGGCCAGCAGTTTGGCGTAATCGTCGAGATCGCCGTCGAAATCCTTCACGGTGCCGTCGCCGACCAGCCAGAAACGGTCGGCGCAGGCTTCGGCCATATGGCGATCATGGCTGACCAGAATCACGGCGCCCTTGAACTCGTTCACCGCCTGCACCAGCGCATCGCGCGTATCCATGTCGAGATGGTTGGTCGGCTCGTCGAGGATCAGCAGATGCGGCGCATGATGCGTCACCATGGCAAACAAAAGCCGCGCGCGTTCGCCGCCCGAGAGTTTGCCGGCAGGGGTCTTCGCCTTGTCGGCGACCAAGCCGAAGCTGCCCAGCTTGGTGCGCATCTGCTCGACGGTGGCGTTCGGCAGCAGATCGAGCATGTGCTCGACCGGCGTGCGGGTCTCGTCCAGCACGTCGTCCTGGTCCTGCGCGAAATAACCGATGCGCAGCTTGCCGCTTTTCTGCAGCTTGCCGCCCTGGGGTTTGAGCGTGCCGGCGAGGATCTTGGCCAGCGTCGACTTGCCGTTGCCATTGGCGCCCAGCATGGCGATGCGGTCTTCCATGTCGATACGCAGATCGAGATTGCGCAGCACCGGCTTGTCGGCGGCATAACCCGCCGTGAGGTGATCCAGCACGATCAGCGGCGGCGGCAGTTCTTCCGGATCGGGCAGGCGGAAGATCACGGTGGGATCTTCGACGGCGGCGACGATGGGCTGCATCTTGGCCAGCATCTTGATGCGGCTCTGCGCCTGGCGCGCCTTGGAAGCCGAGGCACGGAAGCGCGCGACGAATTCTTCCATATGCTTGCGCTGCTCGGCCTGGCGCGCCGCGAAGGCCGACTGCTGCTCCATGCGCAGGCGGCGTTCGGTCTCGAAAGTATCGTAGTTGCCGCGATAGAGCACGAGCTTGCAGTTGTCGATATGCAGGATGTGCTCGATGGCGCTGTTCAGGAAATGCCGGTCGTGGCTGATCAGCAGGAAGGTGCGCGGATAGGTCTTCAGATAGCCTTCGAGCCAGAGCGAGGCTTCAAGATCGAGATGGTTGGTCGGCTCGTCGAGCAGCAGCAGGTCTGGTTCGGCAAACAGACAGCCGGCCAGAGCCACGCGCATGCGCCAGCCGCCCGAGAAACTGTCGAGCGGACGGTTCTGCATGGCTTCATCGAAGCCGAGGCCGGCGAGAATGACGGCGGCACGCGCCGGCGCGGTATGCGCGTCGATCTCGGCCAGCCGCATATGCACGGTGGCGATGCGCTCGGCATCTTCCATGCTGGAGGAATTTTCCAGCTCGTCCGCCTCGATCAGCAGCGCCTCGCGCTCGGCATCGGCGGCCAGCACGTAACCAATCGGCGTCATCTCGCCGCCCGGCGGCTCCTGTGGCAGCTTGGCGATCTTGCAGTCGTTGGGCAGCTCGACGCTGCCGGTCTCGGTCTGCAACTCGCCGGTGATGATCTTGAACAGCGTGGATTTGCCGGTGCCGTTGCGCCCGACCAGACCGACCTTGTGGCCGGCCGGGATCGTGGCCGAGACATGGTCGAGCAGCACACGGCCGGCAATGCGGTAGGTCAGGTCGCGAAAGGCAAGCATTTTCAGCTACTTAAAAGCGGAGCCGGGGAGGGCGGCCGGTGTTTGCGGGGAGCCGGGACGGTTGCGGGTCCTCGACGGAGCCTCTATATACCCGCCACCGATTTTTAGCCAAGACCTACCAACAGGATTTAGGGGACCATCATCATGGCGCTCGAACGCACCTTCTCGATCATCAAGCCCGACGCGACCCGCCGCAACCTGACCGGCGCGATCAATGCCAAGATCGAGGCCGCCGGCCTGCGCATCGTGGCGCAGAAGCGCATCCATATGAGCAAGGCCCAGGCCGAGAGCTTCTACGGCGTGCATAAGGCCCGTCCGTTCTTCAACGACCTGGTCTCGTTCATGATCTCGGGCCCGGTCGTCGTGCAGGTGCTGGAAGGCGAGGGCGCCATTGCCAAGTATCGCGACGTGATGGGCGCGACGAATCCTGCTAACGCAGCAGAAGGCACCATCCGCAAGGAGTTTGCCGAGAGCATCGAAGCCAACTCGGTGCATGGCTCGGACGCCGCCGAGACCGCCGCGGTGGAAATCGCCTACTTCTTCGCCGGCACCGAGATCGTCGGCTAAAGACATCGTTGCAGTCTCCGGACTGAGTGAACGAGGGCCCGGCAGCGATGCCGGGCCTTTTTGTTTGTGGGGGCGGCGCCCGCGCACCACATCTGCCAACCCTGTCGCCAACCCAAAACCGTCATCCTCGGGCTTGCCCCGAGGATCCATCTGCCCGCCCCAGCATGCACCGGCCGATGCGCGGAGAGTGGGGATGGACCCTCGGGGCAAGCCCGAGGGTGACGAGCGGAGAGTGTGGCGGAGTCTGAGTGATATCAAATCGACCTCGTTTTGCTTCGTTCGTATTCGCCGGTGTTCGTAGCGGTTCGTTTGGTGCTCGTTGGTGCTCGCGGCGGCTCGTTTGGGTTCGTTTGCGTTCGTTCCGGTTCATGCCGATTCAGGTCCGATGAGTGCCAAGTCAGGCCTATTCGGTGTCGATCCAGGTCCAGTTGGCGCTGAGTCAGGTCCAGTTGGGGCTGAGTCAGGTCTATCCGGTGCCAAGTCAGGTCTATTCAGGTCGAAATCGATCCGTTCGCCTTGTCGTTGTCCAGGCGACAAAGAATTCCCGCACCGCACCGGAAGGGCAGGCGGGTGAACACATCCGTATTCACGATGTCCAAGTCACCGCGCGCTGAAAATGCGGCTTGAAATTGAGAACATAAAGGGTACAATATGCCGGCCGCAAAGTCAAGTTTGGGCGAAACCCATGGCCAAATGCGGGGAGGCGCCGATGACCACAGTGACAATCACCGTCGAATCCCTCGATGCGGTGAAACAGCGCATGGCTGCGGCCTTCAGAGGCAAAAAGCAGGGCGGCCCGCGCATCAGCTTTGTCAGCCACGAACTGATGTGGAGAATCCTGACACCGAAACGCTGGGCCATCCTGAAGGCGATGCTCGGTACCGGCCCGCTGAGTGGGCGCGCAATCGCCCCTCTGGTGAAGCGCGATGTGAAGGGCGTGCTTACCGACCTGCAGGCGCTGGCGAAGGCCGGCGTCATCGACCGCGACGAAACGAAATACGTGTTTCCCTATGACGCGGTCCACGTCGACTTCATGCTGAAGGCGGCGTGAGAAGCACTGCAGCAGTTCGTTGCCTGCAGCAATTTACGACGACATGTATCCAATAGTCGTCATCCTCGGGCTTGACCCGAGGATCCACCTACACATGCCGATGCGCGGGAAGTTAGAACAGACCCCGGCTGCAGATCGATGGCGACCCTAGTAGTCTGGTCGTGTGATTTACTGTGTGCATTCTATTGCGAATGTAAAGTCTTTCGCCTTATCGCCGACGTCAGCAACTGAAAGGGTTTTCCTTGCAGAACTCCTTTGATGGTCAACGCCGTTCGCTTCCAAGAATCCGATCGCAATTCCCGATTTCACTGCAAAGTTGACATTCTGTGGGATGTCCCCGGTAACCCGTGCCGTTGTGAGTGCATTTAGTTTGCTGGTCACAACACCAATTACATTGCCTGCGTCATCCAGTACCGGCCCCCCGCTATTTCCTGGCTGAACCGGTGCTGAAATTTGAAGTTCCCGTGTGTCGTTTCCCAAGCCAGCGAGAGCGCTAACGATGCCTGTTGAAAGGTTACCCTGACTGGCTAAAGCACCAGCCAGAGGGTAGCCGTAGACAGTGACATGTTCACCTTGGCGAATTGTTGGGCTTAGTCGGAATTGTGCGTGGCTGGAGGCGCGGATGTTCAATTTAACAAGCGCCAAGTCATTTATTGCATCGGCTGCGACGACCAGAGCCGAAATGCTGCCGTTGTTTGGTATGATTGCTCTCGCGCTACTGCAGCCGTTCACGACATGAGCATTGGTGATCGCGAAACCAGACGAATTGATAAAGAAGGCAGTTCCTGATGAGGATTTTTTAGACGGTGTTGTGTTGCTTCTAGGCTGTGCAACTACTGCCGCACTACTCTCTCCAGCATTTGCTGCACGGATAATGGAGGAGTTGAACGCTATGGAGCGGGCTGGTCCTGAAACCCCTCGATCAAAATGCAGCGGTTCTCTTGAGCCGTCTTTTCTGGATAGGTACCATTGCCAGTCTCGTGCGGGCGTACTTAGAAGCCATAGTTTGAAGTCATAGGTGCTGATCGGCTCCGTCTCAGTATTGGCGCTTCGAATCACAACAACTCGGTTAAATGCGCGCGTCTGTCGGATAGCTTCTGTTACGCCGAGAAACCCCATCTCTAAAACATCGACAACGTACGAGACTTGATCGGGAGTTGTTGAGCCCGTTGTTACCACGCCATTACGTTCGATGACTTGGCGGGTTGGTATGACAACCAAGAGGGAGCCGGGGATTTTTTGGTCTGACTCCTTAATGGCGGCAATGTTGATATTCAGATCAGCCCGCGCGTTTGAGAGGGCCGCTTCTCGCGTTGCATAGCTTTGATTGTTATATCGGTATGTCGTGGGTAGGCATGCCGCAATGGAAAATACAATAAGCAGCAAAAGCATTGATTTTTTCATTTTCCCCTCAATACTTTTTTAAAATTTATTGTTGCTTGCGGTTGCGAATATTAATTCAAAACGATGTGGGATGCGTAAGTTTTTCTATACCGCAACGCGGAAGCATGTTTGTGAACTAACGTGGTTTCAGCCTCTACTAAACGAAGATAAGTCGGGCGCGCCTGCCGGGAATGGAGGCTTGATGATGTGCTACCCACATTGCGGCGCCCATCGTCACCCTCGGGTCAAGCCCGAGGGTGACGGTTTGGAAAGATGGCGCGATCAGTGCCGTGTTTGAGGCACCCCGATCAGCCCGTCACCCGCACCCGCTGCCCCTCAATCACCAGCCGTCCTTCCGCCAGCAGCCTGAGCGCCTGCGGATAGAGCGCATGCTCCTGCTCCAGCACGGCGGCGGCAATGCTCTCCGCCGTCGCCTCCTGCGGCACGGGAACGACCGCCTGCAGGATGATCGGTCCGGCATCCACCTCGGGGCTGACGAAATGCACGCTGCAGCCGGTGAAGCGCGTGCCGCTTTCGATCACCCGCGCATGCACATCGGTGCCCTTGAAGGCCGGCAGCAGCGAGGGATGGATGTTGATCATGCGGCCATACCAGGCCTGCACGAAGCCATGCGTCAGCAGCCGCATGAAACCGGCGAGGCAGATATAGTCGATATCCTTGGCGCGCAGCACGGTGTCGAGGATGGCGTCGAATTCGGCGCGCTCCTTGCCCTTGCTCGGGATCACCGCCGTCTCGATGCCGGCCGCTTTCGCGATCTCCAGCCCCTCGGCCTCCGCGCGGTTGGAAAGCACCAGCGCGATGCGGGCGGGGTGATCGGCGTCTTGCGTGGTGGAGTCGATCAGCGCGCGCAGGTTGGTGCCGCGCCCTGAAATCAGCACGGCCACATTCCGCTTCACGCCAGTCATGGCAGGATCAGTTCCAGGCCGTGTCGCAGTTGCGCATGCTGACCATCGGCTCGGCCGTGCTGTCCTGCTGCGCCTCGATCACGCCGAGCGTCGCCACGGTCTCGCCGGCGGCTTTCAGCTTGGCGATCACGGTGTCGGCCTTTTCCTTCGCCGCGACCACGACCAGGCCGATGCCGCAGTTGAAAGCGCGCGCCATCTCGGCATCGTCGATCTTCCCGGCGGCCTTCAGCCATTTGAACACCGGCGGCAGGGTCCAGCCCAGGGCGTCGATGATCGCGTCGGTGCCATCGGGCAGCACGCGCGGGATATTGTCGACCAGGCCGCCGCCGGTGATATGCGCCATCGCCTTGATCAGGCCCTCGCGCACCAGCGGCATGCAACTTTTGACGTAGATGCGCGTTGGAACCATGAGGATTTCCGCCAGCGGCTTCGAAGGTTCGAAGGGGGCGGGGCTCTCGAAGGAGAGGCCGTTATCGGCAATCACCTTGCGGACCAGCGAAAAGCCGTTCGAATGCACGCCCGACGACGCGAGGCCCAGCAGCACATCGCCCGGCCGCACATTCTGCGGCAGCAGGCGGCCGCGTTCGGCAGCGCCCACGGCGAAACCGGCGAGGTCGTAATCCTTGGCGGCATACATGCCGGGCATCTCGGCGGTCTCGCCGCCGGTCAGCGCGCAGCCGGCCTGGCGGCAGCCTTCGGCAATGCCGGCCACCACGCGGCGGGCGACATCGACTTCCAGCTTGCCGGTGGCGTAATAGTCGAGGAAGAACAGCGGCTCGGCGCCCTGCACCAGGATGTCGTTCACCACCATGGCGACCAGGTCGACGCCGACGCCGTCATGGCGGCCGGTCTCGATGGCGATCTTCAGCTTGGTGCCGACACCGTCGGTCGAGGAGACCAGGATCGGATCGGTGAAGCCGGCGGCCTTGAGGTCGAACAGCGCGCCGAAACCGCCGAGCGAAGCATCGGCGCCCTTGCGGCGGGTGGAAGCGGCGAGCGGCTTGATCGCATCGACGAGGGCCTCGCCCGCGTCGATATCGACACCGGCGGCCTTATAAAGCGGCGACGTGTTGATGGGTGCCTCCACGATGGGCTATGCTGAATGCAGCGCAGTAATTCTGGCAACATACTCATTCCCCCTGTCTTTGCAATGCTCCTTGATCGCCCGCTAAGGGTCTGTTTTGTCGCAGTTTTTTCGGTTTTCCTGGCTTTCGGGGCGGGGGTGGATGGCTATGCCCAGACGACTCAGGGCGGGGCCCAGACTGCTCGGCGCCCGGACCCCTTCAATGTCTCAGGCATCAGTGTCGATGCCAGCGCCGACAGCGCCGCCTCGGCCCGGCCGATCGCGCTCGCCGATGGCCAGCGCCGGGCGTTTGCCACCTTGCTGCGCCGCCTGACCTTGCCCGACGATCATGGACGGCTTCCCCGTCCGTCTGAGGCATTGCTCAACGAAGTGGTGGCTGGCTTCGGCATCGACGAGGAGCGCACCTCGGCCACGCGCTATATCGGCAAGATCAGCGTGCAGTTCCGCGCCGAGGCGATCCGCCGCCTGCTGCAGGACAATCGCCTGCCGTATTCCGAGACCATGAGCCGTCCGGTGCTGCTGGTGCCGGTCTGGCAGGCGAATGACGGCGCGCGAATCTGGGAGGCCGACAATCCCTGGCGCGAGGCCTGGGCAAGGCGTCCCGATGCCGAGGGCGGCCTGGTGCCGCTCAGCATCGCGCCGGCGATGCAGAACGGCCCGTCGCTGGAACGGCTGTTCGGCACGCCAGACGAACTGCGCGCGATCATGCGGCGCGGCAATTACGACGATGCGCTGCTGGTGGTCGCCACGCAGCAGAGCGCCGAACCGGGTAACATGCGCGTGGAGATCCAGATCCAGCACCAGGGCGAGGCGGCGTTCCTCGGCACCACCGAAAGCTTCATCTCGACCGGCGGCACGCTGGAAGAGACGCTGACCTCGGCCGCCATCGAGATCAGCCGCCGCATCGAGACGCGCTGGAAATATGCCAGCGTGATCGATCTGGAGAAGCAGGGCCAGCTCAGCGTGGCGGCCGCCTTCAGCGGCCTGGCCGACTGGAACAAGCTGCGCACCGCGCTTGGCGGCGTGCCGATCGTGCGCAAGGTCGATGTGCTGCAGGTATCGCACAAGGACGCGCAGATCCTGCTCGACTATTACGGCGAACCGGCCCAGCTCAGCACCGCCCTGGCCCAGCGCAACATCGTGCTGCAGCAGCGCGACGGTTTCTGGGAAATGCGGAGTCGCCAGCCGTGACCTACCGCCAGCAGGCCCTTGCCTGGGTCGCCATCATTGTCGCCACCTTCGCGCTGCTGATCGTGCTGCGCGACATGCTGCTGCCCTTCGTCGCCGGCATGGCGATCGCCTATTTCCTCGACCCCTCTGCCGACTGGATGGAGCGCCGCGGCTTCCGCCGCTGGGTCGCCACCCTGGTGATCATCGGGCTGTTCTTCGTCGCCGCGATCCTGGTCGTGGTGCTGCTGGTGCCGCTGGTGTCGGACCAGTTCGCCAAGTTCATGGATCACCTGCCGGGTTACATCATCTGGTTCAACGAACGCCTGCTGCCCTATGTGCAGGGTGTGGCCGGCAGCTTCGGCATCGATCTGCAGACGCTCGATCCGAAAACCGCGCTGGCCGGCAATGGCGAGCAGGTGATGAAGGTGGTCGGCGGCGTGCTGACCGGCCTGCTGGGCGGCGGCCAGGCGGTGTTCAACGTGCTGTCGCTGCTGGTGATCACGCCGGTGGTCGGCTTCTACCTGCTGCGCGACTGGGATCATATGGTGGCGCGCATCGACTCCTACCTGCCGCTCGATCATGCCGAGACGATCCGCGAGCAGGCGCGCGAGATCGACAAGGTGCTGGCCGGTTTCGTGCGCGGCCAGATGCTGGTCTGCCTGTTCCTCGCCGCCTTCTACGGCCTCGGGCTGACGCTGTTCGGCCTGCAGTTCGGCCTGTTCATCGGCATCACGGCCGGCATGATCTCCTTCATCCCCTATGTCGGCACGGCGCTCGGCTTCGTGGTCGGCATCGGCGTGGCGGTGGCGCAGTTCTGGACCGAGCCGATCTGGATCGCCGCCGTGGCCGGCGTGTTCATCCTCGGCCAGATGATCGAGGGCAATGTGCTGCATCCGGTGCTGATCGGCGACCGCGTCGGCCTGCATCCGGTCTGGATCATGTTCGCGCTGCTGGCCGGCGGCAGCCTGTTCGGCTTCGTCGGCATCCTGATCTCGGTGCCGCTGTTCGCGGTGATCGGCGTGCTGATGCGCTTCACGCTGGAGCGCTATCGCCAGAGCTATCTCTACCAGCCCGGCGCGCCGCCGAAAAAGCCCGAGTAACCTCCCATGCCGCGCAATCAGCTGCCTCTCGGCCTGGCGTTGCCGACGTCCTGGGCGCGCGAGGATTTCCTCGAAGTGCCGGGCAATGCCGCAGCCCTGGCCGCCGTGGAGGGCGAGGCGCAACCCGCGCTGGCGCTCTACGGCCCGCCGGGCAGCGGCAAGACGCATCTGGTCCATATCTGGGCGACGCGGCATGGCGGGCGGCTGATCGGTCCGTCCGATCTGACGGCGCCTGCAGTGGATCAGCTGGCGCAGCAGCCGCTGGCGCTGGATGACGCCGACCGCGAGGCCGATCCGGTGGCGCTGTTCCACCTGATCAACCTGATGCGCGAACGCCGCCATGCGCTGCTGCTGACCGGCTCTGCCGCGCCGGCGCATTGGAGTTACACGCTGCCCGATTTGATGTCGCGGCTGAAGGCGATGCCGGCCGAACGCATCGCCGAGCCCGATGACGCGCTGCTCTCGGCCGTGCTGGTGAAACTCTTCGCCGACCGCCAGCTGCAGGTCGGTGAGGACGTTGTGAAATATCTCGCCGCCCGTATCGAGCGGTCCTGCCGCGCGGCGCGCGACTGGGTCGCGGTGCTGGATGCGGCGGCCCTGGCCGAGAACCGCGCCGTCACCGTCGTGCTGGCGCGCCGGCTGCTGGAAGAATCCGCGACGAACTAGTCGTCGCGCGTCTTGCCGTCGATTTCTTTTCCGGCGAATTCCTGCTGCACGCGCGCAGCTTCCTTCTGAAGCTTCTCACGCTCGGATTTGCTCTGTCCGAAGCGGATGCGGTTTTCGGCCGCCTGTTCCTTCGCTGCCTTGCGCTGCAGCACCTTACGCGCCTTGTTCAGGCTGATCACATCTGCCATCCCGGCAGTATATAGCGGGCGGCGGCCGCGGCGACAGTCCCTAGTCGATCTGCCAGGCCAGCGCCAGCGTCGCCAGCACGCGGCTGCGCGCGATCTCGGCGTTCAGGCCGGAAGGGCTGTCACTGTGCAGGATATACACCCTGGTCGGCCCCTCTGCCGGATAGCCATGCGGGCAGGATTCGCCGCAGGGCGGGTTCAGCGCGAAAACCGCCGTCGGCATCGGCCCGCCGTGAAAGGCTTCGACGGCGTGCAATGCCGCCATCGCCTGCCGCCCGGCGCCCATTACGGCAAAATGCTCGGCATCGATGCGCGCGTGCCGGAAGGTCAGGCCCGCCGCCACGCCCAGGTCGCCGCGGATCTGGGCCACGGCGAAACCGTGGCGCAGGAACCAGCCGACCCAGGGGGTGTATCTGACCGCTGCGGCAGGGCCTGGCTCCTCCAGCAGCAGCACCACCGGCAGCCGGCTGGTGCCGCCCGGCAGATGCAGTTGCACCGGCGGCGGCGCGGGCGCGGCATCGAACAGGTCCTCGGGCGGTGAATGCAGGGCGGCGATCCCGAATGCGAGACCCAGGCCGAGGCAGAAGAGGAGGGGGGTGACGAGGCGGAGATCGATCATGCCGCCATTTCGCCCGCGACGACGTCAGCCTGGCGTGATGTATGCCCGGCCCGCAATGTGAATTCCGCGTGAATTCGCTTTCCGTCCCGCTCGCTGCGGGGAAGGCGCTTTGTCGCTCGCTCGACCTTGGCTAGAATCGCCGGCAACGGGAGTCGGGTCGGTGTCGGTATCGGTATTGTCGGAGCAGGTGGACGAATCCGGGGGCGCGCGCGGCGATCTGACCCGCCTGGCCCTGCTCGGGCCGTTCCGCATCCAGCCTGCCGGCGGTCTCGAAGTCGAGCCGCTCGGCCGCAAGGCCCAGGCCCTGCTGGCCTATCTGGCGGCAACGCCGGGTCATCGCGCCACGCGGGAACGCCTGGCTAGCCTGCTCTGGGGTGAACGTTTCGACGAGCAGGCCCGTCAGAGCCTGCGGCAGACCCTGATGGCGCTGCGCCGCAGCCTGGATGCGGTTGCTCCCGGCCTGCTGATGGCGGATCGCGGCGAGGTCGCGCTGGCAGCGAACCACTTTGTCACGGATATTGCCGAATTCGAGCGGGTCGCGGCCCGGGGGCAGACCGGCGATCTTCAGGCCGCAGTCGCTTTGTGGCGCGGCGCTTTCCTTGCCGATCTCGATATTCCGTCGCCCGAGTACGAGGACTGGCTGCGCAATCTGCGCGAGGTCTGGCGTCTGCGCGTGGTGACGGTGCGCATGCAACTGGCCGAGCGGCTGCTGGCGGCCGGCGACGGAGCCGCAGCTTTGCTCGCGGCCGCCGCGCTGGTCGACCTCGACCCGCTGAACGAAGCGGCGCGGCGGGTGGAACTTGCCATCGTGGCCCGCTTCAGCGGCATGGCGGCAGCGCTGAAAAGCTACCAGCGGTTCGCCGATCTGCTGCAGGCCGAACTCGGCGTGGCGCCCGAAGCAGAGACGCGCGCCCTGATCGCCCGGCTCGGCGGCATGCAGTCCGATGGGGCCGGCGCAATCGCGACCGTCGCGGGCGGCAATCTTCTGCCGGCCGCCGCCATCGATGTCAGGTCTGCAGCCATCGCACCGCCATGGCGCCGGCTCGCCATCGCCGCCACTGCACTGCTGGCCGTCGTGACTGGTGCGGTCGTGATCGGCTGGCGCCTGCATCAGTCCGGCGTCGAGCAGGCCGCGATTGCAAAACCGCGTATGTCGTTTCATGTCGGCAGCGCCGAGGATGGCGGGGGCAGCTTCCGCGAGGCGCTGAAGACCCGCCTGGCGCTGCTGCCGCTGGCCACCCTGACCAGCGAGCGGCCTGCGGCGGCTTTCACGGTCGAGGCCACCGTGCTGCCGGCAGGCCCCCAAGAGGGCGGCGGGCAGCAGACCGTGAGCCTGCGGCTGATCGACACAATTTCGGGGCGCGCTGTATGGGCGGACAGCCAGGCGATTGCGCCGGATGCGGTCGAGCGTGCGGCGGCCAGCAGCGCGGTACGGCTCTATGTGGCCTTGCTGGAGCAGGAGCAGCAACGGCGCGGTCCGCCATCGCCCATGACGCCGTCCCTGCAGGCAGGATGGGATGCGGTCGCGAAGGGGATCACCCGGCAGGGCGTTGCCGAGGGTCGGCGGTTCTTCCAGGCGGCAGTGACACAGGCCCCGCAGGATGTCGGCGCGCATCTAGGGCTGGCGCATTACATCTCGCTGGACCTGGTGAACCGATGGTCGCGCGAACGCGAGGCTGACATATTGCAGGCGATGGCAAGCCTCGACTATGCCCTGCAGCAGATGCCGCGCAGCACCACGGCTTATTTCACCATCGGCGTGATCCACAAGGCGCAGCGCGATTATGCCCGCGCGCTGACGGCGTTTGAAGTTCTGCTGGCGATGGAGCCGCGCGATGCGCTGGCGAATTCGCAAGTCGGTCATATCCAGCTGTTGCTGGGCAATATCGCCGAGGGCGTCGCGCGTGCCGAAATGGCGATCCAGCTGAACCCGATGTCGAGGGGCGTGGATCGCGCCTTTTTCTACGCCGGCATGGGGCATCTTCTGTCCGGCGATTATTCACGGGCCGAGCAACGCCTGGCGCGCGCCATCGAGGCCAACCCGCATCTGCCCGATTCATATATCTGGCGGGTTTCCGCACTGGCGCAGGCGGGGCGACAGGCCGAAGCAGAAGCGCTCTATGCCGAGATGATGAAGCGTTTCCCGTGGTGGAATGTCGACCATCACTATACGCAGGCCATCGACCGCAGCGTGATGGATCGTTTCGTGGCCGGCCTGTCCAAGGTGATCAAGCCGGGCTGAGTTCAGGCTGCCGACTAGGCGTCCACCCTGGCCGGTGCGCTGAAGGTATAGCCGCGACCGTAGATCATCTTGATCGGCGCTTCGATCTGCGAATAGTCCTTGATTTTGCGGCGCAGGCGATTGACCACTGCATCGAGATGACGGTTGTCCCAGCTGGTCTGCGGCCGGGCCAGCAGTTGCGCCAGTTCCTCGCGCGAACAGGGCTGGCCGGCCTTGTCGAGCAGCGCGCCGATGAAGGCATGTTCGGTGGCGGTCAGCTTGATCTCGGTGCGGTTCGGCGCGATCAGGGTCCAGGTCGAGCGGTTCAGCAGCCACTGGTCGGGCTCGCGGTTGACCGCACGGTTCTGCGGGTCCTGCAGCCGGCGCATCAGGCTCTGCACGGTCGCCTCGATCTCGCGTAAGGAGGAATGCTTCACCAGGTAGATATCGGCGCCGCTCTCAAAGCCACGGATGCGGTCGTCGGACTCGCCCAGCGCGGTCAGGATGATGATGCCGCAATCCGACTTGGCGCGAATTTCACTGGCCAGTTCAAAACCGTTGCCGTCGGGCAGGCCGATATCCAGGATCACGATGGCAGGCGGCGCGGTCTCGACGGCCGCGCGCAGTTCCCGTGCGGTGCCGACGCCATCCACCTTGAAGCCGCGCATGGCAAGATATTCGACCAGGTCGCCGCGCAGGGACGGCTCATCCTCGACCACCAGAATCCGGTTCACGCAACCTCCATGCTTATATTCGGCGCCATGCCGGGCAGCGGCAGGCGGATGGTGGCAACCGTGCCGCCGCCGCGTCCGGACCGCAGGCTGAGAATGGCATTATGATACTCCAGGAGACGGTGCGTGTTGTAGAGGCCGAGACCGGTCCCGGTCGCCGCCGTGGTATTGGAGGCGCGGAAGAAACGCCGGCCGATCTGCGCGGCTTCAGCTTCGGGGATGCCGATGCCACGATCCGTCACGGTGATGACGATGGCTTTGTCCTCGGCGCGGGCGGCAATCTCCACCGGGCTGCCGTCGGTGGTGTATTTCAGCGCATTGTCGATCAGGTTGATCAGCACGGTGCTCAGCATTTCCAGGTCGCCCCAGTAGAATGACAGGCTGGGCTGTACCGTGAAGCGCAGCCTCTGATCGAGTTCAAGCCCGGCGAAATGTTTGCGCACCCGTTCCATCAGGCTGGCGATATCGATCCGTTCCGGCTGCAGGAAGCTGAGGTCGCGCCGCTCGACATCGAGGAAGCGGTCGATCAGTTCCACCAGTCGGCGCACCGCGTCGCGGATGCTGTTGAGCCGGCGGCTGACCGTTTCGGGCGGTTTTTCCAGCACCACGTCGATCATTTCGGCGGCGCGGTCCACCACGGCCAGCGGTGTGCGGAATTCATGGGTCACCATGCGCAGGAACTGCTTCTGCTCCTGCCGCAGTGCCTTTTCATTTTCCAGGCTGGCCGACAGCTGATCCTGCAGATTGCGGCGCACGGCCACTTCCGACTGCAGGGCGTCGTTTTTCAGGCGCAGGTCATAGGACAGTCGCACGCCCACCATCAGCAGCAGCATGAGGAACAGGCCGGTGACGAACATGTTGAAGAAGAAGAAATACCAGGCCTGGGTCGCATCCATCGCCAGCACGGCCTGGGTATTCCAGTTGTCGATGGCAATCACGCTGCGCAGCAGCAGCGCAACCAGATCGCTCAACAGGATGCCGACGGTACTCCAGCGCAGCAGGCGCGGCTGCGTCCGGTCGCGGAGGAGGATTGCGACGATCAGCGACAGCATGACGATGCCGAGGGCATTGCTGGCCAGAATCCGGATCGCGACATTGTGGGGATCGATGGTAAGCGCCGCCGGCCAGAATACCGCTGTGAAGGCCACGCATCCCCAGATCACCGCCGGATGGCCGCGCTGACCCAGGAAGCGCGCGATGCCATGCGTCAGCACGGCGAGGCTGATATGAACGAAATAGTTCTGGCTGATGATGAAGACGGCGTTCGGAATATCGACGATGTTCCGGATCAGATGCAGCAGAAGCCCTACCGCGAAACCGATGAAGCCAGCCGCGATCAGCCGCAGTTCGAAGAGATGACGCTGGGTGAACCAGACCAGCAGCCAGACGAAGCCCTGCAGCGTGACGGTCGCCGTCAGAATCAGCAGCGTGGTGTTGAGATGCAGCATGGCGGCGGCCATGGTACCCGACCTGCCACCCGACACCAGTGCCGGGGGTAGCCCGCGGCCTCAGTCCGCCAGCTGCGCCGGCACCACGAAGCTGGCCAGGAAGCCGCTTTTGGGCGCCACCTGGCCCCAGTTTTTCGCATGGAACGTCAGTTCGGCCAGGCCGCCGGTCGGGTATTTGTCGCTCAGCCGCTCCAGCGCATCGCCGGCGCTCGAACCGGTCAGGTCGGCGGCAAACTCCTCCAGGCCGGGATTGTGGCCGATCACCAGCAATTCGCGCACCGCCGCGGGTGCGGCGCGCACCAGCGCCAGCAGCGTGGCGCTTTCGGCCAGGTAGAGCCGCTTCTCGAAGCGGGCGCGCGGCTCGCCCGGTACTTTGGGCGGAGCCTCGCCGGAGAGGCGCTTTTCCAGCCGCTCCCAGGTCTGGCGGGTACGGGTGGCCGGCGAGCACAGCACCAGGTCGGGATAGATCGCCCGCTCGCCCATATGCCGGGCCAGCGCCCGGCAGGCCTTCTTGCCGCGCGCACTCAGGGGGCGGGCGAAATCGTCCAGGGCCGGGTCGTCCCAGGCGGATTTGGCGTGGCGCAAAAGCCAGAGGCGGAGCATGGGTTTATCCCTCATTTTAGCAATCGGGCCGGGTTGTCGCCGCTTTGACATAAACGGTGGTTAGACCTATACCCGAAGGCGTCGACCGGGCCCAAGCCCGCCAAGGCGTCCGGCAACGACAGAGGCGTCAAACCATGCAAAAGACTGCGGAATCTCTTCGAATCGGAGCCGACGAACCGGCCGCATCGCCGGTGGCCGCGGCGTTGCCGGGCCGTCCGCCGATCACGCTGAGCCCGCGCGAGCGGTTCATCAACCGCGAACTGTCGTGGCTGGCCTTCAATCTGCGGGTCATGGAAGAGGCCAACAACACGCGCTATCCGCTGCTGGAACGGCTGCGTTTCCTGTCGATCTCGGCCAACAACCTCGACGAATTCTTCATGGTCCGCGTGGCCGGCCTGCATGGCCAGATCCTCGCCGGTATCGAGGAGATCAGCCAGGACGGGCTGAGTCCGGCGCAGCAGCTGGCGCAGATCAACGAGGCCGCCGCCAACCTGATGGACAAGCAGCAGGTCTGCTGGCGCTCGCTGACCCGCGAGCTGGCGACGGCCGGCATCCAGGTGCTGGAGCCCGAACTGCTGAACACTGAAGACAGGCGTTGGCTGGAGGATTATTTCCTCGCCCATGTGTTTCCCGTTCTGACACCGTTGGCCATCGATCCGGCCCATCCGTTCCCGTTTATTCCGAATCTCGGTTTCGCGATGGTGATGCAAATGCGACGGATTCGTGACGGTCGCAGCCTGAATGCGCTGCTGCCGCTGCCGAGTCAGGTCGATCGCTTCGTCCGGCTGCCGGGCGAGGGTATCCGTTTCCTGTCGCTGGAAAACCTGGTCGGGCTGTTCCTCAACAAGCTGTTCCCCGGTTACGAAATCCTCGGTTCCGGCCTGTTCCGCATCACGCGCGACAGCGATATCGAAATCGAGGAAGAGGCCGAAGACCTGGTGCGCCTGTTCGAAACGGCGCTGAAGCGCCGCCGGCGCGGCAACGTGATTCGCCTCAAGATCAACGCCGACATGCCGGAAGACCTGCGCAAATTCGTCTGCGAGGAGATGGAAGTCAGCCCGCAGGCGGTCATCGTGGTCGATGGCATTCTCGGTCTGGCCGATACCAAGCGGCTGATCGTCGACGACCTGCCGGAACTGAAATTCCCGCCCTTCAGCCCGCGCTTCCCCGAGCGTATCCGCGATTACGGCGGTGACTGCTTCGCCGCCATCCGCGCCAAGGATCTGGTGGTCCATCATCCCTATGAAAGCTTCGACGTGGTGGTGCAGTTCCTGCGCCAGGCCGCGGCCGATCCCAATGTCGTGGCGATCAAGCAGACGCTGTACCGTACCTCGGACGACAGTCCGATCGTGCGCGCGCTGATCGAGGCGGCCGAGGCCGGCAAGTCGGTCACCGCCCTGGTCGAACTGAAGGCGCGCTTCGATGAAGCCGCCAATATCAAATGGGCGCGCGATCTGGAGCGCGTCGGCGTGCAGGTGGTCTACGGCTTCATCGAACTGAAGACGCATGCCAAGATTTCTCTGGTGGTGCGGCGCGAGAGCGGCCAGCTGAACACCTATGTGCATTTCGGCACCGGCAACTATCACCCGTATACGGCGCGGGTTTACACCGACCTGAGCTTCTTCACCGACGACAACGATCTCGGCCACGACGCGACCTACCTGTTCAATTTCCTGACCGGCTATGCCGCGCCGGAAAACCTGAAGAAGGTGGCGATCTCGCCCTATACGCTGCGGCCGCGACTGCTGGAGCTGATCAACGAGGAAATCCGCCACGCCGAAGCCGGCCGTCCGGCGGCGATCTGGGCCAAGATGAACAGCGTGGTCGATCCGGTGGTGATCGATGCGCTGTATCAGGCGAGTCAGGCCGGCGTGCAGATCGACCTGATCGTGCGCGGCATCTGCTGCCTGCGGCCGGGCGTGAAGGGCCTGAGCGAGAATATCCGTGTGCGCAGCCTGATCGGCCGCTTCCTCGAACATTCGCGCATTGTCTGTTTCGGCAACGGCCATGGCCTGCCGTCGCCCGAGGCCAAGCTGTTCATCTCCTCGGCCGACTGGATGCCGCGGAATTTCGACCGCCGCGTGGAAGTTCTGATTCCGATCGAGAACCAGACCGTGCATGAGCAGATTCTCGACCAGATCATGGTGGCGACCCTGAAGGATCAGGCGCAGAGCTGGAATCTTGGCGCCGATGACCAGTATACCCGCGTCTCGTCCGATCCGGATGCCTTCAGCGCGCATACCTATTTCATGACCAATCCCAGCCTGTCGGGTCGCGGCAAGGCGCTCAAGAAAGCCGCGGCCGCGCCGCGGCTGCAGTGGAAAGCCGGATAGGAGTCTCGTGGCCGTCGCGCAATCGCTTGCCAAGTCCGCCGCGCCGGCCGTCTCGCCGCTGCCGTTCGGCGTCATAGATATCGGTTCCAATTCCGTGCGTCTGGTGGTGTTCAGCGATCCGCTGCGCATGCCTACCGCCATGTTCAATGAAAAGGTGCTGTGCGGCTTAGGCCGTGGCATGGGCCAGACCGGCAAGCTGGACGAGGAGGGCGCGAAACAGGCGCTCACCGCGATCCGGCGCTTCGTCGCGCTGGCGCGCCGCATGAACGTACGGTCGCTGCAGATCGTGGCCACCGCCGCAGTCCGCGATGCTGCCAATGGCGCCGATTTCGTCGGCCAGATCGAACGCGATACCGGCGAGACCGTGCGCGTGCTGAGCGGCCAGGAAGAGGCGACCTATTCGGCTTATGGCGTGCTGTCGGGCATTCCCGATGCCTGCGGCGTGATGGGCGATCTGGGCGGCGGCAGTCTGGAACTGGTGGCGCTGGATGGCCACAGGCTGGGCGACAGCGTCACGCTGCCGCTCGGGCCGCTGCGCATCGCCGGCATGGATTCGTATCCGGTGGTGAAGGCCTATATCGACGAAAAGCTGGCCAGCGTGCCCTGGCTGAAAAAGTGGAAGGGCAAATCGCTCTATGCCGTCGGTGGGTCGTGGCGCGCCATTGCGCGCGTGCATATGGCGCAGATGCACAGCCCGCTGCATATCATCCACCAGTATACGCTGCAGCGTGCCGAAGCCGCCGATTTCACCCGCCTGCTGGCCAAGCAGAGCAAGGAATCGCTGACCCGCGTGGAAGGTGTGCCGCGCAAGCGCCAGGACTCCCTGCCGCTGGCCGCCCTGGTGATGCGGCGGCTGCTGAAGATGCTTGAACCCAAGGATGTGGTGTTCTCGGCCAACGGCCTGCGCGAGGGCCTGGCCTATGCGTTGCTGGACGAGCGTCAGCGCGCCGAAGACCCGCTGCTCGCCACCTGCCGCCATATGGCTGAGCGCGAAAACCGCTTCGGCGATCATGGCATGGAGATCGACCGCTTCATCGCGCCGCTGTTCGAGCGCGACACGCAGGAACGCCAGCGCATCCGCTTCGCCGCCGCCATCATGGCCGATACCGGCTGGCGCGTGCATCCGGACTATCGCGGCGAGCAGTCGCTCGGCACCATCCTGCATGCACCCTTCGGCGCGATCACGCAGGCCGAGCGCGCCCTGCTGGCGCTGACCGTCTACACCCGCTACACCGGCACGGCGAGCGATCCTGTCGCGGCGCCGGCCTGGCAGCTGCTGAATGCCGAAGAGATCGACTACGCCCAGCGCGTGGGGCAGGCGCTGCGGCTGGCGCAGACGCTGTCGGCCGGCGTGCCCGGCGTGCTGGCCGACTGCAAGCTGCGGCCGAACGGCAATAGTTTGCTTTTGGAGCTGCCGGCGCAGCATGCCGCGCTGGCCGGCGAAGCGGTCGAGCGCCGCGTCGAGGCGCTCGGCAAGGCCTTCAACCGCGCGGCTGAACTGCGCGTGCTGAAGGGGCGCTGACGCCCGCCTTACGTCTTCAGCTCGACCAGCTTGATCTTGTGGCCCTGGGCGGCCAGCGCGATTTCGCCGCGCTTGAGCCGCAGCGCATCCTCACCGAACAACTCGCGGCGCCAGCCCTGCAGGGCCGGCACATTGGCGTTGTCGTCGGCGGCGATCTTGTCGAGGTCCGAGCTATTGGCCAGCAGCTTCTGCGCCACGTCGTGGTCGTCGCATTTCAGCTTGAGCAGCACTTTCAGCAGTTCCACCAGCGGGCCGATGCCGCGCGGCAGGTCGGGCTCGCGATCCAGCACCGGCCAGGTGTCTTTCGGGCTGGCCAGTTTTGCGGTGATGGCGGCCAGCAGGCCCTGGCCCATCTTGCCCTCGGCAAAGCCCTTCGACAGGCCGCGCATGCGCTCCAGGTCGTCGGCCGATTTCGGCGGATGCGAAGCGATCTCCATCAGGGTCTCGTCGCGCACGATGCGCTGGCGCGGGATATCGCGGTTGCGGGCTTCCACTTCGCGCCAGGCGGCGGCGGCCTGCAGCACGGCAAGGTATTCGCCCTTGGCGGTGCGCGGCTTCAGGCGGCGCCAGGCATTGTCTGGCGGTGTTTCATAGGTGGCGGGATCGGCCAGCAGGGCCATTTCCTCGTTCAGCCAGTCGGCCCGCCCGGTCTTGACCAGCTTGGCGTTGAGCTTCTCGTAGATCCTGCGCAGATGCGTCACGTCGCCCAGCGCATAGATGACCTGCTTCTGGGTCAGCGGCCGGCGGGCCCAGTCGGTGAAGCGCGAGGATTTGTCGACCTGGGCCCCGGCCAGTTTGGACACCAGCTGCTCGTAGCTGACCTGGTCGCCGAAGCCGCAAACCATGGCGGCGACCTGGCTGTCGAAGAGCGGGGCCGGGACCTCGCCCATCAGCTTGTAGAAGATTTCCAGATCCTGCCGGGCGGCATGGAAGACTTTCAGCACATTCCGGTTGCGCAAAAGCTCCAGCAACGGCTCGAGCGACAGGCCCTCGGCCAGCGGGTCGATTACCCGGGCGTCGTCCGGCCCGGCCAGCTGGATAAGGCAGACTTTCGGCCAGTAGGTGGTCTCGCGCATGAACTCGGTGTCCACGGTGACATAGTCGACCGTGGCGAGCGGGGCGCAGAAACTGGCGAGTTCTTCGGTGGTGGTGATCGGGGAGGGATTTTCACGCATGGTTCCGCTTTAGCATGCCGTTTGGGCCGGCCCAACCCTGCCGGGCAGGGCGGGGCTGGATTTTGCAGCCGGAACCGGGTGAAATTCCGGGCCCATCGGTCTTGACTTTCCGGCTCCGAACGGGCCTGTTCCCCCTTTGATTTCCCTACAGATTCAACGGATTTGGCGATGTCCCGTTACCGTACCCATACCTGTGGCCAGCTGCGTGCCGAGCATGTCGGTTCTGAGGTCAAACTCGCCGGCTGGGTCCATCGCAAGCGCGACCACGGCAACCTGCTGTTCATCGACCTGCGCGATCATTACGGCATCACGCAGATCGTCGCCGAAAGCGGCTCGACCGCCTTCAAGCAGATGGAAGGCCTGCGCTCGGAATATGTGATCAGCGCGGTGGGCAAGGTTGTGGCCCGTTCGGCCGAGACCGCCAATGCCAACCTGCCGACCGGCGGCGTCGAAGTCGTGGTCACCAATATTGAGATCCTGGGTGAAGCGGCCGATCTGCCGATGCCGGTCTTCGGTGAGCAGGAATATCCGGAAGACATCCGGCTCAAGTATCGCTTCCTCGACCTGCGCCGCGAGCGGCTGCACAACAACATCATCCTGCGCAGCAAGGTGATCTCCTCGATCCGTCGCCGCATGACGGATCAGGGCTTCATGGAATTCCAGACGCCGATTCTGACGGCGTCGTCGCCGGAAGGCGCGCGCGACTTCCTGGTGCCGAGCCGCCTGCATCCGGGCCGCTTCTACGCCCTGCCGCAGGCGCCGCAGCAGTTCAAGCAGCTGATCATGGTGTCGGGCTTCGACCGCTATTTCCAGATCGCGCCCTGCTTCCGCGATGAAGACGCCCGCAAGGACCGTTCGCCCGGCGAATTCTACCAGCTCGATGTCGAGATGAGCTTCGTCGAGCAGGATGACGTGTTCAACGCCGTCGGCCCGGTGATCCATGGCGTGTTCCAGGAATTCGCCAATGGCCGCGATTGCGGCCCGGCCGAATTCCCGCGCATCCCGTATCGTGAGTCGATGCTGAAATACGGCTCCGACAAGCCGGACCTGCGCAATCCGATCATCCTGGCCGATGTGACCGAGGTGTTCCGCGGCTCGGGCTTCGGCGTGTTTGCGCGCAACATCGAGAACGGCGCTGTCGTGCGCGGCATCCCGGCACCAGGCGCCGCCGGCCGTCCGCGCAGCTTCTTCGACAAGATGAACGACTGGGCGCGCCAGGAAGGCGCTGCCGGCCTCGGCTACATCATCTTCGACAATGGCGAGGCCAAAGGCCCGATTGCCAAGTTCCTCGATGCCGACCGCGTCGCTTTGCTGAAGAAGCTGGGCAACGTGCAGGACGGCGATGCGATCTTCTTCGCCTGCGACAAGGAACTGCCGGCCGCCAAGCTGGCCGGTCAGGCCCGCATCCGCATCGGCGACGAGCTGGATATCTGCGAGAAGAACGTCTTCAAATTCTGCTGGATCGTCGACTTCCCGATGTTCGAGTATAACGAGGACGAGAAGAAGGTGGATTTCAGCCACAATCCCTTCTCGATGCCGCAGGGCGGCCTCGAAGCGCTCAACACGCAGGACCCGCTGACCGTCAACGCCTATCAGTACGACATCGTTTGCAACGGCGTGGAACTGTCGTCAGGCGCGATCCGCAATCACAAGCCGGAAATCATGTACAAGGCTTTCGAGATCGCCGGTTACGGTCCGGAAGTGGTCGAGGGCAAGTTCGGCGGTATGCTGAACGCGTTCAAGTATGGCGCCCCGCCGCATGGTGGCATCGCGCCGGGCATCGACCGTATCGTGATGCTGCTGGCCGATGAGCCGAATATCCGCGAGATCGTGCTGTTCCCGATGAACCAGCAGGCGCAGGATCTGATGATGCAGGCCCCGAGCGAGGTGACGATGAAGCAGCTGCGCGAGCTGCACATCCGCATCCACGCACCGGAGCTTGATAAGAAACCTTCGTGACCTGACGGCAGGCGGCCATGCTCGACGCGCTCGACTATGTCCGCTTCGCCATCACGCTGTTTTCGATTCTGGATCCCTTCGCGGCGATCCCGCTTTTCCTGATGCTGACGGCGGACCGCAGCCGCGCGGAACGCCGCAATACCGCGCGCACCGCCGCGCTGGCGGTGTTCATCGCCCTGGTGATTGCCGGCTTTTCCGGCGACCTGATCCTGCGCCTGCTCGGCGCCAGCCTGCCGGCTTTCCAGGTCGGCGGCGGCATCGTGCTGTTCCTGATGTCGCTCAGCATGATCAATGCACAGATGAGCCTGCAGCAGCACACGCCGGAAGAGCATGCCGAGGCCGCCGATAAATCGGGTGACGAGCGCTCCGCCATCGGCGTGGTGCCGATTGCGATGCCGCTGCTGGTCGGCCCGGGCTCGATCTCGGCCACGATTATCTACATGGAGCGCGGGACCGGCTGGCAGCATAAAGGCTTGAGCGTGGCCGTTCTGGCGCTGATATGCATCGCGATCTGGATCGTTCTGCAACTGGCGCGGCCGATCGGCGACCGGCTCGGCCGGACCGGGATCAACATCCTCAACCGCATTTTCGGCTTGCTGCTGGCCGCGGTTGCGGTTCAAATCTTTGCCAATGGCCTGCGGGGACTGTTCCCAGCACTTGGGTGACATCCACGGGGTGATACAAAAGAAACGAGCGCCTCGCATGCTGGACAAAGAAGCTGAAGCCTTTCTCGCTGCCGTCAAAGCCGCGAACCGGCCGGAATATTCCGCCATTGGCGCCGACGGCGCGCGGCAGCTCTACAAGGAAACCCGCGGCGCGGTGACGCCCGCGGCGCCGGAGATGTCGGAGATCGACAATATCGCAGCCCCCGGTCCGCATGGCCCGATCCCGCTGCGCTACTATCGCCCGGCCGGCGTCGACAAGCGCGAGCCGATTCCGGTGCTGGTCTTTTATCATGGCGGCGGCTGGGTGATCGGCGACCTCGACACGCATGATGTGGCCTGCCGGCTGCTGTCGAACGAGGCGCGCTGCGCCGTGGTCTCGGTCGATTACCGCATGGGCCCGGAACACAAATTCCCCGCCGCAGTGGAAGACGCCTATGCGGCGGCGCATTGGGTGGCGGGCGAGGCGACGGCTTTGCGCATCGATCCGGAGAAACTCGCGGTCGGCGGCGATTCCGCCGGTGGCAATCTCGCGGCCGTGGTCGCCCTGATGGCGCGCGGCAAGCTGAAGGATGGCGACAAGACTGCGCCGAAGATTTCCTACCAGCTGCTGATCTATCCGGCCACCGATATGGTGATGACGACGGAGTCGCACAAAAAGTTTGCCGAGGGCCATCTGCTGACGCGCGCGGCGATGGACTGGTTCCAGGAGCAGTATCTGAATGGCCCGGCTGACCGCGAGGACTGGCGGGCGTCTCCGTTGCGCGCGAAAAGCCTCGCCGGTCTGCCGCCGGCCTATGTGCTGGTCGCGGGCAACGATCCGCTGCGCGATGAAGGTGAGGCTTATGCCGAGGCGCTGAAGAAAGCCGGCGTGCCGGTCGCCTTCCGCGAATTCCCCGGCCAGGTGCATGGCTTTGTTGTGCTGGGCAAGGTGATGCCTCAGGCAGGCCAGGCGATTGCCGAAATGGGCACCGCGCTCAAGCTGGCGTTTGGGCAGGGGTAGTTCCAACAATAACGTCATCCTCGGGCTTGTCCCGAGGGTCCATTTCCCTTCCGGCTTGGTCATGGCCTGACAGGAGTGGTGGATGGACCCTCGGCACAAGGCCGAGGGTGACGGTTGGTGCGGCGGCGCTACTGCCGTCCCATCACCAGCACCCATTGCTGGCGGCGTAAGTCGGCTTCATCCAGTCGCGTATCCGCGCCCAGCTCGGTGACATTCGGATCGAGCAGGTTGCGGCGATGGCCTTCGCTGTTGAGCCAGAGCGGCACGACGGCGGCCGCGTCGCAGGGGCAGAGCGCGAGATTTTCCGAAATCCGCCGAAAGGCATAGCCGGCACGCGCCGCGCGCTGCGGCAGCTGATTGCCGTCGCAACCCTCATGCGCCAGCTTGGCACAGCGCTGTAAGTCGGCCGCATGCGCTGTGGCGGCCTCGGCCAGCCGCGCATTCCACTGCAGCGGCGCAAGGCCTTGCGCCGCGCGCGCCGCATTCACATGGAACAGGATGTCGCTCTGCCAGATCGCATCCATCGCTGCAGCAACAGGAATGTGGCCGAAAAACGGCAACAGCAGCGCCATGACGCAAAGATGAAGCCGCCATCGGCCTTGAAGCCGACACAGAGAATTCCGATCTATCGGGCGAGAATTCATATCTGGAGGCTAGACGAGCAATGATCGATGCGAAATCCCTGCTGGACCAGTTCCTCGGTGGAAAACAGCTGGGCAGCGGTAAATTCGGCGGGAGCGGAAAGACGACGGATTACGCCGATCTGGCCAAGCGCGGCATGGACTCCCTCGGCGGCGGCAAGGGGCTCGCGGTCGGCGGTCTGCTCGGGCTGATCCTCGCCAACAAGAAGGCGCGCAACATGGCTGGCAGTGTTGCCATGTATGGCGGCGCTGCCGCATTGGGTCTGCTGGCCTGGCGCGCCTTCCGCAATTACCAGGAAGGCCAGACGCCCAACAGCGCACCGGTGGCGCAGCCGGCAGATATGGCGAATGTCGCGCCGCAGTATCTGCCGTCGGCGGCACCCGCACGCAACGGCCAGCCCTTCGAACTGGCGCTGGTGCAGGCGATGGTCGCCGCCGCCAAGGCCGATGGCCATATCGATGCGCAGGAACAGCAGCGCCTGTTTTCCGAAATCGAACGCCTGCAGCTGGATGCCGAGACCAAAGGCGCGGTGTTCGATCTGCTGTCGAAGCCGATCACCATTGAAGCGGTGGGCGGCAGTGCCAGCAACGAGGAGCAGGCGGCCGAACTGTATCTCGCCTCGCGCATCGCCATCGATCCGGATCATCCGGCCGAGCAGGCCTATCTGAAAAACCTGGCGCAGAAACTCAGTCTGCCGACGGAGTTGGTGGCGCATCTCGACCGCCAGGTCGAAGCGACGCTGGCGCAGTCGCGAGCGGCGTAGCCAGGCTGCATACTCCGGAAAACAGGTTATCGGAAGGTAATGTGAGGTTGCCGGACGGTAACCTCGCGCTTTGGCGAAACAGGCGTATCTTGATCCTCACAGGGCGCGGCCAGCCCCGCTGATCGGCTCGCCCTGCAGAGTTTTAGAGTATGCGTTTCCTCCCTGATTAACGACTTGCCCCTGCCTGCAAAGGCGGGGGCTTTTTTTTTGTCGGTATCAGTAAGGAAGATCAGGCACGCAGGTAGTTCGCCAGGCCGTAGCCGCCGCCACCCCCGCCGCCGCCGCCCATCAGGCTCAGCAGGTAGGAGGTGTTGTTGGCGCGCTGCAGCTGCTGCAGCATGTATTTGCTGTAGGCGCCCTGCGTGTTGTAGGGATCGTTCGCCTTGGTCTTGTCGCCATCCGTCGCCTTGGTATCGGTCTTCTTCGGATCGGTCTTCGCGGCCGGATCGGCCGGGATCGTCGAAGCCGGCAGATACTGCTTCAGCTCGGCAAAGGCCGCGCGCTGCTCATTGCCGGTATAGCTGCGGGTCTCATCAAACACGATGGCATTCAGTTCCTCGCGGCTTAAGCCCGCGAAGGGATTGGTCTTGTCCCAGCCATTGACGTAACGCGTGGCGAGGCGGGCGCGGGCCTGTGCCTCGGCGCTGGCGCCGGCGACGCTTTCGTTATTGGCGCGCATCTTCTCGTCGAAGGTCAGCGTCTTGACCGATTTGGCCAGCACGGCCTTTTCCAGCACCTCGCGCTGCGCCAGCGCGGCGCGGCGTTCGTTCACCGTGTAGTCGCCGGTATCGTTGCCGATAATGGCGGTCAGTTCGTCGCGCGTCTTGCCCTCCAGCGGGTTTTTCACCTTGCCGCCGCCATTGAGGAATTCGGTCGCCTTCTTCGCCGCCGCATTGCGTTCGGCGGTGTTCGATGCCGGCGTCTCGGCGTCATTCACCTTCTTGTCGAATTCCGATTTCGGCGTCAGGTCGTCCATGATACGGGCATGGTCCTGGCGGGCGAATTCGCTGTAAGCCGCGCGGCGTTCGTTGACGGTGTATTTGCCGTCCTTGTCGATGATCACGGCGGACAGCTCAGAAGGCGTCTTGCCGCGGAAGGGATTGGCGGCCTTGCCATCCAGGAAATCGCTGGCCTGCTTGGCGGCGAGCTTGCGGGTGGCATCGGCGGCTTCATCGCCGGTGAGCGGCGGCAGCGCCTTGTCGGCCTCGTCGGCCTGTTTGGCGCTGTCGAGGAAGATGGCAGACAGCGTCTGCTTCAGCTTCTCGGTGATCTGGGCTTCCTCATCCAGCATCTCGGCGACGCTGGCGGCCTGCTGGGCCAGCGCCTGCAGGGCTGCGGGCGAGAGCGTTACCTCCACGCCGACATCCTGGCGCAGGTCGGTCGAGACCATCACCGGCTTGGGGGCAGGGCTGCCGGCAGGCGGGGTCTCGGCCGGCTTCACCATGCCGGGATAGATCGTGCTGCTGTAGGCGGTGCTGATCGTGGTCATGACGCATGTCCTTCTGTCAGGACACGGAGGTGCAAGCCGCGGGCCAGCCTGAGGCATGTTTAAGCTATTGAAGTATTTGCGGGATTTAAGGGTTTCGGGCGGTCATTTCTGCCGCCCCGGCAGGAATTGCCGGGACGCTCAGGAGAACCGCTTGGCCCCGGCGACGCAGAGCACCACCACGGCGGTGGAGGCGATCATGGTCCAGGCCACCGGCTCACCCAGCAGCAGGGCGGCCCAGACCAGCCCCATGAAGGGCTGCAGCAGCTGCAACTGGCCGACGCCGGCGATGCCGCCCAGCGCCAGGCCGCGATACCAGAAGATGAAGCCGACCAGCATGCTGAAGACCGAGACATAGCCCAGCCCGATCCAGGCGGGCATCCCGATGCCGCTGAAGCTGTCCGGCCAGGTGATCAGCGTCAGCAGCGCCATCGGCGGCAGCGACAGCAGCAACGCCCAGGAGATCACCTGCCAGCCGCCCAAGCGCCGCGACAGCGTGGCGCCTTCGGCATAGCCCAACCCGCAGGCCAGTACGGCGCCGATCATCAGCAGGTCGCCGATGCCCAGCATTCCGCTGCCATCGCTGCGCGAGAGCGCGAAGGCCGAGACGGTGGCGGCACCGACGGCGGAGAACAGCCAGAAGGCCGGCTTCGGTCGCTCGCCGCCGCGCAGCACGCCGAAGATCGCAGTGGCGAGCGGCAGCAGCCCGATGAAGACGATGGAATGCGCCGCGGTGATGTGCTGCAGGGCGAGGGCGGTCAGCAGCGGAAAGCCGACCACGACGCCGAGCGACACGATCACCAGCGGCAGCAGGTCGCTGCGCTGCGGGCGCGGGGCACGCAAGGCGAGCAGCAAGATCGCGCCGAGCAAGGCGGCGATGGCGGCGCGGGCCGAGGTGAGGAACAGCGGCGAAAAGTCGGCGACAGCGAGGCGCGTGGCCGGCAGCGAGCCGCTGAAAATGATCACGCCGAGCAACCCATTGCCCCAGCCGGCTGTCTTGCTGTCCATGCGCTCCTCGCGTTTCCTGCGCGCAGAGTGACGCAGATCGGCGCGAAGCTGAATGAGGACAATGAGGACAATTGCGCCACCTCTACAGCGTCATCCTCGGACTTGATCCGAGGATCTCATGCAGAACGGCGAAAGATCCTCGGGTCGAGCCCGAGGATGACGGCTGGGAGAGACGTAGAAAGAAAAAGGCCCCGGCATCCGGAGACGCCAGGGCCGCTCCCTGGAGGAGGAGCTTCAGGTTCTTACGAGCAGCCGGTCGTGCCGCCGCAGCTGTCGCATTTCAGGCAGGTGCCGTTGCGCACCAGCGTGAAGTTGCCGCATTCGGGGCAGCTGTCGCCCTCGTAGCCTTTCATCCGGGCCAAGGAACGTTCCTGGGCGACGCGCTCCATCTTGCTGGGCCCGCCACCGCCGAGCGCCGTCACGGGGATGTCCATCTCGACATGGGTATGCGTGTCGGTGCTGACATGCACCACCGGGCCGTCTGTTCCGGTCGCCTGCATCTCCATCGTGGTCGAACGGTTCTGCCCGCCCTTCAGCACATAGAGATTCGAGCGGATATAGCCGTTGGAGGCGACCTTGATGATCTCTTCCTCGACCTTCACCTTGGCCGGCGCTTCCTTCGCACCCAGCGTGTCATGCCGCAGGTCGTCGGGCTGCACATGGGCCAGATCGGTGCGGCCGAGATAGCTGACCGCCAGTTCGCGGAACACATAGTCGAGGATCGAGGTCGACATCTTGATGACGTCGTTGCCTTCGACCATCCCTGAGGGCTCGAAGCGGGTGAAGGTGAAGGCCTCGACGAATTCTTCCAGCGGCACGCCATACTGCAGCCCGATGGAAATCGCGATGGCGAAATTGTTCATCAGGCTGCGGAAGGCGGCGCCTTCCTTGTGCATGTCGATGAAGATCTCGCCCAGCTTGCCTTCGTCATATTCGCCGGTGCGCAGATAGACCTTGTGACCGCCGACGATGGCCTTCTGGGTATAGCCCTTGCGGCGCTGCGGCAGCTTCTGGCGGCCGGCGATGATCTTCTCGACGATCCGCTCGGCGACGATCTGGGCGCGTGCCGCTTGCGGCGCTTCCGCCACCTGTTCCGCAATCGCCTCGTCCATCGTGTCGTCTTCCAGCGCCTGGGTCTGCAGCGGCTGGCTCAGCTTGGAGCCGTCGCGATACAGCGCGATGGCCTTGCAGCCCAGCTTCCACGACAGCATGTAGGCGGTCTTGCAATCCTCGACCGTGGCCAGGTTCGGCATGTTGATGGTCTTGGAGATCGCGCCGGTGATGAAGGGCTGCGCCGCCGCCATGATGCGGATATGACTTTCGGCCGAGAGGAACCGCACGCCGTCCTTGCCGCAGGGATTGGCGCAGTCGAACACCGACAGATGCATGTCCTTCAGATGCGGTGCGCCTTCCACCGTCATCGCGCCGCAGCAGTAGAGATTGGCGGCGGCGATCTCCTCAGCCGAGAAGCCGAGCGCGGTCAGCAGGTCGAAGGCCGGATCGTCGAGCTGAGCATCCGTGAAGCCGAGCGCCTTGCAGACATCGGTGCCGAGCGTCCAGCGGTTCAGCACGAACTTGATGTCGAAGGCGCCGCGCAGGCCGGATTCGACCTTGGCGATGGCGGCTGCCGACAGGCCGCGTTCGGCCAGCGTCTCGTGATTGACGCCGGGTGCATCCTTCAACGTGCCCTGGCCGACGGCATAGTCGATGATCTGCTTGATCTGGCCATCATTGTAGCCGAGCGTTTTCAGCGCCAGCGGCACGGTGCGGTTGATGATCTTGAAATAGCCGCCGCCGGCCAGCTTCTTGAACTTCACCAGCGCGAAATCGGGCTCGATGCCCGTGGTGTCGCAATCCATCACCAAACCGATAGTGCCGGTCGGTGCGATCACGCTGACCTGCGCGTTGCGATAGCCATGCTGCTCGCCGAGTTCCAGCGCGCGGTCCCAGGCCGCTTCGGCAGCTGTCAGCAGCGCGCCATCGGGGCAGCTGGCATGGTCGAGCGGCACTGGAGTCACCGCCAGGCCTTCATAGCCGAAATGATCGCCCTGGGCGGCGCGGCGATGGTTGCGGATCACGCGCAGCATATTTTCGGCATTCGGCGCATAGCCGGGGAAGGCGCCCAGCTCGCCGGCCATCTCGGCCGAAGTGGCGTAAGACACGCCGGTCATCAGCGCGGTGATCGCGCCGCAGAGCGCGCGGCCGGCATCGCTGTCATAGGAATAGCCGCAGGACATCAGCAGCGCGCCGAGATTGGCATAGCCCAGGCCGAGCGTGCGGAACTTGTAGGACAGCTCGGCGATTTCCTTGCTCGGGAACTGCGCCATCGCCACGCTGATTTCCAGCACCACGGTCCACAGCCGCGTCGCATGCTCGAAGGCCGCGGTGTTGAATTTCCCATCCGCCTGACGGAAGCACATCAGATTCATCGAGGCGAGGTTGCAGGCCGTGTCGTCGAGGAACATGTATTCCGAACACGGATTCGACGCGTTGATGCGGCCGTCGGCCGGGCAGGTATGCCAGTCGTTGATGCTGGTGTCGAACTGGATGCCCGGATCGGCCGAGGCCCAGGCGGCATAGCCGATCTGTTCCCAGAGTTCGCGCGCCTTCAGGGTCTTCGAGACCTTGCCGCTGCCGCGATAGGTCAGATCCCAGTTGCCATTGGCTTCCACGGCGGCGAGGAAGTCGTCGGTCACGCGCACCGAGTTGTTGGAATTCTGGCCAGCCACGGTGAGATAGGCTTCCGAATCCCAGTCGGTGTCATACGCCGTGAAGTCGATCTCGGTGTAGCCCTGCTTGGCGAACTGCACCACGCGCTGGATGTAGTTTTCCGGGATCATCGCCTTGCGGGCAGCGAGGATTTCCTTGCGCAGCTGCGTGTTCTTCTTGGCGTCGAAACGCGCGTCACCCGAGCCCAGCTGGCAGGCCGCCATGATGGCGCCGAGATGCTTCTGCGACAGCTTCGAGCCGGCCACCAGAGCGGCGACCTTTTGCTCTTCCTTCACCTTCCAGTCGATGAACTGCTCGATATCCGGATGGTCGATATCGCAGATCACCATCTTGGCGGCACGGCGCGTTGTGCCGCCCGACTTGATCGCGCCGGCGGCGCGGTCGCCGATCTTGAGGAAGCTCATCAGGCCTGACGACTTGCCGCCGCCCGACAGTTTTTCATTCTCGCCGCGCAGCTTGGAGAAGTTGCTGCCGGTGCCCGAGCCGTATTTGAATAGGCGCGCCTCGCGCACCCACAGGTCCATGATGCCGCCCTCGTTGACGAGGTCGTCCTGCACCGACTGGATGAAGCAGGCATGCGGCTGCGGATGCTCATAAGCCGAGGCCGACTTGGTCAGCTGGCCGGTCTTGTAGTCGACGTAGTAATGGCCCTGTGCCGGACCGTCGATGCCATAGGCCCAATGCAGGCCGGTGTTGAACCATTGCGGCGAGTTGGGCGCTGCGATCTGCGCCGCCAGCATGAAGCGCATCTCGTCGAAGAAGGCGCGGGCATCTTCGTCGCTGTCGAAATAGCCGCCCTTCCAGCCCCAGTAGGCCCAGGTGCCGGCGAGGCGGTCGAACACTTCCTTGCCGCTGGTCTCCTGCGTGAAGCGGTCCTTCTCGGGCAGTACGGCGAGCACGTCGGTATCGGCTTCGCGGCGCCACAGGAAGTCGGGCACATCGGATTCTTCGACGGCCTTCAGCGCGACGGGTACACCGGCGCGGCGGAAATATTTCTGCGCCAGCACATCGGCCGCGACCTGACTCCAGGTCGTCGGCACTTCGAGGTTGTCGAGGCGGAACACCACGCTGCCATCGGGGTTGCGGATTTCGCTGGTGGTGGTCTTCCACTCCAGCCCGGCATAGGCATCCTGGCCCGCAACCGTGAAATGACGCTCAATACGCATGGCTCTTCGCCCCCAACCGGACCGCAAATGAAATCAATCTGTTGTGCTCTGGTTGGCCCTTGGATAAACGGGCAAAAAACCCAATATCTGGTAACCGGCAGACCGCAACGAGGGCTAAATCTAGGGACCCCGCCTGAGTCGCTCAAAGCTGAATATGTGAGTAAATTTGGGGGTAGGTCCGTTTTCGTTCCCTTGACTGGATTCCGCCACAATTAGGGGTATGAGTATGACTCGCTGTCTTGTTTGGGATTCGCCGATGCGCCGCCTTCTGATTGCTGTTGTGATGATTGTCTCTGCCTTCTCCTCAGGGGCTACGTATGCCCAGGCAGGCAATGCCCAGACCCGTGCTTCGGCCGAGCGGCTGATGACCACGATCGGGCTGGAAAAACGTGTCGAGGCGATCACGCAGCTCTATCTCAACTTCCTGCCGACCAACACGCCGGCCGAGCAGCAGCGCGCCGCCGAGCTGCGCCAGCGCGGACCTTCCGCCGGGCCGCGCTTCCGCACCGCCGTGGTCAATGCGGCGAGCAGCAGCTACACCAAGTCCGAACTGGATGCGCTGGATAGCTACTTCGCCAGCGGCGAGGGCCAGCGCCTGCTGACCACCGCCGTCACCCGCGCCGTGCTGGGCGTCGGGCAGAAGGGCGGCGTGAAGGCCGGCGATATCCTGCGCGCCGAAGACCTGCCGCGCGACAATCCGGCCCTGCAGGCGGCGGCGGCCAAGTATCCGGCCTTCGAGAAGCTGGCCCAGGCCGAGCTGCAGCGCGAATTCTCCCAGGAAATCGCCCTGATCAACGCACGGTGACTGCAACCTGATAGCTGCATTTCCGCCGATGCGGCTTGGTTAATGCTGCTTTAAGTATACATTTTCGTTGACGTTTCTCGGCGTCGGCTGAACTCTCTGCATATTCCGCCTTGTCGAGAGGCAGTTCAGCAGATGGGCCAGATCAGATGACCACCGTCGTCCCGCCGCGCAGCGCCGCCGATCACTACTACCGCTTCACCGCGCATCAAATGGGGGCGGGAACCGCCGACCGCTTCCGCGCGCAGCTGCAGCAGTTCGGCGTGAATATGGATGGGCTGGCAGAGCAGCATCGCACCTGGATCAGCAGCGGGCAGACGACAGCGAAACCCTCGCTCAACATCTATAACTCTGCACCCCAGCCTGCGCCGACGACGCCGCAGGACCCGGCCGATGCTGCTGCCGCAGTGAATGCCGCGATGGCGCGACTGTCGGATGTCGGCTACGGCGCAAGCCGCATGCTGCACGATCAAGTCGACTGGCTGGAGGATCAGCCGGATCCGGCCTCCCTTGTCAGGGAACCGATCACCGGCACCGACGGCGATGATGTGGTCCACGCCTATTTCGGCGCGATGACCGGCGGGACGGGCGCGGGCAACGACACCATCTACAGCTACAGCTACAGCAACGCCGGCATCGACGCCGGCGACGGCAATGACAAACTCGTCCATTACGGCAATGGCACCATCCAGATGGGCTCCGGCGACGATCTCGCGCTGATGCATGGCGGGACGGTTTATGGCGGCGAGGGGCAGGATCAGTTCACCCTGCTGGGCCGCGGCGGAGCGCATGGCGGCGTGGGAGATGACCGTTTCCTGGTGATGAAGGGTGGCCATGCTTATGGCGACGAAGGCAACGATCATATCGAAATGGTCGCAGACAGCTGGGGCTATGGCGGCCGTGCCGATGGCGGTGACGGCAATGACACCATCATCGCGCATGGCGGCGGCTGGCTGACCGGCGGTGCCGGCAATGACATCCTGACCGTGACCGGCCGCGGCGACAGCTGGTTCAACGGCGGCACCGGCGACGACACACTCACAGTCGGCAAGTTCAGCAAGGTGCATTACGAACTGGGCGATGGCCATGACGTGATCAGCGGCGAGTATGGCGGCGCGCAGTCCGATGGCCTGATCCACGCGGTAGGATACACCAAGGCCGATGGCACCTATGTGCCGCCGCCGCCGCCGATCAAGCTGCCGTTCCCGGTCTATTACGGCGTGATGGACCTGACGCTGGGCGAGGGCATCCAGCGCGAGCAGGTGCAGGCCGAGCGCGTCGGGAACGATGTCCGCATCAGCTTTGCCGGCGCCGAGGGTTCGATCACGCTGAAGGATTACCAGGGCGGACCGCTGCAGGCCAAACTTGCCGGTGGCGGGAAGGTGGATATCCGTGCGCTGCTGGGGCCGGTGCCGCCAGCGCCGGAACCGGAACCCGCGCCGGAAACGACACCTGAGCCGACCGCATAAAAAGGCTGATATCCAAAGTCTTTTCAGTCGGATGGCGGCTCTGTGGCGCCGCATCCAAGGCTTGCTCCGAACGCCCCGCAATGCCATATTCCGGCAGGTTTTTCGGCCGGATTCCCGGCCTGAGGGTGGCTATTCCATGAGCCTGTTGGGCACCAAGCTTTTTACCTGGTGGAAGGGCGAACTCGTCGGCAAGGACGCGTTCGGCAACCGGTATTTCTGCGCCAAGAGCGGCCCGACCAAGCGTTGGGTGATCTACAAGGGCGCCGCCGAGGCGTCGAAAGTGCCGCCGGAATGGCATGCCTGGCTGCATTACACCACCGATGAAGCCCCGATCCATGGCGTCGAGCACAAGCCGTGGGAGAAGGAGCATCTGCCGAACCTGAGCGGCACGCCCTACGCCTATCGCCCGCAGGGCAGCGTCGCCAAGGGCGGCCAGCGCGCCGCCGCCACAGGCGACTACCAGGCCTGGCGGCCGGAATAAGCGCAGGCAGGCGAGGACATCATGAACGGCAATCTGGTCGAGACCCTGATCGGCGCGGTCGTGCTGCTGGTCGCAGGCTTTTTCCTGGCCTTTGCCTATACCACCGGCGGCGTCGGCGGCAGCCGTGTCAGCGGTTATGAACTGCAGGCGCGCTTCAACCGCGCCGACGGTCTGGTGAATGGCGGCGACGTGCGGCTCAGCGGCATCAAGATCGGCACCATCACCAAGCAGGCGCTCGATCCCAAGACCTACGACGCCATCGTCACCTTCAGCGTCGACAGCCGCTACCAGCTGCCGGAAGACTCTGCCGTGAAGATCGCCTCCGAAGGCCTGCTGGGCGGCAACTTCATCTCGGTCGAGCCGGGCGGCAGCGATGCCATGCTGAAGCCGGGCGCCGAAGTGAAGTTCACGCAGGGCTCGGTCAACCTGATGGACCTGATCGGCCAGGCGATCTTCAGCGCGACCGGCGCTGGCGGCAACGGCAAGGATAAGCCGGCCGGCGAGACCGAACTGAGCCCGCTGCCCAAGGCCAACTGATCAGTGCTGCGGTTCGCCATATGCGGCGTTGCGTTGCTGCTCGGTGTTTCCACCGCGCAGGCGCAGGAGCCGCAGCCCTCGCAGCAATATCCCTCCACGCCGATGCCCATCGCCGTGCTGCAGGGCCTGGATAAGATCACCGCCCGCATCTACACCTTCGAAGCGCCGGTCGACCAGACCATCGGCTTCGGCACGCTGAAGGTGACGGTGAAATCCTGCCGCAAGCGGCCGCCGGAATATCCGCCGGAAAGCGCCGCCTTCCTCGATGTGGTGGAGCAGCGGCCCGAGCAGCAGCCCAATGCGCTGTTCCAGGGCTGGATGTTCGCTTCCAGTCCGGGCCTCAACCCGCTGGAGCATCCAGTCTACGACGTCTGGCTGATCGACTGCAGGACCAGTGCCGGCGGCGCATCCGGCGCCAGGCCGTAGAAATCCGCCCGACGCGGCAGCGCGTCGAACAATAACTCCAGATACGCATCGCGCTTCACTTCGATGGCACCGAACTGCTTCAGGTGGTCGGTGACGAACTGCGTGTCGAGCAGCGTGAAGCCGCCGGCGATCAGCCGGCCGACCAGATGCACCAGCGCGACCTTTGAGGCGTCGGTGGCGCGGCTGAACATGCTCTCGCCGAAAAAGGCCGCGCCCAGCTTCACGCCGTAGAGCCCGCCGACCATCGCGCCGCTGTCGTCGTAGCATTCCACGCTATGGGCGAAGCCGAGCTTGTGCAGTTCGGTATAGGCGTCGCGGATCGTGGCGTTGATCCAGGTGCTGCTGCGCTGCGGATGTGGCGTCGGTTCGGCGCAGGCCGCCATCACGCCGGCAAAGTCGGTGTCGATGCGCAGGGTGAAGGCGCCGTTGCGCACCTTGCGCGCCAGCTTGTGCGGCACATGAAAAGCGTCGAGCGGCAGAATGCCGCGCTTGGTCGGATAGACCCAGAAATAGCCGGGGTCGTCGGCGCTGTCGGCCATCGGGAAATAGCCGCGGGCATAGGCCTGCAGCAGCAGTTCCGGCGTCAGCTCTTCGGGGCGCGCGCTCATGCTTTAAAAGCTAGCACGCGCCCGACCGGGATCAATTCTGCCAAGTTAATTTTGTCTGGCGATGAATTCTTCGAGCCAGTGAATGTCGTAGGCGCCATTGACGAAGTCGGGTTCGTTGATCAGCGCCAGATGCAGCGGGATGGTGGTCTCCAGACCGCCGATCACATATTCCTCCAGCGAGCGGCGCAGACGCATCAGGCATTCATTGCGGCTGGTGCCATGCACGATCAGCTTGCCGATCAGCGAGTCATAATGCGGCGGAATCTGGTAGCCGGTGTAGAGCGCTGAGTCGACGCGCACGCCAAGGCCACCGGGCACATGATAGTCGGTGACGCGGCCGGGCGAGGGCGCGAAGGTGCGCGGATTCTCGGCGTTGATGCGGCATTCGATGGCGTGACCGCTGAACTTGATGTCGTCCTGCGTGTAGCCGAGCGGCGCACCATTGGCGATGCGCAACTGTTCGCGCACGAGGTCGAGGCCGGTGATGGCTTCGGTCACCGGATGCTCCACCTGCAGGCGGGTATTCATCTCGATGAAATAGAATTCACCATTCTCGAACAGGAATTCGATGGTGCCGGCGCCGCGATAGTTCAGCTTGGCGATGGCCTTGGCCGCGATATCGCCGATGGTCTTGCGCTGCGCGTCGTTCAGCGCAGGAGAGCGCGCTTCTTCCAGCACTTTCTGGTGGCGGCGCTGCAGCGAGCAGTCGCGCTCGCCCAGATGCACCGCATTGCCCTGGCCGTCGCCGAAGATCTGGATCTCGATATGGCGGGGACGGGCGAGATATTTCTCGACATAGACCTGATCGTTGCCGAAGGCATTGCGCGCCTCGGTACGCGCTGCCATCAGGGCCGGGCCGAATTCGGCCGGGGAGCGCACGACTTTCATGCCGCGACCGCCGCCGCCGGCGGTGGCCTTGATCAGCACCGGATAGCCCATATCGGCGGCGAGCTTGAGGCCTTCTTCTTCCGTTTCCACCGCGCCCTTCGAGCCGGGCACGACCGGAATGCCGAGATCGCGCGCCGCGTCCTTGGCGGTGATCTTGTCGCCCATCAGCTTGATATGCTCAGACGTCGGGCCGATGAAGGTGATGCCATGCGCCTCGACGATCTCGGCGAATTTCGCATTCTCCGAGAGGAAGCCGTAGCCGGGATGGATCGCATCGGCGCCGGTAATCTCGGCGGCCGAAATGATCGCCGGGATATTCAGGTAGCTCTGCGTCGACGGCGGCGGGCCGATGCAGACGGACTCATCCGCGATGCGCACATGCATGGCATCGGCATCGGCGGTGGAATGCACCGCCACCGTGCGGATACCCATCTCGCGGCAGGCGCGGTGGATGCGGAGTGCGATCTCGCCGCGATTGGCGATCAGAACCTTGTCGAACATTGCGGGACCCGCTGGTTCTGTTACTCGATGATCAGGAGCGGCTGGCCGAATTCGACCGGCTGCTGGTTTTCGATCAGGATGCGCGCGACGCGACCGCCCTTGGGGGCCGTGATCGGGTTCATCGTCTTCATGGCTTCGACGATCAGCACGGTCTGGCCGGCATTGACGCTGTCGCCCACCTTGACGAAGGCGGCGGCGCCCGGCTCCGGCGCGGTGTAGACGGTGCCGACCATCGGCGACTTCACGGCGCCCGGATGGCTGGCCTCATCGCCGGCCGCAGCAGGTGCCGCACCAGCGGCAACGGCAGGTGCGGCGGCCATCGGTGCCGCGGCATAGATCGGCGCGCCGCCCTTGGTGACGCGGACCTTCAGCGGGCCTTCATTCCACTCGATCTCGGTCAGGCCGGTCTCGTTCAGCAGATCGGCGAGATCGCGGATCATCTGCTGGTCGATGCGACTATCCGACTTTTTGTCCTTGGGCGCGGCCATGCGCTACTCCTGTGGTCTTGGAAACGGAAACGGTTCAGACGATATCGGCCAGCGCTTCGAGCGCCAGCACGTAACCCTTCGGCCCGAAACCGGCAATCATCCCCACCGCGGCCAGCGAGATATAGGAATGATGGCGGAAGTTTTCACGCCGGTGGATATTCGAAAGATGCACCTCGACGCAGGGCTTTTCGGCGGCGTTCAGCGCATCGAGCAGGGCAACCGAGGTATGGGTATAGGCACCCGCATTCAACACGATGCCGGCGGCTTTGGTCCGCGCCTGCTGGATCCAGGTGACCAGTTCGCCTTCCAGGTTGCTCTGGCGGAAATCGATGGACAGGCCCAGGCGGTCGCCGGCCTTCTGGCAGAGCTTTTCGACATCGGCCAGCGTGGCGCGGCCATAAATCTCGGGCTGGCGCAGGCCCAGCATGTTCAGGTTCGGGCCGTTCAGCACATAGATCACCGGCTTGCCGCCGGCCTTTTTCGCCGGGGTTTTGCCGTTGCCGTTTGCTGCCGATTTCCGTGCTTTCGCCATGCGAGTCCCAGAGGTGCCGCGACCAGACCGCCTGCCGTACACCATCGGCAAAGCCCGGGCAACCCGTTGATCCATCAGCGCGGCTCAGCCCTGGATGGCACATGAAACCATCCACAGCCCGGCCTCGATGTTCGTGATATGTTTCACGTGAAACAGGGCGGGCTGTATCAGGCACGGAAAACCGCCAATCCTGTTTTGCCGCTGCGACCGCTGAAAAGCGCCGGGGCAGGCTTGTCCTAGCGTATGCGATGCTTATTCCAGCTTATAGGAGGCTTATTTCTGGCTTATGAGGTGCTTATTTCGGCTTATTTTGGCTTATGTCGCCCTAATTTCCGATTGTTTATATTTATCAATACCTTATTCCGGAGGCCCGGCCGCGCTGAACACATAGGGATGGCCTCCGGTTTCGCAAGGGGCAACGATCGCTTTTAGGGATCATTCATTCCCTGCAGGCAGATTGCCATCCGGTAACAGCCGGGCCCAGAAGGGCCCTTCATTCCAGGTCGAAGGCCTATGCCCGCCGCTACCCAACACGCCCTGACTTTCGACCAGGCGGTCGAAGGCTATCTCCGCGCCCATGGACAGCTCAGCTTCCTGCAGATCGGCGGCTATGACGGCGTCAGCTACGATCCGCTGCGCAAGCACATCCTGACCGGCAAACTGACCGGCGTGATCGTCGAGCCGGTGCCGATGCATGTCGAGAAACTGCAGGCGCTGTATGCCGGCAGCGACCGGATCAAGATCGAGAATTGCGCGGTCGACCGCGAAGCCGGCGAGCGGACCATGTGGTTCTTCTCGCGCGCGGCCATCGCCAACGGCACCATCGGCGAGGTGTTTGGCGGCATCACGTCTTTCCTGCTGCCCAACCTGCTGGAAAAGAGCGGCACGCTGGGCGGGCTTTACAACGACGCGAACCGCGCGATCCTGACGTCGCTGGTGGAGTCGATCACCGTGCCCTGCCACACCTACGACACGGTGATGGACCGGCATGGCCTGCAGCGGATCGATCTGCTGCAGATCGACACCGAAGGCTACGATTTCGAACTGCTCAAGGCCTTCGACTTCACCCGGCATCGCCCCGCCATCGTGCAGTACGAATGCCAGCATCTGCAGCCGCAGGACAAGGCTGCCGCCGAGGACTTGCTGCGCAGCCACGGCTATGTGCTGAGCAGCAATGACTATGACACGCTGGCGCTGCGCGGCCTGTTTATCGAGAGCCGGACTCTGCCGGATGTCGAGGAACTGGTCGGGGTCGCGACACAGCTGATGAACGAAGGTCGAGATGAACAGGCCGGCAAGATCTTCCGATATGCCCTGCAGGTCGCGCCTGACAACCTGATTGCCAATGTGAATGGGGCGCTGGTGGCGACGCGGCTGGGGCAGCATGCGGAAGCCATGCATCTGATCCACCGCGCCACCCAGCTTGCGCCGGCGCGCCTGAACATGACGACGTTTCTCGACATCGTCTGCGCCGAAGCCAGCCGGGCCTTCAATGACAGGCTCGCGGCAAAGGATCTTGCGGCTGCAGAGCCGATCATTGAGGGGTTGGCGCTGCTGCGGCCCGAAGAATTCCAGAAGACGGCGCTGATCCTGGCGCGGTATCGCGGCAACACCCAGCGCATGCAGCATCATGCGGCCCGGATGCTGGAACAGAATCGCGATCCATGGTCGGCCCATGCCGCGCTGTCCGATGTGGCCATCGCGCGCGGCGATGTCGCCGGCCGGCTGGAGCATAATGCGAAAGTGGTGCTGCTGCGCGAACGCACCGCAGATGGCGATGAATGGATATTCTCCGGCGAGGCCTTCCATGTCGCTTCCGATATCCTGGTGCATCCGGAAGTTCCGCATCTGCTGCCGCTGGTGGATGAGTTGCGCGCCGCCGTGGCGGCCCAGCCGCAGACCTTCAGCAAGGAGGAAGATCGCGCCAGCGACCGCTTCCTGCGGCTTTGCCTGGACAGTGCCGCAACCTCGATCCTGACCGAAACGCCGCCGGAGCGCGCGCTGCCGGCGCTGGCCTTCACCGATTCAGCCGGTAGTAAACTGACCTTCGACAAAGTGCGGCAGAAAATTCAGGCCGGCGGCGCGAAGCTGACATTCCTGGCGGCGGCCGACGAGGTGTATCTGCGCCGCTATGGGCGCAATTACCTGGAGGCCGTGCTGCAGCGCTGCGATGTCGATTGCGCCGTGATCCTGTGCATGATCGGCGATCCGAAAAAGCTGAAAGGTGTTATTGCCGAGATCGGCATCCGCGATCCGCGTCTGTTCTACATGGTCGACAGCTTCGATCCGGTTCACGCAGTGTCGTATTACACGCCGGAAGAGTGCATCCCCAACTGCGCCCGGGCCTATTACCAGTCGGTGCGGTTCCTGGTGCTGGATGGTTTGCTGCGCGATCTTGCGATGCCGCTGATCGTGACCGATATCGACATCCTGCTGCAGGGCAGTGTCGCGCGACTGCTGGAACGACATGCCGGGTCGGATGTGGTGCTCAACCGGAATGAGGCCGTCGTCTCTTTCGGCTCGCATTTCACCGCCAATCTGGTGCTGGTCAAGCCCGGTCCGACCGGGCAGCAATTCGCCGCGATGACGCGGCATTTCCTCGAAGCCAGGCTGAAGCGCGACCATATCGAACAGTTTGTCGACCAGATTGCGCTGGTCTTCGCACATTACCATTGCAGGCTGAAAGGCCTGGACGGGTTCGGATTCTTCCAGGACATGGAAATCAACAATCTCATGTTCAACAAGACCAGGCTGAATGACAAAGCTGTGGACCTGGCGCGCCAGTTCGTCTTCTTTGCCTATTATGGCTCGGCGGGCGAGTCTGCGGAGAAACTGATGAACCGTATTACCGGCAAGACATGAGCGACACTCTTTCCAGCGCCCAGTACAGTTCTGGGCCGAGGCTGCATGCCGAAATCAATCCCGTCACGCCGTTCCAGCAGAACTGCTCGCTGATCTGGTGTTCCGAGACCATGCGCGGTGCGCTGGTCGATGCCGGCGGCGAGCCCGAGAAGCTGCTGGCCGCTGCCAAGCGCCGTGGCGTGACCTTGGAAAAGCTGCTGGTGACGCATGGCCATCTGGACCATGCCGGCGCGGTGATGGAGATCGCCGAGCAGCTCCAGCTGCCCATCGAGGGGCCGCATGAGGATGACAAATTCTGGATCGACGGCATGCCGGCGGCGGCACAACAATATGGCTTCCCGCCGAGCCGCAGCTTCACACCGGACCGCTGGCTGAAAGACGGCGACACCGTCACCGTCGGCAACCTGAAGCTGGACGTGATCCATTGTCCGGGTCATACGCCGGGGCATGTGGTGTTCTATCACGCGCCGTCGCAGGCCGCGTTGGTCGGCGATGTGCTGTTCCAGGGCTCGATCGGACGGACTGACTTTCCACGTGGCAACCACGCCGACCTGATCCACTCGATCCGCGCGAAGCTGTTCCCGCTCGGCGATGAGATCACCTTCGTGCCCGGCCATGGTCCGCTCTCCACGTTTGGGCAGGAGCGGGCGAACAACCCCTTCGTGTCGGATCGCGCGGTGGGGCAGGGGGCCTGAGAAGCCAAGCCGTCATGGTCGGGCTTGACCCGACCATCTCAGGCCGAACGGTGAAAGATCCTCGGGTCGAGCCCGAGGATGACGGTTGGATATAGGCGGGATAATGCTTAAGAGGGCGGTGTATACTTCACCACCGTCTGGTCGATCCTGCCGAAGATCGACTGGCCCTTGGCATCGGTCATTTCCATCTCGATACGGTCGCCGAATTTCATGAACGGCGTCTTCGGCTTGCCGTCATTGATCGTCTCGATCATGCGGATCTCGGCGAGGCAGGAGAAGCCCTTCGAGGCATCCTTGTTCGACACCGTGCCGCTGCCGACAATGCAGCCGGCACGCAGCCGCCGCGTCTTGGCCGCATGCGCCACCAGGTCGGCGAGGCTGAACTGCATGTCGACGCCAGCTTCCGGCGCGCCGAACTGCTTGCCGTTCAGGATGCTGACCAGCGGACGCATCACCTTATTGTCCTTCCAGGCGTCGCCCAACTCGTCGGGCGTGACCGCGACCGGCGCAAAGGCGGTCGAGGGTTTGCCATGGAAGAAGCCGAAGCCTTTCGCGAGTTCGCCGGGGATCAGGTTGCGTAAAGACACATCGTTCACCAGCATCAGCAGGCGGATATGTTTCGCGGCCTCAGCCGAGGAGGCCGCCATCGGCACGTCGCCGGTGATGGCGGCCACTTCGCCCTCGAAATCGATGCCATAGGCTTCGTCGGCCACTTCGATATCGGCGGTCGGCGGCAGGAAGTCGTCCGAGCCGCCCTGGTACATCAGCGGGTCATGCAGGAATTCCGGCGGCATCACCGCGTTGCGCGCCTTGCGCACCAGTTCGACATGATTGAGATAGGCCGAACCGTCGCACCACTGATAGGCGCGCGGCAGGGGAGAGTGCAGCTTCGCCGGATCGTAGGGCATCGCGCCTTCGGCCTTGCCGGCATTCAGCGCATCCGACACGGCTTTCAGCTTGGGTTCCATGATGGTCCAGCTGTCGAGCGCCATCTGCATCGTGGGGCAGAGCTGATCGACCGGCAGCATGGTCTTCAGGTCGCGGCTGACAACAACGAGGCGGCCGTCGCGGCCATGCCGCAGCGAGGCGAGTTTCATGAATGTAGTCTCCTTAGAATTAATCTGATCGTCATGCCGGCCTTGAGCCGGCATCCCATTTTTTAAAAAGTAAATGGGATCCCCGCTTTCGCGGGGATGACGGTATGTGTGGTGTTTATGGTGGTGCGCGTTACTCCGCAGCCTGCTTGAAGCCGTCCGGATTCCAGGTCGCGACATAGCCCTTGAACTCGACGCTCTCGGCGGCCTGATCGACATCCAGCGCATCGCGGGTATCGATCATCACGGCAACCTCGTCGGTTTCCTTCTTGGCCGCCTTGGCACCGGCAGCAAAAGCTTTCGGATGCGGGCCATGCGGGAAGCCGCAGGGGTGCAGGCTGATCATGCCGGGATGGATGTTGTCGCGGCTGAAGAAACTGCCCTTGTGGTAGAAGATGACCTCGTCGTAGTCGTCGTTGTTGTGGAAGAACGGCACCTTCAGGGCTTCCGGATCGCTTTCGATCGGGCGCGGCACGAAGGTACACACAACAAACCGGCTGGCCAGGAAGGTGGTATGCGCGCTGGGTGGCAGGTGATAGCGGTGGCTCATCAGAGGCCGGATGTCGCGCCAGTTCAGCTTCACCACGCTGAGGTCGCCCTTCCAGCCCACCACATCGAGTGGATTGTAGGGATAGGTGACGGTGGAGAGCTGCTCGCGGCGCTTGATCACGACGCGCCACTGACCAGGCTTTTTCTGCTGCGCTTTATAGGCCTCGTCCAGCACCGGCATCTGCAGCACGCCGGGATCGAAGATGGCATGCGGTCCGACCAGGCCCTTATCGGGCAGGCGGTAGCTGTCGTTGGTTGCCTCGATCAGCAGCAGCTTGCTCGGCGTCTTCGGTTCCAGCCGCCACATCGTGCCGCGTGGCAGCATGATGTAGTCGCCTTCCGCGTAGGTGATATGGCCGAAGTCGCAGAACAGCGAACCCTCGCCGTCATGCACGAAGATCAGCTCGTCGCCATCACCGTTGCGCACCAGATGCTGCATCGGCTGGGTCATCAGCAGATGGCGGTATTTGCAATGCGCGTTGGTGAGCAGGGACTTGGCTTTCCAGGGACAGTCGACCGCATCGGCAAATTTCGATGTGTCGAAGGCGCGCGGCTTGAGTGGGCCTTCCCAGTCGATCCAGCCGGTCGGCGGATTGGCATGATAGAGATGAGCTGCCGGGCCGAAGAAGCCCTCCTTCCCCATCTCGCGCTCATAGGTGCCTTCCGGCAGCGCCACATGGGCCTGCCTGGCCGCCACGCCCTCGCTATGGGTCATCGGGATCCAGGTTTTTGCCATGGGGTATTCCTCCTTAGACTTGGACTTTTCTTTAATTCGCTTTCAGCACGCCACGGCGGATCTGGTCGAGTTCGATCGATTCGAACAGCGCCTTGAAGTTGCCTTCGCCGAAGCCGTCATTGCCCTTGCGCTGGATGATCTCGTAGAAGATCGGGCCAATCGCATTCTCGGTGAAGATCTGCAGCAGCAGGCCCTGGCCCTTGGTGGGCGCACCGTCGATCAGGATCTGCAGCTCCTTCAGCCGGGCGACGTCTTCGCCATGGCCGGGCAGGCGCTCGTTGATCTGATCGAAGTAGGTGTCGTTGGTCGACTGGAAGGGCAGGTCGCGGCTGCGCAACTGGCTGACAGTGCTGTAAATGTCGTCGGTGCCCATCGCCACATGCTGGATGCCTTCGCCGTGATAGGCATTCAGGTATTCGGCGATCTGCGACTTATCGTCCGAGCTTTCGTTGATCGGAATGCGGATCTTGCCGCAGGGGCTGGTCATCGCCTTCGACTTCAGGCCGGTCAGCTTGCCTTCGATATCGAAATATTTGATCTCGCGGAAATTGAAGAGGCGCTCGTAGAACTCGGCCCATTCGCCCATACGGCCGCGATGCACGTTATGGGTCAGGTGATCGATATAGGTGAGGCCGACGCCCTTCGGATTGCGCTCCACACCTTCGATGGGCACGAAGTCGACGTCATAGATCGTGCCGCGCTCGCCGTAGCGGTCGACCAGATAGATCAGGCTGTCGCCGATGCCCTTGATCGCCGGGATGTTCAGCTCCATCGGGCCAGCCTGGTTCTCGACGCCCCAGGCGCCGAGTTCGACGGCGCGCTTATAGGCCTTGGGCGCATCCTTCACGCGAAACGCCATGGCGCAGATCGAGGGGCCGTGGATGCGGGCGAAGCTCTGGGCGAAGCTGGCCGGCTCGGCATTGAGGATGAAGTTGACGTCGCCCTGGCGATAGAGCGTGACATTCTTCGAGCGGTGTTTGGCGACGGCCTGGAAGCCCATGCGCTCGAACAGCGCGGCCAGCTTGGCGGGTTCGGGGGCGGCATATTCGATGAACTCGAAGCCGTCGGTCTGCATCGGATTGTCGAAAAGGTCGGCCATGGAACGTATCCTCCGGGGCACGGAATCGATATTGCGGTTGAGTCGCATAATAGTTACAATTGAAACTATATTCAAGCCCGCCAGCGAGGCAGGGCCGGGGACGACCGGGAAAAATGGCCAAACCAACGCTGCATCTGGAAAAATTCCTGCCTTACCGGCTCTCGGTGATCACCAACCGCATTTCCGGGGCGCTGTCGCGGCACTATGCCGACCGTTTCGGCATCGGCATTCCCGAATGGCGCGTGATCGCCAATCTGGGCCGCACACCCGGCCTGACCGCGAATGAGGTGGTGGAACGCTCGGCAATGGACAAGGTGACGGTCAGCCGTGCCGTGGCGGCGCTGGAGCAGAAGGGCCTGCTGGAGCGCGAGAAGGACAGTGACGACAAGCGCAAGTCGCGCCTGACGCTCTCAGCGAAGGGGCAGGAGGTCTATGTCGAGATCGCGCCGCTGGCGCTGGGCTTCGAGCGCGACCTGCTGACCGTGCTCTCGCCGGACGAAGCGGCGCTGCTCGACCGCGTCATCGACAAGCTGAATGGGAAGATGGATAGTTTGTAAGGAAGACCCTCTCCCATGAAGTGGGAGAGGGAGGGACCCGCGAAGCGGGAGGGTGAGGGGCTTTACTCCGTCGAGACCGGCGGCGTGACCTGCTTCTGCTGCTGCTCGGCCACCTTGGCCTCGAAGCGCGCCTTGCCGCGGCGATGCACGAAGAACAGGATCACGCCCACCGTGGCGAAGATGCCCAGCATGATCAGGCCGAAATCCTTGGCGATATCGCCCAGCATGGCCTCGAAGGCGACGCCGAGCAGATAGCCGACCCAGGAAAAGGCGTTGGCCCACAAACCGGCGGCGATGAAGTTCAGCGCGGCGAAACGCGGCCAGCTGATCAGGCTCATGCCCATGGCGAGCGAGGAGAAGTTGCGCACGCCATAGATGAAGCGGAAGCTGAGGATGAAGCCGACATGGTATTTGTGCAGCATGTCGAGCGCGACATTGACGCCGCCCTGCATGCGCGGGAAACGCTTCAGCAGCTTGTGGCCGTATTTGCGGCCGATCCAGAAATACAGCTGGTCACCCGAGAAGCTGCCGATCCAGGCGGCGGCGATCAGCCAGTAGATGTGCAGAAGACCCTGGCTGGCGGCGGCGCCGGCAAAGATCACGAAGGTCTCGCCTTCCAGGAAGGTCCAGACGAAGGTGATGACGTAAAACCACTCGCGATACTGTTCGATCAGGGCGTAAATATCGATGTCCACGGTCGCTCAGCCTCGTACGGTCAGATCAGGCCGGCGAGCGGCGATGAGGGGTCGGCATAGAGTTTCTTCGGCATGCGGCCGGCCTGATAGGCCAGGCGGCCGGCCTCGATCGCCAGCTTCATGGCGCGCGCCATGCGAATGGGGTCCTTGGCTTCGGCAATCGCGGTATTCATCAGCACGCCGTCGCAACCCAGTTCCATCGCCACGGCGGCATCGGAGGCGGTGCCCACGCCGGCATCGACCAGCACAGGCACTTTGGCATTCTCGATGATGATGCGGATGGTGACCGGGTTCTGCAGGCCGAGGCCGGAGCCGATGGGCGCCGCCAGCGGCATGATCGCGCAGGCGCCGAGGTCTTCCAGCTTTTTGGCCGCAATCGGATCGTCGGCGCAGTAGACCATGACGTCGAAGCCGTCCTTCACCAGCGCCTTGGTGGCTGCCAGCGTGGCTTCCATGTCGGGATAGAGCGTCTTCTGGTCGCCGAGCACTTCCAGCTTGACCAGCTTCCAGCCGCCGGCTTCACGCGCGAGGCGCAAGGTACGTACAGCGTCATCTGCGGTGTAGCAGCCGGCCGTGTTGGGCAGGTAAGTGTATTTCTTCGGGTCGACGTAATCGACCAGCATCGGCTTGTTGCGGTCGGTGACATTCACGCGCCGCACCGCCACGGTGACGATCTCGGCGCCCGAGGCCTCGATCGCCAGCTTGGTCTCTTCGAAATCCTTGTACTTGCCGGTGCCGACCAGCAGGCGGGAGCGGAAGCGCTGGCCCGCCACCTCGAAATAGTCGTCATCCTTCAGCGGCGCGTTGCCGCCGCCGATGAAATGCACGATCTCGATCCTGTCGCCGTCATTCAGGCCGGTGGCGTCATAGGCGGAGCGCGGCACGATTTCACGGTTCAGTTCGATGGCGATCTTGCGCGCGTCGAGTTCAAGCGCCGACAGCAGTTCGGCCACCGTGGCCGCGCCGCTCATATCCTGCATCTCGCCGTTAATCGTCAGGCGCATTTCAAATCAACCCTGCTGACCCCCAAAGACACCCGGCCTTCCGGTCTTCTGCCGTTCAGCCCACTCCCCAGCCTGTTTCCAGGCGGCCCCCTTCAGATGGGGGCGCTGCGGAGCGCAGACAATAGAGCGTGGCGCGCCGCCGCGGCAACCCTTTCGGGCCGCCGCGAACGGCACCAAGGCTTTGTAACACAACGGCGACTGGGCTAGAATCCGTATCAGGAGGAGGCAAGCATGCTGCTATACGGTTATTTCCGGTCTTCGGCCGCCTATCGGGTCCGGATCGCGCTCAATCTCAAGGGCCTCGCCTACGACCAGACCTTTGTCCATCTTGCCAAGCTGGAGCAGCTGGCCGAGAGCTTTGCCGCCATCAATCCGCAGAAGCTGCTGCCGGTGCTGAAGGTCGACAGCGGCCAGTTGCTGACCCAGTCGCTGGCGATCCTCGAATATCTGGAAGAAACCCATCCGCAGCCGGCGCTGCTGCCGAAAGATCCGCTGGAACGTGCCCGCGTGCGGGCGCTGGCGCTCGCTGTGGCCTGCGAAATCCACCCGCTCAACAACCCCCGCGTGCTGCGTTACCTGACCGGCAAGCTGGGGGTCAGCGAGGCGCAGAGGGACGACTGGTATCGCCACTGGGTCGAAGAGGGCCTGCAGGCCGTCGAGCAGATGCTGGTCTCGAGCCCGCAGACCGGCCGCTTCTGCCATGGCGACGCGCCGACGCTGGCCGATCTCTGCCTGGTGCCGCAGGTGGCCAATGGTCGCCGCTTCAAGGCCGACCTGTCGGGCTGTCCCACGGTGGTGCGCATTGACGCCGAATGCCAGAAACTGAAGGCCTTCGCCGATGCGGCGCCGGCCAACCAGCCGGATGCCGAATAACAGATGGTCCTGCGGGCTGTGAGCCGCTGCTTCCGCGTCCAGCCCGGTGCCATCAAGGGTGGCGCGGCGCTGCTGTTCGCGGCGATGCTTCTGGCCGCTTTGCCCGCCGGGATGTCAGCCTGGGCGCAGACCAGCATGCTGCGCATCGGTACCGGCGGGCAGAGTGGCACCTATTTCCCCATTGGCAGCCTGATCGCCCAGGCGGTCAGCGACATGCCGGTCGGCCCGGGCTGCAACAGCAGCGAGGCGATCAACGGCCGCTGCGGCGTGCCGGGTCTGGTGGCGGTGGCGCAGACCTCGAACGGTTCGGTCGCCAATGTCGGCAGCCTGCAGAATGGCGAAATCGAAATGGCGCTGATACAGGCTGATGTCGCCGATTGGGCCTTCAATGCGCGCGAAATATTCAATGGCAAGGGCAAGCACGATCGCCTGCGTTTCGTTGCGCATCTTTACTCCGAAGCGATGCATGTGGTGACGCGGCGCGAGGCGCGTATCAATGCCATCGGCGATCTGCGCGGTCGCATGGTGGCGATGGATGAGCCGGGCTCGGGCACGCTGGTGCATGTCCGCAACCTGCTGGGCGCCTATCGTCTGGCGGAAGCCGATCTGCGCCCCGTCTATATCAAGCCCGACCTGGCGCTGCCGCGCCTGCTGATCGGCCAACTCGATGCCTTTTTCATCGTGGCCGGCTGGCCCACCAAGGCGGTGAGCGAGGCGCTGGCCAGCGGGCAGGCCGCTCTGGCCGGTATCGACGCCGAGGCGGCCAATCGCCTGGTGCGGCAGAATAGCTTCCTCAGTTTGGGGCAGATTCCGGCCGGCACCTATCCCGGCCAGACGAATGCCGTGGCCAGCCTGATGGTGGGCGCGCAGCTTGTCGTGCGCGCCGATCTGCCCGAGGCGCGCGTACAGGCGGTGCTGGAGGCCTTGTGGAGCCCACGCGGTCAGTCGCTGCTCGGCAGCGGTCATCCGCGCGGCGCAGATATCAGCTTCGCCAATGCCCTGACCGGCCGCAGCCTGCCGCTGCATGCCGGCGCCGAGCGCTTCTACCGCGCCCGCGGCAGCCTGGCGAACTGAGAGGCGGCATCATGCTCGGTCGCCGCCAGATCACCTTCATCATCGTGCTTGTCGTGCTCGGCGCGCTCGGCGTGGCGCTCTATGTACAGAATGCACTCACTTCGGTGGCTCGTAACCTGCCAGTCACGCTGCTGGATCAGGAGCGCGATGCCGAGACCATGATCCGGGAGATCGCCAATCTCGCCTGGGCCATCGAGGCCTGGCAGCACGAGCCGCAGGGCGAGGGCCGCGCCCGCGTGGTGGCGCATCTGATCTCGTCGCGGGCGCGCGCCGAGACGCTGCGCGCCAACTACAATCTCGACAACATGGTGGGCGCGGCCGGCATGCATGCGGTCGCCAGTCCGGCCCTGCAGGATCTGGCGCGCTGGCTCGACGAGGGCGTGCCGGGACAGCCGGCGGGATCGCCGGCGGTGCTGGCGCTGATGCAGGCGCGGGCGCGCGATGCCGAATTTCGCCTGCTCGCGCTGCTGGGCGAGTCGCGCAGCATGGCGCGAGAGATGCTGGCGAACCAGGAGCGCCGGCTTGATCGCTTCGCCGATGGTGTCGGCATGCTGACGGCCTTCATCGCCATACTGGTGATCGGGCTGCTGGTGCTACTGTTCCGTGAGCGCCGCGTGGTCGACCTGAAGGAGCAGGCCGAGCTGTCGGCGCTGGCGGCCAAGCGCTCGGCCGAGGAAGCCAACCGCGCCAAGTCGGAATTCCTCGCCAATATGAGCCACGAGCTGCGCACGCCGCTGAATGCCATCATCGGTTTCTCGTCGATCATTCGCAGCGAGATGCTGGGCAAGGTGAATATCCCGCGCTATCGCGAATATGCCGGCGACATCCATGCCAGCGGCGAGCATCTGCTGGCGATCATCAACGACATTCTCGACCTGTCGAAGGTAGAGGCCGGCAAATACGAGCTGGCCGAACAGGATTTCGACGCCGACGAGATCATGACCGTGGCTTTGCGTCTGGTGCGCGAGAAGGTGGAGCGCAGCGATATCGAACTGCGCATCGTGCCGCCGACCGGGATCGTGCAGCTGAGCGCAGATCGCCGTGCGCTGCTGCAGGTGCTGATCAACCTGCTGGCCAATGCGCTGAAATTCACCGAGACGGGCCGCATTGTCCTGTCGGGAGAACTCACCGATGACGGCGGCTTCGTCTATCGCGTGGCCGATACCGGCATCGGCATGACGCCGGCGCAGATCAAGATCGCGCTGCAGCCATTCGGCCAGATCCAGAATGCGCTGACCCGCGCGCAGTCCGGCACGGGCCTCGGTCTCCCTTTAAGCGACCGCATGGTGCGCCTGCATGGCGGGCGGCTGGAAATCCAGAGCACACCGGGCAAGGGCACCACTGTCAGCATTCACCTGCCGGCGGCACGCGTGATCAGCGGCTTCAAGGCCGCGGCGAACGAGAAGTAATCAGTTCAGTTTGTCATGCTCGGACTTGATCCGAGCATCCCTCGCAGGACGGGGAAAGATCCTCGGGTCGAGCCCGAGGATGACGCCTTTACTATCCACCCAGCGCGACGAGCGCGTCGGGTAGTTCCGAGAAATGATCGATCAGGCGGTCGCCGCCGAGATCCTTGGGCGCGATCTGCGTATAGCCGAAACTGACCACCACGCAGGGCAGGCCGGCGGCCTTGGCCGCGTTCACGTCATTGGCGGAATCGCCGACCATCGCTGCCCAGCTGAACGCCGTGCCGAGTTTATCCAGCGTGCCGCGGATATGACCGGGATCGGGCTTGCGCACCAGCAGACTGTCGCCGCCGACCACGGCGCCGAAGAAGCCGGAGAGGCCCAGCTGGTCGAGCAGGCTGCGGCTCAAGGCTTCCGGCTTGTTGGTGCAGACCGCCAGCGCGTAACCCTGCTCGGCCAGCGCAGCGAGGCAGGTGGCGACGCCGGGAAACGGACGGCTGGTCTGGGCGATATGCCGCCCGTAATAGACCATGAAATCGTTGAAAGCGGCTTCAAACACATCGGGCGCCGGCATGCCGCCCGAGGCCCGGAAGCCCTTCTCGATCAGGGCGCGGGCCCCGTCGCCCACCATGCTGCGCACCGATTCCAGCCCGATGGCCGGTCGTCCGGCCTGCACCAGCGCATGGTCGGTGGCGGCGGCAAGATCGGGTGCGGTATCCACCAGCGTGCCATCGAGATCGAACAGAATTGCCTTACGAGTCATGATGTTACAATTCGAAAGACCCTGAAACAGACGGAAAGACGATTTGATTTCCGTTACCCAAGGCGGCTATGACACTGTCCGCCGCGTCGAACGGCGGCGAATCGCGTTTTTGTACACGGAAGCAAAGCATGGCGAAACGGCCATCCGGCAAGAGACAAGTGGCAGTGGTCATTCTGGCAGCAGGCCAGGGCACGCGCATGAAATCGGCGCTGCCCAAGGTGCTGCATCCGGTGGCCGGGCATTCGATGCTGGGGCATGTGCTGGATGCCGCCACCGCGCTGAAGCCCGACCGTATCGTCGTCGTGACTGGCAAGGGCCAGGATGCGGTTGCGGCGGCCGCCACTGCTGCAGCGGCGAAGACGGCGATCCAGCATCCGGCGCGCGGCACCGGCCACGCGGTCATGGCGGCGCTGCCGGCGCTCAAAGGTTTCAAGGGCGATGTGATCGTGCTGTTCGGCGACACACCGCTGCTGACGGCAGAGCTGGTGAAGAGCCTGCTGGCGGCGCGGCGCGGCAAGGGCGATCCGGCCGCCGTGATTGTCGGCTTCCGCCCGGTCGATCCCGCCGCCTATGGCCGGCTGATCGTGGACGGCAACGGCAAGCTGCTTAAGATCGTCGAATTCAAGAATGCCGCCGAAGATGAACGCGCCGTGCGGCTGTGCAATGCCGGTCTGGTGGCCTTCGACGGTGCGCGCCTGCCGGCCCTGCTGAAGAAGCTGACCGATAAAAACGCCCAGGGCGAATTCCTGCTTACCGACACGGTGGAGCATGCCAATGCGAAAGGCTGGACCTGCCGCGTGGTGGAAGCCGACCCGGTCGAGGTGATGGGCATCAACACCCGCGCCGAACTCAGCGTCGCCGAAGCGGCAATGCAGCAGCGCCTGCGCCTGGCGGCCATGGCTGGCGGCGTGACCATGACTGCGCCGGAAACGGTGTACCTGCGCAAGGACACGCAGTTCGGCCGCGATGTCACCATTGAGCCCTTCGTGGTCTTCGGCCCGAAGGTGAGCGTGGGCGACAATGTGGTGATCCGCAGCCACAGCCATATCGAAGGCGCCAGCATTGCCGAGGGCGCCACGATAGGCCCGTTCGCCCGTCTGCGGCCGGGTGCAAAACTGGCCGCCAATGCCCATATCGGCAATTTCGTCGAGATCAAGAATGCCAGTATCGAGGCGGGCGCCAAGGTCAATCACCTGACCTATATCGGCGATGCCCGCGTCGGCGCGAAGGCCAATATCGGTGCCGGCACCATCACCTGCAATTACGACGGCTACGACAAGCATCACACCGATATCGGCGCCGGCGCCTTCATCGGCTCGAATTCGGCGCTGGTGGCCCCGGTGAAGATCGGCGATGGCGCCATCGTCGCGGCCGGCAGCGTGATCACCCGCAATGTGCCGGCCGATGCGCTCAGCCTCGGGCGTGGCCGTCAGGAAGACAAACCGGGCAAGGCCGCTGCTTTCCGTCGTGCCAAGGCCGCGACCCGTAAAAAGAAGTAGGAGTCCCCAGCATGTGTGGAATTGTCGGTGTTGTCGGTACGCGGGATGTCGTGCCGCTGCTGGTCGATGGGCTCAAGCGGCTGGAATATCGCGGCTATGATTCGGCCGGTGTCGCCACGCTGGTGAAGAGCGGCGCGCTGGAGCGCCGCCGTGCCGAAGGCAAGATCGTCAACCTGCAGGCGCGCCTGCAGGAGGAACCGCTGCAGGGCCTGATCGGCATCGCGCATACGCGCTGGGCCACGCATGGCGCGCCGAATGAATCCAATGCGCATCCGCATGCCACCGAGCGCGTCGCGCTGGTGCATAACGGCATCATCGAGAATTACCGCGAACTGGGCGAGGAACTGCTCAAGAAGGGGCACACCTTCCAGAGCCAGACCGACACGGAAGTGGCCGTGCGCCTGATCGACCAGTATCTGATCGAGGGGCTGAAGCCGGAAGAGGCCGTCAGGACCGCGCTCGGCCGCCTGCGCGGCGCCTTTGCGCTGGCCATCCTGTTCCATGGCGAGACCGACCTGCTGATCGGCGCGCGTCGCGGTGCGCCGCTGGCGGTCGGTTTCGGCAATGGCGAGATGTATCTGGGTTCGGATGCGCTGGCGCTGGCGCCGCTGACCGACAAGATCGCCTATCTGGATGAAGGCGACTGGGTCGTGCTGAGTCGCGACGGCGCGCGTTTCTTCGATGCCGACAACAAGCCGGTGCAGCGCGCCGTGCGGCCGACCGCGATCAGCGGCGCCATGATCGGCAAGGGCAACTACCGCCATTACATGCTGAAGGAAATCTACGAGCAGCCGGCGGTGATGGGCGACACCATCAACACCATGGTCAGCCCGACCGACCGCTGGGTCCATCTGCCCGATCTCGGCATCGACCTGGCGAAAATCAGCCGCATCACCATCGTGGCCTGCGGCACATCGTATTATTCCGGCCTGGTGGCGAAATACTGGCTCGAACGCTATGCCCGCATCGGCGTCGAGGTCGATGTTGCGTCTGAATTCCGCTACCGCGAAGCGCCGGTCGATCCCAACAGCCTGTCGATCTTCATCTCGCAGTCGGGCGAGACCGCCGATACGCTGGCCGCCCTGCGCTATGTGAAGCAGAATGGCGGTCGCACGCTGGTGATCGTCAACGTACCGGAAAGCAGCATGGCACGCGAAGCCGATGGCGTGCTGCCCACGAAAGCCGGCCCGGAAATCGGCGTCGCCTCGACCAAGGCCTTCACCTGCCAGCTGGTGACGCTGGCGGCCTTCAGTCTGGCAGTGGCGCGCGCGCGCAAGGCGATGAGCGAGGCGGACAGCGCCAAGCTGATGGCCGCGCTGATGGAAGTGCCGGCCCAGGCCGCCGAGGTGCTGAACCACGACGAGGACCTGCAGGCGCTGGCCGAGAAGATCATGGATGCGCGCGACGTGCTGTATATCGGCCGCGGCCCGTGCTATCCGCTGGCGCTGGAAGGCGCCCTGAAGCTGAAGGAAATCTCCTATATACATGCCGAGGGCTATGCCGCCGGCGAGCTGAAACACGGCCCGATCGCGCTGATCGATGAGCAGGTGCCGGTGATCGTGATTGCACCAAGCGACAGCCTGTTCGAGAAGACCATTTCCAACATGCAGGAAGTGATGGCGCGCGGCGGCAAGGTGATCTTCATGTCGGACAAGGCCGGCCTGTCGCATGTCGATGAGCGCACCTTCGCCACCGTGGTGCTGCCGCAGGTCGAGCCTTTCGTGGCGCCGATCCTCTATGCGATTCCGGTGCAGCTGCTGGCCTATCATGTCGCGGTGCTGAAGGGCACCGACGTGGACCAGCCGCGCAACCTCGCCAAATCCGTCACTGTCGAATAAGGAGACGTCGCTGATGAGTACCGTCGAACGTGGGTTGATGCCGTTCCGTATCAGCATTTGCGGCGTGGCCGAACTGCACGAATTCGCCGGTGACGTCAGCCATATTCTCGGCATCCTCGATCCCGGCACGCCGCAGCCAGACGGCTATGTGCATCACCCCCAGGCGCTGCGCGAGGAATTCCGCTTCTACGATATCGTCACGCAGGAAGAGAGCCGCAGCATGCCGACCGAGGCCGATGTCGCCGCCATCCTGAAAGTGGGCGAGAAGCTGGCGGCCCAGCCGGTGAAGCATCTGCTGGTGCATTGCTATGCCGGCGTGTCGCGCTCGACCGCTTCGGCCGTCGCCCTGATGGCGCAGCGCAATCCCGGCCGTGCCGCCGATATCTTTGCCGCACTGGGCGATATCCGCCCCAAGGCCTGGCCCAACACCGTGATGATCGGCCATGCCGACCGCATGCTGGGCCTGGGCGGGACGCTTGTCGAAGCACTCCGGCTGCACCACATTGCCGTAGCCCATCGCTATCCCGAGGTTCGGACCCTGATCTCCAGCGTGGGTCGTCGGCATGAGCTGCCGGCGGAATATCACGCGGAAGGATTGGCCCCCGATGAGTCAGTATGATTTCGACCTGTTTGTAATCGGCGGCGGTTCGGGCGGCGTACGCGCCGGGCGTATCTCGGGCGGTTATGGCGCCAGGGTCGCGGTGGCCGAGGAATACCGCTATGGCGGCACCTGCGTGATCCGCGGCTGCGTGCCGAAGAAGCTGCTGGTCTATGGATCGCATTTTTCCCATCAGTTTGAGGATGCTGCGGGCTTTGGCTGGACGGTCGGGGAGCGCAGCTTCGACTGGGCGACCATGATCGCCAATAAGGACAAGGAAATCGCCCGGCTCGAAGGCATCTATCGCAAGCTGTTCGAGAATGCCGGCGCGAAAACCTTCGATGGTCGCGCCACCCTGAAGGACGCGCATACCGTCCTGATCGGCGACAAGACGGTGACGGCCGACAAGATCCTGATCGCCACCGGCGGGCATCCGGTCAAGCCGGCCGTGCCCGGCGCCGAGCTGATGATCACCTCGAACGAGGCCTTCCACCTCAAGGAGCAGCCCAAGCGCATCGTGATTGTCGGCGGCGGCTATATCGCGTTGGAATTCGCCGGCATCTTCAACGGTTTCGGATCGCAGGTCACCGTGCTGTATCGCGGTGAGCAGGTGCTGCGCGGCTTCGATGAGGATATCCGCAACCATCTGGCCGGCGAGATCCGGAAGTCAGGTGTCGACCTGCGTTGCAAGACCGACCTGACCAAGATCGAAAAGCAGAATAACGGCGCGCTGCTGGTGCATCTGACCGATGGCAGCACACTTGAAGTGGATGCCGTGCTGGCTGCCACCGGCCGCAAGCCGAATACCGGCGGGCTGGGTCTTGAGGTGATCGGCGTCAACACGGATGCCGAGGGCGCCGTGGTGGTGAACGAATATTCGCGCAGCAGCGTGGAAAATATCTACGCTGTGGGTGACGTGACCAACCGCATCAATCTCACGCCGGTGGCGATCCGCGAGGGCCATTGCTTCGCCGACACGGTGTTCGGCAACAAGCCGCGCTCGCCCGATCATGCCGATGTGCCGGCGGCCGTGTTCAGCCAGCCGCCGGTCGGCACCATCGGCCTGAGCGAGACCGATGCGCGCGCCAGATACGGCGAGGTGGATGTCTATCGCACCAGCTTCCGTCCGCTCAAGGCGACCATTTCGGGCCGCGACGAACGCGTGATGATGAAGCTGGTGGTGGATGCGAAAACCGACCGCGTGGTCGGTGCGCATATGGTCGGCGAAGACGCCGGCGAAATCATGCAGGGCATCGCGGTCGCCATCAAGGCCGGTGCGAAGAAGGCGGATTTCGACGCCACCATCGGCATCCATCCGACGGCAGCAGAAGAGTTCGTCACCATGCGCGAGAAGGTGAAGGCTTGAGCCAACCCCGCAGCGACGCCCGCATCACCTTGCTGCTGGGCGGCGCGCGGTCAGGCAAGTCGCGGCTGGCCGAACAACTGGCCGAAAAACGCTCCGGTCGGCTGGTCTATATCGCCACGGCGGAAGCCTGGGACGACGAGATGAAGGCACGTATCGCCGAGCATAAATCGCGGCGCGGCGACCGCTGGCACTGCATCGAAGCGCCGATTGCGGTGGCCGAAGTGCTGCGTGCGCTACCTGCCGATACCGGCGCGGTGCTGGTCGACTGCCTGACGCTCTGGCTCTCCAACCTGATGCATGCCGGCCGCGATATCGCCGCCGAGACCGCCGGGTTGCTGACCGCGATCAATGCAATCAACTTCCCGGTGTTGCTGGTCTCCAACGAGGTCGGCCTGGGGATCGTGCCTGACAATAAACTCGCGCGCGACTTCCGCGATGCACAGGGCCGGCTGAACCAGGCCGCCGCTGCCGCTGCCGATCATGCGATTTTCATGGCTGCGGGACTGCCGCTCGTGCTGAAATAGCACGATGAAACCTGCCCGCAGCCTGATGTTTCAAGGCACCGGCTCCGATGTCGGCAAATCGGTGCTGTGCGCCGGCGTGATCCGCGCGCTGGTCAAACGCGGCCATCGCGTGCTGCCGTTCAAGCCGCAGAATATGTCGAACAATGCGGCCGTCACCGCCGATGGCGGCGAGATCGGCCGCGCCCAGGCGCTGCAGGCGCGGGCGGCCGGCGTGCCGACCAGCGTGCATATGAATCCGGTGCTGCTGAAGCCGCAGGGCGACCGCACCAGCCAGATTGTCGTGCAGGGCAAAATCTATGCGCAGTCGGATGCGCGCGGCTATCTGGCGAAGAAGGCCGAACTCTGGCCCTTCGTTGCCGAAAGCTATGCCAAGCTGAAAGCCGAAGCCGATTTCGTCATCGTCGAAGGCGCGGGGTCGCCCGCTGAAGTGAACCTGCGCGCCAATGATATCGCCAATATGGGCTTTGCCACCCGCGCCGATGTGCCGGTGGTACTGGTGGGAGACATCAACCGCGGTGGCGTGATCGCCTCGCTGGTCGGCACGGCCGCGCTGCTGGAACCGGAAGAACTAGCGATGATCGCCGGTTATGTGATCAACAAGTTTCGCGGCGATGTCAGCCTGTTCGATGACGGGCTGAAGATCATCACCCAGCGCACCGGCTGGCCGAGTTTCGGCGTGCTGCCGCATCTGCCAGAGGTCGCGCGCCTGCCGGCGGAAGATGCTGTCGCGCTCGACACAGTACAAGCGAGCAGCGGCGATATCGTCATTGCGGTGCCGCAGCTGAAGCAGATCGCCAATTTCGACGACTTCGATCCGCTGAAGCAGGAACCGGGCGTGCGTCTGGTCTTCGTGCCGCCCGGCCAGACGCTGCCGCCGGAGGCGTCGCTGGTGATCCTGCCGGGCTCGAAAGCCACGATTTCCGATCTGAAATTCCTGCGTGCGCAAGGCTGGGATGTCGATCTGGCGGCGCATCTGCGTCGTGGCGGTCGCGTGCTCGGCATCTGCGGCGGTTATCAGATGCTCGGCCGCAGCATTGCCGATCCGGGCGGCCTCGAGGGCCCGGCGGAAGCCGTCGAAGGACTTGGTCTGCTGGCGGTGGACACCGTGCTGACCCAGGCCAAGACGCTGACCGAAACCGATGGTTTCGAGCGGTTCACCGGCGAGCAGGTGCGCGGCTACGAGATGCATGTCGGTGAGACGCAGGGACCGGATACCGCGCGGCCGTTGCTGCGCCTGTCCGGCCGGCATGATGGCGCGGTGACGGAGGATGGCCGTATCGCCGGCTGTTATCTGCACGGACTGTTCGGCAGCGATGCCTTCCGTGCTGCGTATCTGTCGCAGCTCAGCGGTCGCAGCATGGCGGCGCGCAATTACGAAGCCGGCGTGGACGCGGCGCTGGACGCGCTGGCGGCCGGTATCGAGACGCATCTTGATGTGGACGCGCTGATCAGAGCAGCGCGATAAGTCCGCCGGCCAGCGCGGCGCTGAACAGCAGTAATCCGGCCATCGCATAGAGTTTCAGCGCGCGGCGGATATCGGCAGCATTTGCTTCACTGCGGCCATCGCCCATCCAGTGATCGTCCACCAGACCTTCGGCATAGTGGCGCGGACCGGCGAGTTTCAGTCCCAGCGCGCCGGCCATCGCCGCTTCGGGCCAGCCGGCATTCGGCGAACGATGCTTGCCGGCATCGCGCTCGATGGCGGCGAAGGCAGAGCCGGCCGAGGCTCCGGGCAGGATGGCCGCAGCCACCACAAGCAACAACGCGCTGAGCCGCGAGGCCGGCAGGTTGACCAGATCATCCAGCCGTGCCGCCGCCCAGCCGAAAGCGCGGTAGCGATCCGACTTATGCCCGATCATGCTGTCGGCGGTGTTGATCGCCTTGTAGAGCGCGATGCCGGGCAGGCCGCCGATGGCAAGCCAGAAGGCCGGCGCCACCACGCCATCGGAGAAATTCTCGGCCAGACTCTCGATGGCGGCGCGGCTGACGCCAGCTTCGTCCAGACTTTCCGGATCGCGGCCGACGATCATCGCCACGGCGGCGCGGCCGCCCTCGAGGCCGTCCTGTTCCAGGCCGCGCGCCACGGCGATCACATGGTTCCACAGGTTGCGTGCGGCCAGCAGACTGGCGGCGAGCACGGCTTCGAGAATCCAGCCGTCAAAGGGTAGCAGATAGTGGATCATATGGCGCACAACGCTGACGGCATACCAGACCGCGACCAGCAGCACGACCAGTGCCACGATGCCGCCGAGCCGGCGCAACGCGTCGGAGCGGGTGGGGGTGTTGAGATGGCGTTCCAGCAGCGCGATCAGCGCGCCGATCCACACCACCGGATGGCGGATCACACGATGCAGTGTATCGGGCCAGCCGAGCAGGGCTTCAAGCCCGAGGGCGACGACAAGGAGCCAGAGGTTGATTGCAGCCGGGTACACCGTAAGATCGCCGCTGATGACTGATGATTCCACCATGGGCGCTCCTGCCATACCCCGTCAACCGGCCCATGGCGGCGATCTCAGCGGCCTGCGCGCGGCCTATGCCGGCAAGTGGATCGATCTCAGCACTGGCATCAATCCGTTTGCATGGCCCGTGCCTGAATTGCCAACCGACGCATGGACGCGGCTGCCGGGCCAGGACGATATGGCGGCGTTGCTGCAGGCAGCAATGAAGGCCTATGGCGCACCTGCTGACGCTGGCATCGTCGCGGTGCCGGGCACACAGGCGGCGATCCAGCTGCTGCCGCGGCTGTTCGCGCGGCCGGATGGCGTGGTGAAGATCGGTATCCTCGGCCCGACCTACAACGAACATGCGCATGTCTGGCGCTCAATGGGCCATGAGGTGATCGAAATTGACGGCGTACCGGGCAGCCTGCAGGGGCTCGATATCCTGCTCGCCGTCAACCCGAACAACCCCGATGGTCGCGGGCTGGGCCTGCCATTGCTGCGGCGCTGGCACGAAGAGCTGAGTGCGCACGGCGGCTGGCTGATCCTGGATGAAGCCTTTGCTGATGTGGCGCCTGAGCTGTCGTTCTGCAGCGAATCCGGCAAGCCTGGCCTGGTGATCCTGCGCAGCTTCGGCAAGTTCTTCGGTCTCGCCGGCTTGCGGCTCGGCTTCGTGCTGGGGCCCGAGATGGTCACCGAGGCGATCCGGATCGCGGCCGGCCCCTGGGCGGTGAGTGGCCCGGCTTTGCAGATCGGATGTGCGGCCCTCCGTGATACGGAGTGGCAAGCCGGGATGCGCGAGGAACTGCGCGCCCGCGCGCGCCGCTTCGACCAGAGCATGCGCGACCGCGACATCCATGTGCTGGGCGGCACGTCGCTGTTCCGGCTTGCGAAGATCGCCGATGCAGCGGGTTTCGCGACGGCGCTGCGCGGGCAGGGGATTCATGTGCGTGTGTTCGACTACGAGCCGCAATGGATGCGCTTCGGCCTGCCGGCCGATGAAGCCGAATTCTGGCGGCGTTTTGATCTGGTGCTAGGCCGCTGACCGGACCTTGCGGCGCGCCTGCTCGATCTCGCGCACCGGCGGTGCGCCATATAGACGGCCATATTCGCGCGTGAACTGCGACACGCTTTCATATCCGACCTGGTATGCCGCGAGGCTGGCAGACATGTCCTCCGAAAGCATCAGTCGTCGCGCTTCGATCAGCCGCAGCTGCTTCTGGAACTGCAGCGGCGACAGCGAGGTCACGGCGCGGAAATGCTGGTGGAAAGAGGAGGGGCTCATGCCGGCCGCCGCGGCCAGACGTTCCACCGGAATCCGCTGCGCATAGTCCGACCGCAGCACGGCGACGGCGCGGGCGATGCGCTGGACATGGCCGTCGGGCCAGCCCAGCCGGCGGATCGCCGAACCATGGCGCCCCGCCAGCAGCCAGTAATGCATTTCGCGCAACAGTTGGTCCTTCAGGACAGGCAGGGATGACGGGCGGTCCAGCAGGCGTATCAGGCGCAAGGCCGCATCGGCCACTTCCGTATCGGTGGGATCGACGCGCACGGGCGCTTCGTCGCCGACCAGAACAGCCTTCATCTCGACGGCCAGTTCCGCGATGACGGTCAGGTCGAGTTCCAGCACCAGCGAGTAGTACGGGGCCGCGACACTGGCGCGGGTGATCTGGCTCACGATTGGCACATCGGCGGTGATCAGCAGGGAGTCGCCGGCCGCGAAGGCAAAATCCTGCAACCCCATCGTCACCTGTTTGCTACCCTGGACCACCAGGCAGACCATGGGCCGCGAGATCGCGGGCATCAATTCGCTGCGTGCCGTTGCGCGGACCATGAACAGGCCCGGGATCGGGGTCTGCGCCATGCCAAGCGGATTGGCATGGGCATCGGCATAACGTCTGACGGCGGTGAGCAGATCGGTCATATGGCAAGCCTAACGCGGCGCGGGCTGTCCTGCACGGAAATTTGGAGGATTAGGCAAAGAACCCCCAGCATCCGGCAACAAGGCCCGGTTTTCCGGCGCGATATTCAGCCCTGTCACAAGCACTCCCCCTCCAGGACAGGAAACAACCATGAGCAAGATCACCCTGATTACCGGTGGCAGCCGCGGCCTGGGCCGCAACACCGCCCTCAGCATCGCCCGCCGCGGCGGCGACGTGATCCTCACCTATCAGAGCCGCAGCGCCGATGCCGAAGCCGTCGTGGCTGAAATCCAGGCGATGGGCCGCAAGGCGGTCGCCTTCCAGCTCGACAGCGGCAAGGTATCGGCCTTCGCGCCCTTCGCCGCGCAGCTGCGCAAGACCCTGCGTGACACCTGGTCGCGCGACACGTTCGACCATCTGGTGAACAATGCCGGCCATGGCGACTATGCCCTGTTCGCCGACACTACCGAGGCGCAGTTCGACGGGTTGATGAATGTCCACCTCAAGGGCGTCTACTTCCTGACGCAGACCCTGCTGCCGCTGATCGCCGATGGCGGCCGTATCGTCAACCTGTCCTCCGGTCTCACGCGCTTCGCCTATCCCGGCTATGCCGCCTATGCGGCGATGAAGGGCGCAGTCGAAGTGCTGACCGCCTATATGGCCAAGGAACTCGGTGCGCGCGGCATTGCCGTCAACACCGTCGCGCCGGGCGCCATCGAGACCGATTTCGGCGGCGGCGCGGTGCGCGACAATCCCGAGATCAACAAGGTTCTCGCCGGTATGACCGCGCTCGGTCGCGTGGGATTGCCGGACGATATCGGCCCGATGATTGCCAACCTGCTGTCCGACGACAACCGCTGGATCAATGCACAGCGGATCGAAGTCTCCGGTGGCCAGGCCATCTGATAGCCATACCGGGTGCCGGCGGAGGCGACTCTGCCGGCACTTGTTCCGTCATCCGCCCTGTTCAGTGGCGGTCGACGATGGTCCGCTTGTAAAGCAGGCTGGCGGCGATGACGAAGACGCTGACCAGCGCGATCAGCAAGGTGGAGATCGCGTTGATCTCGGGTGACACACCCAGCCGCACGGCCGAGTAAACGCGCACCGGCAGGGTGGTCGCGCCCGGTCCGTTGACGAAAGAGGCCAGCACCACATCATCCAGCGACAGCGTGAATGCCAGCAGCCATCCAGCGACCAGTGCTGGCGCCAGTGCCGGTACCGTCACCAGCAGAAAGGCGCTGACCGGACCGGCACCGAGATCGCGTGCGGCGGCTTCGATGTTGGGGTCCATGCCGACCAGCTTGGCCTGCACGATCACCAGCACGAAGGTCGCACCAAAAGTGGCATGGGTCAGCATCACCGTCAGCAGCCCGCGCTCGAGATCCAGCGAGACGAATAGCAGCAGGGTAGCGACGCCAAGGATCACCTCGGGCAGCACCATCGGCGCCAGCATCAGGCCGGCGAAAACCTGGCGGCCGGGGAAGCGACCAAGGCGCGTGAAGGCCAGCGCGCCCAATGTGCCAACCAGCGTGGCCAGTGTGGCGGCGGCTGCGCCGATCTGCAGCGAATGCAGCGCGGCTTCCAGATAGGCCGGGCTGGAAAACAGCACGCCATACCAGTGCAGCGAAAAGCCGCCCCAGACCGTGACCAGCTTGGAGGCGTTGAAGGAGAATACCACCACCAGCAGGATCGGCAGGTAGAGGAAGGCGAGGCCCAGCGCCAGCGCCGCGATGTTGATCGAACTCAGGCGGTTGCGATTCATCGGCTGGCCTTGCCCAGTTCAAGCCGCTGCAGCGTCATCGCCGGCACCAGCAGCAGCAGCGTCAGCAGCACCGCCAGCGCGCTGGCCAGCGGCCAGTCGCGGTTGGAGAAGAACTCGGTCCACAGTGTCTGGCCCATCATGATGGTGGCCGAACCGCCGAGCAGATCCGGGATGACGAATTCGCCCGCCATCGGGATGAACACCATCAGCCCGGCCGCGAGAATGCCCGGCCGCGCCAGCGGCACGGTGACCAGCCAGAAGACACGGATCGGCGTGGCGCCGAGATCGATGGCGGCTTCGGTCAGGCGTGGCGACTGGCCGGCGAGGCTGGCATAAATCGGCAGGATGGCGAACGGCAGGTAGCTGTAGGTCATGCCGAGCACGACACCGAAGCCGGTATTGACCAGCACCAGCGGCTGCTCGATCACACCAAGGGCCAGGAGCGCGGCATTGACCAGGCCCTCAGGCTTCAGCAGTGCGATCCAGGCATAGACGCGGATCAGGAAGGAGGTCCAGAAGGGCAGGATGATCAGCGTGAGCAGGAACGGCTGCCAGCCTTTTGGCGTCTGCGTCACGGCACGGGCAATGGCGAGGCCGATCACGAGGCAGCAGAAAGTGGCGAGGCCGGCATAGAGCAGGCTGTTGCCGAGCGCCCGGATGTACAGCGTGTCTTCCAGCAGCAGGTTGTAATTGCTCAGGCTAGCCGCCAGTGCGCCGTCCTGAAACAGCGGTGTATAGGGCGGCTGGGCCAACTGCGCCTCGGCGAAGCTGATCTTCAGGATCAGCAGCAGCGGCACGACGACGAACACCGCCGTCCACAGCAGCGGCAGCGCCAGCAGCCCTAAATGACGGGCCCTCACTCCTGGCTCCGCAGCGGCACCAGCGCATCCGACTCCCAACTGAGCCAGACCTGCTGGTCGAGTTCGAGCATCGGCTCATGCAGTGCGTTGAGTTGCGAGGCTTTCAGTATCTGGCCGTCATCCAGCCGCACGGAAATACCGGTCATGTCGCCGATATAGTCGATATCGGTGATGGTTCCGGTGGCGGCATTGGCCATGACGTCCAGCGGCTCGCGCGAAATCTCGATCTGCTCCGGCCGCAGCGACAGTTCCTGCCGGCCATTGCGGGTCGGCCGTTCGGCATCAGCGCTGTAATGCAGCCGCAGGATGCCGCTGCGCGCGGTCACCAGGCCGCCGCTGCCGCTCTCCACTGCTGCATGGAACAGGTTGGTCTCGGCCATCAGGCTGGCGACGAAACGGTCGATTGGCCGGTCGTAGATGCGACGCGGTGCATCCAACTGGCGGAAGCGGCCATGGTCCATCACGGCGATGCGGTCGGCCAGTGCCATCGCCTCGTCATTGTCATGCGTGACGAAAACGAAAGCGATGCCGGTGTCGCGGTTCAGCTTGCGCAATTCGGCCTGGGTCTGCTGACGCAGGCGTTTGTCCAATGCGCCAAGCGGTTCGTCGAGCAGCAGCATGCGTGGCCGTTTCACCAGCGCACGTGCCAGTGCCACGCGCTGCTGCTGACCGCCGGACAGCTGATGCGGCTTGCGCGTCGCGAAATTTTCGATCTCCAGCATTGCCATGGCTTCGGCCGTGCGGGCGGAAATCTCCGAGGCCGGCAGACCCTCGCGGCGCAGGCCGAAGGCGATGTTGTCGCGCACGCTCAAATGCGGGAACAGCGCATAGGACTGGAACATCATGTTGACCGGCCGATGATGCGGCGGCAGGGCGGTGATGTCGCGGCCATCCAGCAGGATATGGCCGCTGTCGGGCGTTTCCAGCCCGGCGATCATGCGCAACAGAGTGGACTTGCCGCAGCCGGACGGGCCGAGCAGGACAATGGACTCGCCGCTCTCGACGTTCAGGTCGATACTGTTGACAACGGGTTCGGCGCCAAAGGATTTACAGACGCCGGCAAGCTGAAGCAGAGGCACGCCTAGTTGCCGCCCTTGATGCGCGTCCAGGTGCGGCTGATCGTGCGCTGCTCGGCCTGCGTCGACGGCACCACGGTATAGAGATTCTTCAGCGCCTCGGTCGGCGGGAACACATCCTTGTCGGCCATCGCGTCCTTCGAGACCAGCGGCAGCGAGTCAGGCACTGCATTCGGGTACTGCACGGCATTGGTGATCTTGGCCATCACCTTGGGCTGCAGCACATAATTGATGAAAGCATGCGCGTTCTCGGGATTCGGCGCATCGGCCGGGATCACCATCACGTCGAACCACTGCTGGGCGCCCTCGCGCGGCAGCAGATACTGCACCCGCACGCCCTTCTTGGCCTCTTCGGCGCGAGTGCGCGCCTGCAGGATGTCGCCCGAGAAACCATAGGCCAGGCAGGCGTCGCCGTTGGCGAGGTCGTTGATGTATTGCGAGGAATGGAATTTGCGGATGTAGGGACGCACCTTCATCAGCACGGCCTCGGCCTTGGCGAGGCTGGCGGCATCTTTCGCGTTCGGATCGAGGCCAAGATATTTCAGCGCGGCGGGCAGGATTTCATCCGGCGCATCCAGCATCACCACGCCGCAATCGGCGAATTTCGACACCACTTCGGGATCGAACAGCATGCGCAAGCTGTAAGACGGCGGGTTGGGCATGCGCTGCTTGATCTTGTCGGGATTAAGCCCGATGCCGCTGGTGCCCCAGAGATAGATCGCGGCATGCTGGTTGCCGGCGTCATACTTGGCCAGACGCTCCATCTGCGCCGGGTCGAGCTTGGCCAAATTCGGAATCTTGGACTTGTCGAGCGGACGCAGCAGCTTCGCCTGTACCTGGCGCGCCATGTAATACTGCGTCGGCACCACGATGTCGTAGCCGCTCTTGCCAGCCAGCAGTTTCGCTTCGAGCGTGTCGTTGCTGTCGTAGACGTCGTAGCGCACCTTGATGCCGGTCTCGGCCTCGAAATCCTTCAGCACCTGCGGGTCGATATAGTCCGACCAGTTGTAGACGTTGACGACCTTCTCCTGGGCCAGTGTAGCGAGCGGCAGGGCGGCCAGCAGGGCGGCGATCAGAGGCAGGCGGGTCAGGCGCATAATGCAGAGGCTCCGGGTTTGAGTTGCCGGATTATGACAATCCGTCCACGGCCGGGCAACGCCGGGATTTCGCCGCCGACTGCCGCTTTTTGCGCCGGTAACCTTTTGTGGATTGTCATCAAAGCTTCACCACTGTCTCCGACTTATCCCCAGGCTTTCATCGGCCTGTCACCGAATCGCGATGTAATCAGGACTCGGTGATTCGGCCCGTCATGAGCCAGAACGCGAGTGGGAGAGAGAGCGGCATGCGTATTCTGATCGTCTCGGATGCCTGGCATCCGCAGGTCAACGGTGTGGTGCGGACCCTGACCAAGACCCGTGAAGTTCTTGAAAAGCGCGGTCATGTGGTCGAGGTGATCGGCCCGGGCGAATTCCGCCGCGTGCCTTGCCCGACCTATCCCGAAATCGAACTGTCGATTCTGCCCTATCGCAAGCTGGTGAAGCTGATCGAGGCTTTTGCGCCCGACGCCATCCATATCGCCACCGAAGGCCCGCTCGGCATGGCGGCGCGCAAATACTGCAAGCGGCATGACCTGATCTTCACCACCGCCTATCACACCAAGTTCCCGGAATATGTGCAGGAACGCACCGGCATTCCGCTCAGCTGGAGCTATGCCTTCATGCGCTGGTTCCACAATGGTGGCGCCGGCATGATGGTGGCGACCGACAGCCTGGCGAAGAGCCTGACCGAACGCGGCTTCAAAAATCTGAAGACCTGGTCGCGCGGCGTGGATATCGAACGCTTCAAGCCGCGCCCGAAGGACATCCTCGACCTGCCACGCCCGATTTATCTCTATGCTGGCCGTGTCGTGGTCGACAAGAATGTCGAAGCCTTCCTGAAACTGAAGCTCGACGGCACCAAGCTGGTGGTCGGCATCGGGCCCGACCTGGAAGGCTATCGCGCGAAGTATCCTGAGGCCGTGTTTGCCGGCTATCTGGAGAACGGCCATCTCGCCAGCTACTTCTCGGCGGCCGATGTCTTCGTCTTCCCCAGCCTGACCGATACCTTCGGCCTCGTGGTGCTGGAAGCGCTGGCCTCGGGCGTGCCGGTCGCTGCCTATCCGGTCACCGGGCCGATCGACATCATCGGGCCGCATCCCGAAGTAGGCGCGCTGGACGACGATCTCGCCGTCGCCATCCGCGGCGCCCTGGGCAAGTCGCCGGAAGCCTGCCGCGACCTGGCGCTGCAGTATTCCTGGGATGCGTGTACGGATCAGTTCCTGCGCAATCTGGTGCCGCTGGAACGTCCGGTGCCGCGCGCTGCCGTTACGTCAGCCGCGAAGGCGGCATAACCGCATAAACAGCGGCCATCCCCGGCGGGCGCAGGCTTCCCACTGCGACTCGCACAATACCTGCGAATCCTCGCCAAAAGCGGGGTAGACTGCACAGTGCCTCATTTGTGAACTGGAAAGACGTTGAGTTTGCGCGGAAAGTCGCGCATTCACTGCGCGTAAATCCGACGTTTCGGGGAAGCTGAATGTCGTCGTCTGGTCTCAACTCGTCGCGCCTGCTGCAGAAGCTGTATCTCGCAGCCGCCGACGACCAGAATCTGTCGCCGTTCCTGAGCGAATTCGCGCTCGCCTATAATGCGAGCCTCGCCACCATTGCGACCATGGAAGGCCCGTCGCGCCGTGATGGCCTGCGTGTCTCGGGCTGTGCCAACGAAAGCGAAGAAGCGCCGCGTCTGCCGGAATATTATGCGGTGCGCAGTCCGTTCCGTCCGATCATGATGCTGCAGGGCAATCTCGGCCGCGTGCTGAACACCAACAGCATGCTGTCGCGCGAACGGCAGGCGCGCGACCAGTTCATCAACGAGTTCCTGCGGCCAGCGGGGCACCACTATCTCGCCACCACGATCTTTGCCCAGGATGGCGACCGCTTCAATTACTTCGTGCTCAATCGCGGCGACCGCTTCGGCGATTTCGAGGAAGACGCCGTCAGTGGCCTGAACGAGATGGTCCCGCATTTCCAGACCATGTTCCAGCTGCGCGGCACCATGATCGCGCGCGACCGCCATCTCGACTTCTTCACGGCTGCGATGGCCGAACGTGGCGTCGGCCTGATCGTGCTCGATCGCAGCGGCCGCGTGCAGTCGATGAACGACATCGCCTCGGCGATCTGCTGCGACAATGACGGCTTGCTGATTGCGGGCGGCACGCTCACTGCCGACAATGCCGACGATAACCGGAAACTGCAGCAGGAAATCTTCTCGCTGCTGAACAGCCAGATCCTGTCGCGGCCGGGTTCCACCGTGTTCGTGCGGCGCCGCGTCGGCGGCCGGCCGTATCGGCTGCAGATCATGCCGCTGTCGCTGCGCAAATATTATTTCGCCGGCGATGGCGTTGAACTGGCGATTCAGATTTTCAGCGAGCCGGTTGCCGAGCAGGGCCTCAATGCCGCGCTTGCCAGCCAGTTTGGCCTCAGCCCGTCGGAAATGCGGGTGGCCGAACATCTGGTGGCGGGCCATCCGGTCAAGCGCGTGGCGCAGATGCTGGGTAACAGCGTCAACACCATCCGCGTCCATCGGCGCAACCTGTATCGCAAGCTGGGCGTCACGCGGCATTTCGATCTGGTGCGCCTGCTGGGGAATGGTTCCAGCAATTAGCCGGCAGCCGATGGCCGGAACATTGGTCCTGCGGCTTGCAGGCACCGGCCTTCGCCCGCTAGGGTTCGCCCAACTCATATATCAGTTGGAGGAACACCCGATGGCCGTCGAAATCCTGCAGACCACTGCCATGCCGCCGGCCGTCCAGAAGGTGCTGGATGGCAGCTACACCGTGCATAAGCTGTGGGAGGCCAAGGACAAGGCCGCCTTGCTGAAAGAGATCGGCCCGCGTGTGCGTGGCATGGCGACCTCGGGTGGGGCAGGGGCGACGCGCGAACTGATCGAGGCACTGCCCAAGCTGGAGGTGATCTCCAGCTTCGGCGTCGGCTATGACTCCATCGACATTGGTTGCGCGAAAGAACGCGGCGTCACCGTCACCAATACGCCGGATGTGCTGACCGACTGCGTTGCCGATACCGCGATGGCGCTGACGCTGGCAATGATGCGCCGGATCCCGCAGGCCGACCAGTTCGTGCGCACCGGGCGCTGGCCGAAGGACAAGTTTCCGCTGACCGACAAGCTGGGCGGCCGCATCATGGGTATCGTCGGCGCCGGCCGTATCGGCCAGGCCATTGCCAAACGCGCCGAAGCTTTCGGCCTGCAGATCGCCTATTTCGGCCCGCGCAAGAAGGCCGAGCTGAGCTGGCGCTATTACGACAACCTCGTCGCCATGGCCAAGGATGTCGATATCCTGATGATCTCCTGCCCGGGCGGCAAGGAAACCAATCAACTGGTGAATGCCGCCGTGATCGATGCGTTGGGCGCCGATGGCTATATCGTCAACATCGCGCGCGGCAGCGTGGTGGAAGAGCCGGCGCTGGTGAAGGCGCTGGTGGAGAAGAAGATCGCCGGTGCGGGTCTGGACGTGTTTGCCGACGAGCCGAATGTGCCGGAAGCGCTGTGGTCGCTCGACACCGTGGCACTGGCACCGCATATCGGTTCGGGCACGCATGAAACGCGCCAGGCGATGGGCGATCTGATGCTGAAGAATCTGGAAGCCTGGTTCGCCGGCAAGCCGGTACTCACCAAGGTCGTGTGAGGGCTTAGCTCTCGCCGCCGTCCAAGCTGCTCTTGGGGCTGCCCAGCCCCATCAGCCGGCTTTTGTTGCCGAGCATGATTTTCTGCAGCATTTCCATCGCCATCATTTTCATGCTCTGGTCGACGAGGCGGCGCTGCTCGTCCAGCTGCGCCTGAACTGCCGAATTGCCATATGGGGCATTGCCATAGGGCGCGGTGGCCAGCCCTGACGACTGGCCGTCCAGCGGCACGGTCTCCAGGCCCTGCGACTTGCTGTCGAGCTTGGCGTTGAAGAAGGCGTAGATTTCGCCCAGCGTGCGCGGATTGCCATCGGCGCCGTAGAACACGCCCTTGTTGGCAGCTGCCGCTTCGGGCAGCAAAGCGGCAGCGCTCTGCGTCGGATTTTCTTTCAGGGCGCCGAGGAATTTGGTGGCGCCATTCGGGCCGAGGAAATGCCCGAGATAAAGATCGACCTTTTTCACGTCGACGCCGAATTCGCGCGCTAGCACCTGCTGGTTGCTGCGGGCATATTCGGCCGCCATGGCCGAGGCGATGCGTGGGTCGTCGCGCAAGGCCAGAATCTCGCGGCGGGTTTCCGGGTCATTCACGCGCGGCCGACCGTCGCTGCCGGTGCCGATCTTCTGGGCGAGGTCGGCGAGGCCGTGCTTGGCGCCGTGATCACGCACGGTTTCCAGCCAGGTGCTGTCGATGAACTGGAACAGGCCACGCGCCGAACTGGTCTTGGCCTGGGCATCGGCCCTGAAGCCGCTTTCCTGTCCGGCCTGCGCGACCAGATAGGCGAAATCCACCCCGGTACGGCTGCTGGCCTGCTTCAGCGTGCTGAGCAGCTCGTAGCTCACCTGATGACCGCCGACGCGGTAACTGTCGGGGGCGGGCTGGGCGGCAGGACGGAACGGCGTGACGGGAGCCATGGGCGGAGTAAACCTGAGAAGGACCTAATAATCCTATAGCGGGCGAGGGGAAAGATTCAGTTAATACCTGGAAATTACACTATCCCCTTGTTTACACACGGGTTTGCGGGCAAACAGGCGGTATGAGCGAAGCTTGGGCAGCAGTGATGGGTGGCCGGTTCGACTGGGCCCAGATCAACTGGGCGGCGGACGGCCCCTGGTTCGCGTTGCTCCTGCTGCTGGCTGGCGGCATTGCCCTGCCGGCCGGTGTTTATGCGCTGCTCGACCGCTGGGCGGCCTCGCGGCTGCGCATCGACAGTATCGCTCTCGCCACGCGCTATGGCGGCTACATGAATTCCTGGGCGGTGTTCGGCCGCCATGCCAGCGAATACCGCGACCTGCGGCCCTTGTTCCCCGCGGCGCAGGCGGCCGAACTGGCGCGCTTCCATGACGGCACGGCCTGCATTGCCGCGCGCTTCCGCACGCCTGAGGCGGCGCAGTCGGCAGCAGAAGAGCGGTTCGGCAGCTTTGCAGCTGCGGGCGTCGAATATGCTGATGCGGGCGTATCGTTCCAGACCGAGGCCGGCAGCGAGAAGAAGGGCTATGCGCGCGGCCAGTGGCTGGTGATCAGCGATACGCTGTTCGCCTTCTACGGTCCTGACAGTGCGGCGCTGGCGCGTCGCCGCCATGTCATTCCGGCCTTACGCGCACGCCGCTTCCCCGGTCCGTTGCGCCTGCTGCACAGCCGCGGTGGGCATGGTGCGATAATGCTGCTCTGGCTCGTGGTGCTGCTGGCAGGCGCCGGGCGTTGCATCGAATTCGCCGCACAGCGCGAAGGCGTGCGGGCGCCGATCTCCACCAGCGAATTGCGCATGCGGCTGACCGCGCTGGATGCCGGCGGGCAGCGTGTTGCCGTGGCATTGCGGCCCGGCGGCATGCGGATCGCCGGTCATGGCGAGGATCTGCGCCAGCGCGATCTTGGGCTCCTGGCCGGGCGCGATTGGCTCACCGGTTTCGATCTCAGCTTCGACCGCGAGCGCAATATCGTGACCGCTTTGCCGCTGGTGGGCCGCAGCGGCGAGGCGGAGCGGCTGGGCGCTGCGCCGCCGCCGCCGAAACGCTGGCACAACAACACGCTGCTGATCGACGGTGACGATGCGCTGCTGGTGGCGGTGCGCGATGCCGTAACGGAAGCCGGCTGGACCTGGCAGCTCAGGCTGACGCCGCCACTGCCGATTCCGCGCTTCGACCGCTCTTGGCTCGGTTTCGGCGACTGACCTATACTGCTCCGCAATCAAGCGGAGGAACACCATGCGCAAGGGCTATAAAGCCATGCTCGACGAGGCCATGCAGGCTATCGTCACGCTCACGCCGGAACAGGCGGCCGAGCGTTACAACACAGCCGATGTCGTCTTTGTCGATATCCGCGACCCGCGCGAACTGGAACGCGATGGCGTGATCCCGGGGGCCTTCCACGCCACGCGCGGCATGCTGGAATTCTGGATCGATCCGGAAAGCCCGTATCACAAGCCGGTCTTTGCCGAGGACAAGCAGTTCATCTTCTTCTGCGCCGGCGGCCTGCGCTCGGCGCTCGCCACCAAGACAGCGCTGGATATGGGCCTCGACAAGATCGCGCATATCGAGGGCGGATTCGGCGCCTGGAAGAAGGCGGGCCTGCCGACGGCGGACTGGAAGCCGAAGGAAAAGAAATGACCAAGAGCAGTCAGGGGCCTCTCTCCGGCCTTAAGGTCATCGAAATGCCGGCCATCGGCCCGGTGCCGTTCTGCGGCATGCTGCTGGCCGATCTGGGCGCCGATATACTGCGTATCGATCGCACCGGGGATGTCGATCTCGGTTTGCCGGTCGAGCCGAAATACGAATTGCTCGGCCGCGGCAAGCGCTCGCTGGCGCTTGACCTGAAAGACCCGCAGGCGATTGCCCTGGTGCTCGACTTAATGAGCAAGGCGGACGCTGTGATCGAAGGCTTCCGTCCCGGCGTGATGGAGCGGCTGGGTCTGGGCCCCGATGTGGCGCTGGCGAAGAATGCGAAACTGGTCTACGGCCGCATGACTGGCTGGGGCCAGGAAGGACCGATGGCGATGGCGGCCGGCCACGACATCAACTACATCGCGCTGACCGGTGCTCTCCATGCAATAGGAAGTCAGAACGGAAAACCCGTACCGCCGCTCAACCTCGTCGGCGATTTCGGCGGCGGGTCGCTCTATCTCGCCATGGGCATTCTGGCGGCGCTGTTCGAACGCCAGCAGTCCGGCAAGGGCCAGGTGATCGATGCCGCCATGGTGGATGGCGCGGCCTCGCTGATGACGCTGTTCTACGGACTGAAAGGCGCTGGGATGTGGAGCGACACCCGCGGCGCCAACATGCTGGATTCTGGTGCGCCATGGTACGACACCTATGAATGCCGCGATGGCGGTTTCGTTGCCATCGGCTCGATCGAAGGCAAGTTCTACGCCGAGCTGATCGAAAAGTTGGGGCTCGACGCGTCCATTCTGCCCAAGCAGCATGACCGCAAACGCTGGCCCAGCTTACGCGCCGCCATCGCGGCAAGCTTCCGGACGAAAACGCGCGACGAATGGTGCGCCATCATGGAAGGCAGCGACATCTGCTTTGCGCCCGTGCTGGGCCTCGGCGAGGCGCCACAGCATCCGCATATGGCGGCCCGCGCGACTTTCACCGCGCCCGATGGCGTCGTGCAGCCGGCACCGGCGCCGCGCTTCTCGCGCACACCGGGCGGCATCGCCCGCAAGCCGCCCATGCGCGGCGAGGGCGGCGAGCAGGCGCTCGCCGACTGGGGCGTGGCGCGCAAGACCTGATGGCGCTATGTGTTAAGCGCTGCATTTTTAGAGGAGTGAGACGATGGATTTCGGTATCAAGGGGCGTAACGCGCTGGTCTGCGCCGCGAGCAAAGGGCTCGGTCTGGGTTGCGCGATGGCGCTGGCGAAAGAGGGCGTGCATGTGACGATCACGGCGCGCACCGTCGAAACGCTGGAAGCTGCCGCGAAGAAAATCCGCGAGGCCGCGCCGGGCGTGACGGTGAAGACCGTGGCCGGCGACATCACCACCGAAGCCGGCCGCGCGGAAGCGCTGGCGGCGGCGGGCGAGATCGACATCCTGGTGAATAATGCCGGCGGGCCGCCGCCGGGCGATTTCCGAGACTGGGACCGCGAACACTGGATCAAGGCGGTGGATGGCAACATGATCACGCCGATCCTGCTGGCCAAGGCGGTGGTCGACAAGATGGCGGCGCGCAAGTTCGGCCGCATCGTCAACATCACCTCCAGTGCCGTGAAGGCGCCGATCCCGGTGCTCGGCCTCTCCAACGGCGCGCGCTCGGGTCTGCATGGCTTCATGGCCGGCATGTCGCGCCAGGTGGCGAAGGACGGCATCACCATCAACAACCTGCTGCCCGGCCGCTTCCTGACCGACCGCCTGAAGCAGACCATCGGCGCCGCCAGCAAGAAGCAGGGCGACGAGTTGGACGCCGAGATCATCAAACAGGCCACCACCATTCCGGCCGGCCGTTTCGGTACGGCGGAAGAATTCGGCCAGGTCTGCGCCTTCCTCTGCTCGGTGCAGGCGGCGTATTTCACCGGCCAGAATGTGCTGCTGGATGGCGGCAATTATCCGGGCAGTTTCTGACGCTTCCACAAAGCCGTCATGCCCGGGCTTGACCCGGGCATCTCAGCCAGAATTGCGTGAGGTCCTCGGGTCAAGCCCGAGGACGACGAGAGGAGCGGAAGGGGGCGGGCAACCGCCCTTTTTCTTTTGCTCTTGCACTCACTAGACCAGTCTATATAATTACCGCATGAGCAAGACCGCGACACTTCTCCCGGCCAAGAAGCCGCCAACCACCCGCGAACGCTTTGTGTCCATGACGGCAAAGCTGATGTCGCGACGCGGCTATGCCGCCACCGGGCTGAACGAGATCATTGCGAAAAGCGGCGCGCCGAAGGGCTCGCTCTATCATTTCTTCCCGAAGGGCAAGGAACAGCTGGCGGAAGCCGCCGTGGACTGGGCGGCCGATCTGTTCCTGCAGACAATGGCCGACGCGGTGGCGCGCGCCGGCTCGGCGGCCGAGGCAGTCGGTGCGCTGGCGGCGCAGGTCGCGGTCTGGATGGAGCAGTCCGGCTGCAAGGACGGCTCGCCGCTGACCATCATGGCGGTCGAAACCGGCGCCTTCAGCGAACCGTTGCGACTGGCCTGCCAGCGTGGCTACCAGGCCTGGGCCGATGCACTGGCCGACCAGCTGCGCCGCGATGGCAAATCGGCGAAGGAGGCCAGCGACCTGGCGCTCTGGGCCATCGCCTCGCTGGAGGGCGCCGTCGTGCTGGCGCGTACCCAGCATTCCGCCGAACCGCTGCGCCGCATCGGCAAGCTGCTGCAAAGGGCCCTGACATGACCAATTCCGTCCCGAAAACCCAGCTCACCCGCGAGATGATGGAGCAGGCCATCGCGCTGAGTCCCTACACCAAATGGGTGGGGACGAAGCTGGTCGATTTCGACCCCGGCCATGTGAAAATCTCGATCACGCTCCGCAAGGAAATGACGCAGCATCACGGTTTCGCGCATGGCGCCATCGTGGGCTACATGGCGGACACGGTTTGCTCCTGGGCAGCGGCGTCCGTGGTCGGCGATGTCGTGACCTCGGAATACAAGCTCAATCTGCTGGCGCCCGCCATTGGCGAGGAGCTGACGGCGGTGGGCGAGGTGATCAAGGCCGGCGGCCGCCAGGTGGTGACGCGCGCCGATGTGTTTGCCGTGAAGGACGGCACTGAGAAGATCGTCGCCACGGCGCTGGCGACGATCGCGCGGGTTTAATCACAAATAACCATGCGTCATGGTCGGGCTTGACCCGACCATCTTCAGCAGGACTGCGGGAGATCCTCGGGTCGAGCCCGAGGATGACGGCTTTGTATCGAGTAGTTACGCCGCCCGCTTATCCGCCTCACTCACCGGATGGGCGGCGCGGAAGCCGACCTGCAGGCGGTTCCACACGTTGATCGCGCCGATCAGGAAGGTGAGCTGCACCTGCTCGGCCTCCGAGAACTGTGCCTTCACCAACTTGTAATCGGCATCCGGCGCGCCGGTCTGCGCCACCAGGGTCAGCGCCTCGGTCCAGGCCAGGGCTGCACGTTCGCGCTCGCTGTACAGCGTGCTCTCGCGCCAGGCATTCAGCATGTAGAGCCGCATCTCGCTGTCGCCATGCTTGCGGGCCTCGGTGGTGTGCATGTGGATGCAGAAGGCGCAGCCATTGATCTGCGAGGCGCGCAGCTTGACGAGATGACGCAGGCTCTCTTCCAGGCCGCTTTTCGCGATGCTGGCTTCCAGCGCCATCATGGCCTTCACGGCGTCGGGGGCGAGCTTGATATGGTCGTTCAGGCGGGGATGCATTTGGGTGTCTCCTATGGGTTATGCAGCCTAGACGGGGCTGGGCGGCCGGCTGTGACAGCCGAGGCCAAAAAATCCAGCATTAAGGTTTCACGACGGTCCAAACCGGCCCTATCGGGGCCGTTGCCCGGCCTGCCGGGCGGCGTTACACTCCATCGCTTTCCAGTGCCAACGAGGCCTGATTTATGAGCTGGGAAGCCGAGATCGCCGAACTACGGCGGCGCGAAGAACTGGCCCGCCAGATGGGCGGCCCTGACAAGATCAAACGCCAGCATGACGGCGGCAAGCTGACGGTGCGCGAGCGCATCGCGCGCCTGCTCGATTCCGGATCCTTCCATGAGGTCGGCGCGATTGCCGGCCGGGCGCGCTATGGCGCCGATGGCAGCCTGGAAGAGTTCAGTCCGACCAATTTTGTCTTCGGCCGCGGCAAAATCGACGGCCGCCCCATGGTGGTCGGCGGCGACGATTTCACCGTACGCGGTGGCGCAGCGGATGCCGCGATTTGGCAGAAGCAGGTGCATGCCGAGCAGATGGCCCGCGAGCTGCGCATCCCGATGGTGCGGTTGGTCGATGGCACCGGCGGCGGCGGCTCGGTCAAGTCGCTGGAGATGGAAGGCCGCACTTACGTGCCGCTGATGCCGGGCTGGGAACATGTCGTCGCCAATCTGAGCACTGTGCCGGTCGTGGCGCTGGCGCTCGGCTCCGTGGCCGGGCTTGGCGCGGCGCGCACGGTCAGCAGCCACTTCTCGGTGATGGTGCAGGGCATTTCGCAGATGTTCATCGCCGGACCGCCGGTGGTGGCGCGCACCGGCGTCGAGATGACCAAGGAAGAACTCGGCGGCACCGAGATTCATGAGCGTGCCGGCGCTATCGATCTGGCCGTCGCCAGCGAAGAAGAGGCGTTTGCCGCAGCAAAGCGTTTCCTGTCCTACCTGCCGCAGTCGGTCTATGATTTGCCGGCCCGTGTGACGCCACAGGACGATCCGAACCGCCGCGAGGAGAAACTGCTTTCCATCGTGCCGCGCGACCGCCGCCGCGTATACAAGACACGCGACATCGTCAACGCCACGGTCGACGCCGACAGTTTCATGGAGATGGGGCGGCTCTATGGCCGCTCGGTGATCACCGGCCTGGCGCGGCTGGATGGCTGGCCGGTCGCCATTCTCGCCAGCGATCCGTATCATTATGGCGGCGGCTGGACCGCCGATGCCGCGCACAAGATCACGCGCTTTGTCGATCTTGCCGAAACCTTCCACCTGCCGGTGGTGCATTTCGTCGATATCCCGGGCTTCCTGATCGGGCCGGAGGCTGAGCAGAGCGGCACCATCCGCCATGGCGCCCGCGCGCTCACCGCGGTCTATCAGGCGACCGTGCCCTGGTGTTCGATCATCATGCGCAAGGCCTTCGGCGTGGCTGGCGCGGGCCATTCCAATCACACGCGGCTGCGCTACCGTTATGCTTGGCCGTCGGGCGACTGGGGCAGCCTGCCGCTCGAAGGCGGTATCGAGGCCGCCTATCGCGCCGATCTCGACAAGGCTGACGACCGTGACGCACTGCTGAAAGAGATCGAGGCGCGCCTCAATCAGGTGCGTTCGCCTTTCCGCACGGCAGAAGCCTTCCTGGTCGAGGAGATCATCGACCCGCGCGACACCCGTCCGCTGCTGTGTGAATTCGCCAATCTCGCCGCGCCGTTGCGCACGGCGGGCCCCCCTAGCTTTGGGTACAGACCATGAGTGACATTCCGAATATTCCGCCCAATCTGCCCAACGAAAAGAAGCCGACGCCGAAATCGATCGTCCTGACCTCGCATCCGAGCACGAATGTCGGCACCAAGCCGCTGCCGATCGAATGGGGCGCGGCCGATCCGCAGCAGCGTGGACCGATTGTCGCCACGCTGAAGAATCCCGGCGGCAAGAATGCGGTCGGCACGCATTCTGGCGCCTATTCGCTGTATCGCGCCCTCGCGGTGGCGGCCGGCCAACTCAACGCCGAACACAAGCCCGACCTGACCAACACTGCGCCGGCCGAGCCGCTCGGCCCCTTCCCGCAATGGGCTGATGGCGAGAAGATCGTCTCGCTTGATCCCTGGGGCCATATCACCAGCCAGGTCTTCGCCGAGCAGATCAGGGCCGGTTGGGATATCCGCCCAACCATCGCGGTGACCAAGGCGCATATCAACATGCCCGAGCTGCACGACGCCGTGCGCGCCGGTCGCATCAAGCCTGATGGCAATATCCTCGCGGCCAACGGCGATGTGAAGGTGACCAAGGTGGCGGTCGAGCCGGTCTGGTATCTGCCGGGCGTGGCCAAGCGGTTCAACATCAGCGAGACCGAACTGCGCCGCGGACTCTTTGAGCAGACCGGCGGCATGTTCCCGGAGCTGGTCACGCGCAACGACCTGAAGGTGTTCCTGCCGCCCATCGGCGGCATGACGATCTACCTGTTCGGCGACACCTCCAAGCTGGGCAAACCGGCGACCCGGATCGCCTGCCGCATCCATGACGAATGCAATGGATCGGATGTGTTCGGCTCGGATATCTGCACCTGCCGGCCGTATCTGGCGCATGGCATTGAAGTCTGCATCGAGGAAGCGCAGCAGGGTGGCGTCGGCGTGATCGTCTACAATCGCAAGGAAGGCCGCGCGCTGGGTGAAGTGACCAAGTTCCTGGTCTATAACGCGCGCAAGCGGCAGGAGATGGGCGACCGCGCCGAGACCTATTTCCAGCGTACCGAATGTGTCGCCGGTGTGCAGGACATGCGGTTCCAGGAATTGATGCCGGACGTGCTGCATTGGCTCGGCATCAGCCGGATCGACCGGCTGGTCTCGATGAGCAACATGAAGTTCGAGCCCATCGTCGCCAGCGGCATCCAGGTGGTCGAGCGCGTGCCGATCCCCGACGAGCTGATCCCGGCCGATGCCAGGGTGGAGATGGACGCCAAGAAGGCAGCCGGCTATTTCACCGACAAGGTGCCGGACCAGGATGAATTGAAGAAGGCCAAGGGCCGAGGCCTAGAGGAGTAAGTGTCCGTGAGTAATCTGCACGATCCGGCCCAGGCGGTTGCCTGGCTGCGCACCACCAAGGCGATCCGCGAACGTTGCCATGCCATGTTCAGCCTGGCGGAGCGTCACGCGATGCCGAATTTTGAACTGCATCTCTCGGCGGTGCCTGCAGCTGCCGACTATGTGGCCGAAACGATCCGCCAGAATTATCCGACGCTGCAGATCCCCTATCATGCGCGCTGGCGGCATTTCGCCGCCGGCGGCATCGACCGCTGGGGGCAGCTTGCGAAAACGCTCAGCGCCGGCAAGGACGAGATCGCCCGCATCCGCTTCGATCTCTGCGTCACCAGTGTGCTGCTCGATGCCGGCTCCGGGCCGCACTGGAAATACAATGAAGAAGAACGCACCGTCACACGCTCGGAAGGTCTGGCGGTCGCCAGCCTGCATGCCTTCAAAGCAGGATTGTTCTCGGGCGACAAGTCGAAACCCCTACGCGCCGATGCTGCCGGGCTGATCCCTCTGGCGCCGAACGCGATTGCGCATGCCTTCCAGGTCTCGGACAGCAATCCGCTGGTCGGCGTGGAAGGTCGCGCGGCGCTGATGCGCAATCTTGGCCAGGCGCTGAAGGCACGGCCGGATCTGTTCGGTTCTGACGCCCGTATCGGCGGTCTGTATGATTACCTGCTCAGCCATGCCGTGAAGGACGGCAAGCTGCCGGCCACCGCCATTCTTGCGGCCGTGCTGGAAGGCCTCGGCCCGATCTGGCCGTCGCGCATCACGCTGGGGGGCGTCAATCTCGGCGATGTCTGGCGCCATCGCGGCCTGATGAGCGACGATCTCACCTCGGGTCTGATCCCGTTCCACAAGCTGTCGCAGTGGCTGACGTACTCCCTTGTCGAAATCTTCGAGGATGCCGGGATTACCGTCACCGGGCTGGACGACCTCACCGGCCTGCCGGAATACCGCAATGGCGGCCTGTTCATCGATCTGGGCGTGCTGGTCATCCGCCACGATGCGTTGAAGAAATACCCTGTCCCGGTGGAAGACGAGGCCGTGGTGGAATGGCGTGCGCTGACGCTGGCGCTGCTCGACCATATTGCCGATCCGGTGCGCGAACGGTTGGGCAAGACGGCAGCCGAGATGCCGCTGGCCCGCATCCTGGAGGGCGGCACCTGGGCGGCCGGGCGCCGCATCGCCAGGGAGAAGCGCCCGGCAGATGGTGGTCCGCCACTGATTATCGCCAGCGATGGTACGGTTTTCTGATTTTGAGCCTTTCGGGGGAGAGTCACCGATGAATGCGTTTCCCAATGCCACCGTGGTCATGCATCCGCTGGTGCAGCACAAGCTGAGCCTGCTGCGCCGCAAGGAAGTCTCGACCGCCGAATTCCGCCGGCTGGTGCGCGAAGTCAGCCTGCTGCTGGCTTATGAGGTTACCCGCGACCTGCCGCTGGAGAAGGTGGATATCGAGACGCCGCTGGAACACATGAAGGCGCCGCTGCTCTCGGGCAAGAAGCTCTGCTTCGTCTCGATCCTGCGTGCCGGCAACGGCATCCTGGACGGCATGCTGGATCTGGTCCCCTCGGCACGCGTCGGCCATGTCGGCCTGTATCGCGACCCGGAAACGCTGGTGCCGGTGGAGTATTACCTGAAGCTGCCTGACGACGTGGCGCAGCGTCTGGTGATCGTGGTCGACCCGATGCTGGCAACCGGCCATTCCGCCGCCGCCGCCGTGACGCGACTGAAGGAAGCGGGGGCGCAGCAGATCAAGTTCGTCTGCCTGCTGACGGTACCCGAAGGCCTCCGCGTGATGCAGGAAGCCCATCCCGATGTGATGGTCTACACCTGCGCGGTCGACCGCCAGCTGGATGAGCACGGCTATATCCGTCCGGGCCTGGGCGATGCCGGCGATCGCATCTACGGCACCAAGTAAGCATCTACGACCAGGTAAGACAGGCGAAAGCACAACCTTTCGTATCCACCATCACAGCTATCTGGCGAGCCCGGGGGCATAGTCGGCGCAATCCGATAACCCCCGAGGAGCCGTGTCATGGCTGCCATGCTGATCCCCAGTCTGTTCAGGCGCGCTCTGCGCGTCACTCTTACCCTCACCGTTGCCGCTGCTGCCGGCATCGCCGCTTCGGCCTGGGCCGGAAAGGCGCAGGCGGCCTCCGACCTGCTCGGCGGCCAGCCGGCGGCCACCGCCATTGCTGCCGTTCGCGCTGCGCCGCGCGTGGTGGGGCAGGAAAGCCGCCGCGGCCTGCCCATCGTGCTGGGCAACCGGCTGGTCAGCGGCCCCGGCTCGGGCCTCAAGTTCACGCTGGATGATCGCTCGACGGTGATCATCGGGCCGAACAGCGCCATCACGGTGGACGAGTTCGCCGCCGACCGCGTGGTGCTGCGCGTCGAGCGCGGCAGTTTCCATCTGGATTCCGCCAATCCCGGCAATGTCTATGTCGTGCTGCCGGGTGGCACCGTGACGGTGAAGGCCGCCACTGTGGCCGGCCGCATCCTGCCCGACTGCACCGAAGTGGCGCTGCTGAGCGTCGGACGCGCCGAGGTCGCCACGCCTGCGGGCGGCAGCGTACGGCTGGACAAGATCGGCGACTTCACCCGGCTGACTGGCTACGCCGCGCCGAGTCAGCCGGCACAGTTGCCGCCGCAGCGCCTGCAGGATTTCGTCGGTCTCACCAGCCAGATCGCCCAAGGTACTACTCCGGGCGTCAATCTGGGCGCGCCCAGATTATAGGGCGCTGACGCGCCGCGGCGCCTGACTCGGCAAAGCGAGTCGCGCTGTCGCCGGCCGTGCAGGGCTTCGGAAAGCCTGCCGCGGCGCGCTTCCGGCGCCGCTTACCGAAATTTTATCTGCTGCCGCCAGTCGTGCCTCGCGAAGGCAGGAGAGCAAAGAAAGCCGCAGTTCATGCGGCTTTTTCGTATCTGCGTGTCGCGTCGAGGCGGTGCTGCTGTGACACGCAGAACACGGTGGCGGCAAAAAATTTTTCAGGCGGGGCAGTTTCCTATTGCAATGGGGGCGCGTTGCTGTAAATACCGCTTTCAACGACGCACCCGCACGTGCCGATGGCCCCTGGCAGGTTATGCAACGACGAACGCGTCCTTTTTGGTCGCACAGCTTGAGCTGTGCCGGTTTAAAGCCGGTCCGAGAGGGAGGTTTCGATGCTTGCAGCCAATGGTGGCCGCACCAATACCCGTCTGCGACGTTCCGTCGCCAAATCCCGTATTGAGCCGGGTCAGCTGACCCCCAAGCTCCAGCGTTTCCTCGCCGAGGCGAAGGACACTGAGCCCTTTGTGGTCGTCGATGTCGACGTCGTCGAGCATAACTACCGCGAGCTGCGCCGCCTGCTGCCGTTGGCCAAGGTCTACTACGCCATCAAGGCGAACCCGGCCCCGGAAATCCTGCGCCGCCTGCGCACGCTGGGCTCGAGCTTCGATACGGCTTCGGCCAACGAAATCCAGCAGTGCATGGACCAGGGCGTGACCCCGGACCGCATCTCGTTTGGCAACACCATCAAGAAGAAGCGCGACATCGCCTGGGCTTTCGAGCAGGGCGTGCGGCTGTACGCCTTTGACTCGCTCTGCGAACTGCAGAAGCTGGCCGAACTGGCGCCGGGCTCGCAGGTCTTCTGCCGCGTGCTGATGGAATGCGAAGGCGCCGAATGGCCGCTGTCGAAGAAATTCGGCTGCGCGCCCCGCATGGCCGCTGACCTGCTGGTCAAGGCGCGCGAACTGGGTCTCGACCCCTATGGCATCTCTTTCCATGTCGGCTCGCAGCAGACCGACCTGAACCAGTGGGACAAGGCAGTTGCCCAGGTCTCGCAGATGTTCAGCGTGCTGCAGCAGGCCGATGTCGACCTGCGCATGGTCAATCTCGGCGGCGGCTTCCCGGCGAAGTACCGCACCGACATCCCGATGCTGGAAGCCTATGCTCAGGCGATCAGCGACGCGATGACCAAGCATTTCGGCAACAAGATCCCCGAAATGATCATCGAGCCGGGCCGTGGCCTGGTGGGCGATGCGGGCGTGATCCAGGCTGAGGTCGTGCTGATCTCCGAGAAGGACTACGACGACGACCGTCGCTGGGTCTATCTCGACATCGGCAAGTTCTCCGGCCTGGCCGAGACCATGGACGAGGCGATCAAGTACCGCATCGTGACGCCGCGTGACGGCGGGCCGACCGGCCCGGTGTCGCTCGCCGGTCCGAGCTGCGACAGCGCCGACATCCTGTACGAGAAGGCCGAATACCAGATGCCGCTGGCGCTGGAAGTCGGCGACAAGATCCAGATCCTGTCCACCGGGGCCTATACGACGACCTATTCGTCGGTCGGCTTCAACGGCTTCCCGCCGTTGAAGAGCTACTGCATCTAAGCAGGCCGTTTCCGACGGTTCCGAGTGGGTTTGAAAGGGCCGGCCGCGCAAGCGGCCGGCCTTTTTTCATGGATTTTGCTACCTGAGTGCGCATAGCACACCGCGGGCGCCCTACTGCTGCTTATCTAAATCTCGCCACTGTCAGTGAAATTGCCGCTTTTCTATTGCGGCAGCGCTCTGCCTGTGTGACAAATTTTGCGCCCGAAAAACGCGTATAAAGATAAGAATCGACTTCACAGGTCGGGAGCAGGGTGAGATGCAGCGGTTGCAGAGGCTTGCTGCAGGAGCAGGGGGAGAGCGGTGACACAGCCGCCATTCGGCGAGGACAGGTTCATGGCGGCGCTGGCGCGCCATAGCGACGCCGTGGATGAAACCTCCGAAGCCGCCGTCACTGAAAACCACCTGCTGCATGCCGCGCTCGATACGATGGGTGAGGGTTTTGCCGTCTGGGATGCCGGCCCCAATCTCGTCCAGTTCAATCGCCGCCTGCCGGACCTGTTCGGCCTGCCGACCGACCTGATGCGGCCCGGCCTGCCGGCCAAGGAATTCCTCGGTCTGCTGATCTCGCGCGGTGTGCTGACCATCCGGGCCGAAGAGGCTACCGCCTGGATCAACGCCTATATCGATGCCTCCACGCGCGCCGACCGCAAACAGGAAGTGCGGCTGACCGACGGCACCTGGCTGAATTTCGACTGGCGCCGGTTGCCCGATACGGGCGGCGGCGTCGGTTATGTCTCGGTCTTCACCGACATCACCGTGCGCAAGCGGGCGCAGATCCGCCTGCGCCAGGCCGAAGCCAAGTACCGCCAGATCTTCGACAATGTGCATGAAGGCATCGTACAGGTGACGCCCGAGGGCCGCGTGCTGGCGGTCAATCGCGCGGGCGCCGCCATTTTCGGGTTTTCTTCGCCCGAGGAAATGCTGGCCACCGTCACCCGTGCCGGTGAGCAGCTCTACGTGAACCCCGAGCGCCGCAGGGAACTGATCAAGCATCTCGAGCGCCATGGCCTGGCGCGCGACTTCCGGTCCGAGATGCGCCGGCGCGACGGCAACTCGGTCTGGGTATCCAAGACGCTGCGCCGCGTCACCGACGAGACCGGCAACCTGGTGATGATCGAGGGTATGTTCCGCGATGTCAGCCTGCAGCGCCGCAACGAGCAGCAGCTCATGCTGGCCAAGGAACAGGCCGAAGACGCCAACCGCGCCAAGTCCGACTTCCTGGCCAATATGAGCCATGAGCTGCGCACGCCGCTCAATGCGATTCTCGGCTTCAGCCAGGTGCTGATGGACGAGATGATGGGCCCGCTGGGCAATGCCAAGTATCGCGAATACTGCCGCGACATCGTGCTGAGCGGCGAGCATCTGCTGGCGCTGATCAACGACATCCTCGATATGGCCAAGGTCGAGTCCGGCAAGATGTCGCTCGACGAGGAATGGGTCGATCTGAACGAAAGCCTGGAGGCCGCGCTGCTGCTGGTGCGCGAGCGCGCCGCCAGCAACCGCATCACCATGACCCGGAAAGTACCCGATCCGGCGCCGGCGCTCTGGGGCGACATGCGGCGCCTGCGCCAGGTCTGGATCAATCTGGTCAGCAACGCGGTCAAGTTCACGCCGCAGGGCGGCAGCGTCGAGCTGCGCTGCGAAATCCTGGCCGATGGCCGGCTGGAAGTCTCGGTCACCGATACCGGCATCGGTATCGCCGAAGAAGACATCGAACGCGTGCAGCAGCCGTTCAGCCAGGTGGCCAATGCGCTGTCGCGCAGCCATGAAGGTACCGGGCTTGGCCTGTCGCTGTCGCGCAGCCTGGTCGAGCTGCATGGCGGCGAGCTGTTCATTGAGAGCCGCCTGGGTGAGGGCACGACCGTGAGTGTCACCCTGCCGCCGGAACGCCATCGCCCCGGCCCTCTTGCAGGCGGGGCGTTAGCCGGGCTGCAGAACCAGTTTGCCGGTGGCTTTGCGATCGGCGAGCTGGCGCAGGCCAGCGGCAGCTTCCTCCAGCCGGTAGATACCGGCGATCAGCGGCCGACCTCCCTGGCTGCCGACTAACCAGTCTCTCAGTCCCTGATCCATCGCCTTGGCGGCGGCGGGCACGCGGCGCGCCTGCTCGCCGGCGCGCACGCCGATCAGTTCGGCTTCTTTCAGCAGCAGGCGGTTGGCCTGTGGGCGCGGAATCCCTCCACCGGCAAAGCCGACCACCAGCCAGCGCCCGCCGGGTTTGAGCGCGCGCCAGGCGGTGGGGAATATCTCGCCGCCGACCGGATCGAAGACCACATCGGCTTGTACGCTTTTCTCCCAGCCCTTACTGGCGGGATCGATGCACAGCGTCGCGCCGGCTTGCTGTGCGGCTGCGCGCTTTTCCGCTGAGGAGGCGACGGCGATCACCTGCGCGCCGGTCTGCGCGCCTAGGGTGACGGCCGCCAGACCAGTGCCGCCGCCAGCGCCGAGCACCAGCAGCGTCTCACCGCGTGCCAGCCGGCCGCGCCACAGCAGCGCGATCCAGGCCGTGCTGGCGCAGACCGGGAAGCCGGCGGCCTCGGCCCAGCTCCAGCCCGCCGGCTTGGGCAGCAGCGCCGCGGCCGGCGCAACCAGTTCTTCGGCATAACTGGCCGCCGTGCGCAGCAGCACGGCGTCGCCGGTCCTCCAGCCAGTCACGTCAGCGGCGGTCTCGATAATCTCGCCGGCAGCCTCGAAGCCGGGCACGAAAGGCAACGGCGGCTTGTGCTGATAGTCGCCGGCCACCTGCAGTATATCGGGGAAATTGACGCCGGCGGCGCGTACGGCGATGCGCACCTCGCCGGGACGTAGCGGCTGGCGCGGCAGTTCGGCCAGCTCAAGCACCTCCGGCGAACCAAGGCGGCGAACCAGCATGGCGCGGTAGAGTTCTGTCATGGCGTGTCTCTGGAATGAATGCTGCGCCAGCTCAGCGCCAGCGTGATGATCAGGATGGCGCCACCGATCCAGTAGGGCACGTTGATGCCGATGCGGTCGAACAGCCAGCCGCCCCAGAGCGGCCCGAAGGTGCGCCCCAGTGCGGCCAAAGATTCCATAGTGCCGAGCGCAATGCCCTGCTGCGTCGCTGCGGCACTGCGCGAGACCAGGCTGTTGATGCTGGGCCCGATCATCGCCACGCCGGATGCGGTCAGCAGGATCGAGATGCCCATCATCGGCGTCGAGACGATCCAGTGTGCCATCGCCGTCCCGGCAGCGAGGTTGATCATGCCGAGAGTCAGCAGCCTGCGTTCGCCGAACAGCCGTGTCAGTGGCCCGATCAGGCCCCCCTGCATCGAGAGCACGATGGTACCGATGAAGGTGAAGGCAATGCCGACTTCATAGGCATGCCAGTCGAGCCGTGCAGCAGAAAGTAGCGGGAACAGCACTTCGACCTGCGAAAATACGAAGTTGATGCTGAAGTTGATCGCGATCAGCGCCAGCACCACGCGGTTGAGCTGTGACAGTGATGCAAAGGGGTTGCGCCACCGGGTCAGTTCGGTGAGCGGTTGCGAACCACCGGGCCGGGTTTCGCGCACGGTGAACAAGGCCAACGTGAGCGCAATGCCGGACGTGGCGGCGGCGGTCAGCGCCGGGAGGGTGTAGTTTGGGTGCAGTGGATCGGAGCCGATCAGCAGGCCGCCGATCAGCGGGCCGAGAATCATGCCGATGCCGAAGGCGCCGCCGATCAGGCCCATGCCGCGGGCGCGCTGCTCAGGCGGCGTGCTGTCGGCGATGATGGCGCGGGCGATGCCGATCTTGCCGCTGCCGATACCCGCAATGATGCGTGCGAGGAAGATGCCGAGCAGGCTGTCGGCCGAGGCGAGCCAGACATAGCCGATCACCGTCAGCACCATGCAGCAGAGAAAAACCGGACGACGGCCCAGCCGGTCGGACAGGCCACCCAGCGGTGTGGCGGACAGGAACTGGGCAATGGAAAACATCGCCGCCAGAAAGGCGATGGTGACCGGGGAGGCGCCGAAACTGGTGGCATAAAACGGCAACAGCGGCAGGATCAGGCCAAAGCCGATCAGGTCGATCACCACAGTCAGCAGCAGGACTGGCAACATTCAGGGAAACCTGTGTGACAAGGCGGCTTTTGCCGGCCATCCGGCATTGCCCCCAGAGGCCGGGTCCGCTACTTTCCGCGCGATTTTCCGGCCGCTTTCCGCAGGGTAAGACATGAAGGTTAAAGGCGTAGCTTACCGCACGATCTGGGTCAATTCCGACGGCTGGTCGGTCGGCATCATCGACCAGACCAAGCTGCCGCATGCCTTTGTCACCACCAGTCTGGCGACCTGGGAAGAGGCGGCGCATGCGATCAAGGCGATGATCGTGCGCGGCGCACCCCTGATTGGAGCCACCGGCGCCTATGGCCTGGCGCTGGCGATGCGGGTCGATCCTTCGGATGCGATGCTGGAAAAAGCCTACACGGTCATCAACGAGACGCGGCCGACCGCGATCAACCTGAAATGGGCGCTGGATCGCGTGCGCAACGCGTTGCACAACAAGCCGGCCAGCGAGCGCGCCGCTATCGCCTATCGGGTCGCGGCCGAGATCGCCGATGACGATGTGGCGACGTGTTCATCCATCGGCGATCACGGCCTGAAGATCATTGATGCGCTATACGAAAAAGCCGGGCGCAAACGCACCATCAATATCCTAACCCATTGCAATGCCGGCTGGCTGGCGACGGTGGACTGGGGCACCGCGATTGCGCCGATCTACAAGGCGCATGATGCCGGCATCCCGGTGCATGTCTGGGTCGACGAGACGCGGCCACGCAATCAGGGTGCATCCTTGACGGCCTGGGAACTGAACAGCCATGGTGTGCCGCATACCGTGATCGTCGACAATGCCGGCGGCCATCTGATGCAGCATGGCCAGGTCGACATGTGCATCGTCGGCACGGATCGCACCACGCGCGAGGGCGATGTCTGCAACAAGATCGGCACCTACTTGAAGGCGCTGGCAGCCCACGATAACGGCGTGCCCTTCTACGTGGCGCTGCCGCATTCCACCATCGACTGGACGATCCGCGACGGCGTGAAGGAAATCCCCATCGAGGAACGCGCGCAGGAAGAGGTCACCGTCATGAGCGGCCGGACATCTGACGGCGAGATCGTGCCGGTGACGATTACGCCGGAAGGCAGCAAGGCGGCGAATTTCGGTTTCGACGTCACGCCGGCGCGGCTTGTGACTGGCCTGATCACGGAGCGCGGCGTCTGTGCAGCGAGCGAGGCCGGCCTGACGAAGCTGTATCCGGAATTTGCGTAGTTGTTTCGTCGCTCCCGCGAAGGCGGGAGCCCAGTCGTTCGGTTTCTGGATTCCCGCTTTCGCGGGAATGACGAGTTAAGTTTTGAATGTTTGGAAGTAGGAACTGCCCCATGAAGAATCTCT
>Ga0208492_1000057_pt1 | contig 116063 bp, 96 predicted proteins | sample Subbioar_CSW14AB_FD_184820 | JGI IMG/M metagenome (GOLD analysis project Ga0208492, IMG submission 184820) | Serpentinite rock and fluid subsurface biosphere microbial communities from McLaughlin Reserve, California, USA - CR12Mar_CSW14AB (SPAdes) | ecosystem: Environmental > Terrestrial > Deep...
TCACCCCGCCGGGTCGGCCGGCGCACCAGTTCACGCACACGAAGGCGAACCTCCTCGAGACCTACACGGCGCCGTTGCCGGAGACCGGTTCGAGCGAGGCTCGAATGACCACTTACGAGCCGGATCTGACCGGGTTCAACAAGAAGACGACGTTGCCGGGCGGCGCGACGCTCGACTTCACGCGCGACCTCGAGGGCACGTCGGCGCTCAAGGGGCGGTTGTACGAGATCGTCGACTCGCAGGGCGACACTGCCCGGTATGCTTACGCAATGAGCGGGCTGTTGACCGACCTCTCGCTCGGCACGAAGACGACGACGACGGTCGATGGCGGCACGACGACGACCTTCTCTCCGAACGTCTCGCTGTCGTTCGGCTACGCGGGGCAGCTGCCGACGTCGACGACGTGGGCGTGGCCGAGCAGCATGGCGCTAGCGAGCTCGATGTTCGAGCGAACGTTCGACAACCACTTCCGGGTGCGTACGCAGAAGGTCTTCGGCGGCACACCGGTGACGCTCGGCTACGACGCCGACGGGCTGCTCCAGACGGCAAGCGTCGGCGGCACCTCGATCATGACGCTGACCCGGAACACCGGAGGGAGCGCGAACAACGGGCTCCTCACAGGATCCGACGTCGGCTTGGTGAGCGACTCGCGGACGTACAACGACTTCGGCGAGGTCTCGACGTACTCGTCGAAGTACTCGACGACGACGAACCTGCTGACCGTGGACTACGAGCCGACGGTGTCGACGCGGAAGTTCCGCGACCGGCTCGGTCGGATCGTGATGAAGACCGAGACGGTGCTCTCGGGGTCCCCGACGACCGTCGGCTACCAGTACGACACAGCGGGTCGCTTGTGGAAGGTGACCGACGCAACGGGGGCGACGAAGGTCGAGTACCACTACGGCACCAACGGCACCCGCGACTGGAAGAAGACGTACGGAACGCCGGGCGTGGAGTCGACCGCGACGACGGTCTCGGCGACGTACGACGATCAGGACCGGCTCAAGACCTACGACGGCACGAGCTACACGTTCCGCGCGTCCGGCGAGCTGCTGTCGAAGGGCAGCACCACGTTCGGCTACGACGGACGGGGCAACCTCCGCACGGTGGCCATGCCGGCGGGCAAGAGCATCACCTACCTCATCGACGGCCAGAACCGGCGCGTGGGGAAGACCGTGAGCGGCGTGCTGCAGCGCCGTTGGCTGTACGATGGACAGCTGCGGATCGTCGGCGAGATCGACGAGGCCGGAACGACGACGCAGTACGTCTACGCGACGCGGCCGAACGTGCCGGAGGTGATGATCCGGGACGGGCTGGTCTACCGGCTCGTGACCGATCACCTTGGCAGCCTTCGGTTGGTGGTGAACGCGAGCGACGGGACGGTGAAGCAGCGGATGGACTACGATGAATTCGGGAACGTGGAGGCCTCCGAGTTCATCGCCAGCGGGTGGAAGGTGGTGCCGTTCGGTTTCGCAGGCGGGTTGTACGATCGGGACACCGAGCTGGTGAGGTTCGGCGCGCGGGACTACGACGCGGAGACGGGCCGGTGGACGGCGAAGGATCCGATTGGGTTCCGGGGAGGGGATCCCGATCTGTTTGGGTATGCCTTGCGCGACCCGGTGAACCTCGCAGACGCGAACGGAAAAGCGGTGGACTCAATCTGCGCGTTCATCGTGGGCATGGGCGCTGGATCGTGGTGCTTGGCGTGCGGGCTTCTTTCCGCCGCTGACGATCCGTTCATTGGTCCTGTCGCCGGCTGCGGTGTGCTCTGTGCCGGTGCGACCGGAGTCATCATTAAGGACTTCTGTGATGAGCGGCCCTACTCTGCCCCCGCACCCAGCTCCCGCTGGCCGTGGCCGCTTCCGCCGGGCGACACGTGCGAGGAGCCCTACGTCATTCCGCGATTTTCTGAGCCCTTTACGCCGGCTCCGCCGCCTTCGGCGCCACCCTACTTCACTCCGGCGTCGGGCTCATGACCGTGCTCGCAAGTCGGGGCAAAGTGATCGTGCTTGCGCTCGTCGCGTTGGCGGCGTTGCTCGGTTCGCAGCGGTTCTTGTTTGGGCTCGCGCTCGGGCGATCGCCAGTGCTCTGGGAGCGGCTCGTTGGTGTCGTGCTACTGGTTGTATATGCCGTGGCGCAGGCGTACGCGTTTCGAATCGCCCGTTTCGGCGATCGGAGACACAAGTAATCCCCGCCCGGCGGCGGCAAGTTCGGTAGGTGCATGCGCAACTGTATCAAAGCGGTGGGCTGTCCGTACTGAACCTCGGTTCCCTCGGTTCGGGTCTAACCTGGATCTCGTGTCGATGAAGAAGTGGACTGATCAACTCAGACTGCCGTCGAGCGTCGCTCAGCGAATCAGAGACGGTGGAATCTTCGCGCTCGATGAACTCAACGTGATGTACGGCGACATCGCCGACAAGCTCGAACCGGCTGATGCTGAGGCACTACGCGGCGCCCTCGGCCTGACGAGTTCGGCAATACTCGACTTGCTGATCAACCCGCTGCTTGCCCGATACCCTGAGTTGGAACCTACGGACGAAGAGTGGGAAGAAATCGCTCTAAAGCATCGGCGGTAGCAAGCTGACCCGAGGCGATGCTCGAGGGCGGCGCGCATGTCGTGGATCAGGTCGCCGAGAGGCCGTAGCTCCTGAACGAAAGTGACCGGTAGGAGGCGACGTGGGCAAACTGAGGCTCGGGGCACTACTGATTTGCGGCGCCTTCATCGGGTGCTCGGACCGCTCCGAACCCGGCGTCGAACCCTCCGACGCCGGGGTCGATGCGCCTGTATCCGGTGCCCTCAGCGGCAAGGTCGTTCTCGTGGGGACGACGGAGCTCGCAGGCTTCCCTCTGACGCTCATCGGTCCCGTCGCGGCGACCGCCATCACGGACGCTGGCGGGGCGTTCTCCTTCGAGCTCCTTCCCGCCGGGCGCTACGCGGTCTCCGTGACCGTGCCCTCCACCCTCGAGGGCTCGCGTGGGACCGTCGTGGATGTGGCGGAGGGGGCGGCAGTGGTGCCCGACTTTGCGTTCACGCCGCTCGGGGAGCTGACCGGGAAGGTCACGCTCGGTTCGCCGACGGGCAATGCAGGGATCACCGTCGTCGTCGCGGGGACGGCGAGCTCCGGGATCACCGACGACAGCGGCACGTACGCCCTTCGCGGCGTGCCGGCAGGCGCGCGCGACGTGGTCGCGTCGTTGCCGGGTTGGTCGAGTGGGACGGCGAGCGCGGTGAGGATCGAGTATCGCAAGCTCGCGACGGCGCCTGACATCGTCCTCGCCCGGCCGGCGGTCGAGACGGGCTCGCTCGAGGGAACGATCGCGATCACGGGTGAGACCGTGCACGCAGGGGTGACGATCGTTGCGGTCGGTGCGACGGGAACGTCTGCGGCGATCACCGACGCGAGCGGTGCGTGGTCGATGAAGGGGCTTCCGGCGGGGAAGTACAGCCTCTCGGTCACGGCGCCCTCCACGCTCGAGGGCACCCGGAACGCCGAGGCGACCGTCGACGTCGGCAAGACCGCGACGGTCGATGCGCTCTCGTTCACGCCGCTCGGCACGTTGCGTGGCAAGGTCACGCTCGGCGGCCGGGCGACGGGCAACGGCGGGATCAGCGTCTGGGTTCCGGATGCGGCGGTCGTGTTCACCGACGACGCGGGCAACTGGGAGATTCGGAGCGCGCGCACGGGGGTGTCGACGATTCGTGCGTCGAAGGAGGGGTGGACGCTGCGTTCGGTCGAGAGCCCAAAGCTGGCGTGGCGCGGCGACGCGACGGCCAGCTCGATGGACCTCGCGATGGACCCGAGCTCGACGTCCAAGTTCTCCGGGATCGCCAAGGTCGTGGGTCGGACGACGCACGACGGCGTCGAGGTCGCGCTCTCGGGATCGTCCTGGACGACGACGACCGCGGCCGACGGCAGCTACGCAATGGAGGTGCTCGAGACGGGGCTTCGCACGCTGTCGTTCAAGACCAAGGACGGCCTATTCGAGGCACGCATCCCGAACGTGCTGCTGACCGCCGGCGGCACGGCGTTCGTCGTCTCGGGGTCGAGCCTACTTCCGATCCCGAGCGTGAAGCTCGTGCGCGGAAGGTGGATCGGTCAGGGAAGGCCGCTTGGGATGACGCCGTCGGGCGAGGTCGTCACGTGCGTTTCCGCGCCGATCCCGCGCATCGACTTGATCTCGACGACGACTGGTGCGGCCAAGACCCTCGTCTCCGGTGTCGCCACCTCGACCAAGCTGCCCGTCATCTCCTCTGACGGCGCACAGGTGGCGTTCTTGAGCGGAGACTCGATTCCGAGCTGGTACGTGGTTCCCACGGCGGGAGGCGCACCGGACAAGCTCGTCAACGCTGACGTGTCGGTGCCACCAGAGTTCTCGCCGGATGGTAAGGCTCTGGTGTACCTCACGGACGGCTCGTCCAAGGGGCTGATGATACGCACCCTCGCCACCGGCAAGGTCGTACGGGCCGCTGACACAACAGCACACTACTATTCGTATTGGCGCTGGCTCATCTCTCCTGATGGCGCGTTCGTCGCCTGTCCATCATCTGAGGGAACAACGCTCGCGCCGGTCGCCGGCGGCACGCCGATTCAAGTGAAGGACATCTACGGTGCGCGAGGGTGGACCTCCGACGGCCGATTCATCCGCTCGACGACCTGCGTATCCACATTTCCGCGCACCTGCGATCTCTCCGTCGCTACTCCCGGCTCCTCGGGCGCCGAGCGGGTCTTGTTCGCCGACAGCGTAACGAGCTGGGAGCTGTCGCCAGATTCGAAGTGGCTTCTGACATGGCAGCAGTCCAGCACTACGAAGAGCGTCTGGCTCGCGTCGCTCGCGACATCGGACGTGCCGGTGCTCCTCGCCGAGGACACGCGAGGCTCTGCGGCGATCAACCCTCCGGCCGCGTTCTCCGCAGACTCCAGCCAGGTAGCGTTTGCGTTGCCCGCGTCCTCGCCCAATGTCGTCAAGCTGCTGAAGCTGACCTCGCCCTTCACACCGACGGTGTTGGGCAGTTTTTCCGACGCTGGTCGACTGAGCTTCATCGGCAGCACTGTCGCCGTTCGCGGCCAGTCTGATGACGCGGAGGTCTGGTTCGTTCCATCCGGAGCCACGCCGACGAAGGTCGCTGCGAAGGCGTTTGGGTGGAAGCCGTCGCCCGAGTCGAGCAAGGTGGTCTGGCAGCAGGAGTTCTCGGGCGGACTCCGGTTCGCCTCCGCGTCGGGCATCGTGAGCTCCGTCGGTCCAGGCAGCGAGGCGTCCATCTCGTGGGCGCCCGATTCAGGACGGCTCGCGGCTCGCTTCAGCGGCACCGAGTGGTGGACCGGAGTGATTGATACGACTGGAACGTCGGGTGCCATTCCCGTGACGTGGCAGATTGGCGTCCAGTGGCTCTCACCGTCGCAGGCGCTGCTCACCGACTGGTGGCCCGATTCGTACGGAAAGTTCGTAGTTCCCACGGACGAGTCGTTGTTCGTCGCGAAGTTCCCGTGACGGAGGCCACATGCGCAACCTGAGCCTCGGCCCGTTCCTTGTGTGCATGTCGCTGGTCGGGTGTAATTCCGATCCAGGCGTGGAGCCCAACGACGCTGCGGTGCCCGTGCCGCTCCGCGGTGCCGTTACGGGCAAGGTGCTGATGGCCGGCGTGTCCGATCTCTCGGGCTTCCCCGTGACGCTGGTTGGGCCCGGCACCGCGGCCGCCGTCACCGACGCGGCGGGCGTGTTCTCCGCCGAGCATCTCCCTCCTGGTCGGTACTTGGTCTCGGTGATGGTCTCGTCGACCCTGGAGGGCTCGCGTGCAACGGCGGTGGAGGTCGGTGAAGAGAGCGCTGCGGCACCAGACTTGGTGTTCACCCCCCTCGGCGATCTCACCGGCAAGGTGACGCTCGGCACACCGACAGGCAATGCGGGCATCGCGGTCGTGGTGGCCGGGACCGACAGCTCGGGTGTCACCGACGACAGCGGCAGCTATGTGATTCGCGGCGTGCGCGCAGGGGCGCACGACATCGTCGCTGCGCGCCCGGGGTGGTCGAGCGGCGCGGCGAAGGCGATCGAGATCGCGTATCGCAAGCTCACCACCGCACCGGAGCTCGTGCTCGCGCGACCTCCCGCCGACGCGGGCTCGCTCTCGGGGACCGTCACGCTGACGGGAGAGTCCACGCACGCGGGGGTCACGATCGTGGCCGTAGGCCCCACGGCTTCCGGTGCTGCGATCACCGAGCCTGCTGGCGGTTGGACCATGAGCGGGCTCCCGCCCGGTACGTACACGCTCACCGCCAACGCGCCGTCGACCGTCGAGGGATCCCGCGGCGCCACGGCGACCATCGAGTCCGGCAAGGCGAGCACGGTCGACGCGCTCGGGTTCACGCCCCTCGGCACGCTCCGCGGCAAGGCGACGCTCGCGGGACGCACGAGCGGTAACGCGGGAATCGCCGTGTGGGTCCCCGACGCGCCCGTTGCCCTCACCGACGACACCGGCAACTGGGAGATCCGCGGCGCTCGCACGGGCGTGTCGACGATTCGCGCATCGAAGGAGGGATACTCCCTCCGTGCGATCGCGGGCCCGAAGCTCGCATGGCGCGCCGTGGCGACGACCGACTCCCTCGACCTGGCGATCGATCCCAGCACGACGACGAGGCTCACGGGCGTTGCCAAGATCCCTGGGCGGACCACCCACGACGGCATCGAGGTCTCCGTTTCCGGCTCAGCGACGACGACGACGACCCTGGCCGATGGCAGCTACGCGTTCGACGTTCCGGGCACGGGTGTTCGGACGGTGTGGTTCAGGAGCAAGGACGGGCGATACGAGGCGCGCGTGTCCGATGTGATGCTCATGCCGGGCGGCGCTGCGTTCGTCGTCTCGGGATCGACCTTGCTGCCGATTCCCAAGGCGAAGCTCGCCCGCGGAAAGTGGATCGGTGAGGGGCGAGCATTCGGACGAGCTCCCTCGGGCGAGATCGCTGTCGCCGTGGAAGGCCCCAAGGGCCGGCTCGACCTCATTTCGATGACCGGTGCGACGAAGAACCTGGTGGGCGCCGATCTGACCGCATCGGGCTTCGGGCCGCGAATGTCGCCCGACGGCGCGCAGATCGTGTTCGAGGCAAACGTTGCGGGCACCGCTTCGTGGAGCCTGGTTCCGACGGCAGGAGGGGGAGCAGAGACGCTCGGCTCCGGCGGCCGCTTCTACTACGGGTACCGGCCCGAGTTCGTCGCGGGGGGGAAGCTCCTCGCCTATGTGGTGAGTGAAGGCTCTCGTCGCGTGCTGAACCTGCGAACCATCGCGACGGGCAAGAGCACGCGCATCGGCGAGGTGAACCCCGACATGGCCGGGTGGGCGTGGTCGTTCTCGGACGACGGCGCGTGGCTCGCGTATCCGTCGGGCTACTTTGGGGTGACGCTCACACCGCCGAGCGGGGGAGGTTCGACCGTGGCTCCCCTGGAGGAGAGCCGGCACGGATGGACGTTCGACGGGCGCTTCGTCAACAGGAGGTCTACCGTAGGAGGACTTCCGGTCCTCGTCGTGATGACGCCGGGCTCGCTGGATGCGCCGCGCGTCCTCTTCGACGGCGTCGAGCGCTGGGAGATGTCTCCCGATGGTCGGTGGATCGTCGCGTGGCGCTGGAGCGGAGCAAAGAAGGGCGTCTGGCTCGCGTCGCTCGCGACCTCGGAGCCGGCCACGCTGATCGGTGAATACACCGGCGGTTACGGCTCAGAGCCGCTCGCGGCATTCTCCACGGATTCGACCCTGGCCGCATTCTCGTTCCCGGACTTCGGCAAGAGCAGCGTGCGGATGGTGAAGCTTGCGGCGTCGTCATCTCCCACCTTGCTCGGCGAGGTTCCGACGAACGGGATGATGAGGTTCCTCGGCACCTCGGCGCTGGTGTTCGGCGCTGGTTTCGACGACGGAGGCTTCGGAATCGGCGCTCCGCTCCACCTCCTGCCGACCTCGGGTGGGGGCTCCATCACGCTGTCGTCGGCCGGGCGTGCCGGGATCTGGCCGTCGCCGGATGCGAGCAGGTTGGCGTGGATCGACGCGGACGGGACCCTGCGTTTGGCCACGCCGACCGGCGCGGTGGTGTCGCTCGCTACCAAGGCTCAATGGCCAGTCCGGTGGTCGCCGGACTCGACCCGACTCGCCGCCGTGCTCTGTCCAGACGAGTGTTACAGCGCCCTGATCGATCCGACCGGAGCGTCCCCGCCGGTTCCGCTCGCATGGGATCTGTTCCCGGTGATGTGGCTCTCGTCCACGCAGGCGCTGTTGACCGCTTGGAGGAGTGAGCCCGCGGTGGAGCTGGTGCCCGCCGGAGGACCGATCTTCGTCGCGGCGTTTCCTTAGCGTCGGGTCGACGGCGGCGGCGACGCGAGCTTGTGGACGAAGCGCACCACCTCGTCGAGGTGCTTCACCACCGCGAACTCGTGGTTGAACACGCCGGCGATCGTTCCCGCGCGGTCGATGACGTAGGTGACCCGGTGGGACACCGGGAGGAACATGAACAGCACGTCGTAGAGCTTCGCGATCGACCGCTCCGGGTCCGCGATCATCGGGAACTTCACCCCGTGCTTCTCGGCGAACTCGCACTGGGTGGGCATGTCGTCGGACGACACACCCACGACCTCGGCCCCGAGCGCGTGCAGGTCGTCGTAGTTGTCGCGGAAGCCCTTGGTCTCGACGGTGCAGTTGGGCGTGAACGCCTTGCGGAAGAAGTAGAGGACGACGATTCGCCCGCGCAGCTGCTCGAGCGACAACGTCGAGCCGCCAGTGGTCTTGCCGGAGAACGGAGGGGCGGGGGTGCCGACTGCGAGCACGAGGAGGAGATTCTACGCTCTAATACCCGAGAGCGCCCCCGATCGTCGGAGTGGCCGAAGGCGCCTCCGGCCCGACCGTGGCGAGCGGGAACGCTTGGTTGAAGCCGAGGAACGCCGACGGCGAGCCCCCCGGGAGCGGCACGCCCACGTCGAGGCGGACGACGCCCCGGTCGAGCTGCGGCAGGACCACCCGGACGCCTGCGCCCACCGAGTGATGGGGGTGCAGCTTCGACCAGCCGTCGTACGCGTCGGCGATGTCGTAGAACGCGCTCAATCCCATCTGTATGGCTGCGACGTCGATGGAACGGGAGCGGAGCTCCACGCTCATGGCGATGACGTCGCTGCCGACGAACGCGCGCGTCGGATAGCCGCGCAATCGTCCTTCGCCGCCGACGAACGACAACGCCCCGAGGTGGTTGCGGTAGCGATCGAGCCACTGACCATCGAACATGAGCCGTCCGACGCCGAGGCGCGGCGTGACGATGCGGAGGATCGCCTCGAACGAGGCGTCGCTCAGCTGCGTGCGTTCGGCCTCGGTGACCGAGGTGACTCCGGCTCGCGCGAAGCCGTCGCCGAGCGGCACCGTGTACTGCACCGCCGCGCGCACCCCCAAGAACGTGCGCGTCGAGCCGAGCGCCGTGAGCACCGGATACGCATGCACCCGTAGCTCGTGACCCAGACTCACGTCCTCCTGCAGGCCGAGCGTCTCGACGTCGATGGTACGGAGGTAGTCACTCGCGTGCGCATACCACTCCACGTACGGTCCGACGCGACGCTCGCTGGTCGGCATCACCTCTCGCACGGCCGCCTCGGGGCTCGAGTACGTGCGGTGGGTGACCTCGAAGCCGGACGTGAAATCGTGCTTGCTCCGCCAGCCGAAGGAGCGCGTGACGGCCAGTTGTTGCGAGAACGATCGCGCCCGGTACTCCCACGGAACGCCGTCGATCAGAGCGACCTCCGCGTTGGTGTAGCGGCGGAACATCTCGTCGCGAAAGGTGACGCCGCAAAGCCACGCCCACGCGGTCTGCAACGAGAACAGGGACCGTGTGGCCGAGACGGTGCCGTACGAGCCCTCGGGTTTCTGGCTCTCTCGATTGATGATCAGGTTCGCATCGAGCGCGAGCGCGAGCCGCTGCCCCTCGAGCCGCGGCACGGTGTACCCACCACCGATGGAGTAGGCTGCGGGCTCCCACTGAACGCGGCCGAACGCGGTATGGTGCAGCCCTGCGACGTTGGACTCGCGTGGCTTGAGCAGCAGCTTCTCGAGCCCGCCGCTCGAGACCGAGAACTCGAAGTCGACGAACAGACTCCATACGTCCTTGGTGACCACGAGCACGCGCACGCGATCGGGCGCACTTCCCCGGAGCGCCGCACAGAGCACGACCGATAGCTGCGGCAGCCGACGCAGGTTCCGCGCGCTCTCGTCGACCAGAGCCTGCTGGTAGCGGTCGCCGCGCTGCACGAGCATCTCGCGGAGGATGACGTGCGGGCGAGTGGTCACGTGCACGGTGTTGAGCAGCCTCGGCGCGGGATCGCGGGGCTCGATCGGATCGAGCGTCACGATCTCGATCGACTCGATGACCTTGCCGTCCGGAGCGGGATCGAGCACGCCGGCGACTTTCGCAACGGCAGCCGCGAGGGTCTCGCGCTCATAGGCGGACTCGCCGCTCTTCACCGTGATGGGCGCCAGCTCCGCGAGCGCCCGCGAACCTGCGAGAAGCACGACCACGAACGGCACGGCGCGAGTGACCATGTCTGCATCCCTCGCGTACGAGCTCGCGTGCGCGCGATCTCGGCGGCCGGTTTGATGCGTCGAGCGGCAGAGCTGTCGTTGGAATCGTCCATGCAGTCCACTGCCCTCAGGAGGGTGTCATGGGAGTCGACATTGCACGCGTCGCTCGTCGCTACATCACTGAGATCTGGTCGAAGGGCGACCTTTCCGCGGTGGACGAGCTGGTCGATGAGAACATCGTGGTACGCGACACGATGGGCACGAACATCAAGGGAAGGGACCAGCTGAGGGAGATGGTGAAGATGATGCAGAGCTCCTTCACCGACAATACGTTCGAGGTCGAAGACGTGATCGTGTCCGGCGATCGCGTGGTGATCCAATGCACCTGGCGGGGGACCCACCGTGGGGACTTCTTCGGTATTCAGGGCACGGGCCGCACGGTCACGACCCAAGCGGTCGACGTGCTCCGTCTCACCAACGGCAAGGTCGTGGAAGACGTCGGTTACATGGACTCGTACTCGATGTTCCAGCAGCTCGGCGTGTTGCCCGAGCGCGAGAAGCTCATCAAAACGCGGCCCAGCGCGCCCGAAGCGAGGCCGCCCGCATAGGCGGGGAGTAACGAGGGCGCCGACCGCGAGCGTGGGATCAGGGCAGCCCGCAGCCAGCGGTGGAGTCGAAGACCACCACCTCGGCGAGGGTGATCCACGAAGCGGCCTTGGCGACGTCGATCGACAGCTCGTCCCACGTGCCCCCGGGGAGGTCGATCGTCGGTAGCCATCCGACGGCAGACACCACCGGGCGGGTCGCGGCCGCGAGCGTGGTCGGCGCTCCAGCCAGGTAGCCGGTGAGCGTGTAGGTCTCGTCGCACGCGGGCACGGCGTTGGCCGCGAGGCGCACCCGATCGAAGCGGATGGCCTTGGGGAACTTCAGTCGCACCGAGCCGGTGTACCCGCCGGAGTTCCACACCGTGTCGAGCTTGCCGTCGATCGCCATCTGGGGCGTGCTCATGTACGCGCCGCTGCCGGTGATGGTCGTCCCTGCCGGCGTCTCGCAGATCCCCTTCGGACCGGTGTCCTCGATCGGAAAGATGACGTCCGCGAGGACGTCGGGCTCCGTGGCGTCGCGCGACGGGGCGGTGTCGACCGCGGCATCGGTCGCGCCGCCGTCGCTCGGTAGCGTCGGCACGTCGCCGGCATCGGCCGTCGCGCAGCCGCACATCAAGAGGGTCGCGCCAGCGAGCGCGCGCTTCACGGCGGCGTACACCCCGCCGTGGAGTCGTAGACGAAGACCTCGCCGATCAGGACAAGCGAGCTCGAGGCGATGGTGACGTCGAGCCCGTCGTAGGTGCCCGCCGTGACCTTGAATTCCGGGACCCAAGCGACGGTCGGCGTGACGGGCACTTTGGCGGTCCCGATCGTGACCGGGGTCATCTTGGTGACGCGACCGAGGAGAGTGAAGGTCGGGGAGAACGACCCGAGCACCGAGCGCGCGGCGATCCGGACGCGATCGAAGCGCGTCGCCTTGGGGAACGCCAACCGCAGGGTGCCGCCCGAGGCGTTGCCCGAGCTCCAGAACGTACCCGTCTTGCCGTCGATCGCGTTGGCCGGGGCGTTGGTGCCCGCGGTGGCCGTGGCCGTGGCGGTCGTCCCCGCCGGGATGCCGCACGCGCCGGGCGCGCCGATGTCCTCGACCGGGAAGATCACGTCCGGGGAGACGTCGACGAGATCGGCGTCCTTCTTGGGCGCCGCGGAGTCGACTGCGACGTCGGCGCCCGTCGACGTATCGGCGCCGACGGTCTCGGCGGACGCGTCGGGCGTGCCGCTGGACGGCTCGTCCGCCGACGCACAGCCGACGAAGAATGCGGCAAGAAAGAACGAGGCCCGGTGCACGGGTCACCAGCGTAGCACCGGGCTCGGCCTCAGTCGTCGTCGCTGCTCTTCTTCTTCTTTTTCTTCGACTTCGAGTCGTCGTCGTCCTTGGCGGACTTGCTCTCGTCGTCTTCCTTCTTGGGCTTGTCCTTGTCACAGACCGAGATCCCGAGGAGGGCAACGTCGAGGCTCGAGAGCTTGGAGACCATCTTCGCGGCACACTTGTAGGCGGCCGGGTCGCGCTCCTTCATCTCGTTCATGTTCTTCAGGCACTTCGACATGGAGAGCTCGAAGGGCTTCTTGCCGGGGGTCTCGACCTCTTTGTCGGCGAGCTCCTTGAGGCGCTCACAGGTCTTCTCGGGCGTGGGGGTGCAGCCGAGCGCGCCGAGGGCGAATGCCGCGAGCGCGGCGACGACGAGTTGCTTCATGGGCCGACAGCCTACGCCGAATTCCACGGATCCGCCGAAGGCGGGACGTGGGTATGTGAATTTCGCGTCGTGGCTTTCGGTTAGGCTGCGCCGCCATGACCACCAGCGAGACCCGCAGCGTTGCCGTCGATGACGGAACCGAGGTCGACCTCTACCTCGCCCATCCGAGCGGCACGCCGCGGGGCGGGCTGATCGTCCTGCAGGAGATCTTCGGGGTGAACGCGCACATCCAGGACGTGACGCGGAGGCTCGCGGCGGAGGGCTGGCTCGCGGCCGCGCCCGATCTGTTCCACCGCCAGGAGCGCGGGTTCCAGAGCGGCTACGAGGATATCGCGCCGGGCGCCAGGTTCGCCCAGGCCACGACCCAAGCCGAGATTCGTGCAGACATCCGCGCGACGTTCGCCGAGCTCCGGCGGATGCTCGGTGGGCAGGCGAAGATCGGCGCCATCGGGTTCTGCATGGGGGGAAGGCAGGCCTACGTCGCCAACGGCATCCTCCCGCTCGCGTGCGCGATCTCGTTCTACGGGAGCAACATCGTCGGACTGCCCGAGCTCGCCGCGACCCAGTCGGGGCCCGTGTTGCTTCTGTGGGGCGGCCGCGATCCGATGATCGACGCAGCGCAGCGTCGGGCGGTCGCCGACATGCTGCACGCCGCGAACGGGCCTTTTGTCGAGGCGAGCTTCGACGCAGCGAGCCATGGCTTTTACTGTGATGCGCGCTCTGCGTATCACCCGGAGTCGGCCGCCGTGGCGTGGGCCCTGGCCAAAGCCTTCCTCGACACGCATCTGGCCTGATCGGCTAGGGTGCCCGTCCATGGGCAACCCCTCCTATGTCGAGCTCGAGCGTCGCTTCGAGCGCATGTACCTCTTGCGCGATGCGGCTGCGGTTCTCGATTGGGATGCGTCGACGTTCATGCCCGATGGTGGGGCGCAGGCCCGCGCCGATCAGATGGCCACGCTGCGGGTGATTCGCCACGAGCTGTTGACCGCGCCCGACATGGGCGACCTGCTCGCGGGCGCCGAGACGGCCGATCTCGACGAGTGGCAACGCGCCAACGTCCACGAGATGCGTCGCGAGTGGATCCACGCGACGGCCGTGCCCGCGCGGCTCGTCGAGGCGCGCTCGCAAGCGGTGTCGGCGTGCGAGATGCGTTGGCGCTCGGCGCGCAAGGCAAACGACTTCGCAGGTCTGCGTCCGCTGCTCGAAGAGGTGCTCCGTCTCACGCGTGAGGTCGCGCAGGCAAAATCGTCGAGCCTCGGCGTGTCGGCGTACGACGCGCTCCTCGACGAGTGGGAGCCGAGCGGTCGTTCAGCCGAGCTCGATCGCGTGTTCGGCGCGCTCGAGGGGTTTCTCCCCGGGCTGGTCGAAAAGGTGATCGCGCACCAGGCGAGGCACCCCCTGCCGGCGGGGCCGACGGGGCCGTTCTCGGCCGCCCTCCAGACCGAGCTCGCGCACGCGGTCATGCGCGCGATGGGGTTCGAGTTCGACCACGGTCGGCTCGACGTCAGCGTCCACCCGTTCTGCGGCGGCGTTCCCGACGACGTGCGCATCACCAGCCGCTGGGACGACGGGGATTTCGTCACGGGCCTGTTCAGCGTCGTGCACGAGACCGGGCATGCGCTCTACGAGCGAGGTCTGCCGCGTCGTTGGGTGCGCCAGCCGGTCGGCAACGCGCGCGGCATGAGCATGCACGAGAGCCAGTCGCTCCTCTGGGAGAAGCAGGCGGGGCGCTCTCCGGAGTTCGCGTCGTGGCTCGCGCCGATCGCGCGCGACGTGTTCGGCGGCTCGGGCCCGCAGTGGAGCGGCGAGGCGCTGCTCGCGAACATGCTGCGCGTCGAGCGAAGCCTCATTCGCGTCGACGCCGACGAGGTCACCTATCCGCTGCACGTCATCCTTCGCTATCGACTCGAGCGCGCGATGGTCGCGGGCGAGCTCGAGGTGAAGGATCTGCCGGGCGCGTTCGACGAGGGCATGCAGAAGCTCGTCGGCGTGCGCTCGTCGAACGTGTGCGATGGCTGCCTGCAGGACATCCACTGGCCGGGCGGCATGTTCGGATATTTTCCGACGTACACGCTGGGAGCGATGACGGCGGCGCAGCTCTATTCGGCGGCGATCGCGTCCGACCCCTCGATCCCCGCGTCGCTCGGTCGGGGTGAAGCCAAACCGTTGCTCGCATGGCTACGCGCCAACGTGCACGAGAAGGGCTCGCTCCTCACCGGCACCGAGCTCATCACCCGCGCGACGGGCAAGCCGCTCGATCCGGAGGTGTTCAAGAAGCACCTCGAGCGACGTTACCTCGGCGCCTGACCGGGGCCACCTGCGTCCAAGTGCGACGTCAGCCGAGATCCTCGAACGCACCACGGAGCGCATGCTCGAGCAACTCGTAGCTCGCCGGGCGGTCCTCGCGACGCGGCATGAGCATGAACCGGAGCGCCCCGCTCAGACCACGCGGCAGGTCAGCCGGAAGGTCCGGTGGAGGCCAGGCCTGAGCGGCGCCATACGGCAAGAGCGGTCGAGCTCCCGCAGCGGCCTCGTAGAGGGTGACGCCGAGCGAGAAGATGTCCGCTCGAAAGTCACCCCCGAAGCCGTCCACCACTTCCGGCGCTACGTATCCGCGGGTGCCGACCAGGCTGCGCTCCCTGCCCGGAGCGGTGGTCGCCCTGGCGAGGCCGAAGTCCACGATTCGGGCCCCTCCGCCGCGCGAGAGCAAGATGTTCGCTGGCTTGATGTCGCGATGGATGAGGCCTTCGTGCAGGCCTGCGCGGAGACCTGCGACGACATCGAGACCGAGGCGCAGAACCGCGTGGGGAGGCAGCGGGCCGGCCGCGCGAATGGCGCGCGCGAGCGAACGCCCCTCGATGTGCTCCATCACGATGTACGTGATCTGTGGCGTTTGGGTGACGTCGTGGATGCGAACCACGTTCGGGTGATTGATCCGCGCCGCGCACCGAGCCTCCTCGACCAGCCGTTGGGCCGCGTCCGCATGCTCGAGCTGCTCGGGCCGGAGCAGCTTGATGGCGACGGGAATGCGCAACAAGAGATGAGTGGCGCGATAGACGAACGCGAACCCACCACTACCGATCAATTCCTCGATACGATATTTGTCGAGGACGGCCCAGCGCTGGAGCGGCCCGTCCTGGCGTGCGCGTGTGCGGCGCTGGGCGCGGGGCGACTCGCCCCGGGTGCTTCCATCGCCATGGACGAACGCCGGCTGGGCGCTGTGGCTGCCCAGGAGGAAGACATCTCCGGGAAGCTCGCGTGCGAGTGGGTGGAGTGCCCAGTCGACGCGATGCCGACCAGCATCGACGTCGGCTCGGAAGCTGCCGATCAGATCGAGATCCTCCAGCGACGTCGTCATGCGCTGCGTCCTTCGTTTGCCCGCGCCCACGCGCGAATGCCGACGAGCAAGAGCTCGCGAAGATCGGTCGTGTCTTCGCCGAGGATCCCTCGCGCGCACCGCAGCTCGGCGGCACCGAGGGGCAGTCGGCCGAGCTCACGGCCGAGGCCCGCGCTGCCGACGCCGACCACGGCCGGAGGCGACACGCGACGGAGATAGCTCTCGAGCGCGACGCGGCCGCGCGTGCCGATCGCCATCAGATCTCCGCCGGGAGGCGCGACCAGCGTCACCGCCGGGGTACGCTGGAGCGCGCGTGAGAACGTTGTCGGATCGTTCACGTCGAGCAGGACGAGATCGAGCATGCGTTCCTGCCGGAGGAAGAACGCGAGCCCGAAGGCCTTCGGCTCGGCGGAGAGGCCACCGAGGACCCAACGCTCGGTTGGCGCTGCGGCGAGCGGCAGCATCGACGAGACGCCAGCCGCCAGATCTGCGAGCAGGTGCACGTGCACGCGATCGCGCGAGCCCTCGGCGCGGGTCCACCGCGCGAGCTCCTCGGCGGTCCACAGCCGCAGCTCGCCGAGCGTGAAGCCGTCACGGAGGGCGTGCTCGATCGGCGAGACCAGCGCGGCGGTGGCGGCCGGCGGTGCCACCAGAGGCCCTGCGCTCGGCGGGACTTCGGCGCGTGTCGCGGGGGCGCGCGATTCGGACTCGAGCGCGGGGGCGGCGTCGCGCCGGGCGTCGTCGAAGCGGCGTGCGCCCTCCATGATCAGGGCGGTGGCGCCGCCCCGAATGGTGCGCGGGCAGTCCGCGACGAGGCCGGGCGCGAATTCGAAGTGGCCCTCGGGCTCGGCGACGAACCGATAGAACGCCTCGGGGCCCGCGAGGTTCCCGCAGCGCGCGTGCACCACGCGACCTTCGTCGAAGTACACCTCACCCACGGCGCTCGGCGACACGATCGAGACCACCCCGGTGCGGCGGCTCATCTCGATGATTCCCACCAGGTCGGGGAACGACATGGCCGAGAGATCCCCGGCGAGCACGTAGGTGCGCGCGCCCTGGCGGTCACGTTGACGTGCGCGGCGACCGACCTGCGCCTCTACGCGGGCGACGAGCTCGTGGGGGTCGCAGGGCTTCACCAGGTAGTCGTCGGCGCCCGCGCGAAGCGCGACGACCTTGGTCTGGGTGCGTGCATCGGCCGACAGGAACACGAACGGAACGTCGCGGAGACGCTGCTCTTGACCGAGGCGGCGGTGAAACGCGATCCCGTTGGAATCAGGGAGCACCGTGTCGGCGATCACCACGTCGACGAGCTGTGTGCGCAGCAGCTCGAGCGCGCTCGCCGCGTCGGGTGCAGACTCGACCGCGAAGCTCGTGCGTGTCGTGAGCGTGAGCTCGACGAACCGTCGAGACACCGGATCGGCGTCGACGACCAACGCGGTCGGCGCCGCGGCCGCCCGCGCCACCTCGGCGGGAACGGGCCTCGGCGTCATCCGATGCGCCTCCGTTCGGAGAGCGCCGAGAGCGCGTGCCTCAAGGGAGCGCCCTCGAGCAGTCCTTCGGGGTCGAGCCGCGCACCGCACACCGCGCCCGACGTCACGCCGAGACCCCCGATCGCGAACGCCGATCGCAGGGCTCGTGGACGCGAACGGAACGCCCGGCGTGGCAGCTCGATGCCGCCGCGGACCTCGCGCACCGCGAGGCACCGGCCCGTACGTAACGCGATCGGTAGCGGGGCGCCGCGGTGCGAGAGTGACAGGAGCACCCACGCGCCCCGTGTGCCTCCGACGGCGAGCAACTCGCCGAGATCGAAACCGAGCCACTCTTCGCGGCCGATTGCGAGCCTCGTGGGATGCTCGGCCTCGAGCGCGGGCGAGACCACCGTCACGTCCTCGTCGAGCAACAACCGAGAGACGGAGCCGGTTGGGATCGCGCACAAGAGCGCGTCGCACTCGACGAGCACCGAGAGCGAGTCGGTGCTCACGTCGCGTCTCCGCGGCGGCGCACGAACTTGTGGACCGCGGCCTCGAGCGTCTGCTGGGTGAACGGCTTGGTCAGGTAGTCGGTGGCGCCGAGCGAACGCGCCTGCTCCTGGTGCTTCTGACCCGTGCGGCTCGTGACCACGACGATCGGCAGCTCGCGGTAAGCCGGCAGGAACCGGAGCTCGCGGATCAGCTCGTAGCCGTGCATGCGCGGCATTTCTAGATCGGTGAAGACGATGTCGAACGTGTGCTCGCGGAGCTTGGCGAGCGCGTCGAGACCATCGACCGCGAGCTGCACGTCGACCCCGAGCGCGCCGAGCGCGTTCTCTGCCACTTTGCGGACCGAGAGCGAGTCGTCGACGAACAGCGCGCGCACCCGAGACGCCTGCGCGTCGATGGAGGGCTCCTCGACGATCGGTACGATGGCGGACTCGTCGGAGCGCTTCGGCTTCTCGGGCGTCACCGCGCGTACCCGCGCCGCGGCGCGACCCTCGAACAGGCGGGGAACGTCGAGGATCAGCACGAGCTCGCCCGTTCCGCGGATGGTCACACCTGCGAACAACGGGTGCCCAGCGAGCAACTCGCCGAGCGGTTTGACCACGATCTCCTCCTGCGCTGCGACCGACTGCACCTCGAGCGCGAGGCGCGTATCGCCGATGCGCAGCACCACGATCGGTCCGCCTCGCGCCTCCGACCCGAGCAGCTCCGAGAGTCGTTTCACCGGAACGAAGCCGTCGTCGACCTTCACCCGCAAGAGCCCCGCCGAGTCGACGATCGTCGCTTCGTCGGCGTCGAGGATCCGTTCGGCGAAGTACAACGGCACTGCGAACGCGCGCTTGCCCTCGCGGACCAGGAGCGCCTTGGTGATCGCGAGCGTGACTGGCAGCGTGATGGTGAAGGTCGTTCCCCGACCGGGGGTGCTCTCGACGACGATGCTGCCGTTCAGTCGCTCGATGGCGCGACGGACGACGTCGCACCCGACGCCGCGGCCGGCGACCGCGCCCGTCGCGCGGGTGCTCAGGCCCTTGGCGAACACCAGATCGCGGATCGCGGGATCGTCCTCCGACATCTCCGGCGAGACGAGGCCCATCGCGACGCCGCGCGCCTTGAGACGCGCGAGATCGAGGCCCGAGCCGTCGTCGTGGACCTCGATGACGATGTGGCCCGACTCTTGTCGTGCGCGCAGCTCCACCGTTCCGTGCGACGCCTTGCCGTGGGCCGCACGCGCGGTCGAGGACTCGACACCGTGAGCGACGGCATTGCGCACGAGATGGAGCATCGGCTGGAACAGCGCATCGGCGATGATCTTGTCGACCGTCACCTCTTCGCCGACGACGTGCACACGCACGTCCTTGCCCTCACGAACCGCGGCATCACGCACCGGCAGGCGCAGCCGGCCGAAGAGCACCTCCACCGGGACCATGCGCGCGCGCGTCACCTCGGTCTGGATGCCGGCGATGATCCCGCCGAAGCCGTCAGCGTCCTCGCTGAGGGCAGAGATTCCGCGCGCGAGTTGCGTGCTCATCTCGGTGAAGTCGTTGGTGATCTCCGCGAGCCTTCGCGCAAGCACGTGCACGTCGTCGTATCGATCGAGCTCGAGATCGCTGAACGCCGCCCAAGTGCTTCCGTCGTTCGCCGCACGCGCCATCGCCGCGCGTTTGCCGTCGAGCTGCGCGAACTCGTACTCCTCGCGGAACGCGTCGACCGTCTCGACGAGGCGTCGACTGCCGCGCCCGAGCTCGACGTGCAGCGCCCCGAGACCTGCGACACGGCTCGTGAGGCGAGAGCGACTGATCACGAGCTCGCCGGCGAGGTCCATCAGGGCGTCGAGCCGCATGGTCGGCACGCGGATGAACCGCCGTGCCTCGTCGGGTTGCGCGCTCTGGCCGCTATCGGCCGAGGCCACGCTGCGATCGGCCGGTGCAGCAGCCGGTGCGCGCTCTGGGGCGGACAGCGCCCGGATCCGCGCAGCGAGCCCGGCGACCGAGGTCTCGACGAAGCCCTGGCGCGACTGCTGGAGCTGCTTCCGCAGGTCCACTTGCACGCGCAGGAGCAGCGAGGCGATCGCCCGCAAGGACGGGAGCACGGCGGCGCTCTGCAACTCCTCGAGGAAGTCCTCGACGACGTGGAGCTCGCGACCGGTCGGTGTCAGCCCGATGGTGTTCACCACGCCTTTCAGAGTGTGGACGTCGCGCATGATCGCTTCGAGGAGCTGTTTGGGCGCGTCACTCTCCTCGAGCTGCAGGCTCTTCTGATCGAGGCTTTCGAGGAGCTCGGCGCATTCCTGTTCGAACGCCTGCATCAGCTCGGGGTCGGTCGCGACCGTGACCGACTCGCGCACGCGCTCCTCGGGCAAAGGCCGGTCAATCGACGGTGCAGGTCCGCGCACGCCGAGCAGTGCCTCGATGGCCGCGATGCCCTCCTCCATCCTGGCGACGTTCGTGGTGCCATCGCGTGAGGCCTCGCAGATCGCTTCGAGGGCAGCTGCTTCGTGCGCGATCGCGTCTTCGGCTGCGAGCAACGCCGAGCCCTTGAGCCGGTGCAGCAACGCGCCGAGCCTCGACGCGAAGTCGAGCCGGGAGGGCTCGGGTCCGACGAGGATCGTTCGCGCGTCTTCGCAGATCTGTCGTGCCTCGACGCGGAAGAGGTCGCCCGCCTCGCTGCCGACGCTCATCGACGGGGGAGCGCCGATGGCAGCGGCGATTCGGGCCAGTCCGCGCGCCAGCGACGAGATCGTGGGATCGTGGGCGCACAGCTCCTCGATCTTGATCGCCTCGCTCGCGACTTCGTCGTGCCGTGCGAGCAGCGCCGACCCCTTGAGCCGGTGCATCAACTCCGCGAGGCCGAGGAGCTTCGCCTTCGGATCGTCGCCGCGGGCGAGCCGCTCGAGCAGGCGGGATGCCTCGGTGTGCGTGCGCCGGGCTTCGGCGACGAACAACTCGCGAGGGGCCGCCTGCTCGAGGGCCGCGCCGGGGGTGATCGGGCCGACCCGAGGCAGGCCCGCATCATCGCAGAGCTCGTCGACGAGCGTGACGAGCAGGGAGACATCTTCGCGCGTCGGCGCGACGTCGCGATCGAGCGCGGCCTCGGTGCGATCCTGGAGGTCCGAAGCGCGGGCGGCGACGGCGGTCAGACCGACGGTGGCGGCCGCACCCTTGAGCGTGTGGAACACGCGCTCGATCTGTCCGAGCGCGGCGGCGTTCGAGGGGTCGTCGACCAGCGAACGGAACCAGCCCTGCAGCGCCACGACCGACTCGCGCGCCTCGGTACGGAACACATCGAGCAGTTCGCTGCCGAAGGACGCGTCGGCGGGCAGGTCTTCGAACGAGAAGTGCTCTTCACCGAGCGACGGTGGGGGCCCGCTCACCGTGGCCGCAGCCGGGGGCTCGGGTTCCTCGAACGAGAAGCCCTCCTCCTCGTGCTCCTCCTCGCGCTGGTCGGGGTCCGGTCTGGGGGCGACACGCTGCTCCACCGCTCCCACCAGATCGCGCGCCTGGTCCTGCCAGGACATTGCGATCCATTGTGCATCGTCGGCGTGATGCTCGAGCTCGAGGTGGAGCATCGTGCGCATCTCGCTCGCCGCGCGACGAAGCATGTCGGCGACCATGCGAGCTCCCTCGGCCCGCTGCGCCGCGTCGGCGGCGAGAGCGCGACCGCGCTCCGCGAGCTCCTCGACGAGCTTCGCGGTCATCGCGATCGAGTCCGCGCCGACGAGGGATGTCGTTCCGAACAGCGCGTGGCCGTCGTCGCCGATGCCGACGAAAAGCTCCGAGCGGTCCGGGAGCTCCGGACTGGCGAGCACCTCGGATGTGCTCTGGTCGATGTGCCCGATCAGCCGCAGGACGTCCGAACGCAAGGTGTCGCGCACGTCGTCGATCGTGAAGCTCGCCATCCGGTCCTCCGCCGCTCAGGCCACCTTGAACTTCGCCATGCTCGTGCGCAGCTGCTGGGACAGGGCGGCAAGCTGCGCCACCGTGGCCACGGTGCCTTCTGCGCCATCCTGCGTCTGCTTGGCGATCTGGGAGATCTGCCCGATGGTCTTCACCACCGTGCTGGTGCCCTCGACCTGCTTTCGCGCGATGCCGCTGATGTCGAAGACGAACGACGCCGACTCGCTCGAGACCTTGCGGATCTTGTGCAGGGTGTCGCCGGCCTGACCGACCAGCGCCGACTCGTGCTCCACGACCTGGGTCTGTTGCTCGATGGCGTCGACCGTCTCGCTGGTCTCGACGTGGATGGCCTTGACCAGCTTGTCGATCTCCTGGGTCGCAGAGGCGGTGCGCTCGGCCAGCTTGCGCACCTCCTCGGCGACGACCGAGAACCCGCGACCTTGCTCGCCGGCGCGCGCCGCTTCGATGGCGGCGTTGAGGGCGAGCATGTTGGTCTGCTCGCTGATCCGGCTGATCATGCCGACGATGCCGGTGATCTCCATCGAGCGGTCGCCGAGATTCTTCATCTTCTTGGCGCCCGCCTGCACGTTGGAGCGAAGCGAAGTCATACCAGTGACGACGTTCTGCACGGCTTCCTCGCCGAGCGCGGCGGACTCCTCGGTCTTCTTCGCGGAGTCGGCTGCGCGTCGCGCGGCTTCGTTGACCTTCTCGATCTCGCCGCTGAGGTGCTGCACGAGATCGGTCGCGGCCGCGAGCTCGCGAGTCTGGTTCGTGGCGCCGACGTGCATGCCCTGTGCGGCGTTGCGGATCGCATCGACGACGTCGTTGGTGTTGCCGATCTGCGTCTGCACCTGGCCGAGCAGGTCCTGCATCGACTCCATCAGGGTGTTGAATGCGTCGGACACGTTGCCGAGCGCACCCTCGGTGATCGGCGCGCGCACGGTGAGGTTGCCATCGGCGGCGTCGGCCACGACTTTCAGGAGGTCCATGATGTTCTCCTGCAGGGCCTGGTTGTCCTTCTCGACCCTGGCCTTCAACTCGCGGGTCTCGACGAGGACGTCTTTGACGCCGTTGAAGGCCTCGGTGACCGCGCCGAGCTCCTCGGTCGCGGTGATCTTGAAGCGACCCTCGGCGATGGCCTCGGCGTCCTTGACCGCTTGCTCGAGCGGTTCGGTGATGCTGCGCGTGACGACGAACGCGAGCGCGACGCCCGAGCCGATGGCGAGCAGGAGCACGAGAATCGTCAGGTTCCGACCGAAGGAGTAGGCGGCTGCGCCCGACTCGGCGGACTCCTGCACGAGGCGCTGCTGCTTGCCGAGGAAGGCCTCGAACGCGGCGAAGAAGGCGTCCTGACTCGGCACGAGGCGGGTGAACACGATCGCCTGCGCGCCCGCCTTGTCCTTCTGCGCCATCTCGCGAATCGTGTTGAACGACGCGACGTACTCCGCGCGCTTGGCGGTGATGTCCTGGAACAGGCGCCGGCCTTCGTCGGACTCGAGCGTCCCCTCGAGCTCCACCAGGAGGTTGTCAATCGTTGCCTTGTTCCTCGCCTGCACCTCGGCATAACGATCGAACTCCGACTTGTCGTTGGCGAGCAGCATCAGGAGTGCGGCGCGGCCGTTCTGGTTGGCAAGCCGTGTCGAATCGCTCATCAATCGCACGCGCTTGAAGCGCTGGTTGGCGACTCGATCGAGCTCGCCGTTGAGTACGCTCAGGCGGTTGACGCCGACGACGCCGAGAACGAGCAAGAGCATGCCGAGCACCGAGAACGCGATGCCCAGGCGGTAACCGACCTTCAGCTTCTTCAAGAAGTCCATCCGCGAATCCTCCGGATCCCCCCACGCGGGGTGTCGAGACACTGGCGCGCGTCACCCCTCGGCGCGCGCGAATCGCAATCGTTCGAGGTGAGCGACGAGCGCAGGCGTCGAGATCGTGGTGATCACCGATGCGCGCCCGTCCACCTCCAGGAACCCCGCGACGAGCGCGCTCTCACCCTCGTCGTTCGCATGGATGCTCGTCCCGCGACCTGCGGGCACCACGCCGTCCATTCGATCGATGGAGAGCGCAGCGACGAGGGTCTCGGTGCGGAGCACCAGAGCGATGCGCGCGGTGCTGCGCGGTGCACCCGCGCCGAGGGCCGACGAGAGGTCGACGATCGGCACGGGCGCGCCGCGAAGACTGAACAAACCGACGATCTCGGGCGGGGCCAGTGGCACCTCGGCGACGCGGTCGATCTCGACCACCTCGCCGACGAGCCCCACGTCGAGCCCGAAGCACCGTTCTCCGACGAAGAACGCGCAGATCGCGCGATCCGCACCGCGGCCCTTCGATGCGCCGCTCGCTCTGGCCTCGCTCCCACTCGCCCGGCTGCTCCGGGTCTGGTCGATCGTCGACATGCTCAGTCCTCCTCAGCGCACGTAGCGCTTGATGATCCCGAGCAGCGAGTCGGGCGTGAACGGCTTGGCGACGTGGTCGTCGGCACCCTGCTTCTTGCCCCAGAACTTGTCGCTCTCGGTTCCCTTGGAGGTCACGAGCACGACGGGGATCTTCGAGGTCGTGGGATCCTGCTTGAGCGTGCGGCAGGTCTTGAACCCGTCCTGCACGGGCATGACCACGTCGAGGAAGATCAGCGCCGGGGTCGAGTCCTTGGCCCGTGCCACGGCTTCGGCGCCGGTCGACGCGAAGACGGCGCGATGCCCGGCCTTTTCGACGATCTGTCCCACGAGCTCGCGATCGGTCTGCACGTCGTCGACGACGAGAATGTTCTCCATGTCCTTGTCCTTCCTAGTTCATGCACTGAGGAGCTTTTCGAGCTCCATGTACGCGATGGGCTTCACCAACACTGCATCGAACCCCGCCGCGAATAGCTCCCCCTGACGAACGGCCATCGGTGACTCCAGCACCGCGACCAACGAGACATCCGCGAGCTCGCGCTCTTCGCGGATGGCACGAGCGGTCTCGTCGACGACGTTTCCCGTCGCTGCCGCGTTGAGGATGACGAGCCGCGGGCGCACGCGGCGCACGGCGGCGACGACGTCGCTCTCGTCGGCGAGACTGAGCAGCGGCACTGGCTCGGCGCGGCTCGCGAGGAGGGTCTCGAGCGGCCGTTGGAACCCGTCGACGTCCGGCTCGAGGATCATCACGGGGCGGCGTTCGCGTCCGGACGACCGCGGGCTGACGCGCGGATCGCATTCGGTGATCAGGCCGACCGCCGCGAGTCGATGCGCGACGGCCATCACGTCGAGATGGACGCCGGAACGGATTGCGAGATCCTCGAGCGGCGTACGTCCGTCGACCAGCGCGAGCACGGTCCGCTCCTCGGCGGAGAGGAGGAATTGGCGGACGCGATCGCTGAACCCGCGCGTTCGATTGAACACCGCCGTGGGCCTGGGGAGCAGCGCGATTGGCACCGCATCGGCGCGCAGCTTCTCGAGCGTGAGCTGACCGAGCGACTGTGCGGCCGAATTCGTCTTGGGACCGAACATCAGCGTCTCGCGCGTGAGCGAGACGTGCCGTCCGTGTGCCTCTACGTAGAGTGGAAGCGCCGGCTGATCGACGAAGACGAACGACGCCTTGTCGTCCGCGGCGGCCTCCCGGAGCAACTTCTGACTCTGCGAGTGCAAGAGCGTGGTGAGCTCACCGGCAGAGGGCGGGAGCTGTCCCGCCTCGGCGAGAGTGACGGGGAGCGGGCGGCCCGATGCGCGTTGCTCGGCTTCCGCCCGCTCGAGAGCCGCACGCGAGACGGTCGAAAGATCAAGCGCTGCATCGCGCAGCCACCGCGCTGGATCGTGCGTGGTGACGAGGACGATCTCGCCGCCGCGGAAGAACACCACCGTATTCCGGTCGCCGCTGTGAAGCCGTAGCTCACCGGTGCGACCGGAGCCTGCGACGAACGTCAGCAGATCGCGCGTGGGGAAGCCTCCGAGCCGCCCACGCAGCGGCGCGTCGTCCTCCCGTTCGGGTTTGCCGAGGCGTTGTGCCAGCAGCGGCACGATCGTCGCGAGGAGGTCGTCGACGAGCTCGGGCGTGAGCAGCTTCTTCGCGAAGAACGGCGCCGCGGCCGAGCGCCCGAGCTGCTCCATCCACATCGGAATCGATGCGAGCGGCTGTCGCAGTCTGGTGAACAGCGCCTTGGCGATCGCTTCCTTGTCGGCGCGCGTGAGCACGTCGAGCGCGGGCGAGGCTTTGGAGGACGGTTTGAGCCCCGAGGACTTGTGCGAGACCGAGCTCTGCGAGCCGGCGCGGCTGGCGAGCCGGACGGCGTCGAGGATCACGTCCGGGGTGAACGGCTTGGGGACGAAGCCAGAGAGCGCGCCGTACGGCTTGAACAGCGCCCGCACGTCCTCGCCCTTCGCGGTCATCAGCACGATCGGAATCGATGCGGTGCGCTCGTCGCGTGCGAGCTTGTCGCAGACGTCGATGCCCTTCATGTCCGGAAGGACGAAATCGAGGAGGATTGCGTCCGGTGGGTTCGCCCGCGCCAGGGCCAACCCCTCGGCGCCGGTTTGGGCGAACGCGTGGGCCCAGCCGGTTGGGCGGAACGCGATTTCGACGAGCTTGCGCACGGTGGGGCTGTCGTCGATGACCAGCACGCTCGTCATCACCGCACCTCGATTACGCAGCCGGCCATGCTCTCGAAGGGGCGGGTGAGCAGCGCGTCGAGAAACGTCGGGCCGCCGGTGCGCATCGCGGCAGCGATCGAGGCGAGCGTCTCGCTCGATGGGGTGACTCCGATGCCCGCTGCCACGTCACCGTGGGACGCGGCGAGGCGGACCACTTCACCGTGCGACTGGGTGTGAAGCGGGAAGAAGTTCGGCAGCCGTCGCGGCGACGAGACCCAGAGCGGTGCGTCGTGCCGTGGCCACCAGACGCTCCACTCGGTCGCCTTCGAGTCGAGGTGGATGATTCCGGCGTGCGTGCCGAGGAGGCCCGCGAGCGTTTGGGCCGTCACATCGTCCACCCGCATGGCGACGAACACTTCCGCGGCCTGCTGCGCGGCACCGGGGTCGAGCTGCTCGAACGGCACGACTGCGACCACCCCGCGACTCTCGTCCTCGAAGACGAAGGGCGAGAGCGATGCGCCACCGATCTCCGCGACCCACACGCGCGCACGTCGACGCGCGCGCAGCGTGAACTGCTCATCGGCTCGGGTCGGGTAGTGCTCCGGATCGGTCGGCGACGTGAGCAGGACGCGGATGGTGCTGTACAGACGTGCCCGGGAGGCTGGCTGCTCCACGAGGGTGACTCGACCTTCGTGCAACGTGACCGTGGATCGCACGAGCGGCTCGTCGCACAGCAACAAGAGCGGGGGCTCGTCCGCCGCGCTGGCGGCAACCGACAGCATGGCCGGCGGGATCCGTCGCTCTCCGGGCCGGAGACCGCCCACGAGCAGAGAGGGCCGGCCCGCACCCACGCGGTGATCGACGGGCGGCCAACACACCGGCCGCAGATCAGCAGTCCGGCATGCGTCGGCGACGTCTTCGATCACCGGTCCGCGAAGGCGATCGGTGACAATCAGTGCGTTTCCGCGGGGGCCTTCCATGATCAGGCCGTACGCGCGCGAGGAGAGGACAAACCCGAGCTCGCGAGCGCCGCGACGTCGAGCCAGCGAATTGCGCGACCGTCGCTCGTCGTGCCCTCTCCGAGCAGCGAGTCGGATCGGTCGGCGTGGGTGCGCACGTGCAGCCTTCCCATCCCGACGACCACGTCGACCTCGAGCAGCCAACGCACCATGCCGTCCTTGCCGGCCACCTCGAGCACGACGCCGCGCGCACGACGTGGGGGCTGCGACGGGCGGGGCTGCGTTCCGATGCAGAGCAGCACCTCGTCGTCGAACACGGCGATGCCCCGAATCCATGGCTCGGTGAGCGGCAGCGCGGCGATGGTGCACTCGACCCAACGGCCCGCACGCTCGAGCGGTATCGCGATCGGCTCCCCGTCGACGACGCACTCGACATACTCGAAGAGCCTGACGACTCCGGATCGATCCACGGCGACCTCCACTCGGGGCGCCATGAGCAATGGGCGGGCCAACGAGATTCGCACCGAGGGGACGCGCTTCGATGGCGATGTCCGACCTTGTGACGGAATCCGCCGGCGGAATCCGTCGACGTCACAAGGCGCCGTATCGCCGGAGCTTGTCGCGCAAGGTGGTCCGCGGAATCGCCAGTTGCTTCGCCGCGCGAGAGAGATTTCGCTCCGAATCGACATACGCGCGCAGGATCATCTCGCGCTCGACGTCTCGGAGGCCGCCGGTGCTCGCGAGCGACTCGCTCGGGAAGCTGCGCATCGTCGGCAAGGTCGGCTCGGTCGGCGCTGCGGGCGCTGCGGGCACTGACGACTTTCGACGCTTCGGCGATCGGGCGACGGCATCCGCCACCTCGACCGAGCCGATCTCGGCGCCTTTGGACACGATGGCCACGTGCTCGACGACGGACCGGAGCTCGCGCACGTTTCCTGGCCAGGATTGGCCACGCAGGACCGCGACCGCCTCTGGGGACAGCCACTTCGGCTCGGCGTGATGACGCTCGGCGAATGCGCGCAGGAAGGCGTTCGCGAGCTTCTCGATGTCGGATCCCCGCTCACGTAACGGTGGTAGTGTGAGCGTGAATCCGGCCAATCTATATAAGAGGTCCGCGCGCAAGGTGGCTTCGCTCCACCCACCGAGCCCGCGGTTGGTCGCGCTCACGATGCGGGCGTGCAGCGGGAGATCGCGATTGGCACCGACGCGCCGGAACATCCGTGTCTCGAGGACTCGGAGCAGCTTGGCCTGCATCGGGAGCGGCATCTCGCCGACCTCGTCGAGGAACACGGTGCCCGTGCCCGCGGCCTCGAGTAGCCCGACCCGCACGCCGCGCGCGCCGGTGTACGAGCCCGCCTCGTGCCCGAACAGCTCGCTCTCGAAGAGAGACTCCGGAATCGCGGCGCAGTTGATCGCGACGAACGAGCCTCGATTCTGGGCGCTCAGCCCATGGATTGCCTGCGCGAGGAGCTCCTTGCCGGTGCCGGTCTCGCCCAGAATCAGCACCGCAACGTCACGGTATCGAGCGACGCTCCGGAGCTGATCGCGGATCAATTGCATGGCCGGCGCATCGCCGAGGATCGAGTCGAGCGAGGCGTCATCCGCTTGCATTGGGAGCCGGTGTTGCAGCTCGTCGACGAGGGCGGCGAGCTGATGGCGCCCGAAGATCTTGACGCGGCACCCGCTGCCGAAGTCGAGGTGCAGCGCGAGATCGCCGTCATCCGCGAAGCAGCGGACCATCGCGCACGAGTCGCATTCGGGAATCTGCAATCGGGGGAGCAGGGCGCTCGCATGATCGACGACGCGGAGCACGAGTCCGCGCGATCGCAGGATGGCGTCGGCGTCGGCGGTCGTGCGTGCTTGCCACAGGCGCGCGCCGAGGGACGACAACGCCAAGGAGATCGTCTGAGTGACGTGCGGGTCGTCGGTGACCAGCCCGACGCGCCGGGATGCGGGTGGCGGGGGCTCGCTCGGATGGGTCATGCAGTTGGTCGGCGCCCCCGCTGCACCACTAATGCCACAGGCGCGCACCGTTGGGGAAGTGGATGCGCAGGTCCAGGACTTTGGTCACGGCTCGGCCGTCCGTCGGAATCCGCCGCTCACACGGTCGTGTGGCGGATTCCGACACCACCTGCCAGACAGTCCGATCATTACGGCTACTGGCGAGGGCGCGCCGCCCTACCGCTTCTGCCGCGGTTCGAGCTCGTCGCGCCGTCCAGGGTGTACTGCGTGGAATGAGCAGTACGCAAACTCGAGCCGTGGAATCTGCGTTCGACATCTGTTACCCGAGGCCAACGCCGGCATCGGTGGCGAGCCGATTCGCGCGCCGCGTCGACTGTCGACCGGGCTGGCGATCGGACATCGTGCTCGGTGATTTAGACCTTGTCGCCGAAGACCTTTGCCATGACGTCTTGGGCGTTGGTCAGCCGCTTCTCGACCATGGTGATCATGTCACCGAGGAACAGCTTGACGTCCTTGTCCTTGGCCAACGCTCTGTGCGTCTTCAGCATACGAATGACGCTTTGCTGAGTGTTGGTGACGAGGACCATGTACTCCTTGTCCCAGGCATCCCCCTCGAGAGAGCCGAGCAGGACCGATTCGGCCTTCATGCGGTCGAGCAGGCTCTTGCCCTGCTCGGTTTTCGGGTCCAGGTCCGCGACCGTGATCCCTGCTTGCTTGGCGACGCGTAGGAGCTTTTCGTCCGCCTTCGGATTCGCACTCGTGATCGCGCTGGCGTAGTTCTTCACGAGATCCGACTTGGCCCGCTTCTCCGCCATGTTGCTGAACTCGGTGCCCCTCTGAACGACCACGTGGAGAACCGAAAAGGCCTCGTTCAACTTGGCCGCCGTTTCGGGGGTCTCGGCCTGCTGGGTGACCGGGGGGGCAGCGAGCACCGAGGCTGGGGGGCCCGCGAGCGCCGCTCCACTGATGAAGAGGGGTACGCACATGAATGCGAGTTTCTTGCAGAGCATGATCTCTCCTATTTCCTACCCACCAAACTGCAGGCTCTGTTCACTGCAGATCACTGCAGGCTCTGTTCCACCCAAGGCCTTGCTCGTCACTGCCGGGCCGGGCAGAGGGGAACGATACCTGCACTCCCAAGTAATGAAGGGGCAAAGGACTCATCATGAAAAGGCAAATCGCAGCAGGTCTTTCTATTCTCGCAGTGGTGGCCGGCGTGGGATGGAAGCTCGCGAGCCATCCGGAGACGTCCGTGCGACTGCAGGATGTAAAGCTCATCCACCGCTCCGAGCGCTCGAATCCTGGCCCGAGCGACGCGCTCGCGGGGATTCGCATTCGCCTGAGTCCGAGCGATTTCGACGACCAGATCGGGGCGAAGCGTGGGTACGTTCCGAAGATCGCAGTTGCTGCTGAATAGACGGGCGTGCCGAACCAAACGCGCATGAAACGCAGGCTCTTGGTAGGAGCATTCGGCCTCCACCTCGTGCTCGTCGTCGCCGGGGCCGCTCATCTCACGTCGCGCCTGCATGGGCCGGCGGGGAGGGGCCTTCGTTTTTATGATGCATTGTCGGGAGCCGGCGACTCCTATTCGTTCTTCGCTCCGGCGGTGGGTCCCCAGTTGCGCGCGCGGTTCACCATCTCCACTCCGCAGGGACAACGCTTCGAGGAGACACTGGAAGCCGGAAAGAGCCGCGAGGTCGGCTTTCGCGTGGGGAACATCGCCGCAATGGTCTATATCGCGGCCAAGAGCATCGAACTGCGACGGGCGCTGCTCGGCGCGCTCGCGGCGAGTCGCTTCGGTGCACATCCTGAAGCCGACCTCGTAGAGCTGAAGATCGAGGAGTGGGTGATGCCCACCATGGCCGAGTACCGCGAGGGGGCGCGGCCGCGATGGCGATCGTTACACGAAGCCACGTTCGTGCGCACGTCGAGCATCCAACGATGAGCCAGGAGAAGCGCCAATGGATCGGGGTCGACACCTGGTTTCGGCCGGTGTCGGCGCGCCCGCTTGCGGGACTCCGGGTTGGGCTGTCGCTGCTCCTGCTAATCCATCTGGTCTGGATCTCCAGCGATATCCTTTCACTCCACGGAAGTCGGGGAATCATTCCCTGGGAGCTCACGGACCTGCTGCGCGATCCCAGCGTGCCCGGCCTCCCAACCCTGGCCACGGCGCTTTTGCCCCTCGGGATCAGCGAGCAAACCGCCATTACCCTCCTGCTGTCGGCGTATGGCGGAAGCCTGCTCTCGCTCGCCCTTGGATTTCACACCCGCCTCTCGGCGTTGCTGGCATGGGGCCTTCACCTCAGCCTCATGACGAGCGGATTTGCGTCCTATTATGGCGCGGATCAGATATCCAAGACGTTCCTCTTCTATCTCGTTCTCTTCCCGTCCGGGCGTGCCTGGACGTTCGTGCCTCGTCCGGCTTCCTCGCTCCGAGAGGAGACGATCCCCGTCGGTTGCCTGAGGGTGTTGCAGGTTCACCTTTGCGTGATCTATCTCGCCGCCGGGTTGGACAAGGCAGTAGGGGCGCAATGGTGGAATGGCGAGGCCGTCTGGCAGGCGGTCTCTCAGCCCATCTTCAGCACCTTCGATCTCAGCTGGCTGGCGCGCTATTCCTGGGTCGCAATGCTCGCCGGCTGGGGAACCCTGGTCGTGGAGATCGGCTACGCGTTTCTCATCTGGCCGCGCCGCACTCGGACGGTCTGGTGCGCCGCAACGATCGGACTGCACCTCGGCCTTGCTCTATTCATGGGGCTCGTCTTTTTCTCGAGCGTGATGATTCTGCTGACGAGTTGCCTCTTTCTGATTCCGGAGAAAGTCCCCGAGCGCACCCTGGCGCTGGGGCGACGGCCGGTCCTGGCGGCACTCCTGGTGATCATTGGCCTGCCGCTGTTCGGGCGCATGGCTTTGGCAGCCGAAAGGGGGCATTTGGACGATTTTCCCGCCCTGGCCCGCCGTATCATGGCACGTGACCAGATTCCGGGCTTGGCCGTGGGAGTCGTCGAGCGGGGACACCTCGTCTTCGCCGGCGGCTTCGGTAGCCGCGATCTGGATAAGCAACTACCGGTCACGCCCGATACGCTCTTTCCTCTCGGCTCGTGCTCGAAAGCGTTCACGGCGACGGCGATCGCTCTGCTTGCGGACGAGGGAAGGATCGAGCTCGACGCTCCCGTACGCACCTACCTGCGCGATTTCTCCCTCCAAGACCCGGTGGCGTCGGCGACCTTGACGACGCGGGATATCCTCACCCACAGAAGCGGATTACCCCGGCACGATCTCTTCTGGTACCAAGCCCCATTCTCGCGCGATGAGCTCTACGGCCGCCTTCGATTCCTCGAGCCCGGCGGCCCCCCCGGTACGCGATGGGCATACAACAGCCTGATGTTCGTCGTCGCCGGTCGAATCGTCGAGAAGGTCTCGGGAGAGACCTGGGAGAGCTTCGTGGAGGGTCGGATACTCTCGCCCCTCGACATGCGTCGAACCGTCCTTTCGGTGGAGGCGATGGAGGCCGACCCGGATCACGCATCTCCGTACGCGCTGCGTGATGGCAGCGTACGAAAGATACCCATGCTCGAGCACTCGAGCGCGATCGCGCCCGCCGGAGGCGTGCAGACGACGGTGCGGGATCTCGCCCGCTGGCTCACGTTTCACGCGACGAGCTCGCCCGAGCTTCTCGGGGAGGGCATGTGGCGCGAGTTGCATCGCCCTCGAGCGGAGATGCCGGCGCCGGCCGAGCCCGAGGTGCAGCACCCCCATTACGCGTTGGGGTGGATTCACGAGAGCTACCGTGGCCACCCCTTGGTCGTCCACAGCGGGGCCATCGACGGATTCACGGTGCACCTGGGCTTTCTTCCCGAGACCGGACAGGGGCTCATTCTCCTCATGAACCGGGATCTCGCGTCCGCGGCTCTGATGGCGCTTGCCTACAGCGCTTACGATCGCCTTCTCGGGCTCGAGCCGCTCGACTGGGAGGCCAGGCTCGAGGAGGTGCCGACACCGTTGCAAGCTGTCCCGGATGTCGCGCTCGACTTTCCGATCGAAACGGTGGCCGGGAGCTACGAGCATCCCGCGTACGGGGTGCTCACGGTCCGGGCCAGAGGGGACGAGCTCGCGATGGAGTTTCGGAGCCTTCGTTTGACACTGGTGTATCAGGGCAGTCGGAGGTTCCTGAGCCGGAAACCCATTGCCGACGGGGCGCCGCAGATCACGGTTCGGTTCTCGAAAGAGAAGCCGGGCGAGCCACTCCAGCTCTTCGTTCCGCTCAACTTCGACGAGGGCGATCCCGTGGAGGTCTTCACCCGCGTGAACTAGGCCGCTCGGCAGCGAGCTTGCCAGAGGCTGCTGCTACGCTCGCGCCGCGAGAGACGTCGCGCGTGGGCGTGGCCGGGCGACTTCGCTACGCTGAACTTCATGATCTGCTTCAGCCTCGACCGCCGCGCCCTGTCGCTTGCCGGCTCCATCATGATCCTCGCCGCGGTGCAGGGGGTCGGCTGCGTCGGGGACGACTACGCCGAGCCGGCCCCGGCCGTGACGTGCAACGACACGGCGCTCGTGACCTATGCCGTCGGAAGGTCGACCGTGTGCCTCGGGGAGAACCTGAGCTTCGGCGCCGAATCGCGCGCGCCGGCCTGCGCTGCGCACCGCGATGCGACGACCAGCGCGGTGTTCGCCACATCGGACGTGAACGTCGTCGTGTGCGAAAAGAGCGGCGGGCCCAGCGCGCCCTTCGTGTACCCGGCGATCTGCCGGACGACCGGCCTCGGAGTGGCGACGGTGCACGCGCTGAGCGGAACCCTGCGCGACGACCTCGGGGTGCGGGTCACCGTCGAGCGCTGCGACGGGGAAGCAGGCGCGACCAGCGACTCCGCTGCGTCTGACTGAGCTCGATCCGGTTCACACGGAGGCCGGCCGAGATGTCGCGTCCGGGCCTGCGCGTGCACGATTTCAGGCAGTTCGCGACACGCTGCGGATCACCCCGAGGGTCATCAGCAGCAGCGCTGCGCCGCTCACCAACGAGAACGCGGTGACCGCATGCTCCGGAACGCGCGCGACCACCACCGCGGCGGCCAGGGCAAGCGCGGTGATCCACCCGAACACGCGCGCGAGGTGCACTGCAGCCATGGCGGAGCCGGCGATGACGACGAGAAGGTCCTGGAGGATCGCGGCGGACGGCGGGAGGCCCGCGACGAGCGCCACCGCGCGCCCCAGGCTGATTGTCGCGACCAACACGACCAGGCCCGCGGCGGCGCGTCGGTTCAACGCGTTGCTCGCGAGCTGCCTCCGCATCGCGGCCACGAGCAAGAGGACGAGCGCGAGCGGCACCAGCGAGCGATGAAAGAGATCCTTGGTCGTGACGTGGGCGCTTCCACGAAGGATGGCCCAGATGCCGAGCGTCACCCCGACCGCCGCGAAAGCACCGGCGAGCGCGACCCGCTGCGGGTGGGCGACCCGCGGATCGAGCTCGTGCGCGAGGCGTTCGAGGTCCGCGGCCCGCGCGCGTCGCGCCGCGAGCAACGCATCGAGCTCCGCGAGCAGCTCGAGGGCCGCGGCATTGTCCGGCCACTCGGTGAGCGCGTGGGTCAAGGCGAGACGCGCCTCGGCCCCGAGCACGTCGAGGCGATGCTGCGCCTCCTCGTCGGCGAGACTCGCGACCTCGCTCGCACGCAGGCTCGCCACCCGTTCCATCGCCGAGGTCGCGAGCGCGACCGAGCTCTTGTGACGAAGGTAATCGACGAGGCCTTTGCGGAACATCGCTGCGGTTTTCGGGCGGTCCGCCGGATCGCGCGCGGTCGCGGCGTTGGCCAACGCAGCGAGGCCGGCCGGCACCGACTTCGGATACTCGAACGGATTGGACTGGGCCGCGGCGAGCAGCGTCTCGTGCACGTTCTTGCCGCGATGACGCGCCTGCCCGGTTAGCACATGGTGGAGCGTCGCACCGAGGAGGTAGACGTCGGTGCGGACGTCGAGCTTCTCGCCGACCACCATCTCGGGCGCCATGTACGCGGGAGTGCCCGCCATCGGGATTTGATCGTTCGCGTCCTCGATGCGGAGCGCGATGCCGAAATCGACGAGCTGGACCTCGCCGAAGGCCCCGACCAGCACGTTCTGCGGCTTCAGATCGCGGTGGAGGACGCCCTTGCTGTGCGCGAAATCGACCGCGTTGCTGACCTGCACGAGCACCGCGAGATGTTCGTCGAGATCGTCGGGCTTCTCGGCAATCGACGCAGACCAGGTCACGCCGACGACGCGTTTCATCACCAGCACCGGACGCGAGTGATCGTCGAGACCGAGCGCGTGCACCGGGATGATCGCCGGGTGCTCGAGGAAGCCGGTGACCGCTCCCTCGGCGATGAGCGCGCGGCGCTCACGGTCCGACGCGCGATCGCGCAGCGTCTTGATCGCCACCTCGCGATCGAGCGAGTGCTGCCGGGCGAGGAACACGCGGCCCATCCCACCCTCGCCCAGGGTCTCGAGCACCTCGATGTCGCGAATGGTGTCGCCTGGCGTCAGAGCCTGACCTTCGCCTCCCGAGAGCGTGCCCCGCACGTCGATCGAGATGCGAGGAAGCTCGCGGAGCGTGGTGCGCGCGTTGCCACCACTCACCATCGTCGCGCTCGCCTGTTCGGGCGTGCGGACGGTCGCGAACGGCAGCGTGCTGTCTTCGAGGCCGACCTCGCGGCAGCGCGCGTTCACCGTGTCGACGAGGCTCACCGGGGCACCCTCAATGCTCTTTGGTGAGATACATCTTCATCGCCCCGGCTGGGAACTCCAAACGTTTTCAGCGGACTCCATGGTCAGGTCGAAGAACGAGGCCTACGCGCATCCGCGCGGCCGTCGATGCGCGGCGACTCCGTGAGCGGAACCGATCAATCGATCAACCCCGCGCGGTGGGCGTAGCGGACGATCTCTGCGATGGAGCCGACGCCGAGCTTCTCTTTGATCTTCGCGAGGTGGTTGCTCACCGTGCTCTTCGTCAGATTGAGCTCCGCGGCGATCTCGGCGCCGATGCGGCCCTGGATGATGAGGGTGAACACCTGGTGCTCGCGCGCCGTCAGTGAGGCGTGCGCTGGCGCAGGCGCGGAGCTCGACGCGCGCGCGGTGCGATCGGCGATCGTCTGGGTGACGTACGTCGAGCCGGCCGCGACGCGCCGGATCGCCTCGAGCAGCTCGGACGGTGGTCGATCCTTCGAGAGGTACGCCGACGCCCCCGACCTGAGCAGGGTGATCGCGTACTGATCCTCCGGGTACATCGTGAGGACGAGCACGCGTAGCTCGGGGCGCATCTGCTTCAAACGATGCAGGACCTCGGGTCCGTTCACCTTGGGCAGCGAGAGGTCGAGGATGATGACGTCGCACTCCAGCGTCGGCACCGCGTTCAGCACCTCGCGGCCGTTCGACGCGGTCCCCACCACGCGCATGTCGCCGGCCGACGCGAGGAGCTGCTCGAGGCCGTGGCGCACGATCGCGTGATCGTCGGCGACAAAGACGCGGATCATGACGGCGATCCGACCGACTCGGAGGGAGGAAGTGCCGGCGTGCTATCTGCACGCCGGCCGATCGACTCGGTGGGCGAGAGTGCCGGCGTGCCAGCTTCACGCCGGCCGATCGGCAATACGACGGAGACGACGGTGCCGCCGCCGGCGCGCGGCTCGAGGGTCATCGTGCCGGCGTGCGCGCGTGCGCGCTCGCGCATGCCGATCAGGCCGACCCCGGTCGACGGGCTGTTCTCGAGGCCGACGCCGTCGTCGGCGACCTCGATCTCCAAGCCGGCGTCGCGGACGCGGAGGTGGACGTCGACGCTCCTCGCCTCGGCGTGGCGCACGACGTTGGTCAGGGCCTCCTGCACGATGCGGAACGCGTCGGCCGAGACCTCGCTCGGCACGTCGTCGAGCGCGCCGGCGTCGAGCCGGCACACCAGCTGCGAGCGTCGCTCGGTCTCGCGGATCAGGTACTCGACGCCGGCGCGCAGGCCGAGATCGTCGACGACACGAGGGCGGAGCTCGGTCACGATGCGCCGCACCGTGGTGCGCGTTCGACCGAGCAGGCCGGTGAGGTCCTCCAGGTTCCCCTGGATGCTCGTCGGAGCGCGCCCGAATCGCTCGCGCGTGAGCGACATCGCGAGGTGCAACGCGGTCAGCTCCTGCCCGAGCTCGTCGTGCAGATCGTGCGAGATGCGCGTGCGCTCGTCCTCGCGCGCGGTCTCGAGGTGTCCGGCGAGGCGGCGCAGATCGCTCGTCTGCTCGCGCACGCGGCTCTCGAGCGTCGCGTTGAGGCTCGAGAGCTCGTTCGACGCGCGCTCGAGCGCGAGCGACTTCAGGAACGACTGCCGTGTGACGCGGTACATGAGGTGACCGACCGCGGTGACCATCACCCCGACCACGACGGCGAAAAGGAGCATCATGCGCGTCATCGGCTGCGCGAGGTACTCCGGGTGCGGGACCAGAAACCCCGCGAGCAGCCCGAGGAGCCCGAACGTGACCATGAAGAGGCGCTGCCCGAGCGCCACCGGCGCGACGATCGTGAGGCACAGCGAGGGGAACGAGAGGTAGATCCACGGCGTCTGCGCGTCGCCGTGACGGGCCGCCTCGAAGCCGCTGACCACCATGATGAGCAGCGCGCCGGGACCGAGCGTGAGGAGCGGCCGACGCTCGGCGAACGAGGTGCGCATCCACGCATACGTCGCGAGTTGCAGCGTCACCACGGCCAGGCGCAGGCGGTACTGCGGCGCCGACAGCTCGGCCAGCCCGACCCAGAGGGGGAGCCGCAGGAGACCGAAGCAGGCAAGGAACAGCGCGAGCGTGCGCCCGGAGCGGTAGGTGATCGCGCGTAGGTGCGCGTCCAATTTCTCGTCGTCCTGCACAGTTCGGCCCACGTCGAAATTACCACGGTCCGCATCCCGGTTTGCGGTTCGGCTCAAACTAGTTTGATTGTCGGGGGAGGCGGGAGGCGGATACTCGCCGCCCATGAACGCACGCCTCCTCTCGACAATCTTCGCTTCGTGGATGGTTGCCTGCAGCGGCGCGAGCGATGGCGGCTCGACGCCGCAAGCGAACGGCGCCGACAGCGGCACGACAACCACCGACAGCGCCTCCTCGGGCTCGAAGAAGGCCTTCAAGACCCACGTCATCCTCGGCGACTCGATCTCCGATGGCGGTGGCGCCGGGCCGTTCTTCTACAACCTGCTCGATGCCAACGACGACGCGAAGTGGCCAGACGGCGCCGGGAAGGACTTCAAGTCGCTGTACGGACCCGACATCAAGATCGTGAAGGCCTCGAAGGCCGGCGCACGTGCACAGAACCTCGGCGGACAGGTCAACTCCATCACCGGCCCGCTCGAGGGGCCGGTGTTGGTCACGATCACCATCGGCGGCAACGACGTGCAGGCCGCCCTCGGCAAGCTGCTGACCGGCGGCGACGTGGCCCCCGATCGCGAGTCGTTCCGCGGCTTCCTCGACGAGGGCATCGGCCTGTTGAAGACGCCCGACAAGTTCGGGCCGGGCGTCGAGGTGGTGGTCTACATGACCAACGTCTACGACCCGAGCGACGGCACCGGTAACTTCAAGTTCGCGACCGGCACCAAGTGCGGCGGCGCGCTCGGCTTCTATCCGGCCGGCAAGGCGACGTCGCCTGATCTCGATCCGTTCGAGACGATCTTCGACGACGTCGCCGCGAAGTACAAAGACGTCCACGTCCTCGATCTGCGCGCCAAGTACAACGGCCACGGCGTGCCCGCGGCCGAGACGTGGTTCGTGACCGATTGCATCCACCCGAACGCGAAGGGGCACGACGCGATCCGCGATCTCTTCTGGGACGCGATCACGAAGTAGCGCGCAAGCCCTCGACCAACCAGGCGAGGTGCATCTCGGACGGCCGCGCGTTGAGCATTCGCGGCCTGCGCCCTACGGTGAGATTCCGATGACGTCCGAGCAGAGGTTCGAAGTGCTGGCGGTGGATGACGACGTCTCACTGGTAGCGCTCATCCGCACGGTGCTCTCGGACGACTTCGACGTGACGACGACCACGTCCCCTCGCGAGGCCTTGCGCCTGATCGACACGCACGACTTCCACGTCGTCTGCGCCGACTACCGGATGCCAGGGATCACCGGGCTCGAGGTCCTGCAGCGCGCCGCCTCCCGACCCTTGTTCACGAGCGGTCTCCTCATCACCGGCGCGGATGAGTACTTCCACACCGAGGAGAAGGGGGCGCATTACGTGCTCTTGAAGCCCTTCGAGCCCGATCGCCTCCTCGCACTCGTCCAACAGCTCGCGCATGTGGCACAGATGAAGCGCGCGGTGGGCACCAGAGGGGAATCGTCAGGACGCTGATCAGGGGAGTCCCGAGACCTCGATCAACGCGAGAATCACGGCGCCAACTCCATAGTGCACGTCGTCCTGCAGCGGCACTGCGGCGTACTTCTTGAACGAGCCCGCCGTCGTCGGTCCCGAGATGCCGGTGACGACCGGTCGACCCTCGGCGTCGTTCACGATCTTCGATCGCACGCCGTCCATCGCACGGCGCATGCTGTCGAGCGCCGTCGGATCGAGCGGCACGCCGGCGCGCTTCGCGCGCGCGATACCGATCGCGAACAGGGCTGTCGCGCTCGTCTCCAAGTAGGTCTCGCCCGGACGATTAAGGACGGTCCAGAACAAGCCCGTCTTCGCGTCCTGCGCGCCCACGACGGCCTTCACCAGCCGGAGGAACGACGACTGGACTTCGGCGTCGGTCTCGCCGCGCGCGGCGCGTACACGAAGGTAGTCGGCCGCGGTCGCGACGACCCACCCGTTGCCACGCGCCCAGAACACGTTCGGATCCTGCCCCGACCACTGATACGCGTGGACGAAGAACCCGGTGGCGGCGTCCTGCAGGTGAGCGCCGAAGATGCGGTACTGGCTTCCGTACAGGTCGAGCGCGGCCCGATCGTTCCACGCCTCGCCGCGCCGGATGAGCACCTCGCCGAACATGTAGAGCGAGTCGACCCACAGCGTCGCGCCGAAGATCTTGACCGTGCCGAAGTGGCTGATGCCGCCGCTGGGCGTTCGGAGCGCGTCGACGTCGAGGTAGCGCTGCATGTCCTCGACGACGGTGCGGTACTTCGGGTTGCAGGTCTCGCCGTAGAGCGCGAGGGCGGAGAGCACCGGAGGACAACGATCGCTGGTCGTCAGCTCGTAGCCCGTGGCGAGCTGAGCATCGAGGAACCGCTGCACGTGATCGCGGTAGCGTGCGTCGCCGGTCACGCGGTGCAGCTCCATCAACGCGCCGAGCTGCACGCCGTCGCCCCAATCCCACGCGGCGTCCTCGGGCCGATGCACCGCGAGCCAGCGGTCGGCGATGGCCCGGGCGAGCTTGATTTCTGCCGAGTCGGGCGCGTGCGCGCGCGCGAAGGCGTCGGTGCTCGAGGGGACGCTCGGCGTGCACGCGACCGCCGAGTCGTTCGACTCGCTCGAACACGCGGTGAGCGTCAGTATCGCGAGGACCCCAGCGAGGCGTACGATGCCCACGTCCTCAGGGTATCGACGACGCGAGGCGCGAGGAAGGACCCATGTCATGAAGTCGGTGCGTGCGCTGGGGCGACTCACCGCGGGTGCGTTCGCCCTCGTTGCGTGTTCGAGCTCCGAGAGCAGCGCGCCGCCCGTGACGCGCCCCGAGGTCCATCCGCGGTTGATGGTGGACGCGTCGCACAAGGACCGAATCCTCGGGCGCATCGGCCGCGAGCCGTTTGCCACACTGTGGAAGAGGCTGCAGGAGACCGCTGCGTCGAAGCCGCGCGAACCGCTGCCGAACACCTGGGACTCCGGCGTGTGGGGCGAGCGGGCCGACGTCGCCCAGGCCAACGCCCTGCTCGCCTGGCTGCGGGGTGATGCGGCCGCCGCGGCGCGCGCCAAGTCGTACCTGCTCAGTCTCGGAACCAACGTCGAGGACAGCACCGATCTCGACGACGACATTCGCATCCCGCGCACGCTCATCGGGTACTCCAACACCTGGGACCTGCTCGCGGCGACGCCGTGGCTCTCGGTCGAGGAGTCGACCGACGCGCGCCTGCGGATCACGACCGTGGCGCGCAAGTTGGCCGAGCGGTACCTCGACCAACCGTTCACGCGGCTCGTCTCGTTCGTGGTGACGCAGAACAATCACCCGCTTCGCGCAGCTTCGGCCCTCGGCTACGCGGCGCTCGCGTTCCCCGACGATCCCGACGCCCCGCGCTGGTTGGACTGGGCCGCCGATCAGATGGACTACCTGCTCGGGCCGAAGGGCCATTACGTGCAGTCCGACGGCGGCGTCAGCGAGGGGCCGTTCTACCACGCGTTCGGCTTCAACGCGGTGATGCGCTTTCTCGTTGCGCTCGAGCGGAACGCGGCGCCCGACGCCGTGTATCACCACACCTGCATCACCCGGAACCCGGCCGATCCGTGGACCGACCACGGTTGCATCGAGGGCGAGGCCTTCTCGCTGAAGAGCCCGCTCTCGCGCGGGTGGCTGCAGCCGACGGTCGACTGGTCGATCTCGCTTCGCAAGCCGTCGGGCGTGCGCGCGAATCTCAACGACGCGAACCTCACGGTGCTGAACGGCGGAGCCCTCCTGTCCTCGTTCGGCGCGCCGTCGCACGTCGTGTGGGACTGGCAGAACGTCGTACCGCTCCCCTACGACACCCGGAAGTTCGACGACCTCACCCCGTGGTACCTCGCGTACGTGGACGACGCCGGGGTCAAGGAGCCGTCGTGGCGGAACCGCTTCTTCCCCGAGACCGGGCACGCGATCTTCCGCTCCGGGTGGGGCACCGACGATCGGTGGCTCACGCTGGTCGCCGATCACGGCCCCGCGCGCAAGACGGTCCACAACCACGCCGACGGCACCTCGTTCGCATTGTCGGCGTACGGAGAGGACCTGCTCGTCGATACCGGCTACTACAAGCCGGATCCGAGCAAGAACGCGATCACGGCCGACGCGCCCTCCCACAACGTCATCCTCGTGGACGGGAAGGGGGCTCCCAAGCGTGGGCTCCTGAACTCTTGGGGCGACACCGATTCGTTCCTCGAGAACACCAAGGATGGTGAGTCGGTCGCGTGGGCCGAGGCGCGCACGGCCTACGAGGGCGTGGACATCCGGCGCGGCGTGGCCTTCGTGCGGAAGCGATACTTCGTCGTCGCCGATCGCGTGGCTGCGAGCTCCTCCACGCTGCGAACGTTCCAATGGCGCGCGCACCTGTGGGCCGGTCACGAGGCCAAGGGGCGCTACGTGCTCGACGGCAGTCGCGTGACACTCGACCGCGATCGCGCGGGCCTCTCGATGCTCCTTGGCAGCACCGCCGGTGCGATCACCCTCGAAGAGCCGCCGTTCACTGCGCTCGCCTCGCCGCACGTGCACTCGGTGGACGGAAGCCCGGGGAACCACGCGGTGGTCGACGGGAAGGTGCAGGCCGTGGCGCCGGCGTTCCTCGTCGTCCTGGCCCCGTACGCACAAGGCAAGGCGGCGACCGATCCGGACGCACCGCTGGACGTGAAGGCGCTCGATGCCGGTGCGGGCGGAGTGGCGTGGACGATCGCCGGCACCGGGTTCCGCGACGTGGCGTGGCTGCGCGACGCGGGGGCGCCCGGTTCGCTCGACGTGCCGGGCGGTCCGAAGATCACGAGCGACGCCTCGTTCGTGCTCGTCGCGGCCGACTCGTCGTTCGCGCTCGTCGCTGGCGGGACCACGCTCACGGTGGACGGCACCCCGATCGTCGCGAAGAACGCTGAGCCGGTGTTCATCGTCACGCGGTGAACGCGAAGTGGGTCTGATGCCCAGAAGTGTAGGCGCGGCCCTTAACTCCCGCCCCAGTCTGTCCGTACCTTCACAAGCGCTGGGCGAGCGGTGCCCAGCCAACCCCGAAGTCAGGAGAATCCTCGTGAGAGCGACCCGCCGTTTCTTCTCCGCCGGTAGTTTCGGCCTGGTTGGGCTTTTTGCCTTGGGGGGCCTCGGGGCCTGCGGATCGAACGATCCACTTCCCCAGGAGCAGCTTGGATCCACCTCGAGCCCGATCTGGGTGAACGGTGACTTCGAAGGCGGCGCCGCCGGCGTCGCGCCTCCGTCGTGGACGCTCACGCCGTACCTGAACCCGGGGGTGACTTTTCCGCCGGTGACGCGTGCGGATCTGAAGCTCGCTGTCGGAGGCTCGGCGCAGACCGTCACGGTGCTCAACGGGACCCCCGCGGCCGATCCGCTCCTCGGCACCGGTGCATCGCTGCGCGTGCCGCGCTTCGGGACGAAGGCCGCGTACGTGAACATGAGCCCGGGCAACAACAGGAACGTCAACTCGCTCAAGCAGACGATGACGCTCGCTGCGGGAGACGTCGACTCGGCGGACGGGAAGATCCACGTCCGCTTCGCGGTCGCGCCGGTGCTGCAGAACCCCTCCCACCCAGCCCATCAGCAGCCGTACTACTGGGTTCAGCTGCGGAACCTCACCACCGGCGCGACGCTCTACCAGGACTTCAACGCCAGCGCGCAGCCCGGCGTCCCGTGGAAGATCTCGGGTACGTACTACTACACCGACTGGCAGGTGGTGGACATCACCTCCACCTCGACGGGCACGCTCGCCGTCGGTGACCAAGTCGAGCTCGAGGTGATCGCCGCGGGGTGCTCGCTCGGCGGGCACACCGGACGCGTCTACGTCGACGGCGTCGGCCCGACGATCCCCGGGCTGTTCGTGACCGCCGCCGCACCCGCGACCACCGCCCCCTCGGCGAGCCTCACCTACACCCTCACCTATCGGAACGGCGGAACGACGAGCGCGACGGGCGTGGTCGTCGAGTTCAACACGCCCCCGGACACCACCTACGCGTCGTTGAGCGCGGCGGGCCTCACGTGCACCGCGCCGGCCGCCGGCGCGACGGGGAAGGTGAGCTGCACCGTTCCCGGGACCTTCGCGGCTGGCGCGCTCGGGACCTTCACGGTGACGGTCAACGTCAACGCGGCGACCGCGCTCGGCACGGTGATCACCGCCGGCAACTACGACGTCCTCGCGACGGGCTATTCGCCGCTCATCGGACCGAAGGTAAAGACCACGGTCGTGTGCAACGCCGACTCGCAGTGCGCGACCGGCAACTGGTGCAACATCGCTGGCGGCACGTGCTCGCCGAAGCTGTCCAACGGCACCTCGATGCCGACCGACACCGGCCACACCACTCCCGTCATCGACGGGAGCTGCTCGACCGCGGCCGCGACCCTCGTCTGCACGAGCGCGGTCTGCGACACCTCGGACAGCAAGTGTGGCTATGCCGTCGGCACCGGACCGTGCACCACGGCCACCGCCGCGACGGTTTGTCGTTCGGGCGCCTGCAGCACCGGGGGCAAGTGCATGCCCGCCGGCGGCTGCAACGTCGACGGCGACTGCAGCGGCGGCAACTGGTGCAACATCACCGCCCACGTCTGCGCGCCGAAGCTCTCCAACGGCACGGCGATGCCGACCGACGCGCCGCACACGAGCCCCACGCTGAACGGCTCCTGCACCACCGCCGCGGCGACGCTCGTCTGCACGAGCGCGGTCTGCGACACGACCGACAGCAAGTGTGGCTACGCCAATGGCACGGGGCCCTGTACGACGGTGACCGCCGCGACCGTGTGTCGATCGGCCACCTGCGCAAGCGATGGCAAGTGCATGCCGGTCGGCGGCTGCAACGTCGACGCAGATTGCACCGGCGGCAACTGGTGCACGATCTCGACCCACACCTGCACCGCGAAGCTCGGAAACGGCACGGCGCTGCCCACCGACGCGCCGCACACGAGCCCCACGTTGAACGGCGCGTGCACGACGGCCGCGGCGACGCTGGTCTGCGTGAGCGCCGTCTGCGATGCCGCCGACAACAAGTGCGGCTACGCCAACGGCAACGGTTCGTGCACCGCCCTGACCTCCTCCACCGTTTGCCGCTCGGGCAGCTGCGGCGCCGACGGCAAGTGCGGGCTCGCGAACGGCGAGGGTACCTGCAACTCCACCACGGGCCCGGTCATCTGCCGCTCGGCGGTTTGCGATGCCGATGGCAAGTGCGGCCTCGCGGACGGCAGCGGAGTGTGCTCGAGCACCACCGCGGCGGTCATCTGTCGCTCCGGCAAGTGCAGCTCGACCAAGAGCACGTGTGTCCCGGCGACGGGCGGCTGCGCGGCCGACGCCGACTGCGCGTCGGCCGAGTGGTGCAACCTCACCGCGCTCACTTGCGCGCCGAAGGTCACCAACGGAAACCCGGTGCCGACCGATGGCAAGCACACGAGCCCGACGCTCGACGGCAAGTGCAGCGGCCCCGCGGCGACCCTGACCTGCGTGTCCGGCGTCTGCGACACGCGCGACGACAAATGCGGCTACGACAACGGCGGAGACTCCGCCTGCACCTCGACCAACGCGGCCGTCGTGTGTCGCTCGGGCACCTGCAGCGCGACCGGCAAGTGCATCGCGGCGAGCACTTGCCTCGTCGACGCGGACTGCCCCATGGGGTGGTGCAACATCTCCGACAAGAAGTGCGCGCCCAAGGTCGACAACGGCAATGCGCTCCCGCCCGACCCGGGCCACACGTCGCCCGTCCTCGATGGCAAGTGCAACCCCGACGCCGGAGCGCTCGTCTGCAAGAGCGCGGCCTGCGACAAGACCGACGACAAGTGCGGCCTGGTCAACGGCACCCCCTGCGTCGCCGGTGAGGACGCGAAGTGCCGCGCCGGCGTCTGCTTCGCCGCGGACTCCAAGTGCGGCAAGCCGATTGGCGAGACCTGCGCGACCGCGGGCGAGTGCCGCTCGGCCCAGTGCACCGACGGCAAGTGCGACGCCGACACCGACGGTGACGGCGTGTCGGACGTGACCGAGAAGACGCTCGGGACCGACCCGAACGACAAGGACAGCGATCACGACGGCATCCTCGACAACGTCGAGCTCACCGCGGACCGCTCCGGCAAGGGACCGTTCTCGAAGGTCGACACCGACGGCGACGGCAAGATCGACGCGCTCGACGACGACGACGACAACGACACGCTCCTCACCAAGGACGAGCTGGGCTCGGGAGGCTCCGGAAGCCCGCTCGACACCGATGGCGACGGCAAGCCGAACTACCTCGACGAGGACGACGACAACGACACCATCCCGACGAAGAAAGAGGTCGCCGACGGCAAGGACCCGAAGGTGAGCTCGGACGACGTCGATGGCGACGGCAGCAAGAACTGGCTCGATACCGACTCCGATGGCGACGGGTTCGCCGACAAGGACGAATCGAGCGACGTGAACGGCGACGCGATTCCGGACTACCTCCAGAAGTCTGCCCTGTCCGGTCCGCTCACCGATGACGGTACGGTCGAGGGTGGAGGCTGCAACGCGGGCCGGTCGACAGGGTCGACGTCGACGCTCGCCCTCGTCGCGTTGGGCGCGCTTCTCGCGGTCCGCCGCAAGCAGAGTCGCTGATCCGCGCCGTTCCCATTGCTTCCCACGGATCCGCCGCCTGCGGGGGGATCCGTGACGTCCACGCGCAGTGTTCTTCGAGAGGATATCCAGATGCGTCATCGTCTCCTCGGTTCGACCATCCTTGCCGCGCTCGGCCTCGCATTCGCGCGCGACGCTCATGCGCAGACGGCGTCCGGCTTCTCCCTCAATCGGTACGAGCCCTCCGAGCGCGGCAGCGAGTGGTTCTCGCAGGACACCTTGGACTTGCGCGGCCACCTCCGGCCCGCGATCGGCGTGACCGGTGACTTCGGCTACAAGCCGCTCGTCATCTACAACTCGGATGGGAGCGAGCGCTCCGCGATCGTCGAGACGCAGCTCTTCGCGCACGTCGGCGCGTCGATCGTGCTCCTCGATCGCATCCGTTTCGGTTTGAACCTTCCGATCGCGCTCTCGCAGAGCGGCGCCGGCGGCACGGCGAGCGGCGTCACGTACACGCCGGCGGAGAAGACCTCGCTCGGCGACGTGCGCGTCGGCGGGGACGTGCGCATCCTCGGGAGGTACGGCGAAGCGTTCACGCTCGCGGGTGGCGTTCAGGTGTTCATCCCCTCGGGCGATCGCGCGCAGTACACCAGCGACGGCAAGGTCCGCGTCACGCCGCGCCTGCAGGCGGCGGGCGACATCGACATGTTCGCCTACGCGCTCCGCCTCGGTCTCGCCTACCGCGGGCTCAACGAGTCGTTCGCCGGCTCGAGCCTCGGCACCGAGTTCACCTTCGGCGCCAGCGCGGGCGTGCGGGTGCTCGACAAGAAGCTCCTGCTCGGTCCCGAGATCTTCGGCAGCACCGTGGTGGTCGACGGCGAGAGCTTCAACAAGCAGGCCACCCCGTTCGAGCTGATCTTCGGCGGGCACTACTCGTTCGGTGACTATCGCCTGGGAGCCGGCGTCGGCCCGGGCCTTTCGCGCGGCTTCGGCACGCCGCAGGTCCGTGCGCTCCTCTCGTTCGAGTGGGCGCCCGCGTTCGAAGAGCCCAAGGGTCCCGGCGATCGGGACGGCGATGGCATCCTCGACAACGCCGATGCCTGCCCCGACGAGAAGGGCATCAAGTCCGACGATCCGAAGACCAACGGCTGTCCCGAGAAGAAGGTCGATGCCGACGACGACAAGGACGGCATCCCCAACGCCCAGGACGCCTGTCCGACCGTTGCAGGCGTCAAGACCAGCGACCCGAAGACCAACGGCTGTCCGTCCGACAAGGACGGCGACGGCATCTACGACACCGACGACGCGTGCGTGGACGTCAAAGGCGTCAAGACCGAGGACCCGAAGACCAACGGCTGCCCGCCCGACAAGGATGGAGACGGCATCTACGACGCCGACGACGCCTGCCCCGACGTCAAGGGCGTGAAGGACGCCGACCCGAAGAAGAACGGCTGCCCGCCAGACACCGACGGTGACGCCATCCTCGACTCGGAGGATGCCTGCCCGAACACGCCAGGCCCGAAGAACGCCGACCCGAAGAAGAATGGCTGCCCGGCGGTCGCCATCGAGGCGGGTCAGATCAAGATCCTCCAGCAGGTGAAGTTCAAGACGGACTCCGCGGTCATCCTCAAGGAATCCGACGAGATCTTGACGGCCGTCGCGAAGATCATGGCCGATCACCCCGAGATCAAGGTCATCCGCGTCGAAGGTCACACCGACAACAAAGGCAGCAAGGCGCACAACAAGGACTTGAGCGCCAAGCGCGCGGCGAGCGTCGTCACGTGGCTGACCACCAAGGGCAAGGTCGACAAGAAGCGCCTCAAGAGCGCCGGCTTCGGCGACGAGCGTCCGATCGACACCAACGACACCGACGCCGGCCGTCAGAACAACCGTCGCGTCGAGTTCCACATCGAGGGCAACGAGAGCGGCAAGGTCGAGGAGAAGAAGTGAGCTCCGTGCCTCCGCGCCGGACTCACGAGAGTTCGTGAGAGGACGTCACGAAGACTCGTGAGCGCCGCCCTGAGAGACGCGGTTTCATCGCGTTTTCGCGTGCAAGCGCTCCGGCATGCCCTTCGCTCTTCGTCGGGGGATGCGAGCTCTTCCCCTCTCCTCTTCACGATCTCTCGGCATCGCTTCGCTTCTGGCTTCGCTCGTCGTCGGGGCCTCTGCCGCCGCGACTGGCTGCGGCAGCGACGATGGCGCCGCGACCCCCGACTACCAGGATGGCGGCGGCGATGCCGCCAGCGAGACGTCCGACGACACCGGCAGCCCCTCTGACTCGGGCGCGGACTCCGGTGACTCCGGCTCCACGGACGGCGCGGTCGACGCGCCTGCGCCGACGGCCCGCACCACGCCGACCAACGGTAGCGCGATCGCCATCACCAAGGACGACACGATCTCGGTCGCGGCCAACCGACTGACCGGCGACGTGACCATCGCCAAGCTGGACCTCGGTGGTGCGACGCCGCTCACCAAGGTGGCCGATCTCGATCTCGGCGCTGGCTCGGAGCCGTGGGCGGTGGTCATCGGCAACGACGACGATACTGCCTACGTGATCACCCGCAAATCGCAGGCGGTCCGCAAGATCACCGGCCTCAAGTCGACGCCGAAGCTCGAGGTCGCCGCGGGCAAGACCGGCAGCGAGCCGACCGGGCTCGCCATCTCGCCGACCGGACAGGAGCTGTACGTCGCCAACTGGAGCGACGGCACGGTCACCGTGATCAAGACCAGCGATCTCTCGACGATCAAGACCATCGATCTGAACGACGCGCTCGCGAAGTCAGGCATGCTCGGCCCCTCGGTGACGGCGGGACGTCCAGGCCTTTCGCACCCCCGCGCGCTGGTCGTCACCAACAGCGGCGACGGCGTCGACAGCGATGAGACCTTGTACGTGACGGAGTTCTTCTCGCAGGCGCGCACCGACACCCTGCCCACCGACGGAGGCCGCTTCGACGTCGCGCGACAGGGCGTCGTCTACGCGGTGAAGCTCTCCGATGCGAGCGTCTCCACCGTCACGATCGCGCCGGTCGCCGACACCGGCTTCAAGGACAGCGCGGGCAACACCACCGGCTGTTTCCCGAACCAGCTCTCGGCCGCCGCGATCAACAACGGTCGCGTCTACGTCACCTCGGTGTGCGAATCTCCGCGCGGGCCGACGGGGCCGGTCGTCTCCGGCGGGGTGACCAACCCGGCGAACTTCAAGACGCAGATCCACGCCGGCATCTTCGTCGTCGACACCGCGACCAAGAAGGAGCTCCCCGCGCAGGGCATACTGCTGAACAAGGCGTTCCAGAAGCTCTACGACGACGGCGCGGTGCCCGACGACGCGACCCGGCGCATGCCGCTCATCCCCTCGGACCTCGCTTTCGCGGCGACGACCAAGGTTGCGTATGTCACCTCCTACGGCTCCGACGCGGTGTTCCGCGTCGCCTACGCCGACGACGGGTCGCTCAAGGAGGTCGGCGCGTCGACGCAGAAGTTCATCAACCTCGGGGCGTCGGGCAACCTGCCCGTGGGCATCGCCAGCGCGAACACCGGTGTCGCGACCAAGCCGTTCGCGATCGCGCTCAACGAGACGAGCCGCAACTTCTCGGTGATCGCGCTGTCGACCCAGACGGTCGCGGCGACGGTCGCTGCGTCCGGCACGGCGGTGTCCGACGTGACGCTCCGCGGGCAGAAATTCTTCGCCACCGGCCTGGGTCGGTGGTCGTTCAAGGGGCAGGGGTGGAACTCCTGCGCGTCGTGTCACCCTGACGGACTGACCGACAACGTGACCTGGTACTTCGCCCGCGGTCCGCGCCAGACCACGTCGCTCGACGGCACCTACGGCGACAAGAAGGACGCCACGAAGCGTCGCGTCCTCAACTGGACGGGCATCTTCGACGAGGTCCACGACTTCGAGCTCAACACTCGCGGCAACTCCGGTGGGCTCGGCGCCGTGGTGTGGAAGAACAGCGCTCCCCCCTCGGCCGACGATCGGATCGTCTTCGACGGGGCAGCGGTCGCCGGTGGGCAGAAGGCGAGCGCGTCGCCGCAGGCGGGCCTCAACGGCGCCGTCGCTTCCATGGTGACCGGCGTGAGCGGGGCGTGCGCCGACGGTGACGCGACCTGCAATAAGTCCGTGCTGAAGGACTGGGACGAGATCGACGAGTACGTGAAGAAGATCCGCGCGCCGAAGCGTCCGAGCAATCTCGACGCCGCCAAGGTCACCGCCGGCGAGGCGCTCTTCAAGGCGAACAACTGCGCGGCCTGCCATGGCGGCTCGACCTGGACCATCTCGCGCGTGTTCTACGCGCCCAGCGAAGCCAACAACTCCGTCGCGGGCCTCTTGCGAACGAAGGAGTACACGCTGCCCGCGGGCTTCCCCGCGGCGCTCAACCCGGCGGCCAACGTCACCGCGCGCAAGGCCACGCTGCGCTGGCCAGACGCTTCGACCGCAGGCGCCAACGACCAGATCCAGTGCGTGCTCCGTGACGTCGGCACGTTCGCGACGTCCGGCGTGTTCCCGACCGGGATCGTGCTCGCCGAGGTTCGAGCCGACATGACCACGACCGCGCAGGGCGCCACGGGCTTCAACCCGCCGTCGCTGCTGGGCATGGTCACCGGCGCTCCCTACTTCCACGGCGGCAACGCACGCACGCTCGAAGAGGCGTTCGGCGCGACCTTCGAGAAGCACCACAAGGCGCTCTCGACCCTGTTCTCGCCGAGCGCGACGGAGCTCGCTCAGCTCGTCGCCTACGTGTCGAGCATCGACAACGACTCGACGGTCGTTCCGGTCCCGACCTCGGGCACGATCACGTTCGACCCGGATCTCTGTCCGAAGACGTTCCCGTAGTCGACCGCACTCGCCGCCGGGCCGCGCGCGGGGCTATCCTCGCGCGCGACGCCGGTGACAGATCCTCAATGCTTGTAGACGCGTACGTAGTCGATGAACATCAGGCCAGGGAACTTCGTCGTGCTCGTGGGCCTGCTGTCACCGTCGATGGCCAGGTTCAGCAACATGAAGAACGGATGATTGAAGGGCCAGGTGTGAGGAGCGCTCGACACCGTCCCGCTGATCGAGCCGCATGCCGAGGCCGGCGCGTCCGAAGTTCTCACGCAGTGATACTCGGAGCCGTCGACATAGAACCGGATGGCGTTGACCTCCCATTCCACGGCGTACACGTGATAGTCGTTCGCCACCGTCGTGATGCTCGAGAACGTGTGTTCTCCGGAGATTCCGTTGTCGGGGTCGTACCCCGGATCGTGCGTGGTCCCGGCGATGACCGTGCCGTCGGCACCCCAGTTCTCCATGATGTCGATTTCGCCGCACTTCGGCCAACCCGCCGTCGGGAAGTCGGTGCCCAGTGTCCAGAACGCTGGCCACATGCCGTTCCCGATCGGGATCTTGATTCGCGCCTCGAACCGGCCGTACGTCTGCGAGAACTTGCCGAGTGTCTTCAGGCGCGCTGACGTGTATTTGCAGGGGGTCGAACCGCAGAGCATGGTGCTCTCGAGATTGTCGGTTCGCGCCGCGATGACGAGCGAGCCATCTTGCAGGTAGGAGTTGTCGCGACTGTTCGTGTAGTACTGCAGCTCGCCGTTGCCCCAACCTCCCTCGCCGTATCCGATGTCGTAGACCCACTTCGCGGGATCGGGCGCCGAGCCATTGGGTCCGTTGAACTCATCGGACCAGGTGAGGGTCCACCCCGGCAGAGGCGGCGGTGAGGGAGAAGGAGTGCTCGCGTCGCTCGCGGGCGCGCCGGTGTCGCTCGCGGGCGCGCCGGCGTCGCTCGCGGGCGCGCCGGTGTCGCTCGCGGGCGCGCCGGTGTCGGACGACGACGTCGAGGGCGAAGCGGCATCCGCAACTGTTGACGGCGTGCCCGACGGCGTCGGGTTCTCGTTGACCGTCAGAACCGGCTTGGTGGGGTCGTTGTTCGAGATGGTCGGCTCGTCGGTCGGCGGAGATTCGATCGTTCCCGTTGGTGCCGAACAACCCGCGAGCATTCCGAACAAGACGGCGCTGAAGGCTCCCCATGCGTTGTGCGATGACTTCATTGCGTCGAACCTTACGGGCGTGCCCGTCACCGTGCAGGCGCGACCATGGTCGATTTGTAGGAGCATGAACCGCGCACGCTCACACGCGCGGGATCAACAAAGTCCACCGCCGTGCTCGACGTCTCGGTCGGACCCATTCAGTCGCCGAGAACGATTCCTCCGCGCCGCCACCCCGTGTCGAGCAGCCAGGACTCGGGCTCCGACAAGGGCGGCGGGCCGGTCGGGGTGGCAGCTCGAAGTCGCGGCGTTCGAGGCGACCAGTGCGGGAACCACGGTTGCCGTCGTCCTCGCACGAAGTCAGGGCTCGTCGGGGGCACCGAGCACTGAGAGGTTGGCGGACTGCGCAGCGCAGCGATCGAGGGCTTCGCCGCACCCGCAGTGGTTGCCGCCCCCGTCGTCCATTGCGCCCATGGCACCACCGAACGCCTCGATGTCGAGGTGGACTGCGGCGCACGAGACGCGCACGCCCTCGACCTTCAGGTGCGCGCCGAACGCGCCGATGCCCGCGCGCGCGGCGTTCGCGACGACGGTGTTGGAGATCGTTCCCTCGGCGAGCACGGGGCCGCTCGCGGTGACGCGCGTGATGGCGACGATGCCGTCGCCGAGGGCTCCCCGGACATCGGGCAGGACGCCGTCGATGTACGAGCGGTCGACGACGAGCCTCGCGCCCACCGCGCCGATCGCCGCGGTGTGCACCCGGACGATCGCCGACTCGAAGATCGAGAGGCTCGAGGGGACATCGTTCTGCGACAGCCCCCCCAGTACGCCCACCCCCGACTGCACCTCGTCGGCGGACTCCCGGATGTCGAGGATCTCGGTGCGTTCGAGCGAGACGTTCCCCCCGAGCGAGAGCACGCCGAAGCCGTGCGCGCGCAGGATCATCGAGTCACGCACCGCGAGCTCGGCGCCGCCCGCGTCGTCCGCGTCGACCCACAGCGCCTGGCCATGTGCCCCCGTGGGCACGAGCGTGGAGGTGTCGATCACCGTCGAGCGGTCCATCGTCGCGCGCGACGCGAGGACGACGACGGCGGCGCCCACGCTCCGCGCGATCGACGAGTCGATCATCGAGAGCTCCGACGGCTGCCCCGCGTTGGCGCGGGCATCGATCGCGACGCCCCACGGCTCGTCCCCGTGGGAGGCGAGCGAGTCGCGGATGACGCAGCGATCGAGCGCGATCTGCGCGCCGAGGGCTCGGAGGGTCGCCGTGCGGTTGCGCTCGAAGAGCGATCGAACCGCGGAGAGACTGCCCCTGTCGAGGTGCACGGCGTTGCCGTCGTCTCCCGCGCCGTCGGTGTCGCGAACATGGCATGCGTCGAGGGTGAGGGTCGCGCCCACCGAACGGATCGCCGCGCCGAACGAGCGCTCGACGAGCGTGTGCGCTGCGGTGAGCTCGCTCGGGCGGGTCGGCCCCGCGGCGACGACGATCGCGCTGCCGCTGTCGGGCATCGACGTCTTCGCGTGATCGTGGAGGCGTACCCGCGTGAGCTCGAGCTTCCCGCCACGCAGCGCGATTCCAGGCCCCTCGTTCCGCCCGATCGTCGAGTCGGTCACCGCCACCGTCGCCTCGGTCTTGGCCTGCTCTTCGGCGAACACGCCGACGCCCTCGTGCGCGAAGACACTCGCGGCGCGCGAGGTGCGGAGGAGCGACGCCGCGATCGTCGCGTTCGATCCGAGCACGCGCACCGCAGCGCCCTTGTTCCGTTCGAGGATCGAGGCCTCGACGGTCACCTCGGCCCGGATGCCGTCGAAGATCTGTGCGGCGATCCCTTCGCCCGTCGCGTCGGCCGAGGCACCGTTGTCGCGGACGACGCTCTCTTTCAGCGTCAGCTGTGCGCCGGAGACGAAGAGGCCGGCGGCGTGGTTGGCCTCGATCAGCGAGCCGGTCACCGCGACGCTCGGAGGCGTCTTTCCGCCGCCGTCGAACACCTCGACGCCCGAGCCGCCGGACTTGTCATCGCGGCGCACGACGCCGCGAAGCACGCTCGACTCGACGACGGCCGTGCCACCGGAGACCTGGAGCCCCGCGCCGAACACCTGCTCGACCAGCGAGCCGCGGAGGGTGAACGAGCCGGCCTTCAGGGACGACACGATCGCCTCGCTCGTGCCATCGTGAATCCAGACGCGATCGAGGAGCACGTCCTTGGCGCGGACGACCACGCCGCGCCCGGCGGGACGGATGGCGAGCTTGCGAAGCTCCACCGTCGCGGCGACTTCGAAGCCGCCGTGCACCTCGACGCTCGCCGGGCAACGGCCCTGCACGCGCAACGGTTTGGCGATGGTGACGCGCTCGTCGTAGACGCCCTCGGCGATCACGATGGTGTTCGAGGGCGACGCCGCGTCGACGGCCGCCTGGATGGTCGGAAAGGGCCGGGCGGCGCTGCCGTCGGGGCTCGCACCGGTGTAGCTGCGGTCGACGTGGATCGCCCCGGCCGGAACTTCGTCGCCGAACGCGCCAGCGCCGCACGCTGCGATCTCGCGACAGGTCGTCTCCCCCGGGAGCGCCATGCTGCCCGCGGGACAGACGGTCGCGGGTAGGATGGGATCGCACGCGCCCGTGGTCTTGGGCGGGCACTTCGTGAGGCCGACAGGCGCGCACGAGACGTCGCCGAGGACGCCGAGGGTTCCGTCGGCGCAGGGGGGCGAGGACAGGATCGGTTGGCAGACCGAATCGCCGTCTTCCGCGAACCCCTCGGGACACGGGCGGGGCACGCCAATGCGCTTGCAGCCCTCGCCGACGATCGGAATGGAGTGCCGGTCGCACACCGGAAGGCGGGGGACACACGAGCCGTCTGCCAGCTCCTGGCCTCCGTCGCACCGAGCCTCGTCGTCGTCGGCCGCGCAGCCGATCGAGGCCGCCAGAGGCGGCGCGGTGATCGACAGCAAGAACGCGAGTGCGATGCGCCGTCTCACGAACCGAGCGTACAGGCTTCTGCGCTTCTCGCGCGGATGCCATGCGGTCCGTCAGTCCAAGGTGGCGCGCAAGGGCTTTACGGTGCCGCCCTCGCGTGTTGTGTTTACGGTATGGGTGGCAGTGGGCGCCTACGCCGCGCGCTCGTTCCAGGAGCGATCGCGCTCACCGTCGCGGCGTGCGGCAGCTCGTCCGTCGACGACGCCCCGCCCGACGCGGGCTCGGGCGACGCCGTCTCCGCCGACGTGCTCGGCGATGCTCCGGTCGTCTACGGCGACCTCGCTGCCGCGAGCGCCTGGTCATTCTTCGAGACCTCGAAGGCGAACGTCAACGCGCTCGGGTTCAGGGGCGGAGCCTTCGACGGTCGGTACGTCTACTTCGCGAACAACAACCACGGCGTCTACGACGGCATGGCCATGCGCTACGACACGCGCGCGGAGCTCGCGGAGCCGACGTCGTGGCGAGCGTTCAACACCACCGACCTCGACAAGAAGGCAAAGGACTTCGCCGGCGCGACGTTCGACGGGCGGTATCTGTATTTCGTGCCCAATGGCAATGCTGCGCCAAACGGTGTGGTCGCGCGCTACGACACGAAGGCGAGGTACTTCGACGACCTGCTCGCATGGTCGATCTTCGACACGACCACGATCGCGAAGGGGGCCAAGGGATTCGTCGGAGCGACGTTCGACGGGCGGTACGTCTACCTCGTGCCGAACGGCAACGGCGTCGTCGTGCGGTTCGACACGTTCCAGCGATTTGGGGTGTCCAACTCATGGTCGACGTTCGACACGACGACGGTCGACGCGAACGCCAAGGGCTTCGTCGGCGCGGCGACCGACGGGCGGTACGTCTACTTCGTGCCGAGCAACAACGGCGTTCCCGACGGCGTCGTCGCGCGGCTCGACGCGCGCGCGAGCTTCACCGCGGCATCGTCTTGGTCGACGTTCGACACGACGACGGTCGACGCGAACGCGAAGGGGTTCCACGGCGCCGCCTTCGACGGGCGTTTCCTGTACCTCGTGCCGCACGACAACGGCGCGCCCGACGGCGTCGTCGCGCGTTACGACACGCAGGCGAGCTTCTCGGCGGCATCGTCCTGGTCGGCCTTCGACGCGACGCGCGTCCACGCCGGCGCGAAGGGCTTCCAGGGGGCCGGCTTCGACGGTCGATACGTGTACTTCGTGCCCGGCCTCGGCGGCGTCGTGACCCGCCACGACACGCGCGCTGCCTTCACGGAGCCGTCGTCTTGGTCGAGCTTCGACACCGCGAGCGCGTTCGCGAACGCCAGGAACTACGAAGGGGCGGTCTTCGACGGACGCTACCTCTACCTCGTGCCGACGAACGTCGGCGTCTCCGGTGGCGCTGTCGCGCGCTTCGACGCGCGGACTCCGCCTTGGGTGCCCGAGGTTGCCGGCCATTACGGATCGTTCTTCTGAGGTCGCCATGGAGATCGCGAATCGGAGTGGAGCAGACGTGGCGGCGACTCGTGGCGCAGGGCGTCGGCGGTCGCTCGCGCGACTGCTCGCAGCGGCCGCCGTCGCGCTCTCGATGGCCGCGTGCGCGACGCGGGGGAGCAACGAGGAAGTCCCCAAGTTCCAGGCGTTCCCCTACTCGGGGCCGAGCTATTCCGCGCCGCAGTGGGCGGAGGTCGACGGGACGATCTACGCCCCCGGCCTGGTCGACACGACTCCGGTCATATACCGCTTCAGGCCAGACGGAGCGTGGGAGAAGCTCGACCCCGGCGTTCCGCTCGTGGTGCAGTGGGCACAACCGGCCTCGCGCGGCGCGCTGTTCGAGACCGGGCCGCTCTCGGGCGCGGGAATCGTCGAGAAGGTCCACCAGATAGGGCGCCTCGACGGCGACACCTGGACGTGGGTCGACGCGCCGCCCGATGCGCACCTCGTGCTCGGGACTGCCGACCACATCTGGCTCGCGGACGGGGGCCTGCTCTACCGATATGCGGCGAAGGACGCCGCGTGGCGGGCATTCCCGTTGGGCATCACTCCCACGCAGCAAACGCAGGTGCTCGCCGCCGACGGCCGCGGCGTGCTCTGTACCGACGGAGGGACCTTCGAGCTGCCGGCGACCGGAGGCGCGCCGCTCGAGATCGGCGGCGGCTGCTACGGCCTCGCGCCCGCGCGAGACGGCAAGGTCTACCTCCAGAACGGCCTCGACATCCTCGTGCAGGAGGGCGCCGGGCAGCCGGTCAAGAAGGTCTGCCACATCGACGAGACCGGTTACACGGCCAATCCATCGGGCCGCATCGCGGTCGACAGGCAGGGGCGATTGCTGGCCGTGACACGAACGGGAGAGTCGGCCGAAAACGACGAATCCCACCTCCGTCGGCGTCGCAGCGACGGCTCGTGGGAGATCCTCGTTCGGGGCCTGTTCCTTCCGACCTTCGTGATGTCCACCGTCGACGGTACGGTCTATTTGAACAACACGCGGGGCTCGATCACACGCATCGAGAGCGTGGACTGACGGGCGTTCGCCCAGTCGCCTGCCCGTGACGACTCCCCACACGCGCAGCGCGTCGGGCTCATCCATGGCTGTCGCAGGTCCGGCGGTGCAGCCTGGCGACTTGATTTCCAAGACGGGGTGACGCCACAGACAGAGGGACCATGGCCGGCGGCTCCGTCTCTCTCGCGCTCCTCACCTGCCTCGACACCATGCGCACCTGCGCGCCTACCGTCGTGGACTCGATGTTTGGTCGGGTACCGCGCGAGGAGTGCTCCCGCCGCTTGTCCGTGTGGGCCGAGCGGGTGGTTCGCCACACCGGCATCGACTTGCACGTGCATGGGCTCGAGCACGTCGATCCGGACGCGCGCTACGTGGTGATGTCGAACCACCAATCGCACTACGACATCTTCGTGCTCTTCCGGGCGTTCCCCGGGGTGTTTCGCATGGTCTCGAAGGTCGAGCTTCGCCGCATCCCGATCCTCGGCCGTGCGATGGAGGAGGCCGAGTTCGTCTTCCTCGACCGTGGAGATCGCGCGCATGCGCACGAGGCCTTGCGGGTGGCCGCCGAACGGGTGCGCTCCGGCATCAGCGTATGGATCGCTCCCGAGGGCACCCAGTCGAAGGACGGCGCGCTCCTGCCCTTCAAGAAGGGGGGCTTCGTGCTGGCACTCGAGACGGGCGTGCCGATCCTGCCGGTGACGGTCGAAGGAACGAGGCACGTGCTTCCCGCGAAGAAGTTCCGCGTGCGGAGTGGCCAGCGGGTCGACGTGACCTTCCACCCACCGATCGACACACGCGAGTACGATCACACGCGCCGCGACGAGTTGCTCACCCGGGTGCGCGACGTGATCGAGTCGGGGTTGCCCGAGGATCTGCAGCGCCGCTAGGTCTTTCGCGCGACGCTGCGCTCGCGCCTGCGCACGCGAGGCGAACGACCTCGACTCGCTCGTCCGAGAACACCGCGAAGCCAGGCGCTGTTTCACACCGTTTCATCGGTCGTGAAATACGCGCATGGCCCGCGGAGAAGGAGATGTTCCGCGCGTGGCATGCGACTCGCAGTTCGGCCATTTGCACCGGCGGCTCTTCGATGGCTGACCGACGCGGAGACGTCGCATGAATCACGCAGTGGTGTTGCTCCTGCTGTTCACCTTCACCGCGGGTATCGCGGTCCTCCTTCTTCTCGTGTGGGTAGTCACGCGGAGCCAGCTGGGATGGAGCCGAAACGGCGCATCCGTGATCTTCGACCACGACGAGGTCGGAACACCCGAGGAACCGGCCGGCGAAGCGCCGCAGCAGGCCCACGGGCGCGCCGACGATCTGCTGGCCCGACGCGCGGCCGACCTCTCGTCCCGCAAGCCCGTGCTGATGTTCCTCGCGTCGGCGATCTTCTGGCTGCTCGTCGGCTCGATCGCCGGTCTGGTCGTCTCGTTGAAGGCGACCTTTCCCAGCTGGTTGAACGAGTCGGCGTGGCTGACCTTCGGTCGGCTCCGTCCGTTCCATCTCAATGCGGTGGCGTACGGCTTCGCATCGATGGCCGGGATGGGCGTGGCGCTCTGGCTCGTTCCGCGCATCGTGCGAACACCGCTCGAGAAGCCTCGATGGTTGATGGCCTCGGCCGTGGTGTGGAACATCGGCGTCGCCGCGGGCCTCCTCGCGCTCCTCGCCGGATGGACCGACGGCATCGAGTGGCTCGAGTTCCCGTGGCAGATCGACCTGGTCCTGGTCGTCGCCGGCGGCCTCGCGGGCGTGCCGTTCTTCGCGACGCTCCGCAAACGCAAGGTCGACCACCTCTACGTGTCCATCTGGTACATGGGCGCGGCGTTCGTGTGGTTTCCGATGCTGTTCCTGGTCGCGAACCTGCCGTGGATCCACTTCGGCGTGGAGCACGCGACCGTGAACTGGTGGTTCGCGCACAACACGCTCGGCCTCTGGCTCACACCGCTCGGACTGGCCTCGGCGTACTACTTCATTCCCAAGGTGATCGGCCGACCGATCCACTCCTACGGGCTGTCGCTGATTGGGTTCTGGAGCCTCGCGCTCTTCTACAGCCAGGTCGGTATGCACCACCTCATTGGCGGCCCGGTGCCGACGTGGCTCGTCACGGTCTCGATCGTGCACAGCGTGATGATGGTGGTGCCGGTCGTCGCGGTGGCGGTGAACCACCACGTCACGATGGTCGGTCACTTCGGGGCGCTCCGCCGGTCGCCGACCCTTCGTTTCATGGTGTTCGGTGCGGTGTCGTACACGTTGACCTCGCTCGAGGGCTCGCTGCAATCGCTCCGCTCCATCAACCGCGTGACGCACTTCACGCACTTCACGGTCGGTCATGCGCACTTCGGCGTGTACGGGTTCGTGGCGATGGTGCTCTTCGGCGGCATGTACTTCCTTCTGCCTCGGCTCGCCGAGCGCGAGTGGCCGCACCCGCGCCTCATCGCGGCGCACTTCTGGGGCGCCGTGTCGGGGATCCTCGTGTACGTCGTCGCGCTCTCGGTCGGCGGCATCCTCCAAGGACTCGCCATGCTCGACCCGAAGCGACCGTTCATGGACTCGGTCGCCGTGACGATCCCGTATCTGCACGCGCGCACGATCGGCGGCTTGCTGATGACGCTCTCTCACTTCGTGTTCGCGTGGCACACCTTCGCGCTGCTGCGAAAGCGCGGCGAAGCCCGCGTCACCGCGGCGCGGCCGCAGCCGGCCATCGCCATCGGTCCCCAGGCGGAGGTGACGCCGTGAACAAAGTGTTCCCTGTCGTGGCTGGCGCAGGCGCGGTGCTCGGGCTCACCGCGATCGTCGTAGTCGTCGAGCCCTACGTGCAGCTCAGTCGCATCCAGCCCGAGGATGGCCTCAAGCACTACACCGAGGCGCAGGCGCGTGGTCGCGAGCGGTACGTCTCGCTCGGCTGCTCGTATTGCCACAGTCAGCAACCGCGCGATGCCAAGCACGGGCCGGACGGCCTGCGCGGTTGGGGGCGCCCGTCGACCCCAGGCGACTACGCGTACGACTACCCGCACCAGCTCGGTACGATGCGAACGGGGCCGGACCTCTTCAACATCGGCGCGCGCCAGCCGAGCAGGGACTGGCACCTCCTGCACCTCTGGGACCCGCGCGCGGTGGTTCCCGGCTCGGTCATGCCGAACTATCCCTTCCTCTTCGAGGTCAAACTCGAGGCGAAGCAGGGCGACGTCGTGATCGCCGGCGCCTCGTCGCCGGGCCACGTCGTGGTGGCCAAGCCTGCCGCGCTCGATCTCGTCGAGTACCTCCGCGCGCTCGATCACACGTATCCATCCGCGTACCTGCGCGAGAAGGTCGCGACCGCGGGAGGTGGAAAATGAGCAAGGAAGAGATCCCGGGGCAGCTCCTTCGCGAGAACCCCGATCCCCACGAGGGGCGAGGGCCGTTGCCGGCGCTGTTCCTCGTGCTCCTCGGCGTGATGGCCACCTGGGGCTTCGCCTATGTGAAGACCAACGGACAGGACCTCGGCGTCGGCGGCGATGAACGCTCGGAGCAGGCGCAGAAGCCCGCGGGCGCATCGGGCGAAGCAATCTATCAAGGGCGCTGCGCGTCTTGTCATCAGCCTTCCGGCACGGGCGTGGCGGGGACGTTCCCTCCGCTCGCGGGGTCACCTTGGGTCAAGGGCGAAGGCGAGACGATGGCGCGCATCGTCCTCTTCGGCGCGCAAGGAGCCATGCACGTCGGCAACGCCGTCTACCAGGGGCAGATGCCGCGCTTCGCGGACAGCCTCTCCGACGAAGAGGTCGCAGCGGTGCTGTCCTACGCGCGCAGCTCCTGGCAGAACGGCGCCCCGGCGGTCGATGCCGCGACGGTGGCGCGCATCCGCACGTCTGCGCGCGCCGCGCCGTGGAGCGAGGCGGAGCTCGTCGCGCTCCGAAAGACGCCGTGACCGCTGCCTGCGCCACCTTCCAGGTGGACGGGATGTCCTGCGCGAGCTGTGCGCGCGCCATCGAACGCACGGTCGGACTTCGCCACGGCGTCCAAGAAGCGACGGTCAACTACGCGGCGCGCACCCTCACGGTCCGCTGGGATCCGGCCGTGGTCCAGGCCTCGACGCTCACCCTCGCGGTCGAAGATGCTGGGTACCGCGTCGTCGCGGGAGACCAGGAGGCCGAGCGAGCCTCGCGCGTTCTCCGCATCCGGCTCGCAGTGACCGGCTTCTTCTCCATGCAGGCGATGCTGCCGACCCTCGCAGTATGGATCGACGGCGCGGCGCTCGCGCCGGAGACGCGCTACTGGCTCTCGGTCGCGAGCGGCGTGCTCTCGCTGCCGGCGATCTTCTACGGAGGTTGGCCGTTCCATCGACGGGCGTGGCGCTCGATCCGCGAGCGCGCGCCCGGGATGGACCTCCTGGTCTCGCTCGGGGCGCTCTCGGCGTTCGTCGCCTCGCTCGCGGCGCTCACTCTCGGATCGGATCGGACCTGGTTCGACACCGCGAGCGCGATCGTGCTGTTCCTCCTGGTCGGCCGTCTCATCGAGGACGGCGCGCGTCGACGCGGGTTCGACGCGATCCGAGAGCTCTCGCGCTTGTCGCCGGATCGTGCGCGCCTCGTCCGCGAGAACGATCGACCGCACGAATGCGAGACCGCGGAGCTCCGCGTCGGCGACGTCGTCCGAGTCCTCCCGGGTGAGCGCATCCCCGTCGACGGCGTGGTCGTCGCCGGCGCTTCGCGCGTGGATCGTTCGCTGCTCACGGGCGAATCCGTCCCCGTCGAGCGCGACGTCTCGAGCACTGTCGAGGCCGGAACCCTCGCGCTCGACGGTGCGCTCGACGTGCGCACGACGGCGATCGTCGGCAACCGCGCGCTCGATCGCATCATGTCCGCGGTCGAGCGCCTCCTCGCTCGGCGTGCCCCGCTGCAAGCGCTCGCCGATCGCGTCGCCTCGCGTTTGGTCTTCGTGGTGCTCGCCTCGGCGGCCACCACCGCCGTGGTCCTCGCGCTCGCCACACGGAACGTCACCGAGGCGCTGATCCGCGCCATTGCGGTCATCGTGATCGCGTGTCCATGTGCGCTCGGTCTGGCGACCCCGATGGCGATCCTGGTCGCCGCGGGCCACGCCGCACGTCGGGGCATCCTCTTCCGCGACGCCGAGAGCATCGAGCGCGCTGCGGAGATCGAGGCTGTCTACTTCGACAAGACCGGCACCCTCACCGAGGGCCGTCCTGCCGTCGTCGCCGTGCATCCGGTTTCAGGAGTCGACGCCGAGGAGGTCACCGAGGCCGCAGCAATCGCAGAAGCCGGGAGCGAGCATCCGCTCGCGCGCGCGCTCGTCCGTGCAGACGTCGCGGCGCCCGCGGGCCGCACGCGTGCCGTACCCGGCGAGGGTGTCGTCTTCGAGTCCGACGATGGCGGCCGCGTCGTCGCGGGCAGTGCGAAGCTCTTCGCGCGCGAAGGAATCGACCTCCCTCCGTGCTCGGCTGAAGGGACGCTCGTGCACGTCGCGCGAGACGGTCGAGCGCTCGGCACGATCGTCCTCGCCGACCGCGTGAGGGATGGGGCGCGCGCGGCGACCGCGGAGCTCGAGAGGCGTGGGCTCGACGTCGCGATGTTGACTGGCGATCGCCGCGCCGTGGCCGAAGCGGTCGCCCGGGAGATCGGCGTGTCCCGCGTGGAGGCCGAGCTCTCCCCCCTCGACAAGTCCGCGCGGATCCAGTCGGCCGGCAAGCGCGTCGCCTTCGTGGGAGACGGGCTCAACGACGGGCCGGCGCTCGCGGCTGGGCACCTGGGAATCGCAGTGGAGGGCGCGACCGACGTCGCGCTCGCGACTGCGCACGTTGCGGTGCGCGAAGGCGGCGTCGCGCGGGTCGTCGAGGCGCTCGAGCTCGCGCGCCGCACGCGCCGCGTGATGCGCGCGAACGTCGCCTGGGCGATTGGCTACAACGCAGTCGCGATCCCCCTCGCGGCGCTCGGATTCGTGCGCCCGGAGCTCGCTGCGCTGCTCATGGCGACGAGCTCGATCTCGGTGGTCCTGAGCTCGCTCAGGCTCGATCGCTGAACGATACGTTTCGGTGTTTCACGGTGTTGCGCGTCGCGGTGAATCGCGCGGAAATCTCCGAGAAATGAGGTGCGATCCAAACAGGATGTCGACGGCACGGATGTCGCAATGATCCGACGACTTCCGAACCTCGCAGACCTGCGGGGGAAACGAACATCCTCATCCATTCGAAGGCGTTGCCGTGCACGATTTCACCCCGATTCCGTCATTCATGGGAGGCGCGCTCATCGGTTTGAGCGCGTCGCTGCTGCTCGTGTTCAATGGCCGAGTCGCCGGCATCTCCGGCATCGTCGGTGGGCTCCTGTCGCCGAAGCAGGGAGACGTCTCCTGGCGTCTTCTGTTCCTCGTCGGCCTCCTGCTGGGCGGCGGCGCGATGCTCGCGATTCACCCGCAGGGCTTCGCCTCGACGGTCCAGCGCTCCGCGCCGGCCGTGATCATCGCCGGACTGTTGGTGGGCGTGGGAACGCGCATGGGCAACGGCTGCACCAGCGGCCACGGCGTCTGCGGAACCAGCCGTTTGTCGCCTCGCTCGATGGCCGCGACCCTCACCTTCATCACGACGGGCGCCGTCATGGCCTTCGTCGTCAACCGTGTCTTCGGAGGTGTGCTGTGATTCGCAAGCTCGTGCCGCTCGTCGCCGGGATCGTCTTCGCCGTTGGCCTCGTCCTTGGCGGAATGACCCAGCCGGCAAAGGTCATCGGCTTCCTCGATTTCACCGGGCGCTGGGACGCGAGCCTGCTCTTCGTGATGGGCGGCGCGGTCTTGGTGCATACGATCGCCTACCGCCTCGTCATCAAACGCGGCTCGCCGCTCTTCGACAGCAAGTTTCACCTGCCGACGAGGCGCGATCTCGATGGCAAGCTGCTCCTCGGCGCCGCGATCTTCGGGCTCGGCTGGGGGCTCGGCGGGTTCTGTCCGGGTCCGGCGCTCGCCGGGCTCGCGAGCGGTAAGAACGTGATCCTCTTCGTCGCCGCCATGCTCTCGGGCATGTGGCTCCACGACCAGCGGGCCCGCAGCAAGGCCGCGGCGGCCGAGCGCGCGGCTGGCGAACGCCGGGAAGTCAACGTCCTGGCGCCCTGAATCGTTTCGCCATCAACGCGACCTCGCGGTTCCCAACCGCGAGGTCGCGCCCGTTTTGTCGCTCACCAATCGCAGGGTCATCACAGGTCGTGAAACGCCTCGAAACAGTCTGGCGTCTCCACGAAACGAACAACTCGCGAACGCCTCGACTCCCGAAGACGAATTGGCGGGATTTGTAGGTGTTTCGTCGCTGGCATGCCCGATGCTCAAGGCGAGTCCATGTTCGCTGTCGCACTCGTCCTTGCTGGTTTCATCGGCGTTTCCCTCGGGCTGCTCGGCGGTGGAGGCTCGATCCTCACACTCCCGATCCTCAAATACGTCCTCGGATTCGAAGCGCATCGAGCCATCGCTTCTTCTCTGTTCGTCGTCGGCGCAACGGCCGCGACGGCGCTCATTCCCCACGCGCGTAAAGGTCGCGTTCGCTGGCGGACCGGGCTCATCTTCGGTCTCGCCGGAATGGCCGGTGCGTTCGGCGCGGGCCGCATCGCCAAGTTCATCCCCTCCGGCATCCTGCTCGTCCTCTTCGCGACGATGATGGTCATCACGGCCATCGCGATGCTCCGCGGTCGGAAGGCGCCTGCAGGGGCCGAAGCCGCCAAGGAAGTCAGCGGTGACCTTCCCGTGCTGAAGGTCCTCGCCGAAGGTCTCGTGGTCGGCGGCGTGACGGGCCTCGTCGGCGCCGGAGGCGGGTTCCTCGTGGTGCCTGCGCTCGTGTTGCTCGGCGGCCTGCCCATGAACGTGGCAGTCGGCACCTCCCTGCTCGTCATCGCCATGAAGTCGTTCGCAGGGTTCGCCGGCTACCTGTCGAGCACGACCGTCGAATGGACGACGCTCCTCGCGATCACCGGGTTGGCGATCGTCGGCAGCATCATCGGCGGCTGGGCCGCGGGCAAGGTCTCGCAGGAGAAGCTGCGCCGCGGCTTCGGTTGGTTCGTCGTGATCATGGCCGTCTACATGCTCGCGCAGGAGCTCCCGGCCGTGCTCCACGTGAAGGTCGCTCCGTCGATTCCGTGGCTCCTCGCCGGCATCACGACCGTGCTCACGGTCATCCTGGAGACGCTCTCGAATCGTGGGACCCAGTCGGTCGGCGCGGTCGCGTCCGTCCCGGAGCTGGCCTCGGATGGAGCGCAGTGACGTGAGTGGAAATCCGAGCGCGAGCCTCATCGAGACCGCGCTCGGCTCCCAGCCCCCGCTGGGCGTCACGGCTCCTGCTCGAGGAGGCGCGACCGAGCGAAGGTTCCGCGTACCTCCATGCCGACCGGGCGCGCGTTTCAACGACGTGTTTCGCGCCGTTTCAATGCGTCGGGCTGGATATCTGTTTCATGAGAGTTCGTGGTCGGCACGCGCGCTGCAGAGAGCCTTTCCCCAATGTCGAATCCTGCACTTGTCCGATGGCTCGGTGGTGCCATGGCGTTGGGCGCGTTCGCGAGCTGCTTCCCGCGCGAGGGCTCGCAGAAGATTGAAAAGTTGGATGCGGGGCCCTCGACCGCCGCAGTTCCCGCGACCGGACCGGTCGAGATCAGGCCGCCCGACGAGAGCAAGATTCCGACGGGTCCGATGGGCGACGCGATCCGTCGCGGGAAGCTGCTGCTGACGCGCACCAAGGAGGAGCTCCCGGATCACGTGGGCAATGGCCTCCATTGCACGAGCTGTCACCTCGACGGTGGCACACATGCCGGCGCCGGTCCGTGGGTCGGAATCGTGGGCGTGTTTCCCGAGTACCGCTCACGCAACGCCAAGGTGAACACCCTCGAACAGCGCATCAACGACTGCTTCGAGCGCAGCATGAACGGCAAGGCGATCGAACAGGGCGGTGCCGACATGAATGCGATCGTCGCGTACATGACCTGGCTTTCGCAGGGTGTGCCGACCGGTCGCGAGGTTGCTGGACGCGGCTTCAAGCGCATCAAGCCCGCGCCGACGCCGAACCCCGAGCACGGCAAGGAGCTCTACACCACTCGATGCGCGAGCTGTCACGGTCAGGACGGCGGAGGCTTGAACGCGCCCGACGGCGCGTATCAGGTTCCGGCGCTCTGGGGCGATCGCTCGTTCAACATCGGCGCCGGAATGGCGCGCCTGGACACGGCGGCGGCGTTCGTGAAGGCGAACATGCCGCTCGGTCAGGGCAATACGCTCTCCGACCAGTTCGCCTACGACGTGGCCGACTGGTTCATCCATCAACCGCGGCCGGACTTCGCAGGCAAGGCCAACGACTGGCTGAAGGGCGACAAGCCCAAGGACGCGCGCTACTGACGCGACACACCCTCTCGGGGGCTCGATGGCTCCCACGAAGCCGAGGTCCCGCTCCCAGATGCAAAGAATCCTCATCGCTGTCGACTTCTCGTCCTGCGCGGAATCCGTCGTCCGGCAGGGCGTGGAGCTGGCGCGTCAGCTCGACGGGGTGGTGTCGCTGCTGAATGTCGTGCAACCGCAGAACGTGTCCGGCGACACGCCCATGCCCGTCGATGCCCCGGCCAAGGAGCTCACGGTCGAAGAGTACCTGCAGCGCGCGGCCAAGCACCGGCTCTCCAAATACGCCGCGCTGGTGCAGGAGCTCCGCATGTCGCCTCGCCTCGTCGTTCGCTACGGCGAGGATCCCGCCGAGGCGATCGTCGCCGAAGCCCGAGAGTGGCAGGCGAGCATGATCGTCGTTGGCACCAAGGGGAGACACGGACTCGCCCGCGCGATCTACGGCAGCGTGGCGGAGGAGGTCGTGCGCCACGCGGATGTGCCGGTCACCACGATCCGCTCCCGTTGGAGCGAGGGCTGCAAGGCCCGCAGCTGCAACTGGTGCGCGAACGAGCTCTCCCCCGAGGAGGAGCGCGTCGACGCCGAACAGTCCGGATGAGCGTGCTCACCGGAGGGCGACGAGGTATAGCTGCGCGCCCTCGTCGTCGGTCTTCCACGTCACCTGGTACGTGCCCGCTGCCTGGACGACGCGGTAGGCGACCGCGACCTGGACGTAACCGTCGGTCCCGAGACTGGTGAGCGCCGTGGCTTCGGGGACGATCGTGAATCCGTCGCCCGGCGCCGCCACGTGCTTGCTGCCGGCGCGGCGCACCTTGCCCGAGCCCCACCACCACGCGACGAGCACCGCGGGGCCGCTCGTGGTCACCGGCGCGCTCTCGACGAGTCGACCGCGCGATCGCTCGATCCAGCTCGTGGCCTCGATGGTCTTTGCGCCGAGAACCTCGACGACGGAGATGGTCACCTCGTCGCCCGTGCCGCCGATGTCCCCCCACGTCATCGAGAAGGTGTGATTGGGACCGGTCGACGGGTCGATTGCGCGATACAGGCGAGTCGCGCTCGTCGGCCAATCCGCATAGGAATGGAGCTCGCCCAACGGCGAAAATACATTTCCGTGATTGTCGGTCGGCGCCTCGGGCGCGAGCGCCCAGCTGCCCCGCGCGAGGCACGCGAGCAACACCGATCCCGCCCGCGTCGTCACCGGATCGGTGGTCAGGGTGCCCGTGGCCGGAGGCGCGCGGTAGATCCGTTGACGCACGGCCGCGGCGCCCAGCAAACCGAGCCCGCCGTCCCCGATGATCGTGGGGGTCGGGGCGGCGCTGCCTTCGGGGTGGCTCCCGCGGCTGCACGCCGAGACGAACGCAGCGAAGAGCTGGCAACCGAGGGCGGCGAGGGTACGCATCGAGGAGCGCATACCGCGGTGGCCGTCGTGGTGCTCGAGGCGCCATCGAACGGCGTCGCCAGCGGGAATCACGCTCGGCGCAGGCGTGCCCATTCGAGCAGCCGTGCGTCGTCCCACGTGTTGGCGACGCGCTCGGGATCGACCCACGCGCGCTCCGCGTTCATCGCGGCGTAGCGCACGCGTTCGAGCTCGCTGAAGTGGTGGGCGTCGCTGGTGAGCACGAAGGTGACCTTGCGGTCGCGGGCGCGGCGGAGCACCTCGACCGAGACGTCGAGCCGGGGGAGGCCGCCGTTGATCTCGAGGGCGACACCCGTGCGCTCCGCGGCCTCGAAGATCTGGTCCATGTCGAGCTCGATGGGCGGGCGGCCACCGATCATCCGAGCCGAGAGGTGACCGATCATCCGCACGGTCGGATCCTCCATCGCCTTGATCACGCGGGCGGTCTGCTTCTCGCGCGGCAGATCGAAGTTGTCGTGCACCGAGGCGAGGCACCAATCGAACTCGCGGCGGAACTCGAGGTCGTAGTCGAGGTCGCCGTCGGCGGCGATGTTCAGCTCCACGCCGTGGAGGAGCGTCATCGAGTCGCCGAGCTTCTGCTGCAACGCACGGAGCCGTGCGCGCTGCTCGAGGAGCTTCTCGCGGCCGACTCCCGAGACGGTGCCTTCGGCGTGCTCGGTGATGGCGATCACGCGATACCCGCGCGCCTTCGCTGCGCCGATGACGTCGTCGAGATCGGAGCGGCCGTCGCCGGACACCGAGGTGTGCACGTGGAAGTCGCCGCGGATGGTGTCGAGGCGGTGGGGGAGGGCGTTCTTCTCGGCAGCCTCGATCTCGCCCATGTCCTCGCGGATCACCGGCGGGATGAACGCCATGCCCAAGGCCGCGTAGATCTCTTCCTCGGTCTTCTGCGCGATGACCTTGCCGGTCGCGACCTCGGTCAGCGCGTATTCGTTGAGCGTCCACCCGCGGGCGATGGCCTTCATGCGCAACTTGACGTTGTGCGCCTTGGAGCCGGTGAAATAGAGCATCGCCGCGCCGAGCTGATCCTGCTGGACCACGCGGACGTCCACCTGGGTCCCGCGTCGGGTGATCACGCTGGTCTTGGTGTCACCGCGCACGAGCACCCGATCGACGACCGGCATCGCCACGACCGTCTCCATCACCGCGTTCGCGTCGGTCGACGCCACGACCACGTCGATGTCACCGATGGTCTCGGAGAACCGGCGGAGGCTCCCGCAGTAGCCCGCAAAAGTAACGCCGGGGACCTCCTTCAGCCGGGCGACGATGCGCTCGGCGAGGGGCAGCGCGACCGAGATCGGCGTGCGATCGGCGCCCTGCTCGGCCATGCGCGCGAGGGTGTGGGCGAGCTTCTCTTCGCTCTTGATGCCGAAGCCCTTGAGGCCGCGGATCTTCTGCTCGGCGATCACGCGCTTGAGGTCTTCGAGCGACTCGACCCCGAGCTCGGCCCGAAGGCGGAGCACGCCCTTGGGCCCGAGGCCCTGCACGTTCAAGAGCGCGACGACCGTCGCGGGGAACTCGAGGCGCAGCTCCTCGAGCTTCTCGACTCTTCCCTTCTCGATCTGCTCGCGGATCTTGGCCGCGGTGCTCTTGCCGATGCCCTCGATCTTCTGCAGCTCGGCGGCCGAGAGCTTGCCCAGGTCACCCGCGTAGCCCTCGACCGCGCGCGCGGCGCTCTCGTAGGCCCGAACGCGGAACGACTGGACGTCGCCCTCGTCGAGGGTGGTGAGCTTGCTCAGCTCTTCGAGCATGTCGAGGACGTCTTGCTTCGTGTCGGCCACGCCAAACGGATACCCTTCGTCCCGTGAGCAAGGAAGAGGCACCGGCAGTCCTCGAGGTCGAGGGGCGCGAGATCAAGGTCTCGCACCCCAGCAAGGTCTATTTTTCCGCCGCCGGCGTGACCAAGCTCGATTTGGTCCGCTACTACCTCGCGGTCGCGCCGGGCGCGCTCCGGGGCATCCGCAATCGTCCGCTCGTGCTCAAGCGCTTCGTCGACGGCGCCGAGGGCGAGCCGTTCTATCAGAAGCGCGCGCCCAGCAACAAACCCGCCTGGCTCCGCACGTGCACGCTGTCGTTTCCCTCGGGGCGCACCGCCGAGGAGCTGGTGGTCGACGACGCGGCGGGGCTCGCGTGGTGCACCAACCTGGGGAACATCGAGCTGCACCCGCACGCCGTTCGCGCGGACGATCTCGACCACCCCGACGAGCTGCGCATCGATCTCGATCCGGGGCCGGGCGTCGCATGGGACGACGTGCGCCGCGTCGCGTTCGAGGTGCGGGCGTTGCTCGAGGAACAGAAGCTCGTCGGGTTCGTGAAGACCAGCGGCTCGCGCGGCATGCACGTCAACGTGCGCATCCACCCGCGCTGGGGGTTCCCCGAGGTGCGTCGCGCTGCGCTCGCCATCGCCCGCGAGATCGAGCGTCGCGCGCCGACCATCGCGACCAGCAAGTGGTGGAAGGAGGAGCGCCACGGCGTGTTCCTCGACTACAACCAGAACGCCAAGGACCGCACCACCTGCTCGGCGTATTCCGTGCGCCCGCTCAAGGATGCGCGCGTGTCCGCGCCGCTCGAGTGGGACGAGGTCGCCGCCTGCGATCCGGCCGAGCTCACGCTGTTCACCATGCCCGCGCGCTTCGCCGCGATCGGCGACGTGCACGAGGGCATCGACGAGACGGCTGGCTCGATCGAGGGCTTGCTCGAGCTCTCGGCGCGCGACGAGCGCGAAGGCCTCGGCGATGCGCCCTGGCCGCCCCACTATCGCAAGATGGAGGGCGAAGCGCCGCGCGTCGCCCCCTCGCGTGCCAAGAAGGAGCCCAAGGAGCCGGGAGCGACCAAGACCCGCGCCCGACGCGAGGCCCACCCGCTGATCGTCATCGCCAACTCCCCCAAGAAGGACGAGGCGCTCGCAGGCCTCGAGCGATGGAAGGCCCGGCATCCCGAGGTCGCCGCGTTGCTCGCGGTCGATGACGTGCTCATCGATTCGATGCGCGGTCGTTCGTCCACCTGGACCCGCATTCGTGTGAACCTGCGCAATGTCCCTGAGGCACAGCGTCCTCCGCAGGAGAAGCCGGACCCGGACGACGACCCGACCGCGGGCTGGAAACGGGCCCGCGGGGTGGCGGGGGGCGACGAGACGGGCTAGAAATCCACGCGATGCGTCGATTGGCGTTGGTGCTCGTGGTGCTCGGCACGGGTTGCCGCGGTGAAGCGGTCGAGCCCGTGGTCGCTGATTCGGGCGCGTTCGATTCGGCGACGAGCGATGCGATGCTCGAAGACTCGAGCCTCATCGATTCCGGCGCACCGGATGCCGACTCCAGCGCCACCGACTCCAGCGCCACCGACTCCAGCGCCACCGATGCCGCGCTCGTGCCGTTCGAGGCCGCGGGGAACGACGTCGAGTGCGGAGCGACTCGTGGCGCGCGCATGGTCTACGTCCCCGTCGCCCCGACGTTCTGCATCGATGCGCACGAAGTGAGCAACACGGAGTACCGCGCGTTCCTCTCGGCGACGGACAAGCCGGTGGAGAAGGACTTCTGCGACTGGAATGCCGGCGCCTATGGCTCGCTCACCGGCACCCCTGCTGATTCGATGCCCGTCGCCTTCGTCGACTACTGCGACGCGTATGCGTACTGCGCCTGGGCGGGCAAGCGGCTCTGTGGCGGTCGCGACAAGGAAATCGGCCTGAGCGACTCCTACGGCGAGAGCCAGTGGACGGTCGCGTGCGTGAATGGTCCGGCCGGGACGCCGTGGTCGGTGGGCAACAGCGCACCCGCGGCGGGCGTGTGTCGGGTGGACATGAGCTCGGCTGGCGCGGCCGCGGTCGGGAGCTTGGCCAGCTGCAAGGGAACCGTGTCGCCCTACGACCGCGTATTCGACCTGACCGGCAACGTAGAAGAGTGGGACAACTCCGGCTGCAAGTTCCGCGGCGCCGGGACCACCGCGGACGATCGGCTGACGATCCAATGCGGTCGACGCGGCGGGTCGTACGCGCACACGACCGACAACAGCCGGTGCGTCACCTTCGGGTCGGCGCCGATCGACAACAAGCGCGCCAACCTGGGGTTCCGCTGCTGCAAGGGCCCGCTGTGACGCTCGCCTCGATGACGCGCGCCCGATAGGCTGCCGAATCGTGCGGAGCGGGCCCATCGTCGCGACCGTGCTCCTTGCCTCGAGCACCGCCTCCGCGGAGCCGCGGGAGTCGCGGGTCGACGTGTCAGCGTTCGCGGTCCCCTGGGGCATGGCCTACACGCGGTGCGCGGTCGGTGGCAGCGCTGCCTATGTCGCGCCGCTCTCGCAGGATCCCGGCGCGCTGTGGAACACCACCGAGGCGCGCGTCGGGGTGCGCGACGTCTACGGGTGGGTGAACAACGAGCTCGGCGCGTTTGCCGAGATCACGCCCGTTGCGGTGTTCAAGCTGCGGGGCGAGGTCGGGTGGGGGGCTTTCATCAAGCCACCGGTCAACGGAGGCTTTCGCACGCTCACCGAATACGGCCGACAACTGCTCGACGAGGGCAAGGTCGGACGCAACGGCGGCGACACGCTCGATTGGTCGCGTGACGGGGGCGTCGACAACCGCGCACACTTCAACGAACCGATCGGTGCGCACGGGCTGCGCGCGAGGCTCATCCCGACCTTCCAGGTCCAGGTCGGACCGCTCATCGGCGTCTACACGTTCACCCTCGACTACGCCGATTTTCGCGGGCCCGGCCGTTCCGCCGACGACGTGTTCCACGACACGTCCGCCTTCACGCTCCGCAAGGTGCGCGACGTGCTGCTGATGCACGAGGGGCTGCTCGCCTGGCAATGGACCGGTGTACGCGACGAGGTCATCGTCGGCGCGCAGGTCCGCCAGTATCGCGCCACTTCGACCGGTCTCGACAGCCTCGGCGTGTTCGGGCTCGTCCTCGTCCAGCGCGATGGCAAGCTGGTTCGCAAGTCGTTCGCTCCGTTCGCGCTCGCGCAGGCAGGGAGCTACTTGCGCGATCCGATGCACCGCGGTGATCTCTCGTGGGTGCTGGTCGTCGGCGCGGATTGGAAGGGCCTGTGAGATTCGGTCTCGCGCTGCTCGGCGTCGCCGCTCTCATGCTGAGCGCAGACCAGGCGCGCGCCTGCGGCTGGGACACCGAGACGGTCTTCGCCGAGTCGACCACGCTGCCCTGCGTGTACAGCGTCGTCTTCGGTCGATACGCCAAGCACACGCCCGAGTACCTGCGGGCGCGGATCGCCGCGGCCGACGCGGCGCTCGCGTGGTCGCCGACGGCCGTCGACGCGCTCGACATGAAGGCCATCGCCCAGCTGCGCCTCGGCGAGCTCGAGCCCGCGAAGAAGACGATGCTCGCGCGCGCGGCGATCGAGCCCGAGGCCTACGCCACCCACGCGAACCTCGGCACGTTGCTGACGTTCACCGGCGAGTTCGAGGCGTCGCTGAAGCACATCGACGCGGCGACGAAGCTCGAGCCCGAGGCGCACTTCGGCCGGGAGAAATGGCACCGCGCGCTGGTCGTGTACCTGCGCGATCTGCAGAAGGACCCGAGCCTCGCCCACCGGAGCTTCGTCGGTCCTGCGCCGACCGAGGCGGAGCTGCTCTCGGGGACCAAGGCAACGTTCAAGGGTGACCCGCGCGTATTCGACGCGCTCGTCTCGATGATCGCGGTGTACGGCGCCGATGGGCTGAGTCACGTGCACTACGCGCTCGGGGAGCAACTCGCGCTGCACGGCGATCGGCCGATGGCCTTCGCGGCGTTTCGTCGGGCCGTCGAGCTCGGTCATCCGGCGAAGAAGGACCTCGAGGCGCTCCTCGCCAAGATGAAGAAGACGTATTGGACTGCGGAGCACGACTACGGTTGGGAGCAAGACATGGCCGGGCGCATGTCGAAGGACTACGCGTACTGGGAGAAGACGCAGGTCGCGCAGGGGCTCCCGGTCTGGCGCGACGAGGGCGTGAAGGCCGTGTTCGACAAGCAGCACTGGTACTCCGCGCGTTGCCTCGCGCCTGAGATCATCCGCGATCAGCGCGCGCCCGCGGGGGAGCTCCCGCCGCCCAAGAAGAAGGAGAAGCGACCGCACTACGAGGACAAGCCGATACCGTTGGGAGGACCCGAGCCGTGAGGTGGCTGCTCGTCGTCCTCGCGCTCGTGGGCTGTCTCGTAGGCTGTCGTCGTCCCGACGGCGGTGGACCATCACCGGTTTCGTCGTCATCGGCATCCGGATCCGCATCGGCATCGGCATCGGCGAGCGCTCCCGCGCTCCCGCCCCCCGTCTCGGCGTCTGCGCACGTCGCGGTGCTCGAGGAGGTCGCGGCGATCCACCGCAAGAAGCTGGCGTGCAGCGAGGTCGAAGCGGCGCTCGCACCCTTGCGACCAAAAATGGCGGGTCTCGGCGACGTCTCGGATCCCCGACTGGGTGCCGCGATCGAGGCCGACGCGGACCTCCGCGCTCGTCGCGCCAAGGCCCTCGAGGCGATCATGGACGGCGCGATGCGCTGTCGTGGCGACGCGGGGAAGTGACTACTTCTGCTCGTCGGTTCGGCCAACCCAAATCGCCCACACGATGAACAGGACCTGGAACGGCAGGCGCGCCCACAGCGCCCACGTCGGCATCGGTGCGGCTCCGATGCTGATGTGGTTAACCGCCATGTTGATGTTGGCCGGAAACACCGCGAGATAGAGCGCGACCAGGCCATACGACGCCCACTTGCGCGTTTGCGGCAACAGCAACCCGAGGCCTCCGAGGATCTCGAAGACGCCGCTGACCGCCACCAGTGTGGACGCCGCCGGAAGCCAGCTCGGGACGATCTTGATGAACGGCTCGGGTGCGGTGAAATGCGTCACGCCGACGCCGACCATCGCCAAGGCGAGGAGGACCCGGAGGAAGGGACGGGCGCGGGCGGGAAAGCTCATGGCGACCGTACGTGGCACGGCCGCGTTCGGATCGCACGCAACTGCGATGGGCCGGCGGTCGACTCGGGCATGCACTCCTCGACGAACGATCGTTCGTGAGCGCTACTTCGAGGTGCTCGCGTTGGCGACGCGCTGACGCTCGTCCGCGAAGATCTGTTCGAGCTCGTAGGGGGCCGTCGTCTCGAGCTGCTCGTAGGTGCAGTCCTTCGGCGGCTTGTCGGTGCGCCACCGCCGGAACTGCGCGGTGTGACGGAACCGCGTGCCCTGCATGTGATCGTAGGCGACCTCGACGACGAGCTCGGGGCGCAGCGGCTCCCATGCGAGCGATTTGCCGCGGCTCCATCGTGACTGCGCGCCCGGCTTTCGTTGGGCGTCCTCGTCGAGGCCGGCCCACTCCTTCCAAGGGTGCCCGGCGAGCGAGTCCACCCGGTAGGGCGCGAGGAATTCGACCAGCTCCTTGCGTTTGGCATCGCTGAAGCTCGCGGCCACGCCGACGTGATGGAGCACGCCTTGGGTGTCGTACAGCCCGAGGAGCAACGAGCCGACGGCGGTTCCATCGCCGTTCTTGTGCCAGCGAAAGCCTGCGACGACGCACTCGCACGTGCGTTCGTGTTTGACCTTGATCATCGCGCGCTTGTTCGGCTCGTAGGCGCCCGAGGCCGGCTTGGCCATCACGCCATCGAGGCCGGCGCCCTCGAAACGCTGGAACCAGTCGGCGGCGAGTGAGCGATCGGTCGTCGCCGGTGTGAGGTGGATGGGCGGGGCGGCATGCGACAAGACCGACTGCAGGCGTGCTCGCCGCTCGACGAAGGGCATCGCGCGCAGATCCTCGTCGCCGAGGCACAACAGATCCCAGAACACGACCGAGGACGGGATCTCGACCGCGAGCTTGTTCACCCGGGAGGCCGCGGGGTGCAGACGCGTCTGGAGCGCCTCGAAATCGAGACCGTTGTCGCGTGCGATGACGATCTCTCCGTCGAGCACCACCCGCTCCGGCAAGGCCGCGAGCAGCGCGGTGCGGAGCTCGGGGAAGTAGCGGTCGAGCGGCTTCTCGTCGCGGCTCTGGAGGAACAGCTCGTCGCGAGCCCGGAACACCAGCACGCGAAAGCCGTCCCACTTGGGCTCGAAGATCCAACCCTCTCCCTCGGGGAGCGTGTCGACCCGTTTGGCGAGCATCGGCAGCAGCGGCGGATTGATCGGGAGGTCCACGGCGGCATGGTACACGCGACAATTGCCAGCGATGCTGCGAGGATGAGCGCTCTGTCTCGAGCACGAGACAGTGTCGCATCACCGTGTGGACGAATCGTCGTTGGATCCAGCAATCCTGCGCGGGATCTGCGACGGCACACGGTGTGCTGAAGGACACGACATGCTGCGTGGTGTCTTCGTCGCCGCTTCGTTCGCCCTCCTGGCTGCATGCACCACGTCCTCGGGCGATCCCGCCGGGAGCCCGAACGTCGAAGGCCCGCGTGGCGAGCAGCTCGCCGGGACCGGCACGCAGGACGTCGTCGCGACCGATGCCCGCACGCCATTCGCGAAGGCCAAGGGCGTGGGTTGGTGGGAGATCGAGCTCCGTTTGCTCGACGATGACGCGGACGACGCGACCGGCGTCATCACCACCAACGACTCGATGCGCGTGGCGGTCGACTTCTGGGCCCACGCAGACGATGGCGCGGTCCGCGCGAACGGTCGGTTCGCCCTCGACGTCGGGCGTTGGCTCGCCCTGAGCGTCGAACGCGATCCCACCGACATCGCGGCGATCTTCGAGGGCAGTCGGGTCAAGGTCTCCGGCGTCGAGGCCTCCGAGGCCGATCGGTCCGCGTGGCTCGGTGCCTTGCTGACGGAGATGTTGCTCGAGTCCGAGCTCGGCAAGGCGACCGGTGCGCTCGTCGAGGGCGACTCGCTCGGCAGCTGCGTCGGGAGCGCGAAGTCGGCGCTGAAGAAGGCGCTGTCGTCGATCTCCACCACGTTCGGCTCGTGCGTCGACTGCGCAGCCAAGGCGATCGACCCGTCCTCGGACGGTGCGTGGACCGCCTGCGGCACCTGCGAGAAAGGGATCACCGACGCCAAGAGCGCGCTGGGGCTTTTCGACGTGCTCGCCTGCAAGAAGGCGCTGGTGCTCCCGGGGGCGGGCGGGGACTCGGACGACGCCGGCGGCTCGCTGGTCTCGCTTCCCGACAGCGTTGCGTCGACGACCTGCTACGCGAGCTCGACCGACAAGGTCCACGGCACCTATCGCGTCACCGACGGCAAGGGTGGCGTGTCGTGCGGCGATTGTCCCTCGGGCACGGTGCCGGTCGACAGCAAGCTCGGGTGCGGCCCCGCGAGCAGCGACACGTTCTCGCCAGTCGACGAGAGCAAGTCGATGGTCCTCGTACCCGCCGGTGCCGGCAAGGTCCCGTCGCCGCGCGTGGTGAGCGCCGACGCGTGCGTGGTCGTCGACGTGTCGGGCACCGGCACGGTCAACGGCATGCCCGTCGACAAGGGACCTTCGCGGGTGATCTTCAAGCTCGGCAAGCGCTCGTGGGCCGCCTTGCCGCAGAACGTGCAGACCTCGAAGGACCAGTGGGACCTCACGAGCAACACCCACACCGGTGCGCAGAAGGGCAAGTACGCGATCTCGTCGTCGGCGCCCGCGAGCAAGCCCAAGACGACCACCAAGGGCACCGTCGCCGAGGCGCTCGCGCGTGGTGGTTGTTCGAGCCGTCCGGTGCTCGGGCTCTCGCAGCAGATCCTCGAAGAGCTCGCGCGCTGCGTGAAGCCCGGCTTCCTCGTGCGCGTGCCGAGCAGCGGTCGTCTGAGCAACGACGCCGATCTCGGCTACCTGGAGAAGCCCGCGGCCGACGCGCTGGTGCGCGCGCTCGGCAAGCGCCCCGGGGCGACGATGGGCATCAACTCGATGTACCGCACCATCGCGCAGCAATACTTCCTCTATCGCCGCGCCTCCTGCTTCAGCGCCGTCGCCTCGCCCGGTCGGAGCAATCACGAGACGGGCATCGCGATCGACGTGCGCGATCCCGACAACGCCACCTGGCGTTCGGCCCTGATCGACTCGGGATTCACCTGGCTCGGCAGCAAGGACCGTTACCACTACGACTACAAGGGCGCGGGGAGCGTCGATTTGCGCGGGCTCGACGTGAAGGCGTTCCAGCGCTTGTGGAACCGCAATCACCCCGAGGACAAGATCGCCGAGGACGGCGTGTGGGGCGGCGATACCGAGTCGCGCCTGCTGAAGTCGCCGGCCGACGGCTTCGCGATGGGCGTGCCCGATACCTGCGAGACCGCGCCCACGCTCGAAGCCACGGCCAAGGGCTCGCGCGAGCCGCTCGAATACCTGACGAACGTCACGGCCGATCTGTACCCGGGCCAGGGCTGCGAGAAGGGCAGCGACGCCTCGCACGAGAGCGTCGACGCGTGCGTCACGGTCAAGCAGGTGTGTCAGCCGTTCTGGTGCGATCTGGCCGATCAGCGCACGCCCGAGTGCCGCTGACCGAGCTGCGGCCCGGACGAATGTGTGATCGAATCGGCGTATGCGGGCCAAGCAACATGGCATGAGCAGCATTCGCCGGTGGACGATGCGCGCGTGGCTTTTGGCTGCTGGGTTCGGGCTCAGCTTGGGTTGCTCGAGCGGAAGAGTCGCCGCCGATCCCGACGCTAACGCCGAGACTAGTGCCGATACTGGTGCCGACGCCGGCGATCGACCCACCGCCGCGACCTGCCAGGCGTTGATGGACGGCATCTGCACCCCCGCGACCAAGACCTGCTGCGCCGCGAAGGGTATCGCCTACGACGAGGCGGGCTGCCGCGCCGGCGTCGAGAGCTGGTGCAAGCTTCGACTCGAGGCGTTCGATGCCAAGCTCGTGACGTGGAACGGTGCCAAGCTCGCTCCGTGCATCGACGCTTGGAAGCACGGGCTGACGAGCTGCGACATCGACCGACGCACCTGGGCGAAGTCGCAAGAGGCGTGCGCCCGGCTCTTCGACGGCGTCCGTGAGAACGGAGCCGCTTGCACACCAACCGGGATCGAGTCGGTCGCGTGCAAGATCTGGAGCGTTGCGGCGCGCTGCGATCCCGCGACCTCTCGCTGCACCCAGGTTGGCGCGAGCGGCTGCCGATTCGTGACGGACATCCCCTTCTGCGATGTCGGTTGGACATGTGTCACCGCCGAAATCGACCACTGCATCGGCGGAAGACCACCACTGGGTGGGCCCTGCACCTTTGGCTACCAATGCGGCACGTATCGTGTCTGCAAGGCCGGCCTCTGTGCCGAGGGTCTGCTGGGCGGCGACACCTGCACCTCGGGGGACGAGTGTTCGAGCGGCAAGTGCGATGCGGGCAAGTGCACCTCGATCTCGGCCGACGTCGCGACACCCCTACTCTGCAACGGCAAGGGCGTTTGAAGAGTTGGGTATTGGTCGGTGCGTTCGCCGTAGCGGCGCGCCCGCCGTTGGACCACGCTTTGGCTCGATTGAGTCTCCTCGACGCCTACCGCGATCCGCTCTTCTGGTCGTTCCCCGTCGTCACCCAGATTGTGTCGATGGTCGCGTTCGTCGCGTTCGCCGCCCCGCTGACGTACCTCGCGTGGCGCGATCCAGAAGCATTGCGACGTTATCGAATCCAGACGCGCAAGCCGCGCGCGCAGGAGCTGCTCCTGCCGTCGATCGGGCGATGGCTGGTGAACAACGTCGTGATGTTCGTGGTGACGCTGCTCGCGTGGCCGCTCCTCCGCCTGTCGGGGGTGCACGCGGGGCCGCTGCCGCCTTGGTGGCGCGTGCTCCTCGAGGTGCTCGCGTTCATCGTCCTGGACGACTTCTTGTTCTACTGGATGCACCGCACGCTGCACCACCGGCTGCTCTTCAAACACGTGCACGCCATCCACCACAAGATCCTCACCCCGTGGGCCGTCACCGGGCACTACATGCACCCGCTCGAGTACGTGCTGACCGGCTCGCTGGCTCTGGCCGGGCCGATGCTGTTCTCCTCGCACGTGCTCACGGTTTGGATCTGGATCGCGTTCCGGCAGTGGGAGGCGGCCGAGGGGCACGCCGGCTACGACCTGCCATGGTCGCCGACCCATCTGTTGCCCGGCAGCGACGGCGCGCGGCACCACGACTTCCACCACGCCAAGGTCAAAGGGAACTACGCCGGGTTCTTCCCGTGGTGTGATCGTGTGTTCGGCACCTACGCGCGCGGATACGCGGAGGACCTGGCCGCTCGTCGCCGACGCTGAGGGCTCGAGTCATCACTCGACGGCACGAAGGAGAGCAGGGAACAGAGCGCGATGTTGGTCGCCTGCTCGCGAGGCCGAGTGGGTACGGTCCTCCCATGAAGCTCTTCCCGAATGTCTTCCGTGCCCTTGGCGCGAGCGCGCTTCTCGCGGTCACCGGCTTCGTTGCTGCCTCGTGCGGCTCGAGCGCAGCGACCGAGTCTTCCTTGGGGCCTGGTACGAGCACCGGTGGCCAGTGCGGCGGCAACGGCTGCACGGCTCCCAGGGTGTGCGATCCGACCCTCGGGTGTGTGGAATGTACGAGCGACAGCCAGTGCGGAGCGGCCAAGCCGCGCTGCGTCCGTGGATCGTGCGAGGTGTGTGCGACCGGGGCGGACTGCCCGGTGTCGGCCCCCGCATGTTGGCCCAAGGACAACGTCTGCAAGCCCTCCTGCACCACGACCGCCGGCGCGTGCAGCGGCGACCAGCCCAAGTGCGACACCGCGACGGGCGCGTGCGTCGGCTGCGTCGCGAATGCCGACTGCGCCGGCACCGGCCGGCCGATCTGCGATCCGACGACCAGGCGGTGTGTCGCGTGCGCCAGCAACTCGGACTGCGGCAGCGCCGCCCCGTTGTGTCTGCTCCGCGAAGGCGTGTGCGTGCAGTGCCTCACCACCTCGGACTGTCCGGCGAGCGCGCCCATCTGCAACGGTGACAACCGCTGCAAGGCGGGTTGCACTTCGGACGCGGGGTGCCCTGCAACGGCACCGTACTGCAACACGGCCAACGGCGAGTGCCGCGCGTGCACGACGAACGCGCACTGCGGCGGCGCGACCCCGGTGTGCGTCGACGGACGCTGCGGTCAGTGCGGCGAATCCAAGGACTGCGCCGCGGTCACCGGCAAGCCCTACTGCAAGGACCGCACGTGCCTCGAGTGCCTCAACGACAAGAACTGTCCGTCGACTGCACCCAAGTGCCGCGATGGGGTCTGCGGCGCAGGCTGATCCCTAGAGCGCTCTACGGCGAGTCCTTCTCGACGAGCGAGAGCCGCACGTCGAGCTCGAGGCGGAACAGGCCCCGGCCTGCGCGAGCGAGGCGCACGTCGGGGCAGCGCTCCTCGAGCCGCCGACGAAGGAGGATGAGGCGACTCTCGAGGTTGTCCTTCACCCCCGGCAGCCCGAGCGACGGATCCATCCGGAGCTCGCGGTTGCAGAAGTCGACGCGCTGCTCGGTCGCGTGGGCGCGAAGGATCTTCCACAAGATCCTCCCTGGCACGTTGCGGATCAGGTACTCGCCGTCGACGAACACACAGTCGTCGTTCCGGTAGTACGTGAAGGTCCGCACGAGCTCGCTGGCTTCGGGGCGTGCCGTGCCCGTGTCGCGGACAGGCTCGTCGCCTCGCTCGAGCATCCGATCGATGGCCATCGCGACCTGACTCGCGACGACCCCGAGGAAGGCCTCGTGCCATTCGTCGAACCCCGCCGGGCGGCGGCTCTCCATCGCGAGCACGCCGATGAGCCGATCGGCGGCGACGAGGGGAAGCGCGAGCTCGCTCTGTACGTCTGGGAGACCGGGCAGCGGGATCTCGGGGCGCGCCGCGTGCCCCGAGTCGCCGGCCGCGCGGCGGATGGCGCGGCCGTAGCGCAGATCGCCGTGTACGTCGGCGATGCGCACGATGCGGCGCTCGCGAGCCACGGTGCCGAGGATGCCCTCGCCGATCTCGACCTCTGCGCCCACGCCGCTCTGGCCATAGCCGTGGCTCGCCACCGCGAAGAGCCGCTGCCCGGACTCGTCGGGGAGCAGGATCATCGAGTGCTCGAAGCCGTACGCCTCGTAGAGGCCCTCGAGCAACGTCGAGAGCAGCGCGTCGAGATCGCATGCCCGTGCGATGCGCTCGGAGAGGATCGCGACGCCGCGGAGCTCGTTGCGTGGGCGCGCCACCGGATCGAGCACCGACGCGGGTGGCTCCTCGTCGCGCTCCGGCAGCGGCAGGATCTCGTCGACGCGTCGGGCGTCGAGCACCCGATAGACGTCGGCGGAGATGAGCTTGAACACGCCCTTCATCCCGGTGTGCGAAGCGATCGCTTCGATCCGCGCCGCCATCGAGTCGAACAGTGCGCCGGACGTCTCCGAGCGAACGAACTCCAGGTCCAGCTGATAGCTGTCCATGGTGATCGCGTCGTAGACCGTGACACAGGCGAACGGGTTCTCGGCGACGTTTCGCCGAGTCTTGTTGAAGAACTGGCAGGACAGCGCGACGTGCTTGTCGTCGACGAAATGGACCTGGCTCAGATACGTGGAGTTGGGGACGCCGCTACCGTCGCAGGTCACGATCTGGGAAGGGGTGACGCCCTGGAGGCAGCGGTGGAGACGCGAGAGCGGGATCATCGGGCGATCGGCCGGCGTGCAGGTAGCACGCCGGCACTTTCTCCCTTCGAGTCGATCGCCTCGCCCGCGCCCGGCCCAGGGGTCTGGAGGAACAGCGCGTCGACCTCGAGCTCGACGGCGATGGCCGGCCAATGGGCCCAGCGCTTCGACGTGGCGCGAGGCACGCCGATCATGTGCAGCTGCTCGAACCACGCGGCGCGGTAACGCTCCTGGACGAAGCGATCCTCGTCGGTCGCCGGTCGGGTGCCGACGACCCGGCCCTTCAGCTGAATGCCCTGGTGATCGCTCGGGCGCGAGAAGGTGATCGCGATCGCCCCGTTGTCTCGAAGATCGGCGAGCGCTCGCGCCGAGGTGACCGTGGGGAGAAACACGGTCACCCGGCGCCGGTCGGACGAAACGATCGCGCCCATCGCGCGCACGCCGTGCGGGCGCAGGTTCGCGTCGCGCGTGCCGACGAGGGTGGAGACCCCGCTTTCGACGAAGTCGACGATCTCGGGTGTGAGCGGCGCGTCGGGCATCAGCGCGCCGCGCACTCTAGCGCCTCATGCGGCCCGTTGCGACCTCGTGAGGGCCTCGTCGAGCCGCGCGAACGCGACCGGATCGAGCCTCGCCCGAGCGACGTCGAGCATCGCTGCGAACGCCGGCGGTGGCGCCCCCCTCTGGACGCTCGCGAGGAACTCGACCCGCTCCGGGTGGTTCATGCCCGGAACCATGATGCTGACGGCGCCCATCATCTCGGCGGGCGGAATGCTGGAGACCAGGCGCTGATGGACCTCGAGCAGGGTCGCGTCGTCGACGGCGGCCCAAAGAGCTGGCATGACGATCTCCTCTTCGTCGGCCATGTGGACGAAGATCTCGGAGGTGAGGCGCGAGAGCTCGAGGACGAACGCATGACCGCGATCGGTGGCGTCGGGCTCCCCACACTCGATCGTCGCGAGCGCGGTGCGAAGCTCGCGGAGCTGATCGTCCTGATCGTCATGCGCACGCTCGATCGCGGCGTACACGTCCGGACGGACCCGCTCGAGGAGCGGCCCGATGTGTCCGCTCTCGTGTTTGGCGTGCCCCTCGAGCAGTGCGAAGGCTTCGCTGACCTTGGCGGACAGGCTCGCGAGCTCGCGCTCGTTGGCGAAGTCGGTCGAGCCCGCGGCGACGGTGAGCTCGGAGACCATCAGACGAATGCCCTTGTGGATGTCGCGGTAGAAGCTGTGACGCATGGTTCAAATCCTCCGTGGAGGAGAAACTAGGCGCCGCGCGAATCTGCGCTTCCTCAGACTTTCCTAAAGGAACCCGAAAACAATCTCTAGCTCACCTCTTCGGCTTCGCCGTCGTTCGCTTGGGGGCACCTCTCACGAGGGAGGCGAGGTACGCGCGGCCCCGCGGGGAGAGCTCGTAGCCGACCTCGAAGCTCTGGGTCAGACCGAGCTTCTTCAGCTTCACGACGTCGGCCTTGAACGGGGCAGTGTCGCGTCGGAGCTTCTCTGCGAGCTGCGACGCGGCCACGCGCGGGTGCTTTTCGATGAGCTCGAGCGTCTTCCGGGTCCAACGGCCGGACTCGTCGAGGCGTGCGAGCTTCGCCTCGAGAGCGACCAGATCGGCGAGGCTCGCGTCGAGGGCGATCTCGACACGGTCTCCGTCGCCTCCGTGGTGGAGGTCGACGCGGTAGACCAGCGTGTCGTCGCCGAGGGCGTCGCGGCCCTCCACCATGAACGCGAGCAGCTCGGCGCGGGTGGCGAACCCGGCGAGGTGGGCATCGGCGTCGGTGATGCTCCGGACGGCGACCTGCGCGATGCGGTCGACCTCGAGCACACCCAGAGGGTGGCACCGATACCGTCCGCCGGCCCGCACGTGGGGCTTGTCCCACCGACGGAACGTGAGGCGGATGCTCCCGTCGACGAGGCCCGGGTGGAACTGTTTCTTGAAGAGGAGCATTGGTTCCACGGATCCGCCGAAGGCGGGACGTGGGTATGTTACTTCGCGAGCGGGCGCTCGGTGTCGCAGCCTTTGCCCTTGATGGTGACGGTGGGCATCTCGACGGTGACCTTGAGCGGGTCCTTGTCCGACTCCTGGGGGCGACCGATGTAGAGCATCGACTCACCCTTGTCCTTGGCGATGAACAGATCGCCGACGTTCACCGCGTCGTCGCCGCAGGCGGTCATGCACGAGGTGTCCTTCTCGGTGCACGGGACCATCTCGCCGTTCTTCTCCGCGAGCATGACCGGGATGCCTTGGGACGCGGTCCAGTGGACGTGCGTGACGTCGCCCTCGTCGGACACGAGCTTGCCCTCGACGCTGCCGCCGCAGCGGCCTCCGACCATGTCGAGATCGAACCTCGCGACCTTGCCCGCCGGGGTCGGCACGTAGAGCCGGCCCTCCTGGAGCATGGTGCTCCCGAGCTTGGCGAAGCAGGCGGCCCCCTTCTTCCACTCGTTGGTGCAGAAGGTCTTCAACGAAGCGGATTCCGAGGTCCACGCCTCGAGGTCCTCGAAGTCCTTGCGCGCGTCCTCGTACGCTTCCTTCCACGACCCGTACGTCTTGCTCTCGGAGGACGGGGCCTTGTCTGCGATGACCGCAGGGCAGCTCGATTTGCCCTCGATCTTGTTCTTCGCGGCCGTCGTCGGGTTGTACTCGTTGGAGCGCACGAAGGCGGCGCGCGCGGCCTCGGCGTCGCCGCGCCCCTCGGCCGCGAGGCCGTAGTTGTAATAGATCTGCCCGAGCAGCTTCTTGTCGCTGGTGCGCGCGACGGCCTTGTCGAGATCGGCGACCGCGCCCTTGTAGTCCTTGGCGAGCAACCTGGCGTAGCCGCGCTCCGAGATCGCCCGCGCGTCGTCGGGCATCGCGACCAACGCCTTGTCGAAGGCGGCGTAGGCGTCGTCGTACTTCTTGGCGAGCGTGGCCTTGCGGCCGTCGGTCATCGACTTCCAGTACGCCGCGAGCTTGTCGCTGTCGGCCTTCTTCGAGGGCTGCTTCTTCGGCGCCTCGGGCTGCTTGGCCTTCTTCTTGTCGCCCGTCGGCTTGTCTTCGTCGTCGGCCTTGTCGTCGCCCTTCTTCTTGTCGCCCTTCTTCTTGTCGGCCTTGTCGTCGTCGCCCTTCTTGGACTCCGCGGAGGACTTGTCGTCCGGCGCGGGCTTCTCCTTGTTGCAGGCGAGGGCCAACGAGACGACGAGGAACAGGGCGGAGAGCGATCGCATCGGGCACGAATTCGGCGCGGCGTGCGACCGCGCGTCAAGAACGGATCGCTTACAAGTCCTGTCGCGGCGGTCCCGGGATGAGGTTTCCCTGGGAATTACTCGAGGGCGGAGAGCAGCCGCTCGATGCGCAGCATGCCGTCGAGATCGTCGGTGCGGTTGGCCCAGTCCATCGCCGTGAACAAGTGGGTCTGCTCGAGGGCCAGGCGCGAGGCGTCGCGTTCGAGCATTGCGAGGTAGTGCTCGAAGAGACGACGCGGATCGGGCGAGGTGCGTTGGGCGATCGCGTAGCGCACGACCGCGTGGAGCGCATAGCGTCCGGCGAGCGGCTCCTGCACGAGGCGGTACTTCAGCAAGGGGGCGAGCGCGCGGTCCCGCGTCCGACGAGGGACGTCGGCGAGCTCGGCGAGCGAACCGAGGTCGACGTGGTCGCCCTCGACGTGGGCCAGCACTCCGAGCATTCGTTTGCTCGACTCGGGGAGCTTCGGCCATGCCCACGCGACGAGCAGCGCGACCTCGGGCAGATCGTCCTCGTGTGCGATCACCCGCACCCGCCCGACACCCTCGGCGTCGAGCCACGCTGCCAGCCGTTCGACCGTCGACGCGCCCGACGCGACGATCGCGTCGGCGATGTCGAGCGCGAGCGGGTTCCACCGGAGGGTGTGCGTCAGCGCCGCGACCCGGGGGAACGCCGCGCGGCCGGCGGTGACCATCGGCGCGGTGACCGGGAACACCAGTACTCCACCGAGCAGACAGCGGCGCGCGGTGACGAGGAACGTGACCGGCGTGTCGGCGAACGCGTCGAGCACCTTGGCCGTGGCGCGATCGTCCTCGTGGTTGTCGAGCACGACCAGGCGCGGGCCCTCACGAACGAAGAACTCGCGCAGGGCCTGCACGCGCTGGTCTCGCTCGCGGGTGGTGCGGAACCTGAGCGCGAAGGTCTCGAACAGCGTCTGGGCGTCCCACGCGCCGACGCGCAACCAGTGGATGCGCCCTTGGAACCGATGCGCGACGCGTCGGCCGAGGGCGGCAGCGAGCACGGACTTGCCGCTGCCGCCTCCTCCGACCAACGCGAGGCGCTTGGCCCCGCGCGCGATCGCGCGTTCGAGCGTGTGCAACTCGGTCACGCGACCCTTCAACCCGCGCGGGGCAGGGGGGAAGAAGTCGAGCACGTCAGAAACGATAGCTCACATACCGAGGAGCACCTTGGCCGCGTCGATCTGCGCCTGCGCGGTGTCGAGGTTGGTCTTGGCCTCTTGCGGGTTGTGGAAGCCGGCCGAGTTCTCGGAGACGACGGTGAACTCCCACCAGAGCAGGCCCTTGGTGAAGTGGTCCTTCGCCTGCGCCAGCTTGGCCGCGTCGTACCCGGAGATGTTGAGCGCCTCGATCTTGGTGAGAACGGCGTCGAGACCGAGCTCGACGGTCTTCGCCTGGGTCATCACGACGTCCTGCATCGGAACGACCTTCGCCGCCCACTCGGTCGCGAGCGCACCGTGGCACGCCGAGCTGCCGCAGTTCTTGTCGGGCTGCTTGAGGGGCGAGGTGAACCAGTGGCTGCGCGGCTTGCCGACCTCGGTGGTTCCCATGTGGCAATCCATGCAGGTCGCGCCGGACTTGTAGTGCTTGCTCTCCCAGAAGAACTCGGTCTCGGGGTGCTGCGCCTTGATGGCCTTGGTGCCCGTGCCGCTGTGCACCCAGTCCTGCACGTTGTCGTACTTGACCTTGTAGTACGCCTCGATGTCCCGCAGCTTGCGCCAGGGGAAGTCGTCGCGGAGGACGGTCTTGTCGACGCCCGGGCCACACGTGTATTCGACGTGGCACTGCGCACAGGTGAGCGTGCCGACCAGGCGTCGCGCGTTCGCCGTCAGCTTGCCGTCGGTGCCGCGCTCGTTGAGCTTGTCTTCGAGCTCGGCCGGCGTCTTGGGGACGAAGTTGTACGTGGCCTCGTACGGATCGGTTCCGCGCTCGAGGATGGCGTTGATCATCTGCTTGCGGATGAGGCGGAACCGCCCGGTGTGCGGGTCGTGGCAGTGGTTGCACGACGTGCCGTGGTCGATCGTCGTGGGGTAGTTGTCCTTGATCTTGGTGATGCTGTCGGCCCAGGAGATGTCCTTGCCGAAGGTCGGCTGACCGCGCCGCATCTCGCCCCAGAAGTAGGTCACCGGCGAGCTCTTGCACTGCAGGCATACCGCGTTCTGCTTGCGCGGGATTTCGATGTGGTCCTTCAACGCGTAGGCGTGGGCGCGCTCCTCGTTGTACTCGATGGTGAACCCGTGGCCGCCCATCAGGTGCTTGTAGGAGGGGAAGTCGAGGTACTTCGAGGTCTTGATGGAGCCGCCGTACTTGCCGGCCTTCTTGCCATCGTCGTGGAGGAACTGCGTCTTCTGATCGGCGTGGCACGTCGCGCAGAGGTCGAGCGAGAAGTCGAGCTTCACCTTGACGTTGGCGGGATCGGCCTGGTGCGCCAGGGCGTCCTTGTGACAGTCGAGGCAGCGTGTCTTGAGGCCCTTGTGCTTCCCGGCGTCGAGCTTGGCCATGTAGGTCGCGTGGCAGGTGCCGCACAACTGCGTCGGCCCGGCCTCGCTGACGGAGGAATCCACTTCGTCGGCGACGTCGCCGACCGAGGTGTCGACGGTCACCTCCGCGGTCGTATCGAGCGCCGTCGAGTCGACGGTGCTCGAGTCCGCGACCGTGCCGTCGGCGTCGTCTCCTCCGCAGCCGAGAGCGGCGAGGGTGATCAACGTGACGAGGGGACCAAGGCGGGCATGTTCCATGTTGGGTGCTCGTTTCGCGGTGACGACGTCGTCTGACGCGCCGCGTGCAAGCCCCGTTCCCATCATGGATGCAATGGTCCAGTATTGATTCGGGCGCAGAGTTTCTCGGGTGATTTGCGATCGCGCCGGCTCGCGCGTTCCATTCGAGGACGCAGCTCCTGCGAGCCTCTCGCGACCTTGCGCGCATCCGCGCTTCAGCGGCGCAGGGTCTGCAGCGCGCCGGCCCAGCGATGGAGCTCGTCGAGCATCCCGTTTGGGGACGAGTGAACGGTGACGCTACTCCACGGCGAACGGACGTGCCCACACGTAGAGGGCGAACCCTCCGGCACCGATCGCGCAGACGGTGCCTCCGAGCGCGATGGTGATCGGAGTGCCGATTCGGGCCGCCAACGCGCCGGAAGCGAGGGCGCCAAAAGGGCTCATCCCGAGGAACATCATCGAGTGAACCGACATGACGCGGCCGCGGAGGTTATCGGGCACCATCGTCTGGATGAGCGTGTTCGATCCGGCGATCTGGATCATCATCGAGGCCCCGCCGATCGCGAGCAGCAACGCCGACAACAGGAACACCCTGGAGAACGCGAACGCGACGAGAGACGTTCCGAACGTGAACGCGCCGATCGCGATCCACCGCTCCATGCCCGCGGTCCGTCGTTGTCGCGCCAGCATCAGTGCGCCGGTGATGGCGCCGACTCCGGACGCGCCGGTCAAGAGCCCGAGCGTGCGGGCGCCGCCGCCGAGGATCTTGTCGGCGTAGACCGGGAGCAGCACCACGAAGGGCATCCCGAACAGGCTGATGGTGCCGAGCAACAGGAGCAGCGTGCGGATGCGCGCGTGCCGTCCGACGAACGAGAAGCCCTCGACGATTTCGCGGAGCGGCGATTTCGGCGCGCGTTTCGGGGGCGACACGAGGCCGGTCATCGCGAACAGGCCGGCGAGGACCGCGAGGAAGCTCACGCCGTTGGCGAGGAAGCAGAAGCCCTCCCCGACGGCGGCGACGACGAGTCCTGCAATGGCGGGCCCCAACATGCGCGCGCCGTTCACCATCGAAGAGTTGAGCGCGATCGCGTTCGGCAAATCGGCGTGGCCGACCATCTCGACGACGAACGCCTGGCGCGTGGGGATGTCGATCGCGTTGGCGATGCCGAGACACGCGGCCAACACGAACAGGTGCGGTACGCGCACGTGCCCGCTCAAGGTCAACGCGGCGAGCGTGAGGGCGAGCATCATCTGGGTGCTCTGCGTGAAGAGCAGGACGGTGCGACGCGACGCGCGGTCGGCGATCGCACCTCCGAACGGCGCGAGGAACAGGACGGGGATCTGTCCCGTGAAGCCGATCATCCCGAGGAGCGCGGTCGAGCCGGTGAGTCGGTAGACGAGCCACGACTGCGCCACCGACTGCATCCAGGTGCCGATCAGCGAGACCAGCTGGCCGGCGAAGAACAGCCGGTAGTTCCGCGAGCGGAGCGCACGCGCGAACCCGGGCTTGCTCTCGGCCTCTGTGAGTCGCGCGGACACCCGGTCGGCTTGATGCCATGGACGCGGCCGGGCGGCACTCCATGTGCTCGCGCAATCCACGGATCCGCCGAAGGCGGGAAGTGGGTATGTGAAAAACGCGGAACCTCCGAGAGCGGTCGCTGTCGACTGCTGCGGAGGTTACAAATGCTCGAAAGCTTTCGTTCTGGTGGTTGGGCGATGATGCCCACGGCGCTCTTCGGCGTGCTCTTGTTCGGCGTCGCGATGCGCTACGCGGCCGACCCGCACAAGCGTTGGATTCCGCTCCAACTCGCCCTCGGCATCCTCACGCTCGTCACGGGGGCGCTGGGCTTCGTCACCGGGCTCATCGCGAGCGCCACGCACCTCGGGGGGGTCGAGCCGAGCCGAGTCGTGCAGATCTTCGCGATCGGGTTTGGCGAATCACTGCACAACGTCGGGCTCGCGCTGACGATGCTGGCCCTCTCCGCGATGGTCGCGAGCGTCGGGGCAGCGCGCGGCGTCCGCGCCTCGTGAGCTACTCGTTGATCGGCTGAGGTCCAGGAACGATGCCGGCGATGTCCGGATCCTCGCCGTCGGCGACGGTCTTGGTCGGCTTGTCGTTGCGGCGAGCGGCCTTTTGCGCGGCCTTCTCTTTCTGGTGTTCCTGCCGATCACGTTCCTTTTGACGCTTGACGGCGGATTGATTCGACACGGGCTGCCTTCCCGACCGAGCGTTTCGCAACTCCCCGGTGGAGCTACCCTGCGTGGTCGACGCGGCACTTTAGCACGCGAAACGGCCTCTGGATGCCCGTTCGACCACGCCAGAGGTCAGATCGCGCGAACCGACGCGAGCACCTTGGCCACGCCCTGCCAATCGAACGGGGGAAGGCCGCGTGCAGCTCCCTCGGCAGACCACTCGACCCCGACCTTCTGCACGGCATCGGCGCGCGTGGCTGCAGCGTGGCCGATCGCGACCGCAGGAACCTGCGTGGAAGAGGCCTCGACGTGCCACTCGCCCGCCGTGTCGTCGGGCGCGCGGTGGGTCACGAGCAACGTGAGCCGTGCTCCGGCACAGCGCAGCTCGTAAACGAAGCCGGTGCGCGTGCGGAACTGGTCGGTGATGCGCAGCAGGTCCTGCCCGCGGTCGCTCGAGTTTGCTCTAGCCATGATCGTCGCTCCTTCGGTCTCTTTCTCGACCGTTGGCCTGCGCGAACGATCTGTCGGGTCCACTGGAACCCACGCCTCATCTTGTCACGAACGGGGCACCGCGTGAACCTGAGCCGGAGATTTTCGGTCGGTTCGGAGGATCGCGGTCAGTCCAGTAGGACGTGAGAGCTGCCTCGAGGTAGCGGTTCGATCCCGCGACCGAAACACCACTCGAGCTCGCAGGCGCGCCATGCGCGAGCGCGTTCTTGCTCCGAGAACGACGGTCAGGTGCCAGACTGTTCGGCACATGCCGAAGGTCGAACGTCACCCCGATCGCGTCGTCCTCTCGAACGGTGAAGTCGAGCTGATCGCGCCGCTCGGCTACGGGCCGCGCGTCATGCGGTATGCGCGCATCGGCGGCCCCAACGCGTTCGGCGAGCTGTCGCCCGCGAAGCAGCGCATGGCTACACCGTTCGGCGACGACTGGCACATCCATGGCGGCCATCGGCTGTGGTACGCGCCCGAGGGCGATCCGCGGTCGTACTACCCCGACAATTCGCCCGTGCGCCTCGACGTCGACGGCACGCGGATCACGTTGAGCCAGGCGGTCGAGCCGCACAGCCACTTGGAGAAGGCGATCACGCTCGAGCTCGCGGACGACGGGAGTCGAGTCGTCGTCACCCACGCGCTCACCAACCACGGCATGTTCGCCGTCGAGCTCGCGCCGTGGGCGTTGAGCGTCATGTCCGCCTCCGGCCGCGCGATCTTCCCCGTGCCACCTTTCGTTCCGCATCCGACGGCGCTCGCCCCGGCGCGGCCGCTCGTCGTGTGGCCATTCACCCGGATGAACGATCCGCGCTTCGGGTGGGGCGACAGGCTGCTCTTCCTCCGTCACGACCCGGCAGCGCCCGCGCCGCAGAAGATCGGGATGTACGACCCCGAGGGCTGGATGGCCTATCACCAGGGCGACCAGTTGTTCGTCACCCGACACGACCCACGCCCGGGCCCGCACGCGGACTTCGGGTGCAACGTCGAGACGTTCACCAACGACGAGATCCTCGAGCTCGAGACCCTCGGCCCTCTCGTGTCTCTCGCACCGGGCCAGACGGTGAAGCACGAAGAGCGTTGGTACCTGTTTGCGGGCGTGGAGCTCGGCGAGGACGAGGTCTCGGTGGCGCAGGTGCTCGCGCCTTTGATCGCCTCGACCCGGTGATACGTTCGCTTCGATGCACGTCGCCACGTCCCCGAGCGCCGAGGTCCGCCTCGCGCTCGTCGAGCTCCCATCCCGCCCGCTCGGCCCCCGAGACGTTCGCGTCCGCGTGCGCGCCGTCGGGGTGAACCCCGTCGACTGGAAGATGCGTGGCGGCGGAGTGCTGCGCTTCGCACACCGATTCGTGGGCCCCGGTGGTCCGCTGGTGGTGGGGGTCGACTTCGCCGGCGAGGTGGTCGAGGTCGATCCCGCAGCCGATCTGCGCGTCGGTGACCGTGTAGTCGGCGGCACCGATTTCTCGCGCAAGCAGCTCGGGAGCTACGCCGACGAGGTGGTGGTTCGCGACGATCAGTGCGCCAGGCTGCCGGATACGGTGTCCTTCGAGCACGCCGCGTGTCTTCCGGTTCCGGGGGTGACGGCGCTGCAGTCGCTGACGAAGGCGAACATCGCCACGATCGGCAAAGACGCGCGGGTGCTGGTGCTCGGTGCCTCGGGCGGGGTCGGGCTCGCCACGCTGCAGCTCACGCGCTCCATGGGCGCCAAAGCCATTGGGGTGTGCTCGACGCGCAACGTCGCGCTGGTCGAACGCTACGGTGCGGTGGCCATCGACTACACCAAGGGCGACCCGCTGGTCGCGGCTCGCGAGCACGGGCCGTACGACTTGATCGTCCACGCGGTCGGCACGGCGACCTACGCGCTGACGCCGTGTCGGGCGCTGCTCTCGCCCCACGGCATCGTGTGCCTCGTAGTGATTCGCCCGCGCGACTACCCGGCGTTGCTCGATCGCGACGTGCACACCGTGCTCGGCCGCCCGAACCGCCAGACGCTCGAGCCGCTGGTCGCAGCGCTGGCGCGTGGAGACTTCGAACCGCTCATCGAGGCGCGGTTCCCCCTCGCCGAAGCCGAGGAGGCCCACCGCGTGTCGCGCGCGGGCAAGGTCGTAGGCAAGCTGCTGCTCTTGCCCTGACGAGTCGACCGAGTGCCGATGTTCCGCTTCAGTCGACTGTCGTCACGTGCACTTCGGGTATTTCGAACCCCACGGATCCGATCCGCCTGATGGCCGGGGCGAGCGGGGGCTCGCACCATGCCAAGGACGATCATCCGCGGAGTCTCGCGGAGATGGAGGACCATGTCGCGCGTCGAGAGTCTGAACAGGGTGCTTCGAGGTCTGCAGAACGTCTCGCCGGATATCGAGGCGAGCGCGCTCATCTCGGACGACGGTCTCATGATCGCGAGCGCGCTACCCCAACACATCGACGAGTCTCGCGTCGCAGGCATGAGCGCGACGCTCTCGAGCCTGGGCGCCCGCGCAGCGACTGAGTTGGAGCGGGGGGGCGTCCAGGAGGTCTTGGTCCGTGGCGCAGGGGGCTACGCAGTGATGATGACGGCCGGCGCTGGTGCGCTGCTGCTCGTGCTCGCGAGCGCACAGGCGAAGCTCGGCCTGGTGTTCCTCGACATGCGTCGCGCAGCCGACGACATTCGCAAGGTGCTCTGAACATGCCCAATACGGTTCTCTTCGACGACGGAACGCACAAGAACGTCCTGCTCGAGGACGTCTCGACCGGTGGCCTCGCCGTGCAGGCGAATCAGCACATCATCGTGGACGGCAATGCCGGGATGATCCTCGATCCGGGCGGTCACAAGGTCTTCTCGAAGGTGATGGCCGCGACCAAACAGATCCTCGGCCGCGCGCAGCTCCAGACGATCTTTCTTTCGCACCAGGATCCCGACATCGTCGCAGCGGTGAATGGCTGGCTGATGACGACCGACGCGAAGGCGTACGTCTCTACGCTGTGGGTGCGGTTCGTTCCGCACTTCGGGATCGATCACCTGGTCGAGTCGCGCCTCATGGGGATCCCCGACGAGGGAATGAAGCTCCCCCTCGGCGATCGGCACGTCATCGTCGTTCCCGCACACTACCTGCACTCGGCGGGGAACTTCCACGTCTACGATCCGCTGTCGAAGATTCTCTACTCGGGCGATCTCGGTGCCTCGCTCGGACATGGCTACGAAGAGGTGACCGACTTCGCGGCCCACGTCCGGTACATGGAGGGCTTCCACAAGCGTTACATGGCGAGCAGCCGGGCGATGCGCACGTGGGCCCGTACCGTACGCACGCTCGACATCGAGGTCATCGCGCCTCAGCACGGCGCGCTGTTCCGCGGCAAGAAGATGGTCGGGGAGTTCCTCGCGTGGTGCGAGCAGCTCGAGTGCGGCGTTGACCTGCTGGGCGACGCGTATGCCATCCCCACCTGACCTCCCACGCCTTCGAGTGCCGGGAGAGGACCTCGCCTGGCCGATCCCGCTTGCCGTGCTCGTCGTCGCGACGACGAGCGCGGGGGCTGCGTCTTCGAGGTGAACGAGCAGCGCTTCACGTTGACCGCCTTGTCTCGCGGGCTGCAGGTCGCACCTGGTGCGCTCGACGCAGCGCTCGGAAAGATCGAGCGCGTTCTCGGCGCGCCCCGGCACTGAGCGCGGCCCGGTCGTTCCACATTCGACCGCAATCGGAGTTTGCGGCAAATCTCCGGCCTGCGTAGAGTGAGGTCCAGGGACCATGGCAATGATGCCGTTGCGCATTGTCGTAGCTGACGACCATGGGATCGTTCGTGACGGAGTCCGCTTGGCGCTCGAAGCACTCGAGGGCGAGTGCCAGGTCGTGGGCGAGGTTGCGGATGGCGCCGCGGTGTTGCGCACGTGCCGCGAGCTCGAGCCCGATGTCATCGTCCTCGACGTGAAGATGCCCTTCGTCGATGGCGTCACGGCGGCCAAGCAGCTGTCGGAGCTACCGAAGCCTCCGAAGATCCTCGCACTCTCTGCGCACGCCGATGTGCAGACGGTACGAGGGATGCTCGCTGCGGGGGCCGTCGGGTACGTGCTCAAGACCGAGGTCGCACGTGAGTTGGTGAACGCAGTGCGTGCCATCGCGCAGGGGGGCTTCTATCTGAGCCCGAACATCGCCGGCTGCGTGGTGGGGCTCGCCATCGGCGCAGTGTCCACGCCAACATCCTCCAGGCGTCTGTCGGCACGCGAGCAGGAGGTTCTGCTGCTGATCGCATCGGGGCGATCGACCAAGGAGATCGCCGCGCAGCTCGGGGTCAGCGTCAAGACGGTCGAGACGCAGCGCAAGAACCTGATGGACAAGCTCCGAATCTTCTCCGTGGCCGGACTGACCCGGTACGCCATCCGCGAGGGGCTGGTCGAGCTCTAGAGACTTTAGGGAATTTCGAAGCGGCGCATCCGATCGCCCTGATGGAGCACGCAGCGCTGCGGCGGCAAGGTGAACTGCGATGTTGGCAGAGGCGCGGCATATCCGGGGCTCGGACGAGACCGAGCGCCGCATCGTCTTTCGGGACGTGGTCCGGACGATCTCCCTCGCCCTCGAGATGGACGAGCGGGGCAAGCTCAACCATGGGATCCGGGTCGCGCTGATTGCGCATCGATTGGGCGAGGCTCTCGGCGTGAGCGACGCGGCGAACCTCTACTACGCGGGCCTACTGCACGATCTGGGCGCGATGGGCGTCGCCGACCGGGTCGTTCACGACGCGCTGCACGAGCGCCACGGACCGGAGCTCCGTCAGCATCCGGAGCGCGGCGCCCGGATCGTCCGTCCGCTCGCAGTGCTGCGTCCGTTCGAGGACGTCATTCGTGATCACCACGAGCGATTCGACGGCACCGGGTTCCCACATCAGAAGCGAGGCTCCGAAATCTCGCTCGGCGCGTCGATCGTGCGTCTCGCCGATCAGATCGAGCTCGCATTCCGCGGATCTTCCGCGCGCGGCCCGATCGACGGGGTTCGACGAGTCATCGCGCGCGAGCGGGGCACGGGTGTTCCCGCGCACGTCGCCGACGCGGCCGCCGAGTTGTTCGGTGGTTCGTCGAACCTGCTCGGTCTGCTCGGCGATCAGACGGAGCTCGACGACACGCTGACGACGTTCTGCCCGCCGGCGCCAGGGATCGAGAGCATCTCGCGCAACGAGCTCCTCTCGCAGCTCCTGTGGGTGCTCGCGCGCGTCGTCGACGCCAAGCACTCCCACACGATGGGCCATTCTGCGCGCGTCGCCCATCTCGGGTTTCGCATCGCCCAGGCGTTCAGCGACGAGGTCAACGCGTGGGACGTCGGCTGGGCAGGGCTCCTCCACGACATCGGGATGGTCGGAGTGCCGCGTCGCCTCGTCGATCGGATGGGCACGCTCGGCGACGACGAGTTGCGATTGGTGCGTTGCCACGCGGCGGATTCCCGTCGAGTGATCGCGACGATTCGTGACCTCGCGCACCTCGCGCTCCCAGCGTCGGCGCATCACGAACGGTACGACGGCAATGGATATCCGGATGGCCTGTCGGGTGAAGCGATTCCGTTCGTGGGTCGAATCCTCGCGTATGCAGACGTCTACGATGCGCTCACTACGACGCGCGCGGACCGCGGTCCGGTGGCGCATGCCGAGGCGCTGTCCGAGCTTCGTTCGATGGTGGGCACGTCTCTCGATCCGCATCTCGCCGGGGCCGCGCTCGACGCTCTGCAGCGGTTCGGCGGCGAAGGGCCCGACGGTCGCAGGCTCACATTCGCGCATTTCTTCAAATCGGACGACGCCGATCTCGAGGACGCGTTCGGTCGCGAGGCGGGGGCGGGGACGACGTTGCGCGAGCCGAAGACCCGCAGCGGGCCGCTGCTCGGGCTTCAACCGTGGATCGTGGTGGAGCTCGCCGAAGATCTCGCCGTGACCGGCCCACCAGGCGCGCTCGCGGCACTCACCGGAAGGGACGCCGCCCGTCTCGACGAGGCCTTCGATACCCAGTCGGTGCGAGGGCTCGCCGATGCGGCGCGATCGCTGGAGAACTTCGAGACCCACACTCAATATCTGTTCACGCGCGACGGCAGTCCGATCGAGGTCATCGTCAAGCGGAGCTCCGCGGGGCTGACCTTGATGGGTCAATCCGCAACGCGTCGGCTCCAGACGATGGACCGGATCGCGCTCTATTACCGGAACTTCCTCTCGAGCTCGGAGGCGATCGTCTTTGCGGACCCGCAGGGAAACATCGTCGACGTCAATCAGAGTTTCGTCGACCTGTTCGGCTATCGCCCGGAGGAGATCGCGGGCAAGCACACCCGAATGCTCCGCTCGGGGCGGCAGGACGAAGCGTTCTATCGCGAAATGTGGACTGCGATCACCGATCCTGCGCGAGCTTCGTGGTCGGGCGAGCTCGTCGATCGGAGACGCGACGGCCAGGAAGTCGACGTGCGCGTATCGATCGAGGCGGTGCGCGACGCGATGGGGACAGATCGAAACGCGCGTCGTCGGAGACGATCCGCTCCTGGTCGTCTCGGTGGTCACCGTCGAGGGGCGGACCGTGTGGAAGCACAGCGAGAGGGTCCAGGGAGACGCCCGACCGGAAGAGCTGACCGCCCGAGCCGACGCGCAACACGATCGAATCGAGGGGAAGCTCAACGAGCGTTTCGCGGAGCACCTGCTCGAGAAGAGGGCCGAATCGAGGCCGGAGGCTCCAAGCAAGAGAGAGCTCTTCCACAAGCTCTTCGACGAGGGCTTCGACAGGTTCCGGGCCGGCGATTTCGAGGCGGCCATCGACCGGTGGGAACGGGCGCTTGCGATCGATCCGTCGAGCGCCGCGTCGCGCGTCAACGTGCGTGTCGCGCGCGAGAAGCTCGCCGCACGAGCGAAGTAGGGCCTCGCTGCGACTGGCGGAAGTCCCGCTGTACGAGCCCTTGGGAATCAATACAGGGTCAACGTGCCCGTGACGGCGTCGATCTTCGAGGACTCGTCGGGGCCGATGGCGCAGCAGGTGAGGGTGGGTACGCCGCCGAACTCGGTGTGACCGGCGTCGCGAATCAGGTGCGACTCGAGCCCCGCGGCCTGCGCGCGCGCGTGCACGTCGAGGAGCTCCGCCTCGGAGTCGACCCGCACGCAGATCTTCGCGCAGTGCGAGGTCAGCCACTTCTGTACCAGCTGGTCGAACTCCGCGAGCGCGACCCCGCCTTTGCTGCGGAACCGCGCGAGGAGGAACGCCATGCTCGCGTGCGACCCCTGCGCGATCTCCTTGCCGCGCCGCATCTTCAAATCGCGCCGAACCACGATCACCTGCTTGACCACGTCCATTCTCTAGCACGCGTTGCAACCGGCGACGCGGCGCGGCATCACTGGTGGCCATGGCACACGTGGTCGTTACCGGCGCATCGAGTGGGATTGGGGCCGCGTTCGCGCGGGAGTGGCTTCGTCGCGGCGATCGGGTGACGCTCGTCGCGCGCCGGCGTTCGCTGCTCGAGGAGCTCGCAAAGGCCGCGGAGGGCAAGGCGCACGTCATCGCCGCCGACCTCGGCGACCCGGGGTGCGTCGACGAGGTCATCGCGGACGCGGAGCGTGCATTCGGACCGATCGACATGCTGGTGAACAACGCCGGTGTGCAGATCGTCGAGCCGGCCGAGGCGCAGAACTGGGCGCGCGCAGAGCAGTTGCTGCGCCTCGATTTGCACACGCCGCTGCGGTTCATCCAGGCGGTGCTGCCGGCGATGCTCGCGCGCAAGAGCGGCGGGATCGTCAACGTCGCCTCGATGGCGGCCATCGCGCCGACCCCCGGCATGATGTTCTACAACGCGGCGAAGGGCGGCCTCGCGGCCGCGAGCGAGGCGCTCCGGGGCGAGGTCAGGAAGCGCGGTGTGCGCGTGCTCACCGTCTATCCCGGTCCGGTGACCAGCGCGATGGAGGCGGCGGGACGGGCCGCGTTCGCCGACGATGCGGGGCTCCGCTCGATCCCGACCGGCGATCCCGACGAGCTCGCGCGTCTCTGCGCCCGGGCGCTCGAACGAGGGAGTGCACGGGTGATCTACCCGCGGGTGTACGGGCTCGCGCGCAACTTCCCGAACCTCACGCGTTGGGTCACCGATGCGTTCACGCCCGCGCTCAAGGCGCTCCCGGCGCCGCAGGCGGAGACGCGCTAACGTTCGAGGTCGTGAGGTCTCCTCGACGCGTTCCGCCGGTCGTTCGCGCGCTCGTCGGCTTGCTCGTGGTCCTGTCGATCGTGATCGTCGCCGTGCTCGGCTGCGGTGTGACCGATCGGCTGCTCTTGTTTCCGCAGACGGGCGCGCTTGCTGACACCCAGGGGGCCGTCCGCTTCGCGCTTCCTTCGAACGCGGGTGAAATCGAGGTGTGGCGCGCGTCTTCTCCGCGTGCCGTCGGGCACGAGCCCGACGTGTTCGTGCTCCGGTTCTACGGCAACGCCGACCGCGCCGATGCTTGGGCCGGCTCCGAGGCGCGCGGCCTCCCGTTCGCCGCCGAGCTGTGGGGGGTGAACTACCCGGGCTTCGGCGGGAGCGGCGGCTCCGCATCGTTGCGCGGTGTCGCCGAGAGCGCGCTCGTCGCGTATGACGCGATCAAGAAGCGCGCAGGCTCGCGGCCGATCGTGGTGTTCGGAACGAGCATGGGCACGACGGCCGCGCTGCACCTCGCGGCGAACCGCGACGTCGCGGGGCTCGTGTTGCAGAACCCGCCCCCGCTCCGCCAACTGATCCGCGGCAGGTACGGCTGGTGGAACCTCTGGCTGCTCGCGGTGCCGGTCGCGTGGGGCGTGCCCTCGGAGCTCGACAGCCTCGACAACGCATCCAAGGCGCGCGCGCCCGCGATCTTCGTGCTCTCCGAGGAGGACGAGGTCGTGCCGCACTCCTACGCGCTCGCCATTCGCGACGCGTACGCAGGCCCGAAGCAGACGTTCGTCCTGCCCGGCGCGAAACACAACGACCCGATCCCCGAAGACACGCACCGCGCCGTCGAGCGCGAGCTCGCCGCCATCCTCGCCCGCGCCGGCGTGAAGTGAGCTGACCTTGTTCTACGCGCTGGGTGGCGCGATCGACTTGCCCGGCTCCTTGTCGGGCGAGGACGGGGTGTGGATCACCGGGCCGCTGCGAACCACGTTGGAGCGCAGGCGCTGGTCGAGGACCTCTTCGGCGCGGCGGCCGGCGTCGATCATCTTGTGGAGGTCGACGCCCGTCTTGGCGCCCATCTCGCCGAGGAGCGCCACGAGGTCTTCGGTGCAGGTGTTGCCGGTGAAGCCGGCCGAGTACTTCGCTGCGCCCGTCGCGGGCTGTCCGCCGATTGCGCCGAGCGAGGTGTCGACGTAGCGCACGCCCATCTCGAGCATCGCGACCGAGTTGACGACGCCGGTGCCGCGGGTGTCGTGGAAGTGGGCGATGAACTCGGCCTTCGGGAACGTCGCCTTGAGCTGACCAATGCGCTGACGCACGAGCACCGGGTTCGCCGTGCCCGTGGTGTCGCCGAGCATGATCGTCTGTGCGCCCTCATCGAGGTAGAAGCGGGTGATCTTCTCGACGTCGGCGATCGGCACGTCGCCGCCGACCGGGCAGCCGAACACCGTGCCCGCGCAGCCGACCACTCGGATGCCGAGTGCGTGTGCGCGCTTCATGATCCGCGCGTGCTCGGCCATCGCCTGCTCGTGGGTCATGCGGAAGTTGAGGAGGTTGTGCCGCTCGCTGCTCGAGATCATGAGGATGATCTCGTCGGCGCCGTAGCCCTCCTTCTGGCAGACCTCGAGCCGGTCGAAGCCCTTCTCGTTGGGCATGAGCACGAGGTGCGAAACACCGGGGCGACGCTGGATGCCCTTGAGCACCTCGACCGCGTCGGCGAACTGCGGGAGGAGCTTGGGGTGCGAGAAGGACGTGACCTCGACCTTCTTGAACCCGGCCGCGGTGATGCGGTCGAGCATCTCGATCTTCCGCTCGGTCGGGACGAGGACTGGCATCGACTGCAGGCCGTCGCGCGCCCAGCACTCACAAACGGTCACGGATTCGGGAATCGCCACGGGAGCCTCCTCACAGAACGACGCTGGAAACGGGCGGTACTTTGAAATGGTCGAGGCAGGGGCGGCAAGGCGACGCACACTCGTGCCGTCGTGGACATGATCGAGATCATGCTCGTCCGTGCATTCCCGAAGCGCAGCTCGCGTCGAGGACCTAGAACGTTTCCAGCTACGGTTTGCAGCGAGGCCCCCAATCCATGTCCGCTCATCAGCTGGTCTCTCGGCCCTCCTGCGAAGAGCTGGAGCGTCGCATCCGCGACCTCGAGCTCGAGAACCAGGCGCTGCGCGACCGGGAGCGGAGCCTTCTCGAAGTCGTCGGCAACACCCCTGCGCCCATCTACCTGAAGGATGCCGATCTGCGGTACCTGCTGGTGAATCGGCGATACGAGGAGGTGTCGCACCTCGTCGGGTCCACGCTGGTGGGCAAGAGCGACTTCGACATCTTCCCCGAGGAGATCGCCAACCTGTTCCGCGCGCAGGACGAAGAGGTCATCCGGCATGGGACCACGCGCGAGTTCGAAGAAACGGTGTGCATGCCGAGCGGCTGCTACACGTTCATCACGGTGAAGTTCCCGGTGTACGACGAGGCGGGGATGCTCCACGCGGTCGGCGGCTTCTGCACCGACATCACCGCCCGCAAGAGGAGCGACGAGGAGCGCGAGGCGCTGATCGGCGAGCTGCAGCGCGCGCTCAACGAGGTCGCCAAGCTCCGCGGCATCCTCCCGATCTGCGCTTGGTGCAAGAAGATCCGCGACGACCACGGGTATTGGAGCCAGCTCGAGCAGTACGTGAGCGAGCACTCCGACGTCGAGTTCACGCACGGAATCTGCCCGGCGTGCCTTCCCAAGCTCGAGAACCCCGACGGCTAACTCCGCTTGGTTCCGATGAAGATGATGTGCTCGTCGCCGGCGGTGCCGCCCGCGGGCGCGACGATCGCCTCGGCCGCGAGGCCGGAATCGAGCAACAGGTCGAGGTAGTCGTCGTTCGGGTACGCCGACCAGACGGCGAGCACGCCTTCTGGGCTCAACGCCCGGAGGGACGCGCGGGTGCCCGCCTCGTCGTAGAGGGCGTTGTTGAACTCGTGGACGAGCGCGTAGGGACCATTGTCGACGTCCAGCAGAATGGCGTCGTAGGCGCCGTCGCTCTCGGCGATGCGATCGGCGACGCTGCCCATCACCAGCCGGACGCGAGGGTCTTCGATCGGCCTGCCCGCGAGCTCCGCGAGGTGGGTGCGGTTCCACCGAACGAGCGCGTCGGAGGTCTCGGCGACGACCACCTCGGCGTCGCTCGGCAACAAGTCGAGGGTCGCGCGGAGCGTGTAGCCGAGCCCGAGGCCACCGACGAGCACCCGCTTGGCGCCCGGCACTCGCCGCAACGCGAGCTCGGCCAACGCCTCCTCGGAATCGTGTTGCTCGCTCGACATCAGCATGCGCCAGCCGGTGTGGACCTCCCAGCGCGGGCCCGTACGCGCGAGGATGAGGTCCTCGCCATCGACGGTGGCCGCGTTGTCGATGATCTCCCAGGGCGTGTACATGGGGCGCGTCGTAGCCCGGCTGGCGACGCGAGTCGCCCCCTCGGGAGATCAAGGCCGCGGGTGTGCCTCGAACCAGCTCCAGATCTGCTGACCGATGTCCGTCGTGAGGTTCAGCGGGACGTGTTTGCTGCCGGCCATCGTGAGGAGCTCGGTGGCCACTCCATCCCGACACGACGGGTAGCGGGCGATCTTCGTCTCGGCGCCCGGGAGATCCCGGTCGAGGTCCAGGGGCGGGGCTGTCTCGTCGGGCGCAGCCCCACAGCCGTTCAGCTTGGCGAAGGCTTCGACCGCCTTGGGCGCCGAGACGTACGAGAGGGTCGGGCCGAGCAGGCTGATGCTCCCACCGTCGTACGCGACCGTCTCGTCGGCCGTGCCGTGGACGTGGCGAAGCGAAATCGTCCCGGTCGGCGCGCAGCGCGTGCCTTCGGCGAAGAACGCCGGAGCGAGCATGAACGCGGCGGCGAACGGATGGGCCGGCTCGCAGGCCAGCCGATAGATCATGGCTCCACCGTTGGAGTGCCCGACGAGGTAGATGCGTTTTCGATCGACGCTCCACACCGAGGCGACCTCGTCGACCAGGCCGGTGAGATATTTCACGTCGTCGACCTTCTTGCCGCCCGACTCGCAGCACCCGTCGGCGGCGGCCCAGAACCGGGTGCCCTTGTCGTTGGGGCTGCCGTCGGGGGCGATGAGGAGGAACTTCTTCTCGTCGACGAGCTTGTCGAGTCGGAAGTAGACCGACTGGAGGTAACCGCTGGCGCCGTAGCCGTGCAGCACCATCACCAGGGGCATCGGCTTCTTCGGATCGGCGCCCTCGGGCGCGCGGAAGAACGCGACCGGTCGATCGCCGCCGAACACGTGCTCCTCGGGGCTGGGTCCGGTATCGGCGGGTGCCGACGCCGGTTCGGACGACGACGAACAACCGAGGAACACGAGCCCGAGCCAGAGCACCCTTCGCATGCGTGAGCGATCTTACGTCAGCGTGCGAGGATGCGCAGGGTCGCCGACGCCGAGGTCCCCGTCCGTACTCCGATCGCGGTCCGTGCGCCCGCGGTCGCTGGCGCGAACAGGTCCCAGGCGTCGAGCCCCGACACGCGGACCGGGGTGCCGAAGACGGGTGCGCGAAAGAGCGCGATCCCGGTGGCGTCGCGCGCCACCCACTCGATGACACCTCCGCGACCGGCGGGGCGCACGTAGGGCGGCTGCGTCTCGACGGCGACCAGCCGACTGTCGGCGGAGACCGCCGCGTCCACGGTTCCACGCCATAGCTCGTAGGCCTCGAGCTTGGGTTGCGGGTGAATCGACGCCCAGTCGTGATACACGAGCGCCTTGCCGCCCGGGAGGAGGGGAAAGCCCTGTTTTCCTGCGCGCTTTCGCACCGTCAGCACGCTCGTCGCACGGTCGAAGATCGCGATGTCGGCGAGGTCGGTCGCGTTGCCGTCGAAGCGGCCGTCCGGATCCTCGGAGAAGTCGGTCAGCGCGACGAGCTCGTCGCTCACGTCGGCGAAGCGTTGCTGACCGGGTCCCGCTGCGACGGTGATCGTCTGTTTGGTCGAAGGCACGTACAAGAGCACGTCGGTGTCGCCGTTGGCGTCGGCGGAGATCCAGCGGGTGAACACCACGCCGTCGCGCGCCGCGCGGGGCTCGCCGCCCTTGAAGGTCACGAGCGGATCCGCGCCGTGACGGACGCGGACGACCGACGCGCCGCCCTCGGTCGCCTCCCAGGCGACGGTCTCGCCGGCGAGGGTCGGGCGACGGGCCGGGCCGACGTCGAGCACCTCGTCGTGTGAGCCGCCGAGATCGGCGAGGTGGAGCGAGCCATCGGTCGCGACGTACACCAACGAGCACTCGTCCAGTGCATAGGGTGGATATGCATAGGGGTCGTCGCCGGTGATGGTCGGGAAGCTCTCCGCCACGTTGCACACCGCGGGCGCGTCGGTCGCGGCGGCATCTGCGGCCGGCTGCTCCTCGCTGCGGGAAGCACAACCGAATGAGGCGAGGGCCAGGAGAAGAAGGACTTTCATGCGCTGCTCCGTGCGGCGCGCATGCCCAGGCGGAGCATGCGCTTCTTCAGGCCGTGTCGGGTGAGGCCGAGGCGCTCGGCGGCGTGGGTGATGTTGCCGTGACACGCGGCGAGCGCGGCCTCGACCTCGGCGCGCTCGTTGCGAGGCTCGTCGCCCTCGGCGCGCGGCGTCGTCCGGGGCAGGGCGGCGCGGATGGTTCGTGGGAGGTGCTCGCGGTCGATGCGTCGTAGCCGGGACATCGCGAGACGCTGCATCATGTGCGCGAGCTCCCGCACGTTTCCGGGCCAGGTGTACGCCTCGAGGGCGTCGAGCGCGTCTTGCGCGAGATCGGACGAGGCCTTCGCCGCGCGGAGGAAGTGACGGGCGAGCAAGGCGATGTCGCCCTCGCGCTCGCGGAGCGGCGGCACACGGATGGTGACGACGTCGAGCCGGTAGAGCAGATCGCGCCGGAACGAGCCCTCTTCGACCGCGAGCGCGAGATCGCGGTTGGTCGCCGTGACGATGCGTGCGTCGAGCGGGAGCTCCTCGTCGCTGCCGACGGGGCGAAACTTCTTCGACTCGAGCACCCGTAGCAGGGTCGCCTGCCGACCCGCGGGGAGCTCGCCGATCTCGTCGAGGAACAGCGTGCCGTCGCGTGCACGTGCCGCGAGGCCGCCGCGGCCGCGGTCGGCGCCGGTGAAGGAGCCTCGCACGTGTCCGAACAGCTCGGCCTCGAACAGCGAGTCGGGGATCGCCGCGCAGTTCACCGCGACGAAGGGACTGCCAGCGCGCGGACCGTGATCGTGGAGCGCACGGGCGAACAGCTCCTTGCCCGCGCCGGTCTCGCCGACGACGAGCACCGGCAGGTCGCTGTCGAGCGCGGCCTCCAGGCGACCGAGCACACGGCGCATGGCGGGGCTCTCACCGAGGATGCCCGGGAACTCGCGGGCCGCGGCCGCGAGCGTCGGAACCACCGTGGTTTCGTGGGGCTCGGTGATGGTGATCCGCGCGGACGGGGCAGGCGAAGAGGGACGCTCCTGCGCCACGCGCCGTCCCACGAATCGGGCGAGCGCAGCCCAGCGCCGCGCGGTCGTCGCATCGACCGAGTCGAACGCCTGCGGGTGGTACCGGTGCTCCGCCAGGACGACGACCGAACGACCCTCGCGCGCGCCGGATGCGATCGCGATGCGGGCGACGCCCGTTCGCGTGTGCAGCGGTTCTCCCGTGGACAGCGAGGCGAGCACCGCCTCGCGCGGCGTGCGCTCGGCGGGGGAGGTCAGCGGGAAGCCCTCGGCGTCGACGCCGAAGACCTGCGTGAAGCGCTCGCCCTCGACGACCACGACGAACGCGCGCTCGGCGCCGGAGGACTTCACCACGCAACGCGCGAGCACCGTGGCGGCCTCCGCGTCGTCGCGAGCGTCTGCGAGCTCGGCGACTGCGCGCCAGAGATGCTCTTCGACGTCGATCGCGTTGCTCACGATTGCAGTATGGCTCACCCTGGCCTCGCCGAGCACTGCCCGCGCCTGGCCCTCGATCTCCGGGATCCCCGCGGCTCGGGCTCGACGAATGGCGGTGACGGCGAGCCGTGCTGCACGACGTCGATCGCTCGGGAGAGCGACGAGGAGCGCGCGCGCCTCGAGCGTGATGGCGCGGCCGTCGATCAGCGCGTCGTCCGCGCGCAGTGTGCTCGAGATGCCCGCGAGCGCGGCGCGGGCTCGTTCGGCGTTGCCTTCGAGGAGGCCGATCTCTGCGCGCAGGAGCTGCAAATCCGCGGAGACCCCGGGCGGCAGGAGCTCGCCGTGAGCCTCGGCCTCGGCCACCCAGCGCTCTGCCTCGCGCGGGGCCGCGCGGCGCACGTGCAGCTCCGCGAGGGCGGCGAGCGTCCACGCCCGGCCCATGCGTTCGCCGAGGGAACGCGCCAGCGCGAGGGCCTCGTTCAGGACCTGTTCGGCCCGCACGAGCTCGCCGAGGCGGGTGTACGCGAGGCCGAGGTTGAGGAGGGCCGCCCGCACGCCGGCGAGGTCGCCGAGCGCGCGCTTGGTCTCGAGCGCTCGGCCGAACGCAGTGGCGGCGCCCGCGACGTCGCCTCGATAGAGCGCGACCACGCCGAGGTTGTGATCGATGCGCGCCAGCTCCTCGCGCTCGTTCTCGGTCGCGAGGAGGGCGCGAGCTTCGCCGAGCGCGCCTTCGGCGACGGCCCAATCCGCGCGATACAACGCGAGCGTGCCGCGGGTCGCCTCGCCGGTCGCGCGTGCGAGCGGCACGTCGGCCGAGCCTGCGAGCGCGTTCGCCAACACGCCATCGGCCTTCGTGTGATCGCCGGCGCGGGCGTGCCGCTCGGCGCTGCGTGCTTCGGCCAGGAAGACGAGCGCGGGATCGCCCGAGGCCTCGAGCCACGCGAGCACGCGGCCATGCAGCTCGGGATTGGCCGCGTCGCGCGCGAGACGCTCGAGCCTCCGGAGGTGCGAGGCCTCGGCGCTGCTTGCTTCGGCGAGTCGTTCCAGCGCGACGAGCTCGATCGCCCGGGCCTCGCTCGACCTCGCGCGCGAGGCCGCTGCGGCGAGGAAGCGCGCGCGATGCGCAGAGCCCAGGCTCGCCAGCATGACGAGGGTCGCGGGCGTCGCGCGCTCGAGGGCGAGCGGCGCGATCTCGTCGAGCAGCTCGGGGGTCGAAAGAGCGGCCGCGAGATCGTTGGCGAGTGCGGGCAACGGCAGGCGAAGCACGGGATCCCCTGCGTGGGCGCGCTCGACGAGACCGACGGAGAACAACTCCGCCGCGGCGTCGTGGAACGACGGATCGAGCGGCGCGGCGCCTCCGAGCAAGGCCACGCGGGCGAGCAGCGCGCGCGCGCCATGCGACACGTCCGAAAGGCGCGCGAGCACCGAGCCGGGGGACAGCGGCGTGCGGCCTCGCGCTGCGAGCAACCAGCCGGGGAGGCGTGACGTCGTGCTCGCGAGCGAAGCAACGTCACCCTTGGGAACGTCGATCGCGCGGCAGAGCGCGTCGAACGCGGCGGGCGGAAGCGCCGCGAGCTCCATCGTGGGCGCTCCCTCGGGGGCACCCTGGGCCGTGGCGAGCAGCACGAAGTCGGGGGCCGCCACCCTGCATCGAAACGCCTCGATCGCGTCGCGGACCTCGGGCGACGTCACGTCGTCGATCACGAGCAACTCGGCCGCGCTGGTGAACGGCCAGAGGCCGCTGCCGCGGAGGAAGGCGATCAGCTCGGGCCCGACCTCGTGGTCGGCGAACACCCGGACCTCGCGTGCCTCGAGCATTGCGCGCATCGCGGCCTCGCGGGCGAGGTGGCTCTTGCCCACGCCGCTCGGACCGACGAGCCAGGTCACGCCTCGTGGGAGCGAACGCAGGGAATACAGCTCTCGTTCGCGCCCGACGAGTGTGCCGCCCGCGACGCTGCCGAAGGCGTGCTCGCCCGCGAGCTCGGCGATCACCGCGCGCGCGCTGGCCGGGCGATCGCGTGGATGACTGCGTAGCAAGCCATCGACGACGTCGGCGAGGCTCGGCGGCACCCACGGCGCGCGCGTGCGCAGCGGGCCCCCGTCGGGCGCGCGGCCGGTCGCGGCGCCGAACATGACCGCGCCGAGCCCGTAGAGATCCGTCGCCACGCTCGCGGGCCCCCCGGCGACGAGCTCCGGAGCGGCCCACGCGCGCGTGAAGCCTGCCCCCGAGGTCGCCGCAGCGTGGAGGGCACACCCGAGATCGAACAGCCGCGGGGACGCGTCGCTCCTGGCGATGCGAACGTGCGCCGGCTTCGGATCACCGTGCACGAACCCCGCCTCGTGCAGTCCATCGAAGGTACGTGCGAGCGAGACGAACAGCGTCGAGAGACGAGACACGCGCGCATCGGCGGCGCTCGCGATCCATTCGACCGCGTCGGGCCCGTCCACGTACTCCTCCACGAGAAACGGACGTCCGGTGCGGGTGTCGCGGGCGAGGTCGTGCGCGCGCACCAACCCCGGAACCCGCAGACGCGCGAGGAGCGCGAACTCGCCCTCGAGCCGCGACGTCGCTACGCCCTCGCGAACGAGCTTCGCGACCAACGGACGATCGGGCGCCTCGTGATCGACGACCCGCAGGACGACGCCCTCGGCTCCTCGACCGAGGACCTCGCCGGACTGGTAACGCGGGTGAACGAGCTCCATCGCCGACGGGTCTCCAAGCAGGCTTCGGGCCACTCGAATGTGCCACGCATAGGCTGGTAACCAGAGGGTCACCAGGTGGTAACCAACACGGTAACCGAGTTGTCCCGATCGCGAAATCCCGCCCGGCACGCGGCCTGCTGAGGGGCCAAGCATGAAAACCATCGCTTGGTCACTCGTGCTCTCGGTGTTGGGGTTGGGGTGCAGCAGTCGGGTCGGGGGGGACGCGCCCGCACCGACAGCGGGCGGCGAGACCGGACCGGACGACGCTCCGAGTCTCGCAAGCGCCGTCGCACCGACCTGGGACGGCAAGGGCTTCGTCGTCCACGAGTGGGGGACCAACACGGTGGTGGTCGGGTCCGACGGCAGCTTGCTCCGCGGAATGCACCACGAGGAGGAGGACCTCCCGTCGTTCGTCTACGACCGGATGAAGCAGTCTGCGATCTCGGTCGACGTGAAGATGGAGACGCCGGTCACGTACTTCTACTCCGACACCCCGCGCACGGTTTCGGTGGGGGTGCGGTTCCCCAAGGGCATCTTCTCGCAGTGGTATCCACGGGTGCGCGGGTTCTTCCCGGGACTGCCTCGCACAGGCACGAGCTACAGCGATCCGTACCTCGACGCCTCGTTCGCATATTCGAGCGAGATCTGCCGACAGCACATGCTGACCCCGGAGAACGGGATGCTCGATTGGGGCTCGGTCGACGTGCTTTCGCGCGATGCAGCGGTGTCGCTTCCCGACGCGCCGATCGATCGGTACACGTGGTCGTTCGCACGGCAGGTCGAGGCCAACCCGGTCCGCGTCGGTGGCAGCGAGGCCGAGAAGTTCCTCTTCTACCGCGGGCTCGGAAACCTCCCGATGGGCGTGAAGATCACCGACGGCGGCAAGAAGGATCTGCTCCACCTCGAGAACGTGGACGCGATGGCTCCGGTCGGAACCGTGTTCATCCTCCGCGTCGAGGCCGATCGGGCTTCGTTCGACGTCCGCGCCGAGGGCATCGCGCCGGGCGGTGAGCTCTACGACTATGCGCCTCCCGCTTCGCTCCCTCTCGACGCCTACGTGACCAAGCTCGCCGACTCGATGTCCGAGGCGCTCGAGCGGGCGGGGCTCTTCCGCGACGAAGCGCGGGGGATGGTGAACACGTGGTCGCGTCAGTGGTTCAAGACGCCTGGGGTCCGGGTGCTCTACCTCGCGCCGCAATCGTGGACCGACGCGCAGATCCCGCTCTCGGTCACGCCGACCCCGGACCGCACCGTGCGGGTGATGGTCATTCGCAACGAGGTGCTGATGCCCGAGGTCGAGCAAGCGGATCTCGAACACGCTCGAGCGTTCGACACCGATCCGACGGGAGCTACGTCGTACTTCGAGGCGCACGGACGTTTCGCCGAGCCACGGCTCCGTCGTGCGCTCACCCTCCTCGGCTCCACGCCCGCGGCTGCGCGAACGCTGCTCGCGAAGCTCGAGGGACCGATGGTGTCGTCGTCGACCCATTGAGTTGCGGGCGCACCCGCGCGGACGTAGATCCTCGACGTGTCTTCGAGGGGGCTCGTACTGGTTGCGATGTCGTTGGTGGCCTGTCGCAACGAGCCCACCGCGGCCCGGCCCGAGCCGCCCGTCTCCTCTGCGCCCGCGTCCGCTTCGCAATCGTCCACGGTCTGCCCCGATGGCAAGCCGCCCATCGTCGCCGCACCCTGTCTGGGCAAGGACGTGATGGAGGCTCTTCACTGCCCGGGGAGGCGGTGTGTCGGGGGAACGGTCTGGGACGGGACCAAGTGCGTGCCGCCGTGTGGCGACGCGAAGTGACTCAATCGACCGCGCGGGAACACGCGCAGGACCGCGGTCGTTGTTGGGAGGAGTGTCCCCTCGCCATGCCGTGCGCACGGCCTCCTCCCGAACGAAGAACCAGGACCGCGCCGCGGTGACCGAGCACGGCGGCGATCGCGTCGTCGTCGTCGCGGACGGAGCCGGCGGCATCCCTGGTGGCGACCTGGCGGCCGAAGCCTTTGTCACCGGGGTCGCCCGAGCGATCGTCCGTCGCCGCGGTGCATCGCGAACGGCGAATCGATCGTCGAGTTGCTCCGCGCGCTCGACGACGAGATCGAGCGCGACGGAATGTGTGGCGAGACGACAGGCATCGTCATCGTCGTGACTCCAGACCGTCTCTGGGGCGCGAGCTGCGGCGACAGCTCCGCGTGGCTCGTCGACGAACACGGACACGCCGATTTGACCGAAGAACAACGACGCAAGCTCCGCCTCGGGAGCGGTCGCACCGTCCCCGTTCCATTCTCGCGTGCGATTCACGATGGCACGCTGGTCGTCGGCACCGATGGTTTGTTCGACTACGCCCTCCCGGAGGACATCTGTGCACGGACTCGAGGCGCCTTGGCGCAGGACGCCGCCGACGCACTGATCGAGCTCGTTCGCGCCCCCTCGGGACGCTTCCGTGACGACGTATCGGTCGTCATGGTGGCGCCGAGGAAAATGCCCCGGGCGATCGCTAGTCCGTGCGAACGCCGAGCAGAGGGTGGAGCTGCGTCAGGGATGTCCCCAACCCGATCCATTCGGCAGGCGAAACGCTCGGACTGAGCTCGAAGTCGGGCTCACGAAGTTGCGCTCATATTCAAGTCGAATGGTTGGTTCGCGCTACGGGCCAACACTCGCGCTTGGCTCGGTGAGCTCGGTGTGCGGGATGGCGGCCGCCGAGTATGCGCCGATATTCGAGTCGTAGCTGTCGCGCGCCGCGCCCGACGGGCCCGATACCTACATCGCGGCGGACGGCAGACACTGTGCAAGCCGGGCGACGGCCTGTGCGGCTCGACCCCGAAGCCGTGCCCGACGAAGTGAACGTGGTCGTTCGGGGACCGACGGCGTGCGATACTCGGTCGCGATGAGAGCGGTCCTCGCGATCGGCGCAATGGCCGTCCTCTCCTGTCGCGGCCCGACGCAGGTCACCTTCGAGGTCACCACCGACATCGCGTGCACCGAGCACCGCGGAACGAACCTCAACGTGGGCCGTCTCGCCGAGCTCGATGGACGTCCGGTCAGCAGCAGTCGCACCGAGTGCGATCCGAAGACGGGTCGCATCGGATCGGTGGTCATCCTCCCGAGCGGCGGCAACGACGAGGAGATCGCGGTGCGCTTCGTCCTCGGGATCGGCAAGAGCCCCGAGCGGTGCGTCGAAGACGACTTCAAGGGCGGGTGCATCGTGGCGAAGCGGGCGCTCCGCTTCATTCCTCACGAGCCGCTCGTGGTGTCGGTGCCGATGCGCAACGAGTGTCGCGACGTGGTCTGTCCGACAGGGCAGACCTGTGTCCGCGGTACCTGCGTCGGCGCGAAGATCGAGGACCCGGGCGGGTGCACCGGCGCGGGCTGCGGCGAAGAAGCCATCGGCTCCGCGACCGACGCTGGCGTCGGTGGCGACGCGGCCGTCGATTCCGGCTTCGCCGGCAAGCGGGTGTTCCTCTCGAGCGCGACCTTCGCCGGCAACCTCGGTGGCGCGACCGGTGCCGACGCCAAGTGCCAGGCACTCGCCGCCGCGAAGCTCCCCGGGACGTATCGGGCGTGGATCAGCGACGCGACCTCGAGCCCGTCCTCGCGCTTCACCCGGAGCGGTCCCTACCGGCTGGTCGACGGAACCCTGGTCGCGAACGACTGGGCCGAGCTGACCGGCGGAAAGCTCCAGCACGCCATCGACATGACCGAGTCGGGCGGTGCGCCGCCCGCGGGCTCGGGCGACTACTGCGGCGGCGGCACGCAGCCCTTCGGCGCGTGGACGGGCACCGGCAACGACGGCCTCCGGACGACCCACGACAGCTGCGCGGGGTTCACGAGCTCGAGCTTCACCCTCACCTCCCAAGTCGCCTTCGGTGATCCGAAGAAGACGAACATGCAGTGGACGACGGGAAACTGCCTCAATGCCGGCGTGACCTACTGCGCCAAACAGGCAGCCCTCTACTGCTTCGAGCAGTAGGGTAGGCTCGAAGCATCCATGGAGGCCGACGCTTCGCAGTTGCCGCGCGTGGGCGACACGTTCGGCAAGTACCGGGTCGTGCGCATCATCGGACAGGGTGGAATGGGCGCCGTGTACGAGGCCGAGCACGTGCGGCTCGGTCAGCGCGTCGCGATCAAGGTGCTCTTGCCTCGCTTCCTCGACAAGCCCGAGATCGTCGGTCGCTTCGAGCGCGAGGCGCGCGCAGCCTCGCAGATTCGCGGCACGAACGTCGCGCGGGTCATCGACGTCGACGTCAGCGAGTCGGGCACGCCGTACATGGTGATGGAGTACCTCGAGGGCCACGACGTCTCCCAGGAGCTCGCCCTCCGCAAGAGGCTCCCGGTCGACGAGGCCGTCGACATCGTCCTCCAGGCTTGCGCGGGCATGTCCGAGGCGCACGGCCTCGGCATCATCCATCGCGATCTCAAGCCGTCGAACCTGTTCGTCTGCACCGAGGGTGGCGCGCGGACCGTCAAGATCCTCGACTTCGGCATCTCGAAGATCACGCACGAGACCGACAGCGCGCTCACGGCGACCGAGACGTCGATGGGCACGCCCCTGTACATGTCGCCCGAGCAGATCCGGTCGGCCAAACACGTCGATGCGCGCGCCGATGTCTGGGCGCTCGGGATCATCCTCTACGAGCTGCTCACGGGCCGCCCCCCGTTCACCGGCGGGGCGACCGCCGTCGCGGCCGCGATCGTCGCCGACGAGTTGACGCCGCTCCGTACGTTCCGCGCCGAGCTCCCCGCGGCGCTCGAGCGCGTCGTGCAGCGCGCGCTCGAGAAGCAAGCCTCTGCGCGGTACGCGGACGTGGGGAGCCTCGCGATGGCGCTGCTTCCGTTCGCCTCCGAGGCTGCGCGCGGCAAGGTGACCAGCGACTCGGGACAGTTCCCTCGCATCACCGTCGGCGCCGGGCTCGCTCCTTCGATGGACGCGTCGCCCACGGTGCCGGCAGGCTCCGAGGCCACGCAGCTCGCGCCTGCCGCCGAGGGCGTCACCGCCGCGCCGTGGACTGCGAGCGAGGTGCGCTCGCCACGACGATCGAACACGCTGGTGCTCTTCGCGCTCCCCGCCGCCGCGCTCGCTGCGATCGCCGGGTGGGCGCTGCTCGGGCGATCCCCGCCCGAACCTCCTCCGAAGCTCCCCGCGACGAGTGCATCGTCGACGGTCGAGATGTCTGCGCCGGCTCCGAGCCCCTCTCCCAAGGCCGTCGCGTCCGTCAGCGCAGCGCCGACGGTCTCCGCGACCGTGAAGCCGCAGGCGACGACCAAGCCCGGCCTGAAGACGTCGGCCTCGCCCGAGCCCAAAGCACCCACCACCGCGCCCGCGGCGACCGAGAACCCGATCAAGCTATGAGACGCCTTCGCGCAGTCGGGCCCTTGGTGCTCGCGATGTCGCTCGCGCTGACGAGCGCTGCGCCGCGGAGGGTCCACGCCGATGTCACCGCGGACGATCGCGCCGCCGGCGCAGCCCTCAAGAAGAAGGGCGACGCCGCGATGGACAAGCTCGACTACGAGGGCGCGATCGCCGCGTACGCCGACGCCTATGGGCGGGCCAAGGACCCCGCGGTGCTCTACAACAAGGGGCGCGCCCACCAGGCGCTCGCCCAGTTCCCCGAGGCGCTGCGGGAGCTCGAGCTCTTCGCCAAGGAGGCGCCTCCCGCGCTCAAAGCAAAGGTTCCCAAGCTCGACGAGCTCATCGCCGAGATCCGCGCCAAGGTCTCGACGCTCGTCGTGCGCTGCAAGGTGAAGAGCGCGCGCATCCTGGTGCGCGATCGCGTCGCTCCGGTCGACACCGCGTTCCAGCTCCAGGCAGGCACGGCGCGCATCGAGGTCAGCGCCGAGGGCTATCACCCCTACCGCAAGGAGGTGACGCTGCCCGGCGGCTCCGAGCTCACCGTCGACGTCGAGCTCGAGCTCAAGTCCACCACCGGCGTGTTGACCGTGAAGTCGCCCATCCCGTCGGCCGACGTGCTCGTCGACGACAAGCCGGCGGGCAAGGCCCCGGCCCAAGTCGTCGTGCCTGCGGGCACCCACCGCGTCCTCGTGCGGAGCGAGGGTTACGAAGAGGCCACGGTGTCGGCCGTGGTCGAGGCAGGCGGTACGCGTGAGGTGACGGTCACCCTCGAGAAGCGGCCGGGCATCACGAGTCGTTGGTGGTTCTGGACGGGGGTGTCGGTGGTAGTCGTCGGGGGAACGGTCCTGACGTATTAGATCGGA